>Ga0080004_1118933_pt1 | contig 158038 bp, 137 predicted proteins | sample WasSprMetagenome_FD_69207 | JGI IMG/M metagenome (GOLD analysis project Ga0080004, IMG submission 69207) | Sulfidic aquatic microbial communities from Washburn Spring, Yellowstone National Park, USA - WS (SPADES assembly) (version 2) | ecosystem: Environmental > Aquatic > Thermal springs > Hot...
GCGTATGTGTGGGCGTAGGCGTATGCCGACTGTACGCTGTGTCGAGCCGCTTGGGCGCTGTTTTGAGCCTGGTTGGGCATATGCACCGGAGGCGTTGAAGCATTGCTTTTATCTTCCACAGCTTGCGGTATATCTTTTGGTTTCTGATGAGCTTCAATCAGTGCGGTTTGGGGCTTTTTTGTTTCCGCGGTTGTGGGATGTTGGTTATCCAGCTCAAAGGTCGGGGTGGTTTGTGGAACGGATTCATCTGTTTGCTGTGCAGAGGTTTTTTCTGGCGTGCTTTTCTCCGGTTGCTGAGCGGGTTTGAGGGTGGAGTTCGGTCCAAGCTCCACAGGCGCATCTTCCGTTTTGGTGGTGAGAGTGGCTGGTTTTGATTGGGAACCTTGTTCCTCAGGCTCTGGCAGTGGTTGCTCTGCGTTTGGCAGGGGTTTTGGCTGGCTGCCAATTGTCTGCGCCGCTAAGCTCCAAGCGATGGACGCAAGAAGCTCCAATTCCGCCGCTGTTTCGCCTTCGGGTTTTCGCTCATTGGTCGCGGCCGGGATGTTGTGGTTCTGGGCTTCGTTCACAGGGTTTTGGAGGCCTGGGAGGTTGTTTGCCGTTTCGGCGGCTTCGAGGAATGCCGAGAAGTCGGCCGCGCTTGGGGCGGGACCGCATTGGCGCACGAGAGTGCCTTCAGGCAGAAGGCATGCGGCAAGCTTGCCCGCTTCCGGGTTGGGCGCGGTGGCTGTTAAATCCAGAGTTGTGCTTATCGGCTGTGCGTTCACTTGGGCTGTTGAGTTTTATCTTTCAGTCTCGAGCTGGCCTTGATACTGCTTGAGATAGGCCAGCACCTTTTGGACATACCGCCTTGTTTCCGGGTAAGGCGGAATGCCGCCGTAGCGCTCCACGGCGTTGGGACCGGCGTTGTATGCGGCAAGGGCGAGGGCAACGTCGCCGAATCTATCTAGCTGTTGTTTAAGGTACCTCACGCCGCCGTCCACGTTCATTTCTGGGTCGAACGGATCTGTGACTCCCAATGCGCGGGCGGTGCCAGGCATAAGCTGCATAAGGCCTATGGCTCCGACCCTGGATACCGCGCGCGGATTAAAGTTTGATTCGGCTTTTATGACGGCCCGCACAAGAAGTTCGTCAACACCGTACTTCTTAGCAGCCGCGGTGATAACCGAATCGAACTCCGGGGTTTCGTTTCGAAGCCCACAGGCGCTGTTTAAACAGGCATCGAAGTCAAAGCTGGTTCCCGGCAGCATTGGCTGGCCGGGTTGGCGGCATCCAAAGCGGCTTTCTATCTCCTGAATTCTGTGCCAAACGCGAAGCACGTTGGTAAGCATTTCAGAGCGCCTCCGTATGGTGCTCGGTGTTCTCAGGCGGAAGCCCTGGCCGCCCGAACGGCGGAATGGTCATCAAGCTCCTTTTGGGCTTCTGCCGCCGCGCTGGCGAGGTATTCCTCGAGCTTTTTCTCCTTCAGCCGCTCTAAACTACGCCGGGCTGTGGATGCCGCAATGGCGGCCTGCCGCGCTTCCTCCACGCGCAGTGCCAAACAGGCCAGCTCCCTTGCGCAGACGTCTTCCTGGTCTGCCACCCATTGGAGATGCTGGTTCAGGGTTTTCAGCAGAACGGGGGGTATATCCCCCTCCAGCTCTGCTGCTTGCTGCTCTATCTGGTTTCTGTAGAGTTTCATCGCTTCAAGCTGCTCCTCAAGTTCGGCATATCGGCGGCGCCAATTCGCCAGTTCCAACACGGCTTTTTCCTCGAGGGTGATTCGGTGTTTAAGCGCCGGTTCCAAACGAAAGCTGAACTTTTTCATATCTAATCTCCTGATATAGATTTCATCATTTCGATAGTTTCATTGAAGTCGCAGTGTTCGTAGGTTTCCTGCTTCAGGAAAGCGTTGATTTGGTCTATTTTGCGGATAGCGCGGTCTATTTTGGGGTTACTGCCCGAGACGTAGGCGCCTATATTGATCATGTCTTCTGCGTCAGTGTATACCGAAAGCATATCCCGGATATCGCTAGCGGCGGCGCGGTGTTCTGGGGTAACCACTTCCGGCATAAGCCGGCTGACGCTATCCAGTACGGAGATGGCGGGGTAGTGGTTTCTTGCCGCCAGTTTACGCGAAAGCACTATATGTCCGTCGAGGATGCTTCGGACAGCATCGGCCACCGGTTCGTTCATGTCGTCGCCGTCCACAAGGACCGTAAACAGGCCGGTGATGGTGCCGCGCTCGGCAATTCCAGCTCGTTCGAGAAGGCGGGGGAGAAGAGCGAAGACGGAGGGAGTGTATCCCCTTGTGGTTGGCGGCTCGCCGGCGGATAGACCGATTTCGCGCTGTGCCCAAGCGAAGCGCGTGACCGAGTCCATCATCAGGAGAACGTTTTTTCCTTGGTCTCGGAAATATTCTGCGATTGCGAAAGCCACAAAAGCGCCTTTGAGGCGGCATACCGCTGGTTGGTCCGACGTTGCCACCACAAGCACCGATCTGGCCAAGCCCTCGGGCCCCAGGTCCTTCTCCACAAAGTCCAGAGCCTCCCTGCCGCGTTCGCCGATGAGGCCTATCACGTTGACATCTGAGGCGGCGTTGCGGGCCATCATGCCCAGGAGTGTGCTTTTGCCAACGCCACTACCCGCGAAAATCCCTATTCTTTGGCCAAATGCACAGGTTAGAAGGCCGTCGATGGCCCTAATTCCCAACGGCATTGGGAAGTATTCGCGCCGCCGTTCGGTGGGCAGTGGAGGGTAGGCGTTGACGTCGCGCCATTCTTCCGCTTGTACATCGCCTTTCCCGTCGATTGGGCGCCCCAGGCCGTCGAGGATGCGGCCGACGAGACCAGGTCCAACCGGAATTTGAAGCGGGCGTCCGGTGGCCTCCACCACACTGCCGGGCTGTATGCCGCTGAGGTCTCCCATGGGCATAAGCATGACGCGCTCGCCCTTGAAACCCACAACCTCGGCTAACATTGGTTGGGCCGATTGAGAGGTGCGTATGCGGCATATTTCGCCAACTCGGACCGGAGGCCCGCTGGACTGCACCAGCAGTCCAACCGCCTCCTCCACACGGCCGTACATTTTATTCAACTCAAGCTGCGGCAACAGCCTGGAGTAGCGGGTTAACCTCGGTTGCTTCGCCATCGTTCAGTGCCTCTTCAACGGCGCTTTTCAGCAAGTCCATGCGCGTTTGGATTCTGGCGTCCACGATTCCGGAGGAGGATTCAATTATGCACCCTCCGGGATCCACTTCCGGGTCTTCAACCAAATCTATGCGAACCCCGGTTCCCGCGTAGAGTGCCAGCTCTTCTTTGGCCGATCTAATGGACTCCAAGCTTTCGGGATTGACGTGAATCCTGAGCCACTGGCGCTCGCGGAGTTTGCGGATGCACGCCCGCGCTATGCTTACGGCAACGTCCTGTGCCGCCTCCACCTCTTTTTCCACAACCTTGGAAGCGATTTCCAGCGCCAGTTGAACAAGCTGTGGTTCTGCTTCCTGGAGGAATCTATCGCGCTCTTCGTTCACAGCCGCGATGAGGGCTTCCAACTCGGATTTTTTGAGGGCGAGTTCGCGGTTTGCTTCGGCCTGGCCTTCTTCGTATCCCTGTCGGTAAGCGGAATCGCGGATTGACTCGGCTTCTGAGTTGGCGGCGGCGAGGATTGCGGCGGCTTCGGACTTTGCTTTTTCGAGGATGCGCTGGGCTTCCTCGCGCGCCTGCTGAAGCACCGCGGCTTGTGCTTTCTGGATGCGTTCGTGGTGACTTTGGGATGTTTCCTCCTTGGGCTTCGGCTCTGGGTGGGAAAGCACCAGAACGTGCGCATCCGGAGCGGTATGCACTTTGAAGAATCTACTCGACAAAAACATCTTCGGCTCCTCTTCCAACCACAATTTCACCTGCTTCTTCAAGCTGGCGTATAACTGCCACAATTTTTTGCTGGGCAGCTTCTACGTCGCGCAGGCGTACAGGTCCGGTCATCTCTATGTCTTCGCGCAAAGCTTCGGCCGCGCGGGAAGACATGTTCCTGAAAATAACCTCTTTGACCGTATCGCTGGCGGTTTTGAGTGCCAGCCTTAGGTCGTCGGCTTCCACATGGCGCAGAACCGTTTGGATGCTTCTGTTGTCCAGGTTCACGATGTCCTCGAAGACGAACATCAACTGCTTTACGGCTTCGGCCATTTCCGAGTTTGTTTGGGACAGCGACTCGAGGATGGTTTTTTCCGTGGAGCGGTCGGCATTGTTGAGCATGTCCACCAGGCTCTTAGGGCCGCCAACGTTTGTAACCTCCTGGGATCCCAGCGCGGCAACTTTGCGCGATAGGAGAGATTCCACCTGCTCAATAACATCCGGAGTGGTGCGGTCCATCGTGATTATGCGCTGGGCAACATCAACCTGAAGCTCTGGCGGAAGCGCTGAGAGAATTGGTGCAGCTTTGGAAGGGGGGAGATGCACCAGAACCAAGGCAATGGTTTGCGGATGCTCCTTCTGCAGGAATTGGAAGAGCTGGTTTGGGTCCACGTCCCGCAGAGAATCGAAGGGGCGGACCTTCATGGAGGAGATAACGCGCTCCAGTATCTCCTCGGCTTTTTGTCTGCCCAGCGCTTTTTCCAAAACGGTGCGCGCGTACTCGATGCCGCCCTGAGCGATATACTGCTTCGCCAAAACCAACTGTTCGAATTCTTGGTCCACCGCTTCCTGGAGTGAAGGGGGAACGTGGTCGCACTTGGCAATCTCGGCGGATAGGCGTTCGATTTCGTCCTGGGTGAGGTGCTGCATCACCTTTGCGGCCAATTCTTCGCCTATGCCGATAAGGAGTATTGCCGCTTTCTCCAAGCCGGTCATCTGATCGATGCTTTTTTTGCTTGTTGAAACGGATGGCATATCTTCTTATCTCCTGCCTGTTTGTTCCAGCATCCAACTGCGAATCAGTTGGGCCACTTCTTCTGGGTTTTCCTGGGCCAGGCGGCGCGCAGTGGTGTCGCGTTCTTCTATTTGCGGGATTGGAGGCCGCCGTTGTTCTGCTTCCGGTTCGGCGGGTTCGGCGGATTCCAGGATAAGGGTTCCAACCTCCTGAGGTTGAACCTCCGCGGATTCTGTGGACTCGGGCAGAGCGGCTATTTGCTCCTTGGGTTCCGATGGTTTATGCAGGGTTGATCTAACCATTGCCAAGAACAAGAGCATGATTACAACAGCCGCACCTATTCTGGCGAAGGCCAAATAGGTTTGCTGTTGGCGCTCGCGCTTCATGTCGGCTTCGTCGGCTTCCAGGCTTTTTCTGTCGAACGGCAGGCTTGCAACGCTGACGTTATCCCCTCGGGATGTATCCAGTCCGCATGCGGCGGCTATCATGCGCTCGATGTCGGTTCGCTGTTGCGCGGTCAGCCGGCCGTCCACAAGCACTCCGATGGAAAGCCGCTTCACCGAACCGGGTGTTTCTTTTATGCGCTCTATGCTTTTTGAAACTTGATAGTTCTCGGTTTCCTCGGTTCTGGTGTAAGAACTCGTGCTGGAACTTCCGGCAAACCCCGTGGCTGGGCGCAGGTTAGATGCCACTCCCGGAGGCCCGCCGATAGTGTTTGGGGAACCGGTGTATGTTTCGTTAAGGCGCTGGCGGCTGAGGAGAACACCAGTTTTTTGGCCCGGAGCCGCAGGCTGGATAAGTTCTCGCTGGGTTTCTTTGGAGCTGAAGTCCAACTCGGCCCGCACGCGCACAACGGCTTTTCCAATCCCAAAAGCTTTGTCCAACATGGTCTGAAGCTCATCCTGAAGGTGCTGTTCGTACTGCTGTTGAAGCTTGAGGGCGGTTCCTGTGAGGACCGGGCTGGCACCGTCGGCTCCCAGGCGGTTTGCCGCACTTGAAAGAAGTCGCCCGCGCGTATCTACAACGGTTACGTTCTCGGGCTTAAGCCCCTCCACTGCAGAAGAAACGAGATGAACAACAGCGCTGACCTCTTCTTCGCTAGGTGTGGTGCCGCGCTTAAGCTTCAGGACTACAGAGGCGGTTGGTTCTTGGCGGTCGCGCTCGAAAAGCCTTTCTTGGGGAATTACCAAGTGGACCCGTACCTGCTCAACCCCGTTGAGCTGTGAAATAGTTCTCTCCAGCTCGCCTTGGACGGCCCTGCGGTAGTTCATCTGCTGGGCGAAGTCGGTCATCCCGAAGTTGTATTTGTCGAAGATTTCAAAGCCGACATTGCCCGTCTGAGGCAGGCCTTCGCTTGCGAGGTTCAGGCGCACATCGTAAACTTTGCTGGCTGGAACTTCGATGGTTCGTCCGCCTTGTGAGAGCTTGTATGGGACCTTCTGCTCTCGCAAGCGCTCTACAATTTGGCCGGCGTCGGCCGGATCGAGGTTGGAGTAAAGAACGGCATACTTGGGACGGCTTACAAGCACAGAAGAAATTGCAATAACCATGAAGAGCACGGCGGCAAAAGACGCCACAAGCGCCCTTTGTGAGCCGCTGAGCGATCCCCACTTTTCTTGCAACAGAGAAGTGATTCCCGAGAGTCTCTGGAGCATGGTTTATATTTGGGTTCTCATTATCTCTTGGTAAGCTTCGATAACCTTATTGCGCACCTGAACCAGGATCTGCATGCCGCGCGTTGCTTCTTGGATGGCCAAAAGGGCGTCGTGCAGGGATTCGAGGTCGCCGTGTGCCACCTTGCGGGCGGCCTCATCTGCCCGTGATTGAGCCGCGGAGACCGAGTCTATGGCGCGGGTTATCATCTCCGCAAAAGTGGTGGGCTGGCTGGTTTGCGGCGTGCCGCTTGGTGAAGCGGTGTTTAGCGGCTGTTGTGAAATCGGTTGGATCTCCATTTAACCCCCCTCAAGCGCGGCCGAGCTCCATAGCTTTGTGAAGCATGTTTTTGGTTGCCTGCATAGCCGTTACGTTGGCCTCGTAAGCTCGGGTGGCCATCATAAGGTCCACCATTTCCTCTACCATGTTTACGTTTGGATAGGAGACATAGCCGTCAACGTCTGCGTCGGGGTGACCCGGATCGTACACTCGGCGCGGAGGAGTTGGATCTGGCTGGACTTCTGCCACTTCCACTCCGCCCTCGGGCAGGGCGCGGAACACCACCTGCTGCCGGATGTAAGGTCCTCCCTGGGGTGTTCTGGTCACCTCGGCGTTGGCTATGTTGCGTGCGATAACATCAAGCCGCGTTCTCTGCGCGGCAAGCGCTGATGCACTTATCCCCAATGAGGAAATAGTCCCCACTTACGAGCCTCCTTCCCCAAGGACCACCCCAAGCCATCGGCCCCGCAGAGAGAGCATGGTGACTATTGCTTCGTAAGTCATGGAATTCTCTGCCAGAAGCGCGCTTTCGATGTCGATGGAAACGTTGTTTCCGTCGGCGCGGCCCGGGGATTGGTCCTCTGTCACAAATCTTTCCAGTTCTGCCCCGCTGGCGCGCTTTTCCTCAGCTTCGCGGAGAGCCTCTTCAAACTGCAGAACCTTCCTTTTGTAGCCCGGGGTGTCTGCATTGGCGATGTTGTTTAGGATGAGCCGGTGCCGAAACGCGCAGACATCCAGCGCGGCTTTGAGCTGTTGTTGGGTAGCGTCTTTGAACAGCGATTCCATAGCAAATCTCCGAGCGGAACAAAGCCGCAATTCGCGTGCCAGGTTGTTCGCCGGGTGGATGTCGAGCTGGCATATGGATTGCTACTTGAACTGCTTGGGGTTCTCCAGCGAATAGGCTTGAGTGGTTGTCCCGGTTTATCTGCCCGATGCGTTTTGGCAGCTTGAAATCCGGGTTTCGGCAATTCCCGTGGTTCCCAGGGATGGGCGAATTTGCTGGATGGTTTAATAAGCCCCTGTCGGATGGTTTGCCAGCTTGGTTGGTACCGTTATTTCGGCAAACCCTTGGGGCGTACAAGAGGTGCAAAAGTGGTAAGCGAAGGATCGCTCACGGGTATGACGGGCAAATCGGACGCATTTGAGTTTGAGGTTTTGGAAAACTCGGGTGGTTGCGATAACGGAACGAAGAAGATTTTGGTTGTGGATGATGACGCCATGGTGCGCATGGTGGTAGCCGAAATGTTGAGGTGCGCCGGATATGAAGTTTTGGAAGCTTCGGGAGGAGAAGAAGCAGTGGAGCTTGCGAAGCGGTGCTTCTTCGACGCAGTTATTACCGATGAAACCATGCCGGGTATGCAGGGTTCGGAATTGGCCGCAGTGCTTGCGGCTCTTTCGCCGCAGACGGGCGTGGTGCTGGTAACCGGATGGGAGGATGCTAGGCGCCGCGGAGAGCTTCCGCCGGGTGTGTGCGGAATGCTTCCCAAGCCCATTGGAGAAGCCGAGCTTTTAGAGGTTGTTCGGGCGGCCACGGAAAACCGGCGCGGCGGAGGCGGAATGTAGGCGCTTCGGGAGGATTTTGCTGAGTGCAACTCGGGGGATTTTCTGGCCATGACGGATGAGCAGAGAACCGGTTGTCTTGAGTCGGCAGAGGGCGAAGGTATGAAAAATCTTTCGCCCTCATCGATGTACATGGACTTCATTGCCGTGCTGTGCCACGAGGTGAGGTCTCCGCTGGCGGGGATACTTGGGTTTGCCGACATGTTGGAGTCGAGTGCGGCAGGGCAGTTGAGCCAGCGGCAGTTGCGTTACTTGAAGGCCATTCGCGAAAGTGCAAGCCGATTGGAGGTGCTGTTTGACGCCCTGTCCGATTGGGCGCACCCAGAAAGGGGCACGGAAAACGCCGCTTTGGCACCGGTTTCCATAAATCGGGAGGTGCAGGCGGTGGTGGAGAATGTCCGCGCGGAGGCCGAGGACAGGGATATTCTTGTTGATTTTTCCGATGGAGCCGGTTCGGAGTTGGTGATGGCGGACCGCCTCCGCATGCCGCGCGTGGTTCACTGGCTTCTGGAGCTTGTTTTAAAGAACACCCGCAGAGGCGGCCAAGTGAACCTGAAAGTTCGAGTTTCCAACGGCAGTGTGGATATAGAGGTTTCGTCCAACTCCTCTGTAATCAGCTTTGCAGACGTGGAACCCCTGCTGAAAGCTTACAGGGATTCATCTGTGGAGATACCCAAACATCTCCGCAGTGTGGCTTTCAATTTGTCCGTAATGAGGCGGCTGGTTGAGGTTCAAGGCGGCAGGCTTTACGCAAACGGAGCCGGAGAGAACCTTACGTTGGGCTTTTGCGTTCCGATTTCCAGCAACGTTTAGCCTCGAGGGGATGGGCTATCGGAAGCAGACGGTTCGGTGGGAGTGCGGATGGACACAGATTCAAAGCGGCCGTTTAGCATAGAGCTTGATGCTGGGCACCTGGCTTGGGTCGTTTCGTTTCTTCCGGAAGCCGCCGCGGTTTTGGATGATGGATTGGTGGTTGTTGCCGCAAATCGGTGGTTTGCAGAAACCGTTGGTTTGCCGGGGGAGATAGCCGGCAGAAGTGTTTCTGAGTTTCTCTCGGAAGAGTCTTTGGGAGAGCTGGAAACAGCGCTGGAGGCACTTCGAAGCGGCTGTGCATCCGTCATGTGGGTGGATCTTCTGGTTGGCGGCAGTGGAACGGCGGTGCCTTGCCGAGCCGGGCTTGGCCGCTTCGGCAACTCGGAGCCGAAGTGGTTTATACTGACGCTGAGGCGCGATGAGCTGAGCAGACTCGGCTTGGTCCTCGATCGGATGGCGGAGGGCGTGTTATTGGTGGATTCGGCTCAGCGCATCGTTTACGCGAACCGACCGTTCTTTCAGATATGCGGGCTCAACCGCAACCAGGTGATTGGCGCGCCGCTGGACCGGCTTCTGAGGCTTTCTGCGAGCGATGCCGTTGCTGGTGTGGAAACCGACGCGGAATGGCTTCCCGGCGAGTTCATCGTTGGGGATGCGGCTGTTCGGAAGATTCGCGTAAGGCGCGTACCGCTTCCGATGGGGTCTGAGGGGTCGCCGGGCAGTGTGGTTTTGGTGCGCGATGACACCCCCCGAAGCCTTATTGCATCCTTGCGCGGTGCAACCGATGCTCTGAAGCATTTGAAGGGTGCGAACGCTTTGGAACCGGCATTGAGGGCCGTTCTCGGCGCGTTAGGTGCAAGGTCGGCATCGGTCTGGGAGGCAAAAGCTGAAAGTTTGGAATGCACGTGCGAGGTGAGGCTGGAACCGTGCACCGATGTCGGCGCCGCTTTGTGCGCGGATGAGATGTCGGCCGTAAGCTCTGTGGTTTTCGGGGGGCGGGATTATGCTTTCGGTGCAACGGAAGGCGGCTCGATTCGAAAAATCTTTGTGCCGCTGAAGGCAGGCGGAGCCGTTTTTGGTGCGCTTGAGGTTGATTTGGACGCGCAGGCCTGCTTCTCCGAAGAGAAGCTGCTGTTTTTACAAGTGCTTGGGCGCGTTTTTGGCGCCTACTTGCAGGCAGGGGCGCTGGCTTCGGAGCTGGCCATGCGCATTCGCAGTGAGCGAGCTCTTCTGCGCGCCGGCCGCGGATTGGTTGGACTGCACCAAGATGCAGCTTTCGAGGTTTTGGGAACCTGCGTAAGCGAGGTTTTGTTACCCAGGGTTTTTCAGGTTTGGGAGTGGGATGAAAAGCGGTCGATTTTAGCAACCAGGTATGTTCGAACCGCAAAAGGGCTGGACAGCACCGGCTTTCTGGTCGATAACCAGGATGAGCTTCATGCGGTTATATCCGAAAGCAAGCCACTGTTAACCGGCGGGAAAGAGGAGCCGATGCGCGCCTTTGTCCCCGTATTGGTTGGAGGCAAAGCCGTTGGGGTTTTGGGGGTGGAAGCTCCGGAGGGTGTGGTGTATGGACAAGCGGAGATGGCTTTCTTGGAGGGAGTTGCTGTTTTTGCGGCGGCTGTTTTAGAGCATTGCGCTTCGCTGCAGTTAAGCCGGCGTGAGGCGCAGGCCGAGCTCTTCTCTCGGTTTGTTTCCACTATGAACCATTACGTGAACAACTACTTGCAAGCAATACTGGGCAATGCGCAGTTGCTAAGCGCTTATGTGGCCAGAGATGACCCCAAGGTTGCCAGTTGGCTGGATGGCTTGCTGGAGGGTTGCTTTAAACTTGCGGATTTCACCGGCAGACTGCGCGAGGCGGAGAGGGCGCGGTTGGACAACGGTGAAAGCTTAGAAGAGGCGCTTGCGCTTATATCTGGGGACGGGAGCCTTCGGGAAATTTTGTAGGGTTTTTCGATATTTCAGCGTGGCAAGAAGGTTGCCGCCGTTGCTGTGCAGAATGAAACGTTCGAAAAGTGTTAGCAACGGCGTTTTTGCTTTTTTATGGAGGCTGTGTAAATGGCAACGGCTATCGTGACCGGGTGTGCCGGTTTTATTGGATCCCACGTTGCGGAGAGATTGGTTGCCGAAGGTTACGAAGTCATCGGCGTGGATGCTTTGACGGATTACTATTCCAGGGATGTGAAGCTGAAAAACCTGGCGGGTTTGCTTGACCACGAGCGGTTTAAATTCATCGAGGCGGATCTGCTGGCCATGGATTTGCCGCGCCTTCTGCGCCCGGCTGATTACGTCTTTCACCAGGCGGGGCAACCCGGGGTACGCCCTAGCTGGCGCCAAAACTTCGAGCTGTATCTTAACAACAATGTGCTGGTAACCCAAAGGCTTCTGGAGGCCGCGATAGACAGCAACATCAAGCGCTTCGTTTACGCTTCTTCCTCGTCGATCTACGGAGATGCGGAAGCGCTACCCACCTCGGAGGATGTCATCCCGAAGCCGGTTTCGCCTTACGGTGCGTCGAAGCTGGCCGGCGAGCATCTGTGCTATTTGTATTGGAAAAACTTCGGGGTTCCCACAGTTGCACTGCGGTATTTCACGGTTTACGGTCCCCGGCAGAGGCCGGATATGGCTTTCCACAAGTTCATACGCGCCATAGCGGAGGGCCGTGCGCTTCAGGTATACGGAGACGGCGAGCAAAGCCGGGATTTCACGTATGTGTCCGACGTTGTGGATGCCAATCTTGCGGCGGCATCGGCGCCTGTGGAGGGCCAGGTTTTCAACATCGGCGGCGGCTCTAGGATTACGGTGAAGGAAGTGATAAGGATTCTCGGGGAAATGCTGGGCAAGGAGCCCCGCGTGGAGTATCTTCCTCCGGAAAAGGGCGATGTGAGGCACACAGCCGCCGACGTTTCGCGTGCGCGGGAATATCTGGGCTACAAGCCCTCAGTAAACATACATGATGGTTTGAGGAGGGAGGCCGAATGGCTCCTCGGATAACCCGCAGGCGGGTTATAGGTTTCGGCGTTGCGGCTGTGTTTGGTTTGGGGGGAAAGTTGAGCGCAGCAACCTGGCGGCAGAGGGAGTTTGTTGTAAGTTTCTGGTCGCCTCCTCCTCCATCGGAAACCACGGATAGCAGATACGCGGAGATTGCGGAGGCCGGTTTCAACGTTGTGATGGGCGGCAACGGCGTTCAAGATAAGGAGGCCTCTTTGCAGATGTTGGAGATGTCGCGGCGCCACGGTTTGAAGGCGCTGGTGCTTGACAGCCGCCTCTATGGAGGGAAGGCCGACAGGGTTTCGGAGGTGCTGGCCGACTACGCCAAGCATCCCGCACTTTACGGATTTTTGCTGCAGGATGAACCGGGGGTGCCGGCGTTCAGCGCCCTTGGCCGCACAGTTGATGAGATGCGCCGCAGGGCGCCGGAACTGCTTTGCTACATAAACTTGTTCCCTAATTACGCTTCTGCAGAACAGCTTGGATGCTCTTCGTATGCCGAGTATCTATCGAGGTTTACCGCCGAGGTGCGCCCGGGAGTGCTCAGCTTCGATCACTACCCGCTTCTCAGGTCCGGAATTAGGGAGGAGTACTACGAGAACTTGGAGCTTGTGCGTCAGGAGGCGCTCAAGTCAGGAGTCCCATTTTGGGTTATTGTTCAGGCTGAGGGCATAAGGAACGTGTACCGAAGCCCTTCTGAACAGGAGTTGCACTGGCAGGTTTGGAACGTTTTGGCCTACGGGGCAAGCGGAATCCTTTACTTCACCTACTGGACGCCGCCCGAATCCGGCGGGGAAGAGCACTTTGACGGGATATTGTCTCAAGATGGAAAGCGTAGGGCCAAGTATGAATGGGTGAAAGAGCTTAATGCGGTGCTTAAGCGCAGAGCCAAGGTGCTGTTTGGGTTGCGCTCTTTGGGCGTATATCACACTCAACCGGTGCCAAGGGGCTGCCACCCGGTGGCTAAGGGCCCTGTGCTTGAAGGGCTTGAGGGAGGACCGGCGCTGGTTGGTTTGTTTAGGGTGTCTAATGAAAGGACCGCACTGCTTGTGGTTAACCGCAGTCCCAACCGCACCTGCAATTTCGTTTTGAACCTGCACGACGACGTACAGGTTTTAAAAGAGGTACTGCCGGGCGGTGAGGAAAGCAAGAACCTTCTGCGCAGAGACCTGCGGTTTCCGGCTTTGTATGAGGGCAGTTTGGATGCTGGCGGCGCCAGGCTGTTTCTTGCGGAGCGGCCGAGTTACAGGGTGCGCGACTGAAGGTTAATTCGCCGGTTGGCAGCCGTTGTTTTGTTTTGGGAGGGGTGGGGAAGAATGGAGCAGAGTTTGTGGCAGTGGGGACCGGCCGTGGTTGGTGCGGCGGGAGCCGCGTTCGGAATAGCGCTGTGGCGCGTTGGTCGGGGCAGAGATGCGGCTTTGGTGGGGGGCAGTGCGGCTTTGGTTGTGGTTTCCGCGGTTGCCGTGGTTTGCCCTGACTCTGCGTTGAGGATGGTTCTGCCTTCTGCAGCGGCTGTGCTTTGGGTTCTTTATGCAGTGTTGCAGTTGGCACGCGGACCACTGCGGGATGCCGCGGCCGCCTGCGCTTTTTGGGCGCCTGCGTTTGCTGTGGCTTCGGTGCTGGGGTCTGTTCGATATCCGAAGGTTTTGGGTGCGGAACTGCCCTTCGCCGTTGGCGCTTTGGCGGTTGCGGCGTGTGTTCCCGTGCGCGCGTTGGTGGGCATATTTAGATTTGCGCTTGCCGAGAAAGTTTCGGCGGCGGTTTCCGGAGCGGTGCTTTTGGCGCTGGCAATCCCCTTGAGCACCGAGGCTGTATCTGTGAGGGAGCCGGGGATATGCGTTTTGGTGGGCGCGATTACTGCCCTGGCGCTGTATCTGGTTAGCGCAAGTTTGTCGGCGAACGAGGCGCGTTGGTGGACCGAGGTTGGCACACTGGTTGGCGTGATGGTGGCGGTGCTTGGTCTGGCGATGGCGTTTAGGTGGCATATGGGCTACGGCGCCTCGCTTTGGACCGCAACCGTTGCGGTTCTGGCCGTGCTGGCGGTTGGGGCACCAATGCGCGGAGCCGAGATGTGGATGGCTGGAGCGGCTGGCGTTCTTGCGGGCATACTGCGCTTGATGCGCGAGACCATCGGAGAGGGGGCCGGGTTCACGGATCCGTATGGTTTTGTGGGGCTTGCGGTAGGCGTTGGCATCGGCTTTATGGCTGGGTTTGGCTGTTCGGGCGCCAGGGCTTTGGCGTGGGCTGTGATCTTTGCGGTGGTGTCGGCGGCTGTGGCGGTGTTTTGGGGCGTTGACGGTCTTCAGGGTTTATGCGTTGGTGCCGCCGCATCTGTTTTGGCCGGCTATGCGGTTTCCAGGCTGTTTGAAGCCGGCGGCGAACGAAATGGGAGCGATTTCGACTTCCCGATGCCCTTGGGGTTGGGTATGGCATCCTACGTTGTTGGGATTCCGGTAATGCGTGCCGCGGCCGAGCTTACAAGAGCGCAAAAGGTTTTGGGCGCGGAGGTTTTGGCAGGAGCAGTTGCAGTTGTGCTGTTCATTGTGTGGGCGGTTCGGGTTCGGGTATCTCGCCCTCGATAAGCGGGACAAAAACACAGGGTTCGAGGCTTTCCTCGTAGTAGTTTCCGTTTTCTTTGCGTATTAGAAGAAGGATTTGAGACATCGGGGGACCAACAGGGATAACCAGCCGACCGCCGTTTGCAAGCTGTTCTTTCAGGGCTTGGGGCACGGATTGAGCCGCCGCGGTTACTATTATGGCGTCGTAAGGGGCGGCTTCCGGGTAGCCGCGCGAACCGTCTCCAACTATAAGCGTAACGTTGTTTATCCCCAATTCCGCAAGCACGGCGGCGGCGCGTTTGGAGAGAACCCGGTGCCGCTCGATTGAGTAAACATGCCGGCACAGTTTGGCCAATATTGCCGCTTGGTATCCGGAACCTGTTCCCACTTCCAGGACGCGTTCGTGCCCGGAGAGTGCAAGCGCTTCGGTCATCCGCGCCACCATGTAAGGCTGGGAGATGGTTTGCCCCTCGCCTATGGGTAGGGGGCGGTCGGAATAAGACGCGTCGCGGTAGGCTTCCGGGACGAAGCGGTGGCGCGGCACATCAAGGAAGGCCTGAAGCACGCGCGGGTCTGAAATGCCGCGGCGGCGTATCTGGTATTCCACCATTTCCACTCTTTGAATTTCGTAATCGCGTTCTGTCGGCATGGTCGGCCTTTCGTTGGCGCGGTTGTGGCTGGGTTGTGTTTTCGCGCCGCTTGGGAGCAGTTGTAACAGGTTGGAATACACTTTGTTACTTCGCGCCTGTTCGGTGAAATCCTTGTGCGAAGACTGCACAACTTGAAGAGATTTGCGCATTTGCCGCGGGAGTTGCGTGCCTGCTAGTGCTTTGCAGGAGGAGTTCGGCAGCCAGTGTCGAACTAAAGCTTGACTTAATGCGTGTGCGAGTTTGGCAGTGCCGGGTGCTGGTAAACTTACGCGTCGGCAGGTTTTGCAGACGGCCTTGGCCGCCGATTTCGGGTTGGCAGTCTGCGGCCGCGGCGCCAAGACTAAGAGGGAAGAATCTGTGATGGCAAAAAGCGGCAGGAACAGCGGCAAACCGAACGTTTTGGTTTTCTTCACGGACCAGCAGCGTTGGGATACGGCCGGATGTTACGGCAACCCCATGGGGCTGACCCCGAACCTGGACTTTTGGGCTAAGCGCGGTGTGTTATTCCGCCACGCATTCACCTGCCAGCCAGTGTGCGCTCCGGCCCGTGCCAGCCTGCAAACTGGAAAGTATGCAACAGCGGTTGGGGTGTGGCGCAACGGGCTTGCCCTCAACCCTGCTGAAAAGACGCTGGCGCACCATTTCAAAGCGGCTGGATACCGGGTGGGTTACATCGGTAAGTGGCACCTCGCCAATACGGGCAATAAGCCCGTTCCCAAGGAACTGCGCGGTGGCTACACGGACCTGTGGGAGGCGGCCGACGTTTTAGAGCATCTTTCGCACCCTTACGCTCCGAAGCTTTACGACTCCGAAAACCGCTTAATGGAGCTTAGCGGTTACAGGGTCGATGCTCTTACCGAGAGGGCCGTTTCTTTCATTTCCAGCTCAGGCCGCGAGCCTTTCTTTCTCTTTCTGTCGTTCTTAGAGCCGCATTTCCAGAACGATATGAATGCCTACGTTGCTCCGAACGGCTACGCCGAGCGCTTTTCCAACCCTTGGGTGCCTCCGGATTTGCTGGGCAAACCCGGAGATTGGTACAAAAGCCTCCCGGATTACTACGGGTGTGTGGCTCGTTTGGACGAATGCCTGGGCCGCATTATGCAGTGTTTGGAGGAGACCGGAGCGGCTGATAATACGATAGTGCTTTTCACGTCGGACCACGGGTGCCATTTTCGAACCAGAAACTCGGAGTATAAGAGAAGCTGCCACGAGGCTTCCATTCGCATACCGGCTGTTATGTGGGGGCCTGGTTTGGGTCCGCGCGTAGTGGTTGATGAGCTTGTAAGCTTGGTTGATCTCACGGCAACGCTGTTGGACGCCGCCGGTTTGGAAGTTCCCGGGGATATGCATGGGCGCAGTGCCCTGCCGCTTCTTTCTGGGCCGGTGGAAGACTGGCCGGAAGAGGTTTTTGTTCAGATAAGCGAGGCCGAGGTTGGAAGGGCCATACGCACGGAGAGGTGGAAGTACGCCGTTTTCGCCCCCGATAAAGACGGGTGGAGGGATCCAAACAGCGACGTTTACGTGGAGCGGTATCTTTACGACTTGTTTGCGGATCCTTATGAACAGGTAAACCTGGTGGGGCGGCCGGAATACCGCAAAGTTGCCGATGAGCTTCGCGAGCGGTTGCTGAAGCGCATTCAGCAGGCCGGCGAGTCTCCACCGCGGATTGAGCCGGCCCGCTATCCTGCTTGAGCGAAGCCCCGGAAAGGCCCCCGCGGAAGTCGGCTTGGAGCTGTTGGAGATGAGTCGGATTACCCTATGTACACATCCGCGGCCGTTGGTTTTATACGCCGTATCTCGCTTGCTGGATGGGTACAGTTTGGAGCTGTGCGACAGAGGGCGTGCCGAGATTTGCGGGGAATGCCCTGCTGGGGGAGATGTATTGGTCCGCATCGCTCCGTCCACATACTGCCTGCCTTTGCCGGTTTGCATGCGGCGCCAGCGGTCGATGCCCGCGCTTTTGGTGTCAACCGGCTGGGTGGAGGCAGAGGAAGCCGTGCGGCACGCTGGATATCGCGGCTATATCGGTCCGGCGTGCGATGGCGAACAGCTTCAAGAGGCTGTGAAGACATTGATGGACGGAGGCTTTTTTTACCATCCGGGAGGACGCGATGAACATCCGGTTGGATTTTTAACCTTTCGCCAATTGCAGGTGCTTCGTTTGGTGGGGAAGGGGTTTACGGACCACGAGATAGCCTCCGAGCTCAAAATTGCAGAGACCACGGTGCGCCATCATCTTAGTGTGCTGCTTGAAAAGCTGGGCGTTCAGAGGCGCGGAGAGCTGGCGGCTGTGGCGGCCTTGGGCGGTTTGTGCGGTGATGTTGGCGATTGGTGGTGGCCTCCCCACGATGTGGATGCGGAATCGATGCATTGGGTGGGCACAGGTTAGGCGGTTTTAGCTTTGGTTCTCATCCCCTGAAGAAAGGTACGCGGAAACCCGATACTTAGGTGTGAGGGCTCCTTTTATGCAGAGATATGCGGTTCCGTATGAAAGCATGCATAAAGGGGGGACGGCAGGGCAGCCAGAGGAGGCATAGGGGGTATACCTGACTACCCGTGCCGTGGGTACCCAGAGGAGGGTATCCGCTATTTTACATCGACACGGTTTGGGAAAACTTAACCCCCTGGAAGCAGGTTTCCAGGGGGTTTTGGTTTGTGCGTCACGGCCAGCGCCCGTTGTAAGTGTACATGGTAATGTCCGGTACGACCTGCGGAGCCAGTTGTCCACAGCGGTCTTTTACCTTTGTGGCGATATAGGGTAGCCATCTCACATGCCCATCGCAGAACACAAAGTTGTTGCCCTTGTTGTGGCGCGGCACCATGTACTCGCGCCAGAGGGTCTGTCGGGGAGTATCTCCGGTATCGCCGTACAGGAAGCAGTGAGATGGGTCCTTAACTTCGGACACTTCCCTCCCGACCTGAACCCCCGGCGGGCCTTCGGGGTAAACCAGTCCGTCTCCTTGGTTCCAGAGCGAGCACGGGCTTTCGTGCGGACCGACTCCCGAGCCCCAGTTGTACCCGTATCCCATCAACCTCACTCCGTCAAGCTCGTCGTAGCGGTCGGGGCAGTAAAGAACATCCCAGTTGTGTATGTAGGGCTGCATTGTGGTAACGGGGTCTCCGAAAATGGTTCCCGGGGTGTGCACGCTTGGGAAGGTTTCGTCCCAATCTTGGAGGTACTGCATGGCGGCGTGCCCAATCTGCTTGAGGTTGGATGCGCACGCGGCCTGCCTGGCCCTTGCTCTGACCCTGGCAAACACCGGGAACAATATGGCGGCTAATATAGCAATGATCGCGATAACAACCAGCAGTTCGATAAGGGTGAAAGCTTTTCTGGGTTTCATAATTTTGTTTCCTCTTGTTAGCAAGCCAAGCGCTTACTCAGAAGAAGGTTCAAAGGCCGCTTTGCCGGGATGTTTTTGGCAAAGCGGCCCGTAAGTTGACCGGTTTCAGCTCACAGGTGGAGCCGGGCTTTCATTCCGTCCACCGGAGCTGTGGATTTTAAAGCTTCCCCAATCCCACGGCCGCGCGGAGGATAAGAGTGGCGTCGGGGATGTCGATCTTGCCGTTGCCGTTGATGTCTCCGGCTTGGAGCTGGGCGGGCGAAGGCTTATCAAATCCGACTGCGAATCGGAGCGCGAGGGTGGCATCGGGGACGGTGACCTTGCCGTCGCCGTTCAAATCGCCGCGAACAACGGCTGGCGCGGGACCGGGCGCAACTATCAGCGTAGGAGCGGAGTTGGTCATTCCGGAGGCGCCAGTGTTTTCATAGCCGTTGATAGCGAGAACGTTTTCGCCATCCCAGTTCACCAGGTTGGCGGGAATGGTGTAGGTGCGGATTCCTCCGGCGTTGCCGATGTAGCCGGTCCCTTCTGGGTCCGATGGGTCGGTGGGCAGGTTGCCGGTGCTTCCGACCTTCTGGCCGTTGAAATAAGTCACGTCGGCGTCATCCACGTTAAAGCCGGTGAGGATAAGGTCTCGGCCCTTGTAAGCTTTGAATTCGTCTGGGAGGCGGAACCTGGCGCGGTACCAGAAGAGGCTTCGATCATCCCCCAATCCGACGTTCTCCAGCTGGCCGGGCACCGGTGCGGATACCATGCCGGACTCGTTGAACGAAACCGCAGCTGGCCTGGTGTCGCCCGGATCAGCGGGATACAGGACCAGCCAGTTGATGCCCGCGGCGCTGCTGAGGTCCATCTTGGGGCGCCGATTGACGGTGAAGTTCACCGTGACTGTTTCACCGGCGGCACCGCTCTTGGTTACGGTTTGTCCCTCGGCAGGGTCAAGGTCCAGGCGAGGCGAGCGTGTTACGGCGTAGGTGGCCGGAGCAAGGCCGGAGATGCGGTACACACCGTCCGGACCGGTGATTCCGATGCCGGTCTGCGGGCCCCAAGCGGTCTGTTCGGCGAAGGCCGATATCTCCACGTCCTCAACAGGGGCTCCGTTTTGGTCTGTAACGGTTCCGGTGAACGCTACGGATGGGTTGGCCACCATCAGCAGCGGTGCGTATTCGACTATTCCGCCGCGCCCTGTGGTGTTGAAGCCGTGGATGGCCAAAAGGTTACTGGCTTTCACCAGAGAGCCGGGGATGACGTACGTTCTTATGCGCGTGTAGTCAGTGGTGTGGCCGATGAGTTCACCGTTCCAGTACGTCCAGTCCCAATCGAAGAACGTCCATCTGGTTAGGACCAAGTCTTTGCCCTGGTACTGAGACGGAATGGAAACACGCACTCTCAGCCAGCCGTGGATATAATCGGTTGAGTCTATGCTGTCCCAGTTGGAGGGGACTTCGTAGGCCTGGAAATCGGCATCGGATTTGGCCGGGTCGCGGTAGTCATCTGTTGGAGAAGTTGGGAGTTTGATCTTCCACTCTGCGCCGGCAGCCGTGCTGAGTTCGGCCACCACAGGGGTGGTTTTCACATCGAGCGTGAATGTTTCGGCGTTAACCCCGGGTTTCACGGTTGCTTTTTGTGGTGCCACCGGTTCAATGGTAAGGCCCGCTGTTGATAGGTCGTAGGTGCCAGCAGGCAGGTCCAAGAAGACCGCCTGGCCGTCCGGGTTGGTATAGATTCCGGCGATGGGTTTGCCATTTGAAGAGAGGCTGGCCCAATAGCCGCTCAGCGGTTGGCCGTCTTTGTTTTTGAGGGTGGCGACGTAGAGACTGCTGTCTAAAGAGAGCGCCCTGAGTGCATTTATGTCGATCGGGTGCTCTGCGTAGAGGCCCACGCCGAAGCGTCCGGGCTTGGGATCTGGATCAACGCCTTTGAGCAGAGGCTTGGTGAGATCCGCAACATAGGCCTCCAGTTGGTTGCCGTTGGCGATTACCAGCATTGTCTCTTGCACGTTTTGCTGGTAAACAACGTCGGTGGTGCTGTCGAGTATGGTGAAGTTGCCGTCGGTCCACTTTTCGAGGCGGGTTATGGGGCCGCCGTTGCCCGGATCCCGCAGAGAGATGAAGCGCATGAAGTTCTTCTCATCCTGCCAGCGGAACACAAGGCTTATGCCATCGTCGTCACCGGTGCGGAACTGGATGAAGAAGATGCCGTCTTGTGCTGTGAAGTCTTTGACCACGGCGGTTGTACCGGTGTAGGGGTTCTCCATGCCGTTTGGCGGGTCGGGCACTCCGTAGATGTTGGAATCCTGGTGAAGCGCTCCGTTTTTCACGTACCACTTGGAAGGCCCACTTCTCTGAGAGAATTCTGGGTTCATTTGCGGGCCAACGTCGTAAATGTCGAACTGCTCGATGCCCTTGTTGATAAAGTCGGACTGCCATAGAACTTTGGCAGACGCATTGATTGGCGCCAGTGCCAGCACAAGCGCAGCAACGGCGCAAATCAGAGCGAAACGAGACATTTCTCCCCTCCTAATAGAGAGTTTGGCACAGCTTTATCCCCGGCGCGTTCGCGGCCTTTGCAGCCGGGAACTTGCTGGTCTCTGCGTAGTGTATTCAACAGCTTGGGTTGAACTCCTCCATTGTCAATTTTTCTACTGCGCTGTGTTTTTGGTGACTGGTGTGTTTTCGCGAACCTCTGGCCGGAGATTTGGGCTGGATAAAATTTTTCCGCCGAGAGTGTACCACTGTGATGTTAAAAGAATGGGTTTGCGGTTTAAAGCCGGGTTGAGAAGCACTTAAGAAGTGTTTAAGCTTTTGCGGGTGAAGGAAACACGGGTTGCACAGTGCTAAAGAAAAGGGGGAGGTAAAGGATGGTGCGTTTGGTTGCTGCCTGGTTTGCAGTTGTACCGGCTTTCCTGGCGCTTTCCGGGCAGGTTTTGGATTTTTCGAAGGGGGCTGGTGAGAAAGTGGAATCTGCATCGATAAGGGACGGGATAAGCTTCAGCAAGAGGCGGTTGACGCCGTGGTTGGATGTTTGGCGCGGCTATGTGAATATCGGCGTGCTTCGCCGCGAAGGGCGGGTGCTGTTGGTGGGTGGCGCTCCGCCCGAACTCTTGCGCAAGGCTGGGATAAGCGCTTCGGATATCGATATGGTGCTTTTGACACACTGCCATCGCGATGCGGCGGAGGGAGCCGCAGAGCTTGCCGCATCCGGGGTGAGAGTGGTTGTTCCGGCTTTGGAGCGGCAGCTGTTCGAGGAGCCGGAGAAGTTCTGGGGAGGCGACGAATTCCGCTTTCACGCTTACAATTATCATCCTTCAAGGCGAATAGTAAGGCAGGCGGTTAAGGTATCCCGCGGGGTCCGAGGTGGAGATACCATCGAGTGGCGCGGCCTCAAGGTGAAAGTGTTGGACGCTCCCGGTCCCACCGACGGCGGCGTGAGTTATCTGGCAGCCGACGGCGCAATCGGCGTGGCTTTCGTTGGTGATTTGATCAGCGGGCATGGGCAGTTGTGGGAGATACACAGCCTTCAGGGGACTAGGCCGCTTCCTGGCGGCGGCTGGCTTATGGAGTACCACGGCTTTCTGGAGAGGGCGGATGAGGTTTTGTCTTCTCTGGATGCGGCGCTGGCGGAATCCCCCCGGTATTTGGTGCCGCTCCATGGAGCGGTTATCGATAAACCAGTGGAAGCCGTGGGCGAACTGCGCCGCCGTCTTTCTGCCGTGATTGAAAGCTACTGCAAAACTTCATCTGCGCGGTGGTACTTTGCGGGTGCGCGTCCGGAATGGCCTCTGGATAGGTCTGAGATGGAAGCTCGGCTTCGGCCTCTGCCTGGGTGGGTGAGGGAGGTTGGGGGCACATCGAGGGCGTTGGTTGCCGATGACGGCAGTGCGTGGCTTATAGATTGCGCGGGCGATGTGCCCGAACGCGTTGCCCAGGCGCAAAAACGCGGCGAGCTCGGCCGTGTGGAGTGCGTGTGGATCACCCACTACCACGACGACCACGTTGGGTCGGTGAACCGATTGCGTGGGGAGCAGCAGTGCTTGGTGGTGGCGCATGAAAGCATGGCGGATATCCTTCGGCGCCCGCATGCATACTGGATGCCGTGCATACACCCAGAGCCCATACCTGTTGACCGGGTGACCCGCGATGGCGAATCTTGGGTGTGGAAGGGGTTCAAACTCACGGCTTATACTTTTCCGGGGCAGACAATGTACGATGCGGCTTTGTTGGTGGAAAGAGACGGTCAGAGAGTGCTGTTTGTTGGTGATTCGCTTACTCCTGGCGGGTTGGACGATTACTGCATACATAACAGAAACCTGCTGGGCGAGGGTAAGGGATACGACAGGTGCTTATCGCTTTTGGAGAAGATTGGAACAGAAGGGTTGCTTTTGGTAAACGAGCATGTTGAGGGGGCTTTCAGCTTTGATGCCGGTACGGTGGCGGCACTGAAAGCCGAGCTTCGCCGCCGCACCGAGTTGCTTAGGGAACTGCTTCCATGGGATGATCCGAATTACGGTTTGGACCCGCTTTGGGTTCGCTGTGATCCGTATTATCAGGCGGCAGAGCCGGGGGCCACGGTGTTTTGGGATATCGTGGTAACGAACCATTCGCGCACGCGGCGATTGGCGGTGGTGGAGGCGAATCTGCCTCCCGGGTGGCAGGCTGTTTCTTCCTCCGGGAGGGCCTGGATATCTCCCGGAAAAGAGGGGCGGGTTAGGCTGAGCGCAAAAGCCCCTTCCGGTTCCGGCGCAAGGCGGTGGGTGGTTGGCTACAGCGTTCGGTACGGCGGGCGGTTTCTGAGCGAAGCGGCGGAATCACTTGTTGATGTTGGTAGTGGTAGGAAAACATGAGGGCTTTGGCACTGAGAGCGGTAATAGCGGTGTTTGGCGTTATCTCGATAGCTTCAACGGTTGAAAAGGGCGAGAAGTTTGTGTATCCCCAGGAGCACTGGCTTTACAGGGCACCGAAAGAAGTGTGGATGGACGCTTCGAAGCTGGAGGCACTGCGGGCATTGGTCGGCGGCCGCGGCTGTGTTGTGCGGCACGGGTACATGTGCTTTACTTGGGGAGACGTGACTCTCAGTGCCGACGTTGCCTCTGCAATGAAGCCGGTGATCAGCACGCTTATGCTGATAGCGGTGCAGGAAGGCAGATTGCGGAGTGTGGATTCCTGCGTATCCGAGTTTGAGCCGAGGCTTCGCGAGATAAACGGCGGGAAGGACGCCGGCATCACGTGGCGGCATTTGGCATCGATGACTTCCGGTTACGGACTTGCGGAGCGGCCCGGAGAAGCGTGGGCTTACAACGACTATGCAATAGCGCTGTTTTACGATGTGCTGATGCAGAAGGTTTTTAAGCAGGACGGCGACGAGGTTTTGAGAAGCCGGTTGGGCAATGTTCTTCGCTTCGAGGACCGGTACACCTTTTACGCCTTCGGGCCGAACGACAGACCCGGTAGGCTTTCGATTTCTGTGAGGGATTTCGCAAGGTTCGGCTATCTCTTCCTGCGCGGGGGAAAGTGGGAGCGCAAGCAGGTGTTGGCTCCCGGCTTGGTCCGCATGGCGCTTTCCAGCGCGGTGCCGGCGTCAACACTGCGAACCAGCGGACGCGAGGCCGAAATGCTTCCAAACCAGCGCTCCATCGGCGGAGGGAAAGACCAAACGCCGACCGGGCCGGGGTTTTATTCCTTTAACTGGTGGCTGAATGGGACTGATGCATCAGGCCGAAGATTGTTCGTTGATACCCCTCCTGACACGTTTGTTGCTTCGGGCCACGGCGGCAAGCGCTGTGTGTGGGTAATTCCGAGCTTAGACATCGTGGTCTCGTGGAACGACGCAGACGTTGAAGACCACGACGAAAGCCCCGGAAACCCAAACACTAAGTGCAACAGGGCGGTCCGCTTGATTGTTGAGGCCGCCGCGCCGGGCGGCTAGCGCATTTGCGAACGAAGCCGCTTTTACTCGCCTCCGTTCTGGACGCCCGAGCGGAAAGGTGAACCCGGGTACGGATGCCACTCAAGCTTGGGCAGCATCTCCAGGGGGACCCACTTCGAGTGCCCGTCCACGAAGGTTATGGTTACACCGCCGCTGTGGCGGTTAAGCCCGATGCGGCCCATTCCGCTGTCCTGTCCCCAAATGCGGTCCTTGGGGAGCGGTTCGCCCTTCTCGGGCCAGGAGTCTATCCAGAGGCCGTCAAGGTCGAACGGGGTTTCGGATGGTGTTTTGAATTCGGTTTCACCGTAGCCGTAAGTCCATCCGTTGTGGCAGTAAGAGCCGGATTCTTCGGCCTTCCACGGCCCACCCCAGATAACGTGCCAGCCGGTGTAGGCGCTTCCCCATTCCGGGCTCACCTTGCCGCCGACTCCGGATGTGCTGGGGCACCAATAGACCGAGGTTTCGCTTTTCGGGTCGAACTTTATGTACGGCTTCAGCGCGGTGGGCCACAGCCAGCCGGTCCAAGCGCCTATCACCAAGGTATATCCGGGGAAAAGCTCGTCGTTATCTTGCAGATATAGGGACATGGCGCGTGAGATCTGCTTTTGGTTGTTCAGGCAGGCGCTTTGGCGGGCTTTTTCGCGCGCTTTTGCAAAGACCGGGAACAAAATCGCCGCAAGTATGGCGATGATTGCAATTACAACCAAGAGCTCTATCAGCGTAAATGCGCGTTTTTTGTTGTGCCGCATTAGCCTATCCCTCTCTTTCTTTGGGTTTTCTTGTGATTTTAAGCACAAAAGCGTGCTCGCAGGGTTTGCTTTCCGGCATTGTTACCTTCAAGCCCTCTTCCCCGCGGGACCATTTCAGCGGTTGGTCCACCCCCAGCATTCTCACTTCGCCGATTTCGTGCGGATAGAGCCGAAGGTTGGAACTGAGTGATTGTATTGTAACCTCTTTGCCGGGCCAGTCAAGGCAGATGGCGTAGAGCACATCGCCTTTGGTGGTGAACCGGATATCCCGTGCGGTGAACGGTTGTGCTTTGCTTTCACCGAAGCTTCCGCCGACGGTTTTGGTGGGGCCTTCGCCGTAAACGCGCCAGGGCCGGGTTTCGTAGATGGCTTCTCCGTTAACCTTAAGCCACTCTCCAATCCCCAAAAGCACGCGCTCCTGCTCCTCCGGGATGGTGCCGTCGGGCTTGGGACCTATGTTGAGCAGAAGACAGCCGTTCTTGCTGACGATGTCCACTAAATCGTCAACTATTTCGTTAACCGATTTGTTTTCTTCATCGGCTATGTAGCCCCAGGATTTCCTGCCTATGGACGTATCCGTTTGCCAGAAGTGCTCCCTCAGGTCGTCGAGCTTTCCGCGTTCGATATCGAAGACAGCGGTGCCCTCTGGGAAGGCCTGGTTCTTGTAGTTGATAACAACCTCCTGGCCCCACTGCGCGGCGCGGTTGTAGTAGTAGGCGGCAAACCTGCGCAGGTAAGGTTCAAACACCGGCTGTTCTATCCACCAGTCGAACCAAACAATGTTGGGCCGGTATTTGTCAACGATTTCGCAGGTTCTGGCCAACCAGTCTTCGAGGAACTCCTTGGAGGGAGGGACATTTTCTGGTTGGGCCGGTCCATAGAAGTCGGCGTAGTTCGGGTCCTTAACGTCTGAATCCAGCTCGGTATGCATGAACCACCAGTGCTCGGCGCGGTGCGAGGATGCGCCGAAGAACATCCCTTGCTTGCGGACTGCAACAGCCAGCTCTCCAATGATATCGCGCTTGGGGCCCATTTTGGCCGCCGACCACTTGGTGAAACTGCAGTCGTACATGGTGAATCCGTCGTGGTGCTCGGCAACTGGGACCACGTATTTGGCGCCAGAGCGTTTGAACAGCTCGGCCCAATGGTTTGGGTCCCACTTTTCCGCTTTGAACATGGGGATGAAATCCTTATAGCCGAAGGATTTCAGATCTCCGTAGGTTTGGATATGGTGTTTGTGCTCCGGGGTATCGGGTTGATACATGTTGCGCGGGTACCATTCGTTGCCGAACGCGGGGACGGAGTACACTCCCCAGTGGATGAAGATGCCGAACTTCGCATCCTGATACCATTTGGGCACCGTGTATTTTTTCAGTGACTCCCATTCCGGTTTGAACGGCCCTTCGGGGATTTCTATTTCTTTTGGGCTCATGGGATAACCTCCGCATGAAGATGTGGCTAGTACAGCCGCCAGCACAGCGACTGCACAAAACATGGAGAACCTTGGCACCGGGCGTGCCTCCGTGTAAAGGCGGTTAGCCTTTGGAAAGGTGCAGGCCGCGAAGCGCAGTTTCTTCGCGGCCCGCGTGATGGGTTACCTGGTCGGCGGGAGGGGCCTTATGCGTATGTTGCGGTATTCCACGGGACCGTGGTCGCCCTGAAGCATCAGCCCGCCGGGTATTCCCTCCTGCCACTCAAGCGCTCCACCGGTGATGCCATCTATCTCCTGGTCCTGGATGATGGTTTGGCCGTTGAACACCACAGTGATGCGCGCTTTGCGGATGACTTTTCCGTTTCTGTCCAGCCTTGGCTGGATGAATTTAACGTCGAAGGTTTGCCATTCCCCGGCCGGTTTGGCCGCATTAAGTTTCGGCGCTATCTTTCCGTAGATGGCGCCGCACATCGTGTTGCGCAGGTTCTGCTCGCCGTAAGCGTCGTCAACCTGAATCTCGTAGCGGCCCTGGATGTAAACTCCGCTGTTGCTGTGCGGGGGTATGCGGAATTCGATGTGAAGCTCGTGATCGCCGAACTTCAGTGCGTGGACTATGTCCGTACTTGGAGGAGTATTGGTGAGGATGCCGTTGACGACTTTCCAGCCGTTGCGGCCGTCGGCATGGCGAAGCATCCATCCATCGAGGTTCTGGCCGTTGAACAGGGAGATCCAGCCCTGCTGGTTGTCTTGCTGTGCGGATGTGCGGGAAATCGCGGCGGTTACCAGCGCAGCGATTGCCAGTACCGCGGCTGAGATCCACAGCCAACGTTTCATGATAGACAATACCTCCCTTAAAGAACAGTGGTTGGCAAGCTGCTTTGGGTTTGCTTACCGAAACCTACTTCTGCTGTTTGCCAAAAACTCCTTTATCTGCGCGTACCTGGCAGTTTGTGAAGCACCAAGCGGAGGGCGATTGCGGTTTAAATTTCAGGAGGGCTTTGAAGCAATTGGAATGGAAGAAGCACACCATCTGGGGCGAGTCGTAAAAATGGTGGAGGTGAGGAGACTCGAACTCCTGACTTCCTCCGTGCAAAGGAGGCGCTCTGCCAACTGAGCTACACCCCCACCGAGTGAAAAAACAGTAAGGAGCAGTCCGAAGGAGGATGGTGGGCCTAAGAGGATTCGGACCTCTGACCTCACCCTTATCAGGGGTGCGCTCTAACCAGCTGAGCTATAGGCCCACCTTCACCCGAATTATACCACCGCGCTTTTGTTTCGTCAATATTTTGCGCGCCGGATTTTAAGTTGTGCAGATCCTCGGCTTGCAAGCTGCTTTACCGGTACCTTGCTTAATTGGGCGAGCGGTTTGGCGGTGCTGCGGCTCTGGCACGGCCGCCTTCTCGGGCTGTTCTGAGCGCCATGCGGTCGAAGATTTGTTTTTGCTGTTCGTTCAAGAGGGCCCTTATCTTTGCGGCCGTATCACGCCGGAGCTGAGCCAAGCGGTTTTCGCGCGCTTTCGGGCCGAGTGAGGTTTGCATTTCCTTTTGAATTGAGTCTCTGGCATTTTCCACAATGCGCCTTACCTTCTCTTGCTGGTCTGGTGAAAGGTTGAGCCTTCGGGTGAGCAGTTCCACGTTGCCAAGCGGCCCGAGCGGCGAAGGCGGTTCGGGTCTTGCAAAGGCCATCGGCCTCAGCTGTCTGAAGCGCGACCGCTGTTGGGGCGTTAAGAGTTTTTCCACTTCCGAGTTGAAGCGTTCGCGAAGGGCTCTCATCTTCTCGCGGGTTTCAGGGCTCGGCGGTTGGGTTTCGCGGAGCTTTCTGGCTTCGGCGGTGTAGCGGTCCAGTATGGGTTTGAGCTTTTTGCGCTGTTCTTCGGTGAGGCGAAGCTGTTGGGAGAGCTCTTCCAGCGTTGGGATGCCGCGCCGGAACCGCGCGGCTGCGGCGGCCCACTTGGCTCTCTGCTCCGGGGTTAAAACGTTGGAGATCTGCTCGCGCGCTTCTTGAAGCACAGCGCGAGCTTTTTCTCGCCTTTCCTCAGGGTTGGTTGCTTCACTTCTTATCTGCTCCAGCTTCTGCCTTGTTTGCTCTCGGATTTTTTGTATTTTGGCTTTCTGTTGCTCTGTTAGGTTTAAGCTTTCGAGGGCGGGGAACATTCGTATTTGGCCCCGGGGTTCGCTGGGGCGGCTGCGTGGTTGTGCGCTTTGGCAGGCTGTAACCGCGATCAGCCCCAAAACCAACGCTCCAATCGCCGTTTTAAGGAGAAACTTCATTCTTCCTGCACCTCCTTGAGTGATTCTAAGTCGGGAGCGGTTCCACAAGCTTAGACGAATGAAAGATGCCGGAGGTTGCCAGCCCGCAGTGAAGCTTTGGCTGTTTGGGTGTTTTTGAATCCTGGGGTTATCGCTACGTTGCCTCGGTGTTGATGAGACCGGTGCGCAGGGTGTTTTTCAGATTTTCCGGGTCGGTTATGGGCGGCAGGCAGGTTTGGCCGATGCAAACGTATGCGGCGGGTTGCGTTTTGCCAGCGGCCTCTGCGGAGCCTTGTTGGGTCTGAGCGGGGTTTCTGCGGAGGAACTGAACTGTTTTGTTGGGGTGGTAGTGATGCAGGGCGATATTTATGAACTCACGGGTAAGGGAACTGTCGGTTTGGCCGATAACTCTGATGGAGACGTGATTTGAGAGAAGACACTCCACCGCAAGGGCGTACCCTGCAGCCAGGTGCCCCCAGCTTTTGTAATGGTGAAGAAACAATCGGAGTGCCTGGGCGGCGTCCTTTTGGTAATCTTGGTCTGCTGTGAGGATATGCAGTTTGTTGAGAAGGATGGAGATGAGAGAGTTATCAAGGATGTGCTTCTGCGGCAAAGCGAGACGCCCGAGCTTTTGGTGGGTTTTTGGGGGAGCGTCGAAAAAGCCACCGTTTTCGGTATCCTGCAGGTGGGAGCGGCAGAACTGGACGAGTTGGATGGCTGTGTCTAGGTACTTTTCATCGGTGGTGGCTTCGTAAAGGTGAAGGGCGGCCATTGCGGCGGCGGCTTGATCGCGCAGCAGGCCCGGCAGGTGCGGCGAGCCATCGTGGTAGTGGTACAGCGCCTGGGAGTCGTCTCGGCAGTTGGCGAGGAGCCAGTCGTAGCACCTAACAGCGGTATCCAAAAGCGCTTGTTCGCCGGTGGCTATCCACATGCTGACGAGTGCTGAAACCATTCGCGAGTTCCAATCGACGTAGATGGTGGTATCCACGGCCGGGGCACGCACGTTCTTACGCTCGGATAGGGGCAGGGAGTAGTAGTGCTCATCGGCATCTTGACTGCCGAAGAAGACGGAGCGGTTTGGGTCGTACAGGTATTTCTCGACATAGGAGTAAGAGTGTTTGGCAACATCCAGGAACCAATGGTCTCCTGTCGCTCTGTATGCTTCTGTGTAGATGCGGATGTGCCCGGCGTGGTCCTCGAGCATCTTTTCATAATGGGGGATGCTCCAGTCCCGGGTGGTGGAGTATCTGAAAAAGCCGCCTTCCTCGTGGTCGTACATACCGCCGTTTCTCTGCGCTTCCAGGGAGTGGCGAACCACGTTGAGAAGCGCTATGTCTCCGGTGTAGTAGTAGCGGTGCAGAAGCAGTTCCAGCGCATCGAAAGCAGGGAATTTTTGGTGTGTTCCGAAGCCTCCGTAAATGGGATCGTAGGAGTTGAGGACGGCTTGTGTGACGTCTTCAACAACCGCCTCCGTGAGGAGAGCGGTTGGATCCGGGCGTGGGGATAAGGTGGTTTTGGAGTGCTGTTCCAGAAGCTTTGACTGTTCTTCTATGGCTTTTCTGTTGGAGCGGAAGTGTTGGATGATATGCTGAAGAATGGGCACCATATCGCTGGGCGGGATGTAAGTTGCCCCCGCAATTATTTCGCCTTTGGGGGTGAGGAAGCACGTGGTTGGCCAGCCGCCCATGTTGTACCGCTCGTTGATGTCCGGTCGGCGGTCGTTATCGACCCTTATGGGAACAAATTCGGAGTTGATTATCTGAGCGACGCTTGGGTCCGAATAGGTGGTATCATCCATCACGTGGCACCAGTGGCACCAAGTGGCGCCGATGGCCAGAAGTATGGGCTTGTCTTCAGCTTCTGCGCGCCGAAACGCTTCTTCGCTCCATTCCATCCAGTTTATTTTGCTCACGGCAACCTCCGCTTGACCTTAAAGGCATAGGAATTGTAGCGTTGTTAGTGAGGGCAATTCAACGGCGTTTAGCGCATGCGTTTTGGGGAGGCTGGCGATATGTGGAGGAGACTGTACTATATAGGAAGAGTAGCGGGAAGACCCTGTGTATCGACACTGGAGCCGCTTCCGGAGTCGCCGGAGGAGTACGTTGGCGAGTGTACCATCGGCCCAAGTCCGCATGTAGTGCTCCCCGAAATGCCTATGCGTCTTTTTCCGGGAAAGCCGGGAACGCGCCGGTGGATATTGATTTGCAGTGACTGCGAAGCAAGCCAAGAGGTGTTGGTTTTCGTCAGCAGGGAAAAAGCACAGCGCATGGTTGATATACTGCTGAACGGCGGCACTTTGTAAAACCCTGCTTTTGAAGAGTTTGCCGAAAGCCGCAGTTGTTAGCTTAACCGGCAAACTCTTCGTTTATTCAAGCCCCATGACCATTCGCAGGATGCTGACCGCGTCGCCGATGGTTACCCGGCCGTCTCCTGGGCCTGCGGTGGGGGCGACGTCTGCGGCTCTTATCTGCAGGGGAGATGGGTTCAGCAGCCCGAAGGCAATGCGCACCGCCATTGTGACATCTGCTATTCCAAGCTGACCATCGCCGTTTACGTCTCCCGGAAGCGGGGTGGCTAAACCGACCACGGTGAATGAAGCGGTGGACTGCTGGCTTGGGTCGAAAGTCGAGACTGCTTTCACCTCGATTTTTTGGCGGCTGTCTGATGTTAGGGAGTTTGGAACGGTTACAGAAGCAGCAAAGCGGAAGCTTTCTCCTGGGGCAAGCGCTGGGGTTTCCATAAAGTCGAACGGCGGCAGGAGGTCTTGTTCCTGCACGCCGTCTGCCGGGGTGAGACGTATAAACCATCCTTGGCCGGATGCCGTTAACTCGAAGCTATCGAGGCCGTTTCCCGTATTGCGCACCATTAGAGGCACCAAGGTGGTTGTTCCGGAGGGAGAAATGGTTAAGAGGCGCTCTGCCTGAATTGACAAGGCGGCTGTTTGTAGCACGGTCACCTTAATCGGTTCCGCGGCAACCTCGAACTGCCTGGCCCCGGAGCCACTGCGGTACGCGGCAGATACCGAAAACCGCAGTATTGTGCCGGCTGGAAGGGGAAACGCCTCTCCTGGGTCAGCACCAGAGCCGGCCGAGGCGAACAGCATGAGCAGTAAAACGGATTTCAGCGCGAGGTATTTCCCCATAAAGGCTTCGGGATGGGAATGCCGCCGTTCAACGCTTGGCCTCGTCGCTTCTTGGGCGCAGTGCGTTGGCCAGTTGTGAGTCGGACCGCACCAGAATAACGGTTCCGTCCCGCGGTTCTGCAAGGGCAATCATAAATTTGGTGTTTCCGAAAGCTATGAATGGAACGCCTTCTGGCGCGGGTTTGGATTCGGTGCGCATGGCGACCGCAACCGCCTGCCTTTGCAAACTCTGCCAGCCGGTTACCATCTCGTTGGCCGGATAGCGCAGAAGCATGGATGAAAGGTAAATGGCGTCGATGCGGCTTTTCTTGTCTACTGCGGCAAAGTCCCTTTCATTGTTTGGAAGCCAGACGGATTTTCTGTTGGCGTACCACGCCACTGCCCAAGGGACATCGCTGACGACCACGGTGTTCTCCGGGGTTCCTCTTTTGATCGCCATAAGGTGAGATGCACCCACATCTCGGATTGTGGGGAGGGGAGCCACAATCCTCAGAACCGTGGGAACTGCCAGCACGGCAACCACCGCCGCCGCAGCCAGCGTGCTGACGGTGCGCGTCATGCCCAAGCTGTTGAGCAGATGCACCGCAAAAGCCACCGCCATGATCGTGATGAACGGCACAAATGGGACTAACACTTCTATGTTGGGCTGAAGCAAAACGGATGCAACCAAAACGGCGCCCATCATCAGCAGGGCGATTGCGCGCAGGGAATCGGCGCCGCGCCTCCGGAAAAGATGCAGGAACCCAGCCAGGAAAAGCGGCATCAGCCATCCCCCGGCGAGCGAGGGTATCTGCTCGTACATGGCTTGCAGTCCGATGAGCCACTTTTTGAACACCTGCGCGGCTTGACCGCCAAGCATTTCCGCAAGCGGCCTGATTTCGGTGCTGCGGTAGAGTGTGTAGGCCGGGTGTGTGCTTGTCATCATCACAAGCTCATAGCTTCTCAGTCCGAATACGGGGCTTCCGGTGAGTGCGTAGTTGCGAATCATCCACGGCGCTGCTGCAATCCCAAAGGAGAGCAGAAACGCGGCGGTTGATGCAAAGCGACGGCGGTTGTGTGCTGCCAGGATGTAAATCGCGGCTGGGATTAGTGCGAGGGCGAAGGCGTATTCGGTTAGGTAGCAAAGTCCAAGCAGGAATCCGGCAAGTGCGCACTGCTTCACTCCGGCGCCTCTTTTGTTTGGGTCTGCGTGGGCTGTATGTGCGGAATGCAGCGCCAGCAGCGTGAGGGTGGTTAGAAAAGCTGCAAGGGTAACCGGGGTTCCCGATAGGGCGTATTGAATCATGCGCTCACCGAGGACGTAAACGATGGTGCTGATGAGCGCCACCCGTCGCCCAAACAAGCGTCGAGCGAGGATGTAAACAACAGGGATGGTGAGCAGGAAGAACAGGCCCGAAGTAAGAGCCACGGTGGTATCGCTGATTCCGAAAGCTCCGAACATGGTGGCCAGCGCCAATGCGAACAGCGGGGGATGCGTGGTGTCGTGAAGCCGGGATATCTGGGCGCTGAGGGCCGTTCCAAGTGGGCGAACCACGTTTGTTGTGAAGCCCTGGCCTTCTGCGATGTTGCGGGCAATCTGCGCGTAGTCCATGGCGTCCGCCAAGATTAGGCCTTTAAAATTCGATGCGTATGTGGCCCACAGCGCGGCCGGGCCGATTAAGGTGAGCAGTAAAACCACTGCAACGATTTTCGCAACAGAGTTAACCCTGTCTTCGCTAATGGACTGAAGCGGAACATCCATCGTTTAGAACGGTCCTTTCAAGAGGTTTCAACTGAAATGTTTGCAGGATTTATGCCGGTTTCGGTTTTGCCGCTTCTTTGAGCTGTTGGTGATACAGCCCAGTGCCAGGCCTCATTTAGAGCCCGAGCGGCGATATCCCAGTCGTAGTGGCGGACGACGAGGTGACGACCGTTGTCACCAAGCTTGGCGCGGATGCCCGGGTTTGTCAGCAGAGCGCAGATGCGGTCGGCAAAGTCTCGCGGGTTGTCTGCCAGAAGTATGTGGGTACCGTGGTCGAGCTCCAAGCCCTCCGCACCGATGGTGGTGGACACGACGGGTTTTGCCATGGACAAAGCTTCGAGGATTTTGAGCCTGGTTCCGCCTCCGACCCGGAGCGGAACAACAACCACTTCCGCTTCGGCGATGTGGGAGCGTATGTCTGGAGCGTCTGCCACCAGGTGGAATCCGTGTTGCATAGCAGTGCGCTTGATAGACCCCGGCGGCCGCCGGCCAACCACTGCGAAGGATGCGTGTGGGATGCGCCGCTTCACAAGGGGCCAGATGCTTTCCGCGAAGTATAAAACGGCATCCTGGTTCGGCAGCCAGTCCATGGAGCCGGTGAAAACAATTCTTCCAGGAACCGCTTGTGTTTCGAGAGGAGCGAACAGTTTTGTGTCCACACCGTTCGGGACCACCACCACATTCCGCGCCCCGTACTGCGTCTTGATTTCGCGGGCATCAAGCTCCGACACGGCTATACAGCAGTCGAACTTGGAGCAGACCTGCTGTTCGAAGCGGTTCATTTTTGAGGCTTGAATCGCGGCGTACAGGCGTTTAAGCATTGAGCCTTGGCAGTTGGCGTGGCGCCGCCAGATGGATGCCTCAACGTTGTGCTCGTCAAGCACCTTGGGGATGCGGGGAACCGCAAGGGCATACTGGGCAAGCGGGAGAGAGTCGCAGTGCACCAGATCGAAGTTTTTCTGCGAAGCAACCCTTTCAACTGCGCTCTGCATTTCGCGGGACAGGTGCTTTGATACAGCATACGGCGTTGGCGAGGTGATGTTGGCAATTAATCCGGCCGCTAAAGCAAGCTTGTTGGGGCGGGGAGGGTCTAGCACAGGCGCCACAGCATCGAAAAGCTCGGCTTCGGGCGGCAGGTTTTTCCCGGGAGGCCAGTAGCCCAAAACGGTTATACGGTGTTGGCGTGCCATGCGCATGAGGAGGTTGTGGGCGCGCAGTCTGGCACCGCTATTCGGCGGCCATGGAAGATCTCGGACCAAGAAGAGAACCTTCACCGCTCGAATCCGCCTTTCTTTGCAACCGATGCATACACGCGTGCAAGCTTGTCGGCGTTTTTGGCCGTGCAGAAGCGGTTGGTGACTAGCTCGAATCCAGCGCGGCCCATGCGCTGTGCCTCGCTGGGTGATGCCAGGAGTTTGGCGATGGCTGAGGCAAGTGCGTCGGGGTTTTTCGGCGCCACCAAAAGCCCGGTTTCGCCGTGGCGCACAACCTCCGGCACACCGCCGACTGCGGATGCCACCACCGGCACCGCTTTTGCGTAGGCTTCCAAGACAACATTCGGCAGGCCCTCGGAAAGCGACGGCAGTGCGAGGATGTCGAAAGCGGCAATGAGCTCTCCTGCGTCTGGTGCAAAGCCTGCAAGCCGGACTCTGTCGCTTATTTTCAGCGAGCTGCACAGGTTCGAAAGGTTTTCTTTCTCCGGGCCGTCGCCCATCAGGACCAGGACGAAGCCCGGCGCGGAGCCATTTAGCTTCGCCACCGCTTCCAAAAGATATGTGTGGCCCTTTTCGGGGCTTAAGCGTCCTACAGAGCCAACCACCAGCGCGTTTTCCGGGAGTCCCAAGCGCCTTCTGGCGGCGGTTTTGAGAAGGGGGGTCGGAGGAGCGGCGGGAGGGTTTATGGAATTATGCACGGTTGTTACCCGGTTTGGGTCGACGCCAATCGAAATCAATTCTCCGCGCATCGCTTCCGAGACGGTCACCACATGGTCGGCATATCTCGTGAGGGTGCGTTCCAGCGCTTCATAGATTTGGACGCGGCGTGTGTGCGAGGTCCGTCCTCTGGCATGAACCACGATGGGGATGCGGAGAAGCCTTGCGGTTGGCAGTCCGGTGATAACCGCTTTGTAGTCGTGAGCCGCGAGAAGGTTGGGCTGAACACGGAACAGAAGCCTTGCGACATCGGCGAATGCGCGGGGGTCTCCTGGCGCGCGAAGGGGCAAGGATGCGCAGGGTATTCCGCAAGAAGCAGCTTTGAGGAGCAGGTCCGGAACGCCGGAGGATAGGTTCCACGCGGCGATAAATGGTTGTATCTCGCGGTGCTGTAGTTCGCGTGCAAACCCCAGCAACTGCTTTTCCGGGCCGCCGAGAAAACCCGAGCTTCTTAGATGGCAAACGGTTATGCGCATACCCTGAACCCCGCAGAGTATCTCGCAAGAAACGTGCCCCAATGGGTTTTGATGGGCAGTCGGGAGGCGAAATGTTAAGACTCCTTAGCGGTGTTGGTGCCGCGGTGCGTGCAATTCTTCCGGAGGGCTCCGGTCGCGGCAGACCTTGACGACCCGGCGGTACGATCCTACAATATCGAGTGCTATGACCGAAGGGCTTTTTGTTAGGCGGCCGCGTGCAGGCTTTATAACGTTGGGTTGCAAGGTGAACCAGTACGAAAGCGCCCGAATCGCCGAGGAGTTGTGGGAGCGCGGATTTGATATAGCCGGCGATGACGAGCCGCTGGACGTGTGCGTGGTAAACACCTGCAGTGTTACTCAGGTGGCCGCGGCTAAGTCACGCAATGCAATAAGGCGAATCCGCAGAAGGTGCCCGCGCGCATTGATAGTTGTTACCGGGTGCGGCACCGAAGCCGATCGCAGTGCTGTGGAGAGCGTGCCCGAGATAGACTTGGTGGTCGCCAACAGCGAAAAAGATCGCATTGCGGACTACATCCTCGAGCGGTTTGCGGGCCAAGGGGGATTCTCTTTGCCGCATCCCCGCTTAGAAGGGGGCTTTTTGTACAACAACGGGCGCGTGAGGGCCCTGCTTAAGGTGCAGGATGGATGCGACAACTTCTGCTCTTACTGCATCATCCCCTACACGCGCGGAAAGCCACGCAGTCGGCCCGCTCAGGATGTTCTTGGGGAAGCCAGGCGCCTTGCCGAGGCGGGCTACCGCGAGGTTGTGGTCACAGGCATTTGCATAGGAGCCTACGACAGCGGTGGATTGCGCTTGGCGGATTTGCTGGGGCAGTTGGCGTGCATCGACGGCATAGAGCGAATCAGGCTCAGCTCAATCGAGCCCGGGGACGTGGACGAGGCTTTGGTTGAACTGCTTCGAACCGAGCCGCGGATTTGCCGGCATCTGCATCTGCCCCTGCAGAGCGGCGACGATGACATCCTCCGCGCGATGAACAGGCCGTACACAGCCGCTGAGTACGTGCGCATATTAGACCGCGTAAGGTCGGCGGTTCCGGAGCTGGCTGTGACCACGGATGTTATAGTGGGGTTCCCTGGGGAGACGGAGGAGCAGTTCAGGCGGACTGTGGAGCTGGTTGAGTCCCTTCGGTTTGCCAAGGTGCATGTGTTTCCGTTTTCGCCGCGGCGGGGAACGCCGGCGGTTGACATGCCTAACCAGGTTCCTCAGAAAGAGAAAGATAGGCGCGTGCACGAGCTGATATCCGTTTCGGAGAAGCTTCAGCGGGATTTTGCCGAGGGATACGTAGGCAGAGAGGTGGATGTTTTGGTTGAGGGAGCAAGACCCAAAGACGGATGGGCAGAGGGGTTAACCGATACCTATTTGCGGGTTAGCTTCCCATGTTCTGAAAGCCTGGAGGGACAGATTGTGAAAGTGCGCGTTGTGCGTGCGAACAGCTTCGGCGCAGAGGGGGAGAGGGTGTGACGCGTGTTGGGGCTTTAGAAGGGCTTTTGGCAAAGTCGAACCGAACGCTGGTGATGGGAATTCTCAACGTGACGCCGGACAGCTTCTCCGACGGCGGCAAGTATATTTCTCCGGACGCCGCGGTTGAACACGCCTTGGAGATGGTTTCGGAAGGCGCGGATATCATCGATGTGGGCGGCGAATCGACCAGGCCTGGCGCAACCCCTGTTCCCGCGGAAGAGGAGATGAGGAGGGTCCTGCCGGTTATCGAAAGGCTTGCCGAGGCCTCTCCGGTTCCGATCTCTGTGGATACCTACAAGGCCGCTGTTGCGCGCGAGGCGGTGCGCGCCGGCGCCTGCATCATCAACGATATCAGCGGACTGCGGTTTGAGCCGGAACTGGCCCGGGTTGCGGCAGATACAGGATCTTTTTTGGTGATTATGCACAGCATACACACCCCTGCCACAATGCAGCAGAACCCTTACTATGAGAACGTGGTGGAAGAGGTGCACAGCTTTTTGGAAAGGCAGGTTGCGTTTGCGGAACAGCAGGGCGTTCCAAGGGAGCGCATACTGGTTGACCCGGGCATAGGTTTTGGGAAGACACTGGAGCACAACCTCCAGCTTCTTCGCGGCTTGCCGAGGCTGGCGGAGTTGGGTCATCCGCTGTTGGTGGGTGTTTCCCGGAAGTCGTTCATAGGCATGCTTTTGGGCGGAGCACCTCCGGAGGAGCGTTTGGAAGGAACGCTCGCGTCGGTGGTTCTGAGCATTGCCGGAGGGGCCAGGGTTGTGCGCGTGCATGATGTTGCCCCCGTGGTTAGGGCTGTGCGCGTGGCAGACGCCATTGTGAGAGGAATCGTTTGAAACTGGAGGGAATGTTGCCATCCCCGGCGAAGTAAGAAAGCAACTGCTGGCTTACTCATCTTGAAAGGATGTTTGGGGATGGCGGTAAAGCTTCTTCCACGGCGCATCTCCGGGTTGTTTTGGGTTTTTGGCGCAGCGGTTTTGTTTTGCACATCGGTTGGGCCGTCCCGGGGAGCGCTGAACTTGGTGTCTTCGGTGCCAGCCCACGCGCAGCAGGGGGTTTCCGCCGAAGCTCCGATTGTGCTGATTTTCAACAACCCAGTTTTCCCCGGGTCGGTGGACCTGAACGGTTATCCGGCAGTGCTGTCTCTGCAACCGTCTTTCGGGCGCGGTGGTGCGGTGGTAACCTTCTCCCCGCAGCTTTCGGCGGATGGAAAAACGCTTACTCTTTTCCACTCCGTGCCTTTCGAGGATAACCGCACATACTTGCTTACTTTGAACGTTTCTCCATCTCAGCCGTGCCTTCTGCAGAACAACAGCTCGCGGACACCGCTTACTGCGGGTTCGGTTCCCCACGCCATTTTGTTTACGGTTGGAGACGCTTCGGCTCCGGAGATTGTATCCCATACGCCGGCTGACGGCGGCATGCTGGAGCCCGGAGGGGCAATTCGGGTTGTTTTCAGCGAAATGGTTGTTCAAGGCAGCTTGGTTGTTCACAGCGACCCGGAAATTCCTTTTTCTGTTGAGCTTTCCTCCGGCGGCACGGTGATGACGGCGGTTCCTTCGCCCCCGGTTGGAACCGAACCGCTGACCTGCCGGATATGGATTGAAGCCGAGGATCGAGCCGGACACCCGCTTACTTCATCCGACAGACCAGATGTGCGCAATCCATGGGTTGTTACGCTTCTTCCAAGCGCTCCGGATGTTGACGCTCCGAGGGTGGTGCACCATATACCTGAGTCCTCCCAGCGCGATGTGGATATACTTGCGCCTATTGTGCTGCAGTTTTCCGAACCGATCGACATCGGTTCGGTTAAGCTTCCGGGCACAACTGCACCGGCGGTGCGCGTGGTGCCTAATCCTGGAGGAGTATGGTCCGCCGAGGTTGCCGGCGATGGCAGTGTGTTGATTTTGAAGCACTCGGTGCCGTTTGTGCCGGCCTTTCAGCACACTGTGATGGTGGATATTGGAGCAGTTAAGGATAAGGCGGGGAACGGTTTGGCGGAACCGCTGAGCTTTTCATTCTGGACGGGCGAGGTAACGCCGCCGTGTATACTGGCAACCGATCCGGCCAACGGGGCTGTGGGAGTAGGGTCGGACGCGAATCTGAAGATTGTTTTCAGCGAACCGATGCGGGCTGGCTCGGTGAAGGCAGAGCTTAAGCGCAACGGGCAGTTGGTGCTTTCCAGCGCGGATGTTTCTTTCAGCGAAGATGGCTTGACGGCTTTCGTCCCTCATCCCCCGTTGATACAGGATGGATCCGAGTATGAACTGAAGATTTTGTCCGGAGCCGATCTCAGTGGAAATCAGCTTGTGGAGGGGGCGCTTCCTGGCAACGTTCTTAGGTTCAGAACAAAAGATCTGGAACGGCCAGTGCTTTTGTCGGTGGAGCCCGGCAACGGAGCGACCGTTCATCCCACCACGGCTTCAATGAGCATGGCTTTTTCGGAGGCCATTGGCTCGGCGCAGGACTGCGTGATAAGACTTTGGTACCTTTCCGGGGCTTCCGGTCCAAGGTTGGATGCGTCCTGCGGCGAAGAAACGGCGCCGAGCATTTGGAAAGTTCGCGGTGGATTTTCTGCGGACCGCAAGCAGGTGGTTCTGCGGTTTGCGGTGGGCACTGATGGGATGTCCCTGCGCCCCGGCGACACCGTTGTTGCGGAGCTGTTGGCCGCGGTGGATGATTTTGGCAATCAGTTGGCCGATGGAGCCGTGCCGCGGGTGTGGTCTTTCAAAGTGACGGATACCACAGCGCCGGTTTTGCTTGAACTTCGGCCGGGCAACGGCGAGGTGGTGGGTCTTTCTGCGCCGGTGGTGATACGAACGAGCAAGCCGCTGAGCACAGACCACTTCCGCTTTGAAGCGGACGGTGACTGGAGCCAGTCTGCCACCAGAATAAGTGGCAGGCTTTGGAAGGTGGCACGCAGAGCGATAAGCCTGGATGGATGCACCGTAACCCTCCGCCACGAACCTTTTCCGGAGGCGGATTCGGGTTCTTTGGAGGAGCATTCTTTCAAAATCGTTTCGGCCACAGATCCGCTGATGCAAAATTTGGTGGCGGCACCAGGTGTGAGCTTCGAAACCAGGTTTTACACAGCAAGGCGCCCGAGGATCGAAAGGGTTGAATACCAGGCTCCGGCGGGAGGGGGTTTTGGGCAGGAGGGTTTTATGGCCGACCCCAACAGCTTTGAGTGGCGAGAGCTTCCCGGTCCCACGGTTGGGGTTGTGCCGCGGGATTCGGCTTTCCGGGTGGTTTTCACCGAGCAGATGGCTCCGGAGTCGGTGCCGGCCCCGGTTACCACTCCTCTTGTGGCAGGTTGGAGCGTGGAATGGGAGCCGGGATTTAGGGCGGCTGTTTTCAGGCATTCTGAGCCGCTTCCTTTTGCACAGCTTCGGTATGCCAGACTTCCTTCAGGCGAGGTGGTTCCGGCGGGACCCGTAATGCAGATGCTTTTCAGCTCCGGTTCGGACTTCAAAGGGGACAGCTTGGTGCCGCTGACCGTTGGCTTCACCCCGGCGGATACGGTGCCGCCTTCGGTAGCGGTGGAGTACCGCCGGAAAGGGAATGCACCTGGTGAGCAGTGGTTGCCGTTGGACAAGGCTGAGGATGTTCCGGTGGACGCTTTGTTCCGTGTTACTGCCAGCGAAACGCTCTCTCCTGCGGAGCTTGCGATTGAAAGCCTGGATGGGTCAGACGCCGATATCGCCGGCGCAGCTCCTTCGGTTTTGGAGTGGTTGGATGCAGACGGTGTTGTGGGGTCGCAATTGGTGATCGGGTTTAGTCGCTTGTTGTGCGGAGGCGTGCTTTTTGGGGACCCACCCGTGGAGAGGCGCGCGAATTACCGCGTGTCCTTGAGAGTATGCGATGCATCGTCTTTGCGGAATGCGGCCGTGGTGGTGCTGAGTTTCTCCACCGAGGATGCGCTGCCGCCACGCCTGTGCCGGATAAAGCCTGCCGCGGATGGCGACCTGCGTCGCGGCGTGATTCTGACTTATTCTGAACCGGTGCTCTCGGAAAGTATATCCCTGTGTGACCTGGATGGCGACAGCGGTCGGCTGGACGGGCTGAGCTTTACGGTGCTGGATGGCGGCCGGGAGATTTTGGTTGGGTTTGCGCCGCTTCCGCCCAATCCGCCCGGAGAGGACATGGTTTTCCAAATCCGCGTGAACCCCGGCCTGTCGGATATGCGCGGCAACCGCCAGATGGATGCACGCCTGGCAAACGACCCGAACGGTGTTCGCGATTTTATTGAGCTTCGTTTCCCGTTTCTCTTCGGCGATATCGACGGAGACGGGTGTTTTGGAATAGCGGATGTGCTGAAAGCCTTTCGGTTTTTCCTGGGGGCTGGAACGGCAACCCCCGGGCAGCTGCGCGCGATTGGTGCTTCCGGGGATAGGCCGTCTGCATCGGATGTGCGCAGACTGCTGATAAGGCTTTTGGGCAGAGGTTAGGCATCTAGAGCGCGCCCGGCCGCGGCAGGCTTCTTATTCGCGGTTTGAAGGATGTGCAGAGTTTTGGGGAGAAACATAGCATGGTTGTTGAAAGCGCCCGTTTGGTGGTGGTTTGTGGGCGCATTCTGATGAGGGTATTTGAGGAGGCATTATGGCAAAACCTGTTGCGCTTCAGCTTTACTCTGTGCGGGATTACTGCAAAGACGATTTCTGCGGTACCCTGAAGAAAGTGGCCGAAATCGGCTACAAGGGGGTGGAGTTTGCGGGGCTGTACGGCCATTCTGCGGAAGAGGTGGCCGGCTGGGTGAAGGATTTGGGCCTTGAAGTGGCCAGCAGTCACGTGGCTTTCCCCACAAAAGAGAATGTAAACCAGCTTGTTGATGAGCTGAAAACCTTGGGAAGCAAGTACCTAATTACCGGTTTCGGGCCGGATGATTTCAAGACTGTGGATCAGTGCAAGCGCGTTGCGGAGCGGTTTGAAGAAGCGGCGGCGCTTCTGAAGGGAACCGGAATCACGCTTGGGGCGCACAATCACTGGTGGGAGTTCCTGCCGGTTGACGGCCAAATTCCCCACGATATTCTGATGGAGGGCGCCCCCAGCATAGTGGCAGAGCTGGATGTTTACTGGACCGCATACGCGAAGGCTGATCCGGCGAAGGTGGTGGCAGCCAAGAAATCCCGCATACCGCTGCTCCATATCAAGGATGGTACTTTGGAAGAAGGGAAGCCGCACACCGCTGTTGGCGCCGGCGTTTTGGATATGCCGGCCATAATAGGTGCGGCCGATCCCAACGTTTTAGAGTGGCTCATTGTGGAGCTGGACTCCTGCGAAACCGATATGATGGAGGCTGTGGAACAGAGCTACCGCTACCTCACATCCTCGGGCCTTGGTTTTGGAAACAAGTAGCCGCGCATCTGTTTGACCGTTTGGTCGGATTTGTGCTTGGTTGAAGAATCTGGTGCGCGGGCTTTTGAAAGCGGACTTATGTGTGGGCTCCGCAGTTTCGCGGAGCCCATATCTTTTTGGGACTAAAGGCCCAGTGCATTTAAGCCGAAACTAGTTTGTGCCGCGCGCAGATTGATGGTAGTATATTTCGGAGGCAGGCGAGGGTATTGCGGCTTGGTTCTGACGTGCTTCCCGGAGGATTTTGGCTTTAAGGGTGGTTGCGGAATGGATGCGCCGGTTGGCACAAACGCTGGGGAGAGAAAAATCCGGGTGTTGGTTTGCGACGATTCGCCGGATGTGCGCTCCGAGACGGCGCGCATTCTGAGCGCCGCCTCTGGGGTGGAGGTTTTGGGGCAGGCCGAGAACGGTTTGCAGTGCCTTGAGATGGCCAGAAGCCTGCGCCCAGACGTTGTTCTGATGGATGTTGCCATGCCGGTGATGAACGGCCTCCAAGCAACCGAGCTGATAAAGATGGAGCTTCCGGATGTGGAGGTCGTTTTGATGTCTGCGGAGGGGTCTCAAGAGTATCTGCGTAGAGCGATAATTGCAGGCGCCAGGGACTTTTTGGTGAAGCCGTTTGCGGAGGAGGAGCTTGTTCTTGCGGTTAAGCGGGCTTGTTTGCGGCGGCGGCCGGTCGGTGAGGAGATTGCGCGCGCTGAAAGGCCATCGGAGCCATCCAAAGTGTTGGCGGTGTGCAGTCCGCGCGACGGGGCCGGCAAGACAACCATAGCGGTGAACCTTGCGACAGTTTTGGCCGGTGTGTTTCGCTTTCGGGTAGCGCTTGCGGATTTGTCTTTTCGGTTCGGCGAGGTTGGGCTTTTCATGGGGCTTCAGCCCAGGTGCACTATTGCGGATCTTCGGGAGTACGCGGGGAAGGTGGATCGCTCTGCTGTTGAGCGGTGTATGGTGGAGCACGGAAGCGGTGTTCGGGTTTTGTGCGCGCCCGCGGAGCTCGGCAAACTGAGCGATGAGGATGCGGTTTTGGTGGAGCCTGTTGTTCGCGCCCTTCGTCAAGACCACAGATATGTGGTGCTAGATACCGCGCCCGAGCTTGATGGGGTGACCCAAGCAGCGATGGAGTGCGCTGACAGCGTGCTTCTTGTGGTGCTGCCGGAACAGCCGTCTGTGAGGAGGGCGGTTTCTTTTGTAAACCGTCTTCAGGAAATTCGGTATCCTCTGGAAAGGGTCCAGTTGGTGGTTAACAGGGCGCATAAGAAATCCGCTTTTTCGGCGGAGCAGATGGCGGAGATGTTGGGTGTTTCGCTTTTGGGAGAGATTCCCAGCGACGGATGGGTGGTGGTGCCGGCAGTCAGCAAGGGGGTTCCGTTTGTGCTGAGCAATCCGGAGAGCCGAGCGGCGCATGCCGTAAGGGATTTGGCAGCGAAACTGGCTGGACGGAAGGAGGCGGTATCCAAACAGCGCGGGATTCGCGAGTTTCTGAACCGCCTGCGGGCACATGCCGGGTGATAGCGCAACCAAGCTTGAAAAAGCCTAGCGCCCCTGCGGTTTGCAAGGGGCGCCGTTGTTTAGAAGCTTTTCTTGGGATCGAAAGTCATCTCGTTGGGCTGCCAATCGTAGAAGTACTTCACGTGGCCGTCAACAAAGGCGATGTTGTTGCCACCGTTGTGGCGCCCCGGGAAATACAGCCAGTGGTGGTGGCCGTCGCCATCCGGGTCGCCGCGTTTGGTGATGGGGATGTTGGTCCGCGTTTTCGCTATGTAGATGTCTCTGTCGGTTTGGCCTGCGTTATCCAAATCCGCGTCCCCATCTGGATAGCCCTGAGTGGAACGATTTAAGCCCGATCCCGGAGCATCGAAGAAGTTTATGCACTTTGAAGGCGACTTGACATCGCTTTCTGTAAGGGGCTCGGTGGGCAGATAGTTGCCCAGATACGTGTTGCGGCTGTAGCTGTAGTTGTGGTAGTCGGAAGGGCACCAGAATATAGTGCCGGGTCCTCCAGCCGGGTTGCCGATGTAAGGCTTGAGCTGTTCCGTCCATGTGTCAGCCAGTTTGCCGCCGAACGGCACGTAGCCGGTGTTAAAGCGGAAGGTGTTGTCCCACTGCTCGCGGTACATGGCATCGGCGGTGGCTATCTGCTTAAGGTTGCTGGCACATCCGCTTTGCCTGGCTTTTTCGCGTGCCTTGGCAAACACAGGGAACAGGATAGCCGCCAGTATCGCTATAATCGCGATTACCACGAGCAGTTCGATTAAGGTGAAAGCGGAATGTTTCTTTGGCATATTCTCCCCCTCTATCTTTAAAGCGTGAAACTCCAACCGCGCAGTTTTTGCTTGGTAAGCTGCTGCGCTGAATCTTTCAATCAATATATACTTCACATGAAATTAACCTTCCTCCTGTATGGGGCGGTAAAGGTGAAGTTTTTTGGCTGGTGAAAAAACAAATGGGTGTTTTCTCGGATTGTGGAGGGATTATGGCGGACCTATTGTTCAACACCGAAAAGTTGCCAGGGCGGCTTGGCGCTTGTTCCTTGGAGGAATGGCTGCCGGATGAGACTGTTCTCGGCGGCCTAAGATATGATTGGGTGAACGCGCATGCCCACCACGATACCAATCCGTGGGGATGGGATGGTGTTCGGGTTTTGGCGGAGCTTTGGAGCCGCGGGATTGGGCGCGTGGGAATGGTGGCGTTCGACTCCGGCCAGTACATAGATTCTGTGAAAGCGGTTGCCGAACGCGCCAAACGCTCCATTCCATGCTTCATAGAGGCTTTGATACTCACCCCGGTTGAGGGCGAGGAATGGAACGACCTCCCAGGTCGGGCGTATTTTCAGGCCGGTCCGTTTCGGTCTTCGGAGGATGCGAAGCCTTTGAGCGATGCGCTGTGCGAATTGGCCGTTCGAAGGGCGCGGTATCAGGCGGCTTGCTTTAAAGAGCGGCTGAGTCTGGATTTCGACTACGAGCCGAATTGGGAGCGGCTGCAAATGCTTGGCATGACCGAAGCTAACTTAGCCCGGGATTTGGTGGATGCTGTGAATTCACACTCTTCGAACCCGCTTGCGGTTTGGCAGGGTGTGGAGGGTTTGAACGCGGACCCGAGCGATCCGAACTTTGCAAGAGCTTTCAGAACGGCAACCATGATTTTGGACGGCGGAATAGCCAAAGTGCCCCGGACCGAGGAGTTTTACATGAGCACCGCGCGTTTTGTGGAGCTGTCTGGGGGAAGGGCTTGGTACATGTATGTTGGTAAAGAGCGCGGTGTGGAAGCCGATAGAAAAGAGCTTCTGCGGCGCGTGCGTCGGCTGGGAATGGTGGGGGTGTGTGCCATTCCCCAGAGGAATTTGGACACGCCAGAGCATGCGCGCGATTTTGAGGTTTTTCTGGGTTTGCTGGAAGAGTTCCAACTGCCTACCATTTTGGGGACGGAGCTGAACGCACACAAGCAGTGGTGGTATGTTGATTTTTCGGAGGAGCCTTTTGTGCGGCACAGAGAATGGTTGGACCGCTCTTGGGAGATGGTGCTGTGATTGTGTGCGCTGGGTTTTAGTGCGTCTGCGGTTTTGTTTCTGCGAGTGATTGATTTTCGAACAGATTGGAGTGTTTTTATGAATCTGGGCTTGGGCATTGATGCCGGTGGAACTTATACAGACAGCGTTCTTTTGGATTTCGAGACTGGAGAGGTTGTGAACAAAGCAAAAGCGCTTACAACCCACCACAACCTTGCCGAAGGCATTGCCAATTCTGTAAGGAGGTTGGAGAGGCGCTTACTGCCGATGGTGCAGATCTGCGCGCTTTCCACCACGCTGGCAACCAATTCGATAGTGGAGGGCAGAGGCGCCTCGGCAGGGCTTTTGCTTCTGGGTTATGACGATTACGCTGTGCAACAGGTGGGTTTTGCGCCTGTATGCCGGGTGCGCGGAAGGATAGACATCACCGGAGAGGAGCTGGAGCCGCTGGATGAGGACAGGGTGCATAGTGCGGTGGCCAGCTTGGTTGAGGAGCACCGCGTTCAGGCGGTGGCAATATCCGGGATGTGCAGCGTGATGAATCCCGTACACGAACTGAGAGCTGCGCAGATTGTCCGGCAGATCTATCCGGGGCTACCGGTGGTTTGCGGGCACGATCTATCTTTGGAGCTCGATGCCATACGTCGGGCGAGAACCGCAGCGCTGAACTCCAGGCTGATTCCTGTGATAGCACATCTGATGGCCGCCACCAAGCGCGTGCTGGCCGATTTTGGGGTTTTGGTTCCGCTTATGGTGGTGCGCGGCGACGGCAGTTTGATGACGGAGGAGGCCGCAATGCGCCGCCCGGTGGAAACGATACTGTCTGGGCCTGCAGCAAGCGTGGTTGGCGCCCGCTTCCTTACTGGGTTGGATGATGCTGTTGTGGTGGATATGGGCGGCACAACAACCGATATAGCCGTGGTATCCGGCGGACAGCCGGAAATCAATCCCCGCGGTGCAACTGTGGGCGGCAGGCCGACCAGCGTTAAAGCGGCGGACATACGCACATGCGGTCTTGGCGGAGACAGCCACATCCGCGTGAAGGGAAACGAGGTTTTGGTTGGTCCCTCCAGGGCGGTTCCGCTGGCTTTTGCGGCTCAGGAGTATCCGAACGTGCTTGCTCAGTTGGACGAGCTTGGGCGAATCGATGCGTCTCCGCTGATTCAGCCGTGCGATTTCTTGGTGCTTATCCGTCCCGATGCGGAACCGACGGGCGTTTCCGGAACCGAGAGAGCGGTGCTGGACCTGCTGAGTGGGGGGCCCATGTCTGTGTGGCACTTGGCCAAGGAGGTCGGCCTTATGCATCCGGCTTTGCTTTCAACAAGCAGGTTGGAGGAGTGCGGTGCGGTGCGTCGCGCGGCTTTGACCCCGACGGATGTGTTGCACTTTACCGGCGAGATGGATACCTGGTGCAGGGAGGCATCTGAAAAGGCTTTGGAGTTGTACGCGCGTCGTTTGGGTGTGGATGCTCAAACGGTGTGCCGGATGGTTTGGGAGCGTGTAAAGTGCATTTCGGTGTCTGAACTGCTTTGCAAGGTGGATCCGCGGTTGGATGGAGGGCACAGCAGTCGCGCTTACAACGCCGTGCTGAACGGGCTGCTTTCGGATTCTAACGGGGGTATGCTTCGCTGGCGCGTTAGTTTGGATAGGCCGCTTGTGGCTGTGGGAGCTCCGGCGGCTGTTTGGTTAAAGCCGGCGGCTTCGGTTCTCGGCGCGAAGTTGGTGGTGCCCCCGCATTCAGAGGTTGCCAATGCTGTTGGGGCGGTGACCGGAACACTGGTTTTCTCCTCCGAGGCCAGAATCACATTGGATAGCGATGGCGCATTTGTTGTGCACTCGGCTTTGTGCATGACGAAGCACGCCTCTTTGGAAGAGGCAAAGCGCCGCGCCGTTGCCGATGTTGAGCAGGTTTTGGCCTCCCGCCTGCGCGAAGAAGGCATGAAAGGGGTGGAATTCCAAACCGCGTTTGATGTTAAGGACGAGTACGCCTCGGTGGGCGACGGACAGTGCATGTATGTGGAAACCCGCGTTGTGGGCAAAGCTGTGGGGAAGCCAGCCTTCAGCAAAAATGCAGAAAGCGGGAGGGATGGTTAATTTCGGCGTAGATACCGAAGCAGCCCATCGCGAAAGCCAACTGGATCTATGCCGAATTTTTCGGGCAAGGTTTGCGGATCGCAGATGTTTGGCTCCTGAAGCATGATGAGCTGGTCTAGCGTTATCGGAGGGTTTGGGGTGAGGAACTGAAGCATCAGAGCGGCAGGGCGCATAACAGGTATCGGTATGTGCAGTTTCGGCTTGCGGATTCCCAGAACTTCGGCGACGGTGTCTATCATCTCTTCAAAGCTAAGCTGGTTTGGCCCGCCGATTTCCCAGGTTTGGTTCCACAATTCTGGCGAGGTTAAGGTTTTTTCAACCGCTTGAACCAGATCGCCTATCCACACGGGTTGCATGGGGGTGCGTCCGTTTCCAACGATGGGAATGATTGGCCCGCGCGTGACGAGATCGACAAGCGTGTTCACAAAATCGCCCCTTGGCCCGAAAACAACCGATGGGCGGAAGATGACGTACTGGAGGCCGCTGGCGCGAACGAGCTCTTCCGCCTCCCACTTGGTTTGGTGGTAGCGGCTTCTGGCTTTGGGCCTGGCGCCGAGGCCGCTCATGTAGAAGAACCGCTTTACCCCGGCGCGTGTGGCGGCGGCAAGCAGGTTTCCGGTTCCCTCCACGTGTATGCGCTGGAACGTGGCACGCGGGGTTTCCCTGATGATGCCCACAAGGTGAACAACCGTGTGCACGCCGGACAGCGCTTCTGTTAGCGACGACGGATCTGTTATATCTCCAACCGCTGTTTCCAAAAGGTCTTGGGTGTTTGGGGGCGCGGGGAGCTGAACCTGCCTGCGGACCAAACAGCGCACAGCAAAGCCCTGGCGGAGCAGATGCTCAACAATGTGCCCCCCGATGAACCCGGAAGCGCCGGTGAGCAGGATTTTGTTTTGGTTAAGATGATTTTCCATTTCTTTTCTGAGTATAGGCAATAAATTTTACATTTGCACTTAGGATAAATGCAAGCAACCGTTCTGGAGGGCTTAAGATTGGTTATACGGTTGCGCTAAATGCAAATGCAAAGAATGTGCCGAAAACTGTTTGTCGGCTCAGTTTACTGGGCAGGGAGTTTAGTTGGCGCTGGGCATCTTGTCCACCACGACTTCGCACGGGGCACGGCGCAGAAGCGCATCGGTTGTGCGGCCGAGGAGCGCTTCGGTTGGCCCAACCTCAGATCGAAGGCCCACAACAATGGCGTCGGAGTCCGTTTGTTTGGCTACCCGCAGGATTCCTTCCACGGCTTCTCGTGCTCGTTCTATGTGCAGGATCGGCGTCAGCCCCCTCAGCTTCACGATTTGGGCGGCTCGCTCCAGCGCTTCGCGGGCGGCAGCTTCGGCCTCCGGCAGGGGCGCCCCGAGCGGCAGAATGCGCGGCACTTCTATAACGTAAACCAGATGCACCTCAGCCTTCTGCTCGGCGCCCAAGCGGCACGCCAGTTCAACGCCGCGGTCGGAATGCGGGGCGCCGATTGTTGGAACCAGAATGGATTTCAGCGCACCGACAGATCTGCGTGCATGCGCCACCGCCAACGGGATTGTTGGAGGTGGGTGGAGCATCCACCATATCACGCTTCCCAGAGAGCCGGCGAATACAACCGCTAAGAAGATTCCAAGCGCGCTAACATGCACTGCAACCTGATGTTCGGTCAACGCTTACTCCTCCATTTTTTGTAGTAGCTCCAGATGTAGTATATCCTCACGCCGCCCCAGCCGATAAACGCAGACGCCGCAATTAAACCCGCGTATACCTGCTCGGCGATGCAGCGCGCGGCTATCGTGCCTCCGAGCAGGAAAACCAATGCACTGGACGCGATTTGGAATCTGTCCCTCCAGCTCAGTGATTCGGGTTGTGGATGTGATTTTGGAAATAGAGAGCGTTTCATCGCTCCGAGGCTCCCTTCTGCGCGGATTTCTTATCTCTCTCGGCCAAGGCAAAGCGGTACTGTTCCAACAGATCGTACTCTTCAGCGGATTCGAGAACGCGCATTTGCTGTTTTTCCCAATCTCGCTTTATGCTGGTGAAAATCGGCATCTTCTGGCTGTGTCTGTACCAAGCGTAGTAAAGAAAGCAGGCAACTACCCAAGCCGGACCGGCTATTCGGCCGATTTCGTGGGTAAGCACTACCTCGAGGAAGACCATAAGAACCCCTAAAGCGCCGAAGAAGCCCAAGATGGGTACGTCTACCTTTTGGCCTTTGTAGGAGCACCGTATGTTGAGGGGGATTTTATAGGGTCTTGGTGTGTATGGGTCTATGAATCTCAGTCGGATGGTGGCTATGAAAACGAGGAAATAGCCGAGAGTGGCGCCGAAGGCATACATATTTGCGAGTATATCCATCGCGCGGTAGTTGCCGTGTGCGTCTTTGCCGGATAGGAAGGCGAGCACGGTCTGCAGTGCGCCGATAGCCGAGAATATGACGATGGTGCGAACCGGTGTGCGGTACTTTTTGTGGACAGCGTCGAACCACGAGCTTATGAAGCCAAACTGGCTCATCGAGTAAGTTAACCGTGATGCAGACATGATTCCGGAGTTGGACGATATGGAGAGGATGGTGGCGCCCAGGAGTGCGGTGAAGGGTCCGGCAACAACCCCGAGGTACGGTATGTGATGGGCCAGCATGGCAACTGGGTCACCTTCTCGGCCGCGGAAAGCCGTCCACGGAAGAATCCCTATAGCAAGCGATGAGAAAGCCGTGGCGAACAAAAACACGGTGAAGATCAGCGTAAGCGATGTGCGCGGAACTATGGTGGCGGGGCGCCGTGTTTCCTGCGCGGCCTGGGATATGGATTCCAATCCGACAAAGCTGATGATCGCCAGAGAACTGCCGTACATGAACTGCTGGAGGGATGGTTTTGCGTGTATCCACTGGTGTGCAAGCAGTTGGGGTTTCCAGGCCAGCACAAAACCCGCGATGATGATGCTGGACTCGGTTATGATGTCTATCGCGCCGAGTATTTCGTTGAAGAGGGATGATTCGCGCATGCCGCGGATGTTGAGCCACACGAGGAGCGCTATAAGCGCCAGCGCCTCCAGCATCCATACGAGGTTCACGTCGCCGAGAGGGCCGAGGCGGACAGCGAACCTTGCTGCGGAGGGGATGAAGAAGTTCACATATCCGGACGCGGCAACCGAGAAAAGAGCGATGTCGATTGTATAGTCCAAGAGGAGAGCGGAGCCGGCGAGGAATCCCGCGAAGTCTCCAAGCCCGCGGAGGGTGAAGTACTGGCCGCCTCCGGCTACGGGATAGGCGGAGGCAAGTTCTGTGTAGGCCAGGCCAATCATTACGTAGACTATTCCGGCCAAACCGAAGGCAAGCGGGGCCCATCCCATGGTTGCGGCTATCACAAGGCCGAGCGCGGCGTATATATCAGCGCCTACGTCGGCGTAGCCCCACATGAAAGAACCCCACACAGTTACATCTCGCCGAAGCTCTAGCTTTTCCTCTTGTGGTGGAGATACAGTTGGGTTCTCAGACATACACTGCACCTCAGAAAAATCTTTAACGGGCAAGGGGTTATGTTATCTGGGGATAAACGTTTGGCGCATCTGGGCTTCTTTGGAGGATTCCACCAGGGTTATAACCGTATCGCCCTCTTCCAGCTTGGTGTCGCCATGGGGAACGATGGCCCGTCCCGCCCGAATGATGCTGACAACGCAGGAACCCTCCGGCAGAGAGATCTCCGCCAAGCTTTTGCCAACAACCGGCGAGGAGGCATCCAGGTCCACCTCTACGATTTCCAAGTTGCCTTGTTTGAGTGCGGCCAGAGGAATGAGGTGGGCGGAGGGTATTTGCTGTTCTATCATCATTAGGATGGCTTCAGTGCTGCTTACCACATGCTCTATGCCGAATTTCTCGAAGAGTATTCGGTTTTTGGGGTAGTTAACTCTGGCAATAATCCGCGGTGTTTTGAACCGCTTTTGGGCTATTTGACAGATGACCAGGTTATCTTCATCGCCGCCGGTAACAGCAACTATGGCATCTGCGCGTGCGGCCCCAGCTTGCTCAAGTGTGCGCATTTCGTCGCCGTATCCGAACATAACCAGTTCGCCGAGTTCTTCGGACAACTGTGCCACTCGTCTGGGGTCGCGCTCGATAAGGAGCACCTCGTGGCCTTCCTGGCTGAGGGTTTTGGTTAAGTAATAGCCCACTTTTCCGCCACCAACAACTATGACGTACATCAGAATTCCACCTCCGGTCTCACCGGCTGAGAGAGGTATTCAATCGTTTTGCGCTCCCAGGGTCGGTCCTGAATAAAGTCCATTAACATGCCTACAACTAAATCGGTGGTGCAGAACGTGTTGATGCCCATCTCGCGGTAGGCATCTGCGCGGAGTGGGTCGTGGACACGGCTGAGTATTCTTGGTACAGAGAACCACGTTTTAACTATTTGCGCGGCGGTAAGGTTGGTGTTATCTCCTCCGGCGAGGGCGAGAAATGCATCTGCCTTCTCTATGCCGGCGCGTTTTAGAACGTCTTGATCTATGCCAAGCCCAACTATCATGGTGCCCCGGAATGAGGGACCAAGGTATCTTCTGAATGCGTCGCGGTTTTTATCGATGATTGCCACTGAATGCCCCTGTTGAACGAGCAAACGGGCAAGGGTGGACCCAGTTCGTCCGCAACCTAGAATTACGATGTGCATTTTGGGTCTCCTCCAAATACATTGGGAATGTGCATCATGCGGAAAAAGCCTAGACGATTATACTGCAACTCGTTTTGGGGTGCAACTTGAGTTGACGCGGGGCATTGCTGAAACTTACAATTGACATGGGTGGTTTGGATGGCGTTCGGGACGCCCGCTTCTGCGGCGGGTAAGGCGAAGAAAAGGGAAATTGGAGGTAGAAAATTGGAGACTACAATTACTAAGGAAGCAGTGGAGAAAGCTTTGGAGCGCATACGCCCGGCCCTGCGTATGGACGGCGGCGATGTGGAGCTGGTGGAGATAGACGGCAAGGTTGTGCGCCTTAAGATGACGGGGGCATGCCACGGGTGCCCGATGTCCATCCTGACACTGCAGATGGGCATAGAGGCCGCGCTGAAGGATGCTATCCCGGAGATTGAGCGCGTTGAAGCAGTGGATATGGATTTCGACTCCACCGATTTGTTCGCCGAGTAGCTTTCTGGCAGTGGTGCGGAGGCGGATTGGAAAATCCGCCTTGCGGTAGCCGGTGGAAAGCGTGGTGGGACTTTAAAAGCATGCCCACCGGAGAATTTGAACCCCGGTGGTTGCGCTTTTGTTTTATTTGCGGGGTTTTTGCGCCCTCGGGTGTGATGCCGCGTACACCTCTCGCAAGTGGTCCGTGGTGATGTGTGTGTAAACCTCGGTGGTGGCTATGGAGGCGTGGCCCAGGAGTTCTTGAACAACGCGCAGGTCGGCGCCTCCTTCCACCAAGGGGGTTGCAAACGAATGGCGGAGGGTGTGGGGGCTGATGTGCTTGGTTAATCCCGCCGCTTTTGCCCTTTGTGTTATCAGCCTCCACAAGCCCGATATAGAGAAGTTGCGGCCGAGGCGGGTGAGGAACAAGGCGTTGGTGGGTTTTTTGACGAGTTTCGGGCGCGCCTCCTGAAGATATGTGCGCAGGGCTTGCTCTGCGTGGCTTCCGAACGGAACGATGCGGTCTTTGCCGCCTTTTCCGCGGCACCGCACGGTTTTGGTTTCCAGGTCGATATCTTCCAGATTGAGGGATGCAACTTCGCTGGCGCGCAGTCCGGCGCCGTACATCAGCTCCAGGATGGCGCGGTCTCGAACAGCCGCAACAGGGTCCTTCGGTTGGTATTGGAGCAAGGTTGTTACTTCTTCAACCGAGAGGGCTTTTGGAAGTCGGCGCGGCAGTTTTGGTCTGGTGATGCCGTCGGTTGGATCGGCGTGGATATATCCTTCTCTTACTAAGTAACGGCAGAAGGTTCGCACAGGGGAGAGCTTGCGGTGAATGGTGCGCGCCGCAAGGCCCAAACTGCTTAGGTGCATGCAGTAGCTTTCCAGCAGACCGCGGTTCAGCAAATCGGCGGAGGAGCAGCCGTGCTCTTCAGCAAACTGGCGGAACTGCTGAAGATCGTGCACGTAGCCGCGAAGGGAGCCCTCCGCCAAACCCTTCTCAACCCTCAGATAGTTAAGAAACTCTTCGATTAAGCTTTCCATTCCTCTTATAAAATCGGCAGAGAAGGGTGCTATTTTCATAGTGGCGCAACCAGCGTGCCTCGGCTTTTTCTCTTGAAACAGGGATGTGTGCGAGGCAAATAGAAACTAGATGTGCCGGTGGATGGTTCGGCTGAGCAGACAGGATTACCGAGCGGCTGAATCTTTCCCGAACGGCTGGCGGCACATTGCCGCGCAATTCACAAGGAGGGGTGTTGAAAAGTGTCAAAACTTTGGATGCTTGCTTGGCTTCCGCCGCTTTTGATAGCGTCTCAGGCTGGCGGCGGCTCGGAACTGCCAAAGTTCGGCCTCATTCATTACAACGCGCCGGGCAAAACGGTGGAGGAGTTTCTGCGCTGGGCAAAAGAGGCAGGCTTTGAGTATGTTGAGCTTCAGATAGGCGACGTGTGGCGCAAGGATACGGATCCTGAAGCAGAGGCGCGCCGAATTAAGGCGCTTGCGGACCAGATCGGCATCAAGATTTCGGCGTTGTCGGCCGGCAACGACTTCGTGGTTTTGGACGAGGATGCTGTTAAAGCTCAGGTAGAAAGGATGAGACGTGTATGCCAGCTTGCCAAAATCCTCGGAACCAACGTTGTGCGCACGGAGGGGGGTTCGCCGAAGCCAGAAGTGCCCGAAGAGCGCTGGGTTGAAGCTATTTCCAATTGCTTGATTCGGTGCAAGGAGTTCATCGAGCCGATGGGTATTTATCTGGCGCTTGATAATCACGGTATGATCACCAACAACGTTCCGCTTCAGATAGAGATATTCAAGAGAGTGAACTCCAAATATGTCGGCGCCAACGTGGACACCATGAACTACCGCTGGAGGGGAACTGACTTAGCCACCCTGAATCGCTGGTACGAGCAAATAGCTCCTTATGCTGTGCATACCCATCTGAAGGACGGTACGGGTAGTTTGGGCAACTACAAAGGAGCCGCCTTGGGAGAGGGTGAGATAAACCTTTTGTGGGCCGTTCAGTGCCTCAAGAAAGCTGGCTACAAAGGCGTTTGGTGTGCGGAATACGAAGGCTCTGAGGATCCGGCGGTTGGCTACCGCAAGTGCCTGGAATGGATGAAGAAGCACATCAAATAGCTGGTTTGAGGTGCCAGAATGGTTATAACCGAGATACGGACCATTGTTACGTGCCCGACCCGCAACTACGTGCTCGTCAAGGTTCTTACTGACGAAGGCGTGTACGGGGTGGGGGATGGCACCCTAAACGGCAGTGAGCTGGCCGTGGCGCAGGTGATACAGCACATGTCTCCACTTCTGATTGGGCGCGACCCCCAGCGCATTGAGGATTTGTGGCAGTTCATGTACCGCCACACCTATTGGAGAGGGGGGCCGATATACGCCGCGGCCATTGGAGCTGTGGATCTCGCCCTGTGGGACATCAAGGGCAAGCTTGCCAATATGCCGGTGTACCAACTGCTTGGGGGCAAGGCCAGAGACGGGGTGCTATGCTATGGGCATGCGGGCGGCAAGGATGTTGTGCAGGTGGAAGACAGCGTTAGAGCGTTTTTGGAAAGAGGCTACCGCGCGGTCCGCGTGCAGATGGGCGACTACGGCGGTCCGGGCATCCTGCGAAGAGAGCCCCCTCCGCGCGAAGGAGTCCCCGGCGTTGATATTTTTGAACCGGTGCCGTATCTGCGGTCGGTGCCGAAGCTGTTTGAGCATCTGAGGGATAAGCTGGGCCCCGAGGTGGAACTGCTTCACGACGTCCATGAGAAGCTTTTCCCAATAGAAGCTGCCCGCTTGGCCAAAGAGCTGGAGCCGTTTCGGCTGTTCTTCCTGGAGGATCCCATTCAGCCGGAACATCGGGAAAGCTGGCCCATTGTGCGGTCTGCTTCAGTTACACCGTTGGCCATGGGAGAGCTTTTCAATTCGAGGTGGGACTGCCTGCCTTTGTTCGTTAACAAGTGGATCGACTACATACGCATCGCGCCGATACACGTTGGGGGAATTACGGAAGCCCGGAAGATATGCGTGATGGCGGAGCCGTACAACGTGAAGACAGCGTTCCACGGGCCTGGAGATGTGAGCCCAATCGGACAGGCAGCGGCCGTGCATTTGAGCATATCCGTTGCCAACTTCGGTATTCTGGAGTGGGTGAACTACCCGCAAGCGGTTCACGAGGTGATGCCCGGGGCGTGCATGTTCAGCGATGGGTATGCCTATCCGAACGAGACTCCGGGCCTCGGTGTGGATATTAACGAGGAGGCCGCTGCCAAATATCCGTACCAAACTGCCTACATGCCGATAGTGCGGCGCCTGGATGGCTCGATGCATGTGTATTGAGCCGCGTCACAATTCGCTTAATGAAACAACCCCTTCCAGCGGCTTGGGACGCTGGAAGGGGTTGTTGGTAAACGGTTGATTTTTTGAGTTTTAAGGGCAGTTTGCCTTCAGATACTGCAGGTCTGCGTCGGTTTCGGTGTTCTCATTCTTTCGGAATGGATCGTACCAAGCCCATTCTGGAGCTTTGTTTTTGTCGCCCTTGTAGATCAAGCGGTCAGCCTTTATCCATTTTCCTCTGCCGTCGGCCATCGTGAAGTTGCCGCCGCCAGTGTGCCTATCGGCAGGAAGGTCGTTGGCGAAGTAGGGGTAGAATATGCCGTCGTTCAGTCCGCGGCCGAGGGCGCTTTTCTCAGACTCCTCCATGAAGACGATGGTGAAGCTTGGGAATCGGACATCCGACAGCGACCGCTTGTCCAGGCATCTGTTCATCGAGTACGAGAGGCCGTTCACGTCCACCAGCGGGTCCGAGAGGCAGTAGTACACCGCTTTGCTCTTAATATAGGGGAACAGGCTGCCCTTTTCAATGTTCACTTTGTGGTGGTCTGTAACGAAAACCCAGCCAGCGGGGGTATTCCAGTCGCCTGTTGGGAACGTTTCGTCCCAATCGTTCATGTAGTTCATGAGGCCGATCCCGAGCTGTTTTACGTTGCCCATGCAGTTGGTTTGCCTGGCCTTTTCTCTGGCTCTGGCAAACACTGGGAACAGGATCGACGCCAGGATCGCTATTATAGCGATCACAACAAGCAGTTCAATCAAAGTGAAAGCCTTTTTGCCTTTCATGGAAAACCTCCTCCCGGGCACTAACCCAACCGGGCGCTTTGATTGGAGAGCCTTTGTGAACGCGCGGAAAACCATTTGCAGCCTCGCTTTTTGGTGCCTTCCTGCGCTGTCGGTTATTAATTCGCGGCAGTCGGAAAAATTCCTCCAGATAGGTTTTTGCTATCTAGCCTGCAGTTTTTGTGCTGTTGCGATAGAACCTATCCGGCGGTCGAGACCTATGTGGTACTGCATAATCGGGTCGGGTTTGCCAGTTTCGTCCAGCCGGCGCCTTACCCAGTCCATCATTCTGGATTTTAGGAACGAGACCAGCTCTGGTTCCTTTTCTGCCAGGTTGTTGTTCTCTCCGGGATCGTCCACGAGGTTGTAAAGCTCCACCGGCGGTTTGTTGTGGAAATCCGGCTCGAGCGCTTCGATCAGCTTCCATTCTGAGGTACGCCAGCCGCGCTTTCGCATCCAGGTGCATTCCGTTATGTAGAACTCGGTGTAGTTTGTTGGCTTTTCACCACGAATCATGGGCAGGGTGCTGCAGCCGTCGAACTTTAGGGCCTGCATTTCGTCTTTCAGGCCGATTAGCTCCAGAATTGTCGGCATGAGGTCTTGCTGGAGTGTAAAGCCTTTCACGCGAAGCCCCTGCGGCAGTTTTCCGGGCCAGCGCATGATGAGCGGGATGTGGAGCGTTGGCTCGTAGAGGCCGTGGTGGTCGAAGTATATATCGTGCTCTGTCAGCGTTTCGCCGTGGTCCGAAGTGAATATAACGATAGTGTTGTCTGCCGCACCCAGCTCTTCGAGGCGCGTGAGGATGCGCTGAATACATGCGTCCATGTAGGCAATTGCGCCGTCGTACTGGGCCACAACGTAATCTGCATCGGTGATTCCGGGCGGCATCCAAGAGCGGAAGAAATCCGCAAAGGGTTCAAAAGCGAACACCGGCTCCATGCTGTGCTTGGATGGATCTGTGTAGTCGCCGCTGTAGAACATGGTATCGAACGGAGGAGGGGGTAGGTAAGGGGAATGCGGGTCCATATGGCGCAGGAACAGGCAGAACGGCTGGCCGGATTTGGCAAGCTCTTCCAAAAGCGGGATGGCTTTTTCGTTGAGGTTTTCCGCTTTTCTTCCAGGGCGTTCCTCCCAGCTCATCCAGGCGTGGTAGTTTTCATACTTGTCGAAGCCGCGGTAGAAGTCTCCGTCAAAGCCAACGCATCCGGAGGCGTACCCGTGCCGCTTGAGCACCTCTCCCAAAAGCTGGATTTTGGGATCTATGGGCCCTTTGGGGGTGAGGGCTACCATCTCCGTTGACATCACATCCATTCCGGTAAGCATTGAGGAGTAGGCGGGAGTTGTTGGGATGTAGGCGCTGTAAGCGTTTTCGAAGAGCACGCCTTGGCTGGCTAAACGGTCGATGTGCGGGGAGGTAAGACGGTGGTAGCCGTAACAGCTTAGGTGGTCGGCGCGCAAGCTATCAACCCCGAAGATGAGAAGATTTGGTTTTTCCAAACCCATTACTATCCCTCCAAGACAGCAGTTTTTGAAGAAAGATTTCAATAGGAGTTTTCCAGAGACGCGGGGCGCATCCTGCTTCATCCTTTCTGTGGTGCTTGCACCGGGCTTACGTTAGGCAACCGAGCAAGGTGGGTACAGTATTTTTGGTGGAATTCAGCGAGGAGTTTGGAGGGGAGTATGTACGAGCGATATGAAAGGCAATCGAGCGGCAAGGGCCTGGTGGGTTACATTGCTGTTGCTTTGATTTCTGCGCTAGTTGGAGGTGTCAGTGCGTGGTTTGTGTCTCAAAGGTCGCTGGCATCGGTTGCCCAACAGCCGAGGGTTGTGAGCTCGGCGCCGTTTACGGTGGCTTCTGTGGCGCCCGCAGGCGACATAACCACAAGCAGTTCCGATGCGGTGGTGCGCGTGGTTCGCAGGGTTGCGCCCGCGGTGGTGAACATAGACACGACTTATCGGCCGCGCAGATGGTCTCTTCCGGATCCGCTTCGAGAGTTTTTCGGTCCGGACGTTCTTCCGGAACCCGAACCGAGGCAGGGTTCTGGGTCCGGAATGATCATCAACGCTAAGGAGGGTCTTGTTCTCACCAACGCCCATGTTGTGAAGGGGGCTACGTCTATAACCGTATCTCTTCCGGACAAGCGCGAATTTCAGGGGCGCGTGCTGTATACCGACACGTTTGGGGACGTTGCCTTGGTGAAAATACCGGGCGGAAACCTTCCCACCGTCACGCTGGGGCAGTCATCGCGCGTTCCGATTGGGTCTTGGGCGATTGCGATTGGAAATCCACTGGGGTTTAAGAACAGTGTCACCGTTGGTGTTGTCAGTGCAACCGGAAGGGTTCTTCCTGGCCCTGATGGTCGCCCGCTTGAGGATCTCATCCAGACGGATGCGGCCATCAACCCGGGCAATTCCGGCGGGCCGCTGTGCGATATTAACGGCAACGTTATAGGGATGAACACGGCCATCATTCCTTCGGCGCAGGGCATTGGCTTTGCTGTTGGGGTGGACAGCATCAAAAAGGCCATCACCGATATGCTTGCCCACGGTAGGGTTATAAGGCCGTACCTTGGGATCCTTTACACCGAGATCAGCAGCCGCATCCAAAGCGAGCATAATCTTCCGTCTAGAGAGGGAGCATTCATTGTTAGCGTTCAGCCGCGGAGCCCGGCATCCAGGGCGGGACTGCAGCCCGGAGATGTGATTATCTCGATAGATGGGAAGAAGATCATAGACAGCGACGACCTCCGCCGCATTGTTCGCTCGCACCGGGTTGGAGACACAGTTGTTCTTAAAATTATGCGCGGCGGCAGGACGTGGGAAGCCCGTGTGCGCATCGGAGAGATGCCGGAGGAGTGAGGGGGCTGGCGAACTGGAAGCAGTTTAGGCGTGCACATTTTTAAAAAGCACGCTCGGTCGATGTTGACATAATCTTAATACCAGTGTAAACTTTGTGTTAAGGAGATTGCCGATAACCGCAGAGACGAAGGCGTCTCTGCTTACTAACACTTTGAAAGGAAAGCGTGTATGAGCACCGGTGCTCTTTTGACCGCAAAGGAGCGGTCGGTTGACCCCGTGGTTATTTCGCACGTAAGATGTAAGGCTTGCGGTATTTGCATAGCCTTCTGCCCCAAAGAGTGTCTTGCCGCCGATGAGCACGGCAAAGCCTATCTAGCGGCTCCGGAGAGGTGCACCCGCTGCGGTTTGTGCGAAGTTAGATGCCCTGATTTTGCTGTGCGTGTGGAAAGCAGGGACCGCCATGCCGTCAGAAGTTAGGTTTCTCCAGGGCAACGAAGCTTGTGCCGAGGGTGCCATTGCCGCCGGGGTGCGCTTTTACGCGGGATACCCAATCACTCCCTCTTCAGAGATTGCCGAGGAAATGGCGGCTAAACTGCCGAAAGTGGGCGGCGTTTTCATTCAGATGGAGGATGAGATAGGCTCCATAGCCGCCTGCATCGGCGCGTCGCTTGCCGGCGTGAAAGCAATGACCGCCACCAGCGGCCCGGGCTTCTCTTTGATGCAAGAGAATATCGGTTACGCATGCATGGCCGAGGTTCCCTGCGTGGTTGTAAATGTTATGCGCGGAGGGCCCTCCACCGGACTGCCCACCCTTCCAGCCCAGGGAGATGTGATGCAGGCCCGCTGGGGCACTCACGGTGACCATCCAGCCATTGCCGTGTGCCCGTGGTCGGTTGAGGAGATGTTCACCCTCACAATCAGGGCGGTAAACCTCAGTGAAAAGTACCGAACCCCGGTTGTGCTTCTCTCTGATGAAGTTGTTGCCCACATGCGCGAGAAGGTAAGGATTCCAACTCCTGAGGAGATAGAGATCTGGGAGCGGCCCCGGCCGACCTGCCCTCCTGAGCAGTACCGCCCGTACGAACCGGATCCGGTGACCGATGTGCCTCCCATGGCGGATTTCGGGGATGGGTACAGATACAACGTGACGGGTTTGGTGCACGATGAGACCGGCTTTGCTACCATTTCTCCTGCCAAAACGTCTGCATTGGTTGAGCGGCTTGTGCGCAAGGTTGAAAAGGCCCGCTGCGACATTGTACAGGTCGATACCAGGCACATGGAAAAGGCACGCTTGGCGGTGTTTGCGTACGGATGCGCCGCCCGCGCAGCGCTTAGAGCTGTTCGAGATGCTCGCGCCATGGGGGTGCCGGTTGGTTTGTTCCGACCCATAACTTTGTGGCCGTTTCCAGAAGCCGAGGTGAGAGCGCTTGCCTCCGATGTGGATGCGATTATCGTGGCCGAGATGAACCTTGGGCAAATGGTGATGGAAGTTGAACGGGTGGTGGCGGGTCGCTGTGCTGTGGTGTCGGTTGCGGAATGCACAGGCGAGTTGGTGAAACCACAGCATATTCTCCAATCGATTTTGCAGGGGACTGGGTCTCGTCCGGTTACTTTTGTCAGGAAGGCTTCTTAAAATGAATCCGGATGTGCTTGAATATACAGAGTTGGTTCGCGAGGAGCGCCTGCCTCACATATGGTGCCCCGGCTGCGGGAACGGCATTGTTCTGCAGGCTGTGCTTCGGGCAGTGGCCAAGTGCGGATTGGATCCAAACAAGGTGGCTGTGGTTTCCGGAATTGGGTGCTCGTCGAGGGCGGCCCTCTACGTTGATTTTGATACGCTTCACACCACCCACGGGCGTGCGATCGCTTTCGCCACTGGTTTGAAGCTTGCAAAGCCGGAGCTGACGGTTTTGGTTCTCACCGGGGATGGAGATTGTGCGGCCATCGGCGGCAACCATTTGATACACGCGGCGCGGCGCAATATAGATCTCACAGTGGTTGTTTTCAACAACTCTGTTTACGGCATGACTTCGGGACAGCATTCCCCAACAACGGCGCCCGGGTCCACCGCCACCACCGCCCCTTACGGCAGTATAGAGCCGACGTTTGATTTGTGCCGTTTGGCTGAAGCCGCCGGCGCCACCTACGTTGCCAGAAGCACCACCTACCACGCCACCCAGATGGCATCGTTGATAGAACGCGCCATAAAGAACAAGGGCTTTTCTTTGGTTGACTGCATTTCTGCCTGCCCGACGTACTACGGAAGGCGCAACCGCGAGATGTTCGGAGGTTCTGGGGATGCGGTTGCTATGATGAAGTGGCAAAAGGACCATGCAGTGAGCGTTTCTGCCGCCCGGCAGATGTCTCCTGAAGAGCTTAAGGATAAGTTTGTGATAGGGGAACTGGTGAATCGGCCTGCACCTGATTTTTCAACCCTCTATCAGGATATGCTTGAGGCTGTGGGTTCATCCCGATGAATGGCAATAATTTCTCCAAAGAACGCGTGGAGATAAGGCTTGCCGGCTCTGGGGGTCAGGGCATTATACTTGCCGGCGTTATCATAGCCGAAGCGGCCGCCATTTACGACGGCAAAAACGCCGTGCAAACCCAATCTTACGGCCCGGAATCGCGCGGCGGTGCCAGCCGCTCTGAAGTGGTCATTTCTGAAGGCGAGATCGACTATCCGAAAGTTGTGTGCCCGGATTTCGTGCTTTTGATGACCGAAGAAGCCGCCAGCGCCTACGGTGCGGACGTGAAGCCCGACGGATTGGTGCTTGTGGATTATAAGCGAGTGACTCCGCCCAAAACCCCGGCCAGGGTGGTTGAAATTCCCCTAACCACCATAGCGATCGAGGTAACAGGGCGCCCCATATCCGCCAACATTGTTGCCGTGGGGGCGGTAACCGCGCTGACCGGTGCGGTTTCTGCTCCGTCGGTTGAGAAGGCTGTTGCGGCCCGCGTGCCAAAGGGCACGCAGGAGCTGAACATCCGCGCACTGCACGCCGGCATCTCCGCCGCCGAAAAGCTTCTGTAAGGCAATTCCTTCCGGCTTTTCCCCGCTAATTTGCCCCATGTTTGATGGGCGTTCAAGCATCTTTTAGGGTTCCCCAAGTTGGGCTCCTTCAGTTAAATTGGTGACCGCCGGACAAGGGGGTTTGGCGTTCAATAGAGCCTTGTTTGCCAAAACTTCTTGTGGGTAAGGTGTGTGCTGGTTCGACGAACTCCCTGTGTTGGCGGTCGGCAGGAGACGTCTCCATTTGCGCCGAACCTGCACATTGGTTGTTTTCAATCGGCTGACTTCGGAGGTTGAGATGAACAGGGCTGAACTTGAAGCGGTGGTTAGAGACGAAATCATCCAGCGGCGCGAAGAGGGATGCGATGTTTCCGGTTTCAATGAGGCTTTTGAGGCCGCAGTTGCCAAGCCATCGCCGGAGGCCGAGCGCGAGTTGGAGGCTCTCCTTTCCCGGCTTGAGGCCGCTTCTCCCAGCGGCGATTTTCCGTACCACGAGCCGAGTACGTTGGAGGAGATTCGCAGATCCAGGCCCGACGGGCCGCGGCGCATTCCGCTTGCCATTTCGGATGCTGAGTTGGAAGAGCGGATTCTGGGCGCTTGGCTCGGTCGGTGCGCGGGGTGCACCCTTGGGAAGCCGGTTGAAGGGTGGCCCCGCGAGAGGATAGAAAAAGCCCTCAAATCGGTAAATGCCTATCCGCTGGATTATTACTTCCCGAGAGTCGATCCCCCAACAGACGAGTATCCCATCAATCCAAACGATCCATGCTTGGCGGAAAACATTCGCGCGATGGCGCGCGATGATGATATCGACTATACCATTTTGGGCCTGCACACCCTGGAGGAAAACGGCCTGGATTTTACCTCTAGGGATATTGCCAATCAGTGGCTGAGCCACCTGCCGTACCACATGGTTTACACAGCCGAGCGGGCGGCTTACCGAAACCTGGTTAACGGGCTGGAGCCTCCGGATTCCGCGGTCTTCCGCAATCCGTACCGGGAATGGATAGGTGCGCAGATTCGCGCGGATGCTTTCGGGTATGTTGCGCCGGGCATGCCGGAGGTTGCGGCCGAGTTTGCATTCAGGGATGCCGCTGTTTCACACGTGAAGAACGGGATTTACGGGGAGATGTTTGTGGCGGCCATGCTTGCCGCCGCGTTTACCACCAGTAATATGGAGGAGATTATCACCATCGGGCTGTCGGAAATTCCCCAAAACAGCCGCCTGGCCGAAGCGGTTCGGGATGTTCTTGATTGGAGCAAAAAGTTCCCGCGCTGGGAGAGCGCTTGGGAGCAGGTGATGCAGAAGTACGGCGGTTATCACGGGGTTCACACGATAAACAACGCGGCTATTGTGCTTCTCGGTCTTCTGTACGGCGGCAACGATTTGACACAGACCATATCGATTGCTGTGATGGGCGGTTTAGACACGGATTGCAACGGAGCCACGGCCGGCTCTATACTCGGCGCCGCCGAAGGGGCTTCAGCCCTGCCTTCCAGGTGGACCGCCCCGCTTAACGACACCATTCGCAGTGTTGTGGTGGGCTTCGACAACAGCCGTATTTCCGATTTGGCCGCACGCACCGTCTCCGTTGCCAAGCGCGTTCGAGAGAGGTTTGGTGGGTGAGGGTGACTCATGCCGTTCTACCTGCCTGAGAACCCGGACTACACCATCTTGGACAGCCTCCGCGACTCCGTGCGCTTTGTTCTGGAGGCCAGTTTAACGACCTACCGCGGCCGAGCCTGCGCCAAATCAAGCTTTCTCGATCCTTACGGAAACATCATGCACTGGCACGATTTCGGGGATTTGGAGGGCCCCGGCTGGGCGGCGAACTCCATTGGGGGTGCACTGCATCTTCTCAGATTCGCAAAATACGAGCGCCGCCAGGATCAAAAGGTTCTGACAGGCAAACAGGCGCCAATTGAACGTGAAAACTTCTCGGTTGAGCAGTTGGCCCTTTCTTTAATCGATCACACGCTGGAGGACGGCTTTGTTGATTGGAGCACGGGCTTTATATACCCCTACCGCGACACCGCCAGAGATGAACTCTGCCTGAATTTTAAGCACAACAACGATTGGTTCTGCCCGGGTTCTACGGCGCGCGTTGCCTGGCAGATGCTGAGGGTTTCCGATTTTGTGGGGCCGGAGCGTGCGGATGCGCTTCGGCGGGCCGCCAATGCGTGGTACGGCTGGTTCTCCGAGCATGTGCGCCCGGCCCCGAACGGGTGGATTCCGCGCAGGTGCACCAAGGATGGCGCCCCTTACACCCAGAGTGCGGAGGGAGGCCCTGATCCGTTCTTTGCGAACAGCGGCGACGGTTACTTTGTGCTGGACTTGATGTGCGAGCTTACCGCACGCGGCATCCGCGATTGCTCGGCGGAGCTTGAGTGTAAATGCATTCTTGTAAAGGAGCACGGCGGCTTCTTCGCCAGCATCAACCACGATACCTACGATGCAAACGAAAGCGTTGCTTACGCCGTGGCTTTCCGAACGCTGTTGCGCGCTGGGAAGCTCCTCGGCCGCGAGGACCTCACTCAGTTTGCTTTCGATAGGTGCCTTGCAGGGCTCGACCGCTTTAAGATGCACGAGGATCGGAACGGCGTTGCAACCCAGGGTCTTTTGTGGATGGAGGAGTCGTGGGACACGGCTTACCTGTGGGAAAACGCCGAGGCCGCGGCGGCTTATGTTGACGCTTTTGCCCATACAGGGGATTCGAAGTACATAGTTGATGCGCTCACCATACTTAGGACGGCAGCCAAACACCACCACGGCCCGTACGGCTTTTTAACCGAAGGAGTGGACTGGAACAACCACGTTGGTCAGCAGCACCACATCGGTGGGGCGCTTTACGGAGATATACAGTATACGGAGCCTTTGCTTAACAACCTTCACATTGCTGAAGCCACACTGGAAATCCTTGAGCGGTTTCCGGAGACGGTGTGGCTTTGAGGAGGATGAACCACCACGGTGTGCGGTTGACCCTGACGGGTCTGCACGTTGAGGGGTATTTTATAAAGTTTTTGGTGGTTTAGTCGGCTGCTTCAGCGACTTGGCGAGCGCGGTTGCCGTTTAAGTATATGAAGTACTGGCAGTAGCCACTGCCGCTGTGCATGTGGCACGTTCGGGTTACGTTGGCATCCAGCAGGTCTGAGAACAGGGCGAGTTCTTCTTCGCAGGCCTGCGGAAACTCCTTTGCCACCTTCGAGATCACGCAGTTGTGAACCGTTAGCACGAAGCCGCCGTTGGATGCCTGGAGGTCCGTCATGTAACCTCGTTCGTTCAGAAGTTGTGCAACTGCTGTTACCCGGCCCTCCAGGTCTTTGCCGGTTACTGCCGGCTTCATCTCTGCGGCAATCTTTTTGCGCCGGTTTTCGAAGATGCGCTTGATAGCTTCATCCCCTTCGGTTTGACGGATATCTTCAAGAATATCCTTTGTAAGCTGATGATAGCTTTTTGGGAACAGTTCGTCTGCGGCTTCTGTAAGGCGGAATACGTGAACCGGGCGCCCGACCGGCCTGCGTTCTAGATGAAGGGATACCAGCCCCTCGGCTTCCAAAGTGGTAAGGTGCTGACGAATTGCCACAGCGCTTGTGCCGATGATTTTGCTTAATTCGTCGGCGGTCATGCCGTTGTGCCTTTTCAGAATTTCGAGTATCTGACGTCTAGCGGAAGTAAGTCCTTTATCCATTAGCATCGCCTCAAACTGAGATTGTAAGAACTTCTTGCTTTATTATACTACACAAACGAAGACGCGTAAAGTATGCAAAGGGTAAAATTCGTTAACAAATATTACGCAGCGGGGCAGAGTCCTGTGCTTGCCCGGCCCCGCGTTGCAAGCCGCAAGCCCGCACCGCTCTGGGATGGGTGGGGCTTTGGGGCAGGCGTGGAGGTGCGTAAAGCTTCTGCTTAGTCTGGAACGTAAACTTCGTCTGGCCCGAGGACTTCCGGGAAGTACGGCCTCAGGAACTTGCGCACCTCCCAGCACAGGCCGCATTTCTGCGGATATCCGGGTTTGGGTGTATACCCGCGCTCGACGGCCATTTTCAGCAAACCGGTGGGTCCTTCGAAGTAAACCGCGTCGATAATGGGGCTGCGCCCGAGGAATCCGGTTTGCATTAACTGCGGTAAGGGGGTTTCCTTGGCGTTGCCGAGGATGATGCCGCAGCAGGTTTGGATGTTCCCGTAGGGGTCTATGTGTATTTCCCACATGGTATCCGGATGGAACTCCAGACTGCAGTCGGGTTTGCCCTCACCGCCGTGCCACATTCCGTCGAGTAGTTCGTGAATCGGCCGGTCCGGGAATAAGGGCGCGAGTTCGTTGCCGGCGCGGCCGACCAACATTGGAGGGTGGCGCAGGACGTAATCCCTGAAGCGCTCCGGGTTGCGGGCTATAGATGCAAAACTGCGCAGAGTTTCCAGATCGAAATCCCCAGCCGCAACGTTCTCGCGGCCGAATATCTCGACGGCGATTTTGTAACAGCGGAGGTATCGCTCTGGCGGGCAGTGAAGCTGATGGAACGGGTCGGCGCTGATCAGCAATCCCAGCACGCCGGTGTCTTTCAGCTTCGAGAGCCTATCGCGGGTGATTTCGTCATTCACGGCGAAGGTGGCATTGGTTTCTATGAAGTGCGGTGCCACACCGAGTCTGCCGGCTTCGCGGCATATGGACAAGAGCTGTGGGAAGAACATCATAGCTTCGCCGCCGGCGATGTGGATAACCCGGTCGGTTGTGTGGAGCTGTTTCAGGTATTCCACCGCGTCTTCCAAGGGTGTGAAGACAGGCGGCTTTCTGGGACTGCTGTTGAAACAGCAGTGTTTGCAGGCCAGCGTGCATCTATAGGTGAAGAGCACGCTGGCCACATGCTTTTTGCCTATCGCCGCGGCAACGCCTTCCTCTTCGATAACCTGCTTTACCGGTCGGGGGTCGCGCATCCTGTTTTTTCCCTTCGAAGCGTTCAGAAGGTTGATTTAAGCTCTCACTTCTTGCCAAAGGTAATGCCCGGCCAATCGTCTGTTCTAAACGGCGACGCGGGCAGTCCCTCTGCGTTGTACAAATTGCATACGGGGTTACAACTCCATCCGTAGCGAACAGCCACCGGCTTCGGGACTTTTTCGCTCCACACAACCACTGTGTTGCCTTCTATCTTTGCCTCTGACCACACGAACTTCCGGTCCTCGCCGGCGATGGCGAATCCCTTAAGCACGCCGTCGCCCTTTGCAACAAGGCCGCTGCCAACGTTGTCGAACCAGAGCCTGATTTTGTTGCCCTCAACTTTCATAGACTTGTAGATTGGCCCAGAGTGTACCAAGTTTCGCCCATAGGCAACTTTCATCGCTGCGAGCGCCAGCCTGAGCCCCACATCCTGCTTGTTTTTGGGGTGGATATCGTTGGCTTCCCCGATGTCAATTGCCACGGCCATGCCGGTTTTCGGCAGGGATAAGGTCATAAGTTGGGCTTCGCGGAGTTCCGCCCAGGCATCGTCCACGGGTTCAGGCTTTGCTTCCATGAAGTTGGCCAGTTGTACGAACAGGAACGGAAACTCCTTTCCCCAAGCTTTGCGCCAGCATTTAATCATTGCGGGGAACAAACGGCGGTATTGATACGCCCTGTCCGCATTTGATTCGCCTTGGTACCAAATCACCCCGCGGATGGCGAACGGAATCAGGGGGCAGATCATGCCGTTGTACAGGCCCGCGGGGAGCCAGGGGTTTGTTTTGGGATCTTCAGGCGGGTTGGGCTTCTTCGGCTCTGGTTCTCCTTTTTCCCGAGCCTGCGCCGCGCTTTTCTCCCAATCTGCAAGCTGCTGTTTGTAGCGCTCCACCGCTGTTGGATACTGAGCCAATGCTTGGTCCCACCGTTCCACTATGGGTTTCAGTTCCGGGTCAGCCTCCAAAACCGACCTGCTGGTCCAGGCTTCTGCAGGGGTGCCGCCCCAGGCGGACTGTATAAGTCCGACCGGCACACCGAGCCGCTTGTGGATTTCGCGCCCGAAGAAGTATCCAACGCCAGAGAAGCCCCCAACCGTCTGAGGGCTGCACACGTCCCATTTTCCTTCCGGGTCCTGTTGCGGGGTTGTGGATACTTTATGCTTCACGGTGAAAAGGCGTATGAGGGGGTAGTTTGCGGCGGCCTGTTCCTGACTGCCGTTGAGGGACGCGGCAACCGGCCACTCCATATTGCTTTGGCCAGAGCATATCCAAACTTCGCCCACCATTACGTTGCGGAATACCAATCTGTTTCTGCCACTTACAATCAGCTCGTGCGGTCCGCCGGCGCTCAAAGGCTTCAGTTTAACCATCCAACGTCCCGATTGGTCCGCTGTTGCGGTAGCCGATTGTTTTGCGATTTCTACGGTAATCTTTTCTCCCGGTTCCGCCCACCCCCATATGGGCAGGGCCGTTCCGCGCTGAAGCACCATGTTGTCTCCGAAGATTGAAGGCATGCGCACGTCTGCCGAAACATTGCCGGCTGCGGCGCTCAGGCATGCAATACAGAGCACTGTAGCAGTTGTTTTCATAAGTTTCTCCTCTAAAAAGCGTTATTCTACTTCGCTAAAAAGCGGGTCTTACCAAGGGAAAGTTATCTTTCGCGAGAGGATTTTCCTTCTCGAAGTGCATGGCACAGAGGATGGATGGTTTTCGCAAAGAAGTAAGAGGCGGGGGCTGGTTTTGGGTAGAACTGAGGCTTTCTCCTTATGGCGCAGAGAGAAGTTGGGAAAAGAGGGCGCGTATATGCTTTTGCGTCAGAGACTTTGGGGAAGCTTAAAGAGAGGGAGGGGTTCCGTGAGCGGAAGATGCTCTGTTTCCGGGTGCGGGTCGATTTTAGAGCAGGGTTTTTTGCGGGCTTTTACGCTTATTGAGCTGCTGGTGGTGATCGCCATCATAGGGGTGCTGGCGGGCATGCTGTTTCCCGTTTTTGCGAGGTCCAGGGAGAAGGCACGCCAGTCGGCATGTATGAACAACGAAAAGCAGATAGGCACGGCGTTTATGCAGTATGTGGAGGATTGGGACGGTGCCATTCCAGGCTACGGGCACAACAACCAGCGCGGACCGTACGTGCGGGTTGCGTTGGTGCCGTATCTGCAGAATGACGAGGTTTGGGTTTGCCCCAGCGACTCCGATCCGGTGGGCGTTTACACCCTTCCCAACGGCAAGCCGGAGCGGCGCAGTTATATTCCAAATTCACAGGTTATAGGTCCGGGCGATGGCAACGCTTTGGATGAGGCCGATGCAGTTGGTGGGGTGCAGGACATATCTGGGATTAAGGAGCCGGCGTCCACCATAGCCATTGCAGAGAAGCGTACTGGGGTTCCAGACTGGCACCTTGATTGGCCCGTGGACCTGCTTCCTCCATTCGGCGGGGAGCACTCTCTCGAGAAAACCCGGCACAACGGCGGCGCGAATTACATTTTCGCCGATGGGCATGCAAGGTGGATGAAATTCACCCAAACGATGAAGCCGGTTAACCTTTGGGTGCGCAATAAGAAATACTGGGCCAACAGAACTTGGATTTTGCGCGACTACAACGACTGAGGCGCGCTCAGCGCCATTCTCAGCACTGCAAGTACGTCGGCAATTGACACAAAGCCGTTTCCGTCTATATCTGCCGCAAAAAGTCTATCTCCCGCAAGCTCGACCTGACCGAGAACCGCTTTTAGGGCCAGCAGTGCGTCCGGGACCGAAACGATGCCGTCGCCGTTGACGTCGCCGGGGATTGCGGCGGCGTGAGATTCAGTGAGTTGTGTTGGCGACAGCATAGGGCGAAGCCGGCGGAATCCCCCTTGCCCCAGGGCTTTGTAGCCTTTCAGCGCGATGACATTATCCCCGTTTGGGTTCAGCAGTTTGGCTGGGAGTGTGTAAATTCTCACATCATCTGCCGCGCCTTCGTAGCCTTTTTCTTCGTATGGGAAGCGGCCGTGCTGGCCAACAGCCGTGCCGTTCACAAAAAGCTGGTCAACGTCGTCGAAGTCAAAATGCCATAAGAGCAGGTCGCCGGTGTACCTTCGGCTCCAGCTTGAAGGGAGCCGAAATCGAAGGCGCAACCAGCAGTAAACCCGGGAGGCAGTGCTGAGCATTCCCCAAGAGCCGTGGTCATCTGTGACCGGCAGGTCAATAAAGCCGGTTTCCGAGTCGCTGAGGGCCGAGTGGTCTTCTTCTGCGGCGGCGCCAATCAATATTCTCCATCGGTAGCCGCGTTCTTGAATCAGCGGTAGGGATGGAAGGGCTTTGGTGTAAAGCCGAAGCACCGCCGCGGTTCCCGGAGCAACGTTAACAACCACCGGCGCAGGGGCTTCTTTGGACGCTGTTGGGCGGTCTCCAACATCGGCCGAGACGGTGTAGCGGCCGGGAGGCAGTCCCTTGAGAGTAAATTGGCCGTCGTATCCGGTTTGCACCGAGGCCGACCACGGTCCGTACTCGGTATCGGGACAAGATGCGGTGACATCTGCATACGGCACCGGACCCCCTTCCAAATCGAACACTGTGCCGGCGATGGAGCCCATGTGCCCCCAAATTTGGAGCCACAAATGCTCCGATGTGATGCCCCCGCTTCCGCCGTCTCCGTTTTCGCTCATGCCGCGCAGGGTGAAAGTATTTTCTCCGGTGGACCATGTTCCGGCGGGCACAATATACTGCCTTTGGTTCGTTCTTTCGCGGAGGGTTCTGCCGATGGGGACGTTGTTCCAGTATGCCCAGTCGGAGCCGTCAAACACCAAGCTGTGGAGCAGAAGGTCGCAGTGCTGCCATTGGCGCCAGTCGCTGGGAATGAACACCTTAAGCTGATACCATCCAATCTGCCACGGCGGTAGTTTGAGAGCGGTCCACGGGGAGGGAAGCGCTGTTTCGAGCCATCCGTCTGTAGCGGCGGCGCCTGGAGAGTTGGGGTTTTCGAGCTCGGTTTGCGGGGATACGGTCCCCAGGATTTTGAGCTTCCATCCGGGCAGTTCGGCGAGATCGATGGCGGGCAGGGGGGAGATTGCGGCTTCTACCACACTGCATTTTCCCTGCGGCAGTTGAACCTGGAAAGACTCCGCTTTACAGCCCGGCGAGGTTATACTTAGGACGGCCGGCCCTGGAGGAATGGCGTGAAAGTAAGCAAATCCGTCGCTTTGGGCGAGGCGAGTGTAATCCTGCACGCCTGGGATACTCAGCCTGAGCTGAATTTGCCGATCGAAGGGGCTGTGCACGAATGCCGCTAGGTGGCTTACTTGGCTGTTTCCAGAAAGATATTCAACAACCAGGTCGTCGAATGAGGCAGTGACGGAGCGCCCCTCCTGGCCGGAGCAGGCAAACAGCGCTAGGATAAGCCGGTCTGGAAGATCTGAGTTGAAGGAACCGGTTGAGGCGTACCTTGTTCCGTCGGATGATACGGCGGTAAGGAAGCGCTGGCCGATGCGCGCAATGCGCAGCCAGATAGGGCGGCCGAGGTTTGGCCCCGCCTCGGTTGCCGCTGGCTCGGCTGGGTTATACCTTGCGAAGGAACGCGTGGAGTCGGCAAGGCATCCGGCAACCGCTATCATGGGACTATCTGGTTGCTCGGAAGCGCGCAACATCAAACCGGCGAAGGGCTTGCCAACGGTTTTGGGTAGCGACACGAGGCGCACCGAGGCCACAAAATCGCCAGAAACCGGACGGCACAGCATGTATATGGAGTCCTGCTGGCCGCCGATGGACCCGGCCGCTACCGTGAGCCTGAGGGTGCCGGAGCGGACGGCGGCGCTGCTTTGGGTTGCTTCTGTGGTATCGGCCGTATACCAAGCTGGATCGAGCTTGGAATGTTCGAAGGAATCGCGGAATCCGGGAACCTGGGCGCGGCTTGGAAGGCAGATGGCAAGCAGTAAGGCTAAAGCTGGAAGAACAATCAGGCGCTTTGTTGGTTTCACACAGGAAAAGTTCGGCGGTTCTTGCAGAGCTTCCTTTTCGATTTCAGTTTACGGTTGCGAGTTTGGATCGAATCTTTGTTTCGGTTTCAAAAGTACGCGGTATTTGTTTTACTCTTCTTTTTCGGGCGTTTGCACATCGATACCGTTGCAAGCGATGCGTCTTACTGCCTGAGCCGCGCCTGCTCTGTCGTGGGTTGGTTCGCGGCGCACCTCGAACTGAACAACGGCGCCCTCTTCTATTTGGTCGAACTCAAGCCCCGGGGACAGGTCTGTTATGTGGAAGAAGTACTCCTTGCCGTCGTCGGTTTGGACGAATCCGAAGCCGCGGTCAGCCATTTTCTTCCTAACGATGCCGGTCAATATGGTGCCGGGCTTGATGCACGGCTCCGCATCGCTGGGGGTTGGGGCCTCTTCCTGGATACCGAGAAGCTCTTGAACAGCCGCTTGTTTAAGCTTGGCGAATTCGGCGCGGCATTCATCGCAGAAGAACTTGCGGCCTTTGCGCGGGTGGAAAGTGGTCCACACCTTGCGGTCGCCTTTGTGGAAAGGCGCTTCGCACTCCAGGAGGTGCCTCTCGTAGCGCAGTTCAAGCTGACCGAGCAGGTCGTTCAGCCAGATTGTATCGAAATCTTTCACGCGGGCTTCGTCGCGGATATCCGACAGTTCTGGGGCACAGCTTCCCTTGATACTGCATATCGCCAATCGCTTACCCAGCCGCCGGACCAGTTGGAGCACCGGTATAAAATCCTGGTCTCCGATGAGGGCTATTGCTATATCGTAGGCGCCTGGGATGGCGGCATAGTACATCATGGAGGCCGCAAGCGCTATATCAACGCATTTCTCTTTGGGTTCGAAGGTGTCGTTTGGGTCTCTGTCTGCTTTTCTCAGCCGCCTTCCGCGGAAGTTAATCGGGAAAATTTCCACCTCGTAGTGGTATTCTTCTTTGAGCATCGAGAAGAAATCCAGGCGCCTTTGAACTGCTTCTTCGTCTCGAATGTCGTAATTGGAAGCGTAACTACCAAAAAGGAAGGTTCTGACAACATCTACCTCGACGTTGCCCATCTGTTTTGACACTTCGGCGGCAAGGGCATGCGGCAGCTTTCCGAAGTCCATCTGATAATCTTCTTTGCCGTAGGATTCGGCCAGCCTTGATGTATTGGAGTAGAGCCATGTTCCATCGATAAACAACATGGCCTTTGGCATAAGGATACCCCCTTGCTCACCACACCCTTTCCTCAATCGCAGCTAATGTTTTCAGCAATAACCCGCTTTTGAACCGGGCTTGCTGGAACATTTCGAAAATGTTGGAAGGGATTGAAAATTCAACAACGTTGCGCTTCTTTTGATTTGCTAATTCGCCGTGCAACAGAATTTCCCTCCGAAGAAGCACGCAGTGCTGGCATTTTTCGGCACTGTTATGGATTCGCGGCGCGGGGTACTGTGGTTCTGGTTCCAATTTATGGTATAGTTACATGAGGCTGGTTGTTTGAGAAATCTGCTCAGCGGCCAGGGTGAACTGCGAGGGGTTTGGCAGTTCGAGTTTCTACCGAGCCTTTCGGAGGATGTTCTATGCGCCTGCCGTTTATCGCCAGAACGGTCACGATCACCGTTGGGATAGATATGGGCCACGATTCGATAAAGGCGGTTGAACTGGAGTTTGGTTCCAACGGTCTTTGCGTTTCCGGATTGGGAAAGGTTCCGACGCCGCCGCACAGCATCTCGGAGGGGCAGGTGGTGGCTATCGATCAGGTCAGCACTGCGATCAGGGATTTGTGGCGCCTGGCGGGAATCCGCACAAACCAGGTTGTGGCGAGCGTGTCTGGACAGTCGGTTTTCGTTCGAACTGTGCAGATGCCGCGCATGAACGAATCCACATTGAAGAAGACGATCCCCTGGGAGGCGAAGAAGTACTTCAACTTCAACCCGGAGGATACGGTTCTGGAGTGCTCGGTGGTTGGTACCAGCGAGACGAACGGAAACCGCGAGATGGATGTTATGCTGATTGCGGCACCCAAGGCGCTGGTTGACAGCCGAGTGGCGGCTTTGGAAGCTTCTGGCCTTGAGCCGATGGTGGTCGATGTTGGCTCTTTGGCGTATTTGAGAGCTCTGCTGTACAAAGGCCGCGATAAGGGAACCACGGTTGCCGTGGTTGACCTCGGCGGCAGTTACACGGAGGTGGTTATTGCCTGCGATGGGAAGCACACCTTCCAAAGAACAATCCCGTTGGGTGGAAACTCGGCTGTTAACTCCATGGTGACCAACTTGGGCTACAGCCACGAGCAGGCGGTTGCACTGCTGCAGAGTATGAGTGCCGCGGATATAATGGCCGCTTCTCCCGGCATGCGCGACGGGGCTTCTGTGACGCGCGGTTTGCTCGACGAGCTTCTGCGGGAGATACGCAGAACGCTGAACTTTTACCAGTCGCAGTATCCCGAGGGCAGCCGAGAGGGCACGGTAGATAAGGTGTTGCTGTGCGGGGGCTTCTCCAAACTGGCGGGTATTGCCGGGATGTTTTCGGAGGTATTGGGCATACCGACTGAATTGGCGTATCCTCCGGAATCCATGATTGGAAGGATAAATCCGGAGATTGCGGAAGTATGGAATGATGATTTTCCGTTCTATGTTCAGGCCTTCGGTCTAGCAGCGTGGGAATACGAGGCGTCAGGTCGAAGAAAGTCGGAGGGCTGAACGGTGACCCTGGTAAACCTTATATCCTCTAGGCGAGCAAGACGGCGCAGGCTTCAGCGGACGGCAGACGCTCTTATTAGGGCTATTTACGTAACGGTTATAGTCATAGGCGCAGTGGTGTTTTTCATTGTCCGCGAGTCCAGAAAGGTCGAGGCAGAGATTGCGAGGGTGGAGGCCGAGATCGAGTCTTATGAGCCTTTGGCCGGCGAGGTAAGAGTGCTTCGGGCGTCTTTGGAGAGATTAACCCCCCGCGTTCAATTGGCTGAGGTTACGGAGTTAAACGTAAATCGGTGGCGGTACCTACTTGCTCAGATTGCGGATGCGTTTCCAAGAGGTGCATGGCTGGACAGCTTCAGCACCAGGTTGGGGCCCGACGGGGGCGAGATATTCAGCTTGAGCTGTAGGTCGAAAGACGTCTATTCGGCGGCCAAGCTTTTCACCAGGTTGGAGGCGGAGCCGGATGTAAAAAGCGTGAAGATGAACGGCGGTACGTGGAGCAAGGGCGAGCTAACCTTTGAGCTGGAGGTTTCAATAAAGCCTCCCGCTTCATCTGCACAGGTGGCCAGCAAATGAAAACGGTTTTCACAGCTTCCAAACGCACGGTGCTTATAGCGGCCTGCATTCTCTTTTTCGAGATAGTGGTAGGCGTGGTTGTGGTTTTGCTGGCCCTTAGGTCGCTTAACGCGAAGAAGCAGGAGTTGGCCAGGGCCAGGCAGGAATTGAGTGTTGTGAGCAACGAAGCAAATCAGCTTACGGAGCTAAGACGCCGCAAGGCGCTTTACGCTTCCAGATTGGCGCGTTTGGAGAAGCCGCTGGCAGAGGGCAAGGGGGAACGGGTTATCCCAAGCCTTATGGTGCAGTTGTACGATTTATCCAAGAGAACCGGCGTTAGCATTTCTTCGGTGAAGCCAGGTGAAGTGGTTTCTCCACAGCCGGCGGCTGGTTCGGCCCAACAAACCTCTCAGCAGGCGTCTCAACAGCAGAAGCCGCGTTTGCCGTATGAGGCCCGCAAGATAGGGCTGGACCTGACCGGAACCTTCGCCCAGCTCCATGCTTTCCTTGAGGGGCTTTCCAGATTCCCCAAACCGGTAGAGGTGGGGAATTTCCAGCTTCGCCCAGTTGACCAGGAACCTGGTCGAGCGGCCAGGCTTGGTATCAGCATAGAACTAACCTGCTACGCCGTTTACAAGGAGGGGCAAAGTGAAGCTCCAAAAGGGTGATCTGTGGAAAGCCGCGCTCGCATTGGTGCTGATTTTTGGGTCGGTTGCGTATGTGGTGATTACCATGCGCAGTAGGTCCTCTTCGACGAGAGTTACAAGCCCCCCCTCGAATGTGACCGCCGCTTCTGTTGCGGCTGGGCCTGGAGGTGCGCCGGCGCCTTCACCTTCCGGTCAGGGGCCAGGTATCACCGAGCAGAAGACCGATTCTGGAGCGGAGGAAGCGGCCCCATCGGCGATAGGCCCTCCGTCGTCGGAGTTAAAGCCGGGTATGAAGCTGGTGGTAAAGGTGGTGGATCCGTTTGCACTGCCGCCAGGCGCCAGAGCTGCCGCGGCAAAACCCGAGCCGCAATCCGCAACGCCGCCGAAGCCGGCCCCGCAGACTGCTCCACCGCCGCTGCCTCCGGCAGTGCCTCAGGTTGCCAATTTTGGAGAGCTGATAGCTTCGCAAAGCGGCGTTCAGGAGCCGAAGGGAAGGCCTGCGGGGGATGTTAAGCAGGGCATTGGCGCCGGTAGGGAAAAAACTCAGCCGGAGCCCGAGCTTCCTCCTTCTGTTGCCTGCACGATTGAGGGTGATGAAAAGGTGGCAATACTGCGTACATCCGGCGGCCGCAGTGTAATCGCGCGGACCGGGGATAAGGTGGATGGGTACTTGATTGCCGCGATTCGGGCAGGCGAGGTTGTTCTGAGAGACCGCAGTGGCGGCACAAGGGTTGTTGTAGTGGGGGAGAAGCCAAATGGTTCTTAGGCTTTTCCGTGCGGCCGCAGCATTGGCGCTTTTTGCACTGCTGGCCAGCGCGGCTTTGGCTGACGTCTGCCGAATTCATGGGGTGGAATTTTCGGATTCCGAGGAGCATTACTGCATTCTTGTTCGCTCGGACAGACAGCCTTTTATCCGCCACCGTGTGTATCACGGCCTGAATGGGGTTCCTTTCTGTTTGGTGGTGGACTTTGATGGCCAGTTGGACCGCAGTGTGAAAGGTCGGTTGGTGCGCGTAAACTCCGGTGGTATTCGGTCGGTGCGCTACGGTAATTTTTCTAACAGGCCGCCAGTGGTTCGGTTTTCTGTTTCGGCGTCACATCCTTTGGCTTACCGCATTGAGAGGGATTTAGATGCCCCTGGTGTGAGGATACTTCTCGAAAAGGAAGCATCAGAAACCCACTTCCCTGCGGTGAGTGCGCAGAGCGACTTGCCGAAGAGCACAGAGAATGCGGTTGCAACCAAAGCAAAGCGCGACACGGTGGAAGCCCCCGCGGCTAAGCAAGCACAGGCGGAGCAGATAGCCGCAGAGCGCCAGCGGCGCCCTCAGCCGTCGGCAGTCAGAAAGGCTCCTTCGGTTCCGCCGAAGGTTGGCCGTCCGGTTGCGCCTCAACCCCCGAAACCGGCGGAGGAGCGCGAAAGCACCCCTGCCGCTGCCCCGGGCACGATTTCGCTGGATGCTGTGGATACCGATTTGGTGGACCTGCTGCGCGGGTTGGCGGCCCAGATGAAGGCAAACATTGTGGTTGCCCCGGATGTGAAGATGAGCGTGACGATAAGCCTGCGCAACGTTACGCTGAAGGAGGCTCTTGATGCAATAGTTCGCATATCCGGGCTTGAATACCGCGAGGTGAACGGCACATACTACGTGGCCACCAAACAGCGCATGCAGGAGCTTTTCCCTCCGCTTACGGTTTCTGAATCCTATGTAGCGGCCAATGCCCCTGCTTCGGAGCTGTATCAAAAGCTTTTGCCTTTGTGCCCGGGTGTTACCTTCAGCGTGCAACCGCCGAACAAACTGCTGATGAGCGGGTCGCGCGAGGCGGTGGAAAAGGCCAAGGCGCTGGCATCCGTGTTGGATGTGCCTCCGCCTCCTCCGGTGGAGCAAAAACCGCCAGAGCCAGAGCAAATCACCGAGGTGTACGAGGTTAAATATCTGGACATAAACGCGGCAAAGTCGTTTGTGACCGAGATGTTCCCAACGGTGACAACGACAAATGCGCCGGCGGTGGCCCTGCCGCCCTCCGTGGAAGCTGCTGGAGGTGGACGTCTGCAGGCGCCTGTGTCTGCCACGGTTCAGTCGTCGCTGTTGGTGCTTAGGGGGCCGAAGGACGCGGTGGAGCGGTGCGTGGAAACCCTAAAAAGCTTGGATGTGCCGCCAAGGCAGGTGGAAATAGAGGCGAGGGTGGTGGACCTGAATGCGAGCCTGGATGAACAGCGGGGGTTTTCGTGGACTTGGCAGCCGTTTGATATCGTGGAAGGTGTTGTGGGGGCACCGCAGTTGGAAGACGCACCCATAGTTGGTGGCATTACACCTCGCCCGCGACAGGGAAGGGATTTCTTCAGGTTCGGAACGTTCAGCCGCAGTGCCACCGAGCTTCAGGTGGTGATAGATGCGTTGGTGAACAGCGGTGCCGGGCGTGTGCTTGCAGAGCCCCGCATTCGCGTGGTTAACGGGAGCAGCGGGCAAATATTCATCGGCGATACCGTAACATATTTGGTAAGCCGCGATGTAACGCCAACGGGTACCTCGGTGAACACCAGCCAAATCCAAGCCGGTGTGCGCTTGGAAGTGGCTCCCAGAATTGTTGGTGACGGCACGGTTTTGCTGGGTATCAATACCGAGGTGAGTACGCTGACGAGTTTGTCCGGCGGTCTTCCGTCGACCTCTGAGAGGCGCGCACGAACATCTGTGATGGTGAAGGATGGAGAGACAATAGCCATAGGTGGCCTTCTGAAGGACGAGGATATCGAAAGCCTTAGAAAGTTTCCGTTTTTGGGAGACCTGCCGTTCTTCGGAAATCTGTTCCGAAGTCGAAGCAAGAGCAAGAAACATTCAGAATTGGTCATCTTTTTAACCACCAGGTTGGCCCAGATGCAGGATGCGGCCGGCGTGGAATCTCAGTAGTGGATTCGGCAAGCCGGCGCTTTGGCTGTTCATCTGTTCATCTGCTGTTCCACAGAGGGGCATCTTCAGATTTTGGCAGCGTTTGTCGATATCCTATAGGGATGCGCCTGGAGAAGCTTCCTTGTGACGCCTCGCAACCGATTTGGAGCCACTGCGTATGGTAAGAGCTACAACATCCAGGTTGGGTGAGATTTTTGTCCGCGAGGGCTTGATAACTCCTGAACAGCTTGAAGAGGCTTTGGAAAAACAACGCCAAAGCAGAACCCAAACCCCGCTTGGAGATATATTGGTGAGCATGGGTCTTATCTCCGAGCGGGATAAGGTGCGCTGTTTGGCGATAGATTGGAACGTTGAATTTATAGACCTCACCGAGATGCCTCCTGATCCGGAAGTGGCGAAGATGCTTCCGGCCGAAATGGCCCGCAAGCTGCGCAGTATCCCGGTGGCTGTGCGCAACGGGAGGCTTTTGGTGGCCACCCGCGCGCCTTTGAATGTGTTCGCCATGGACGAAATTCGCGCCGTAACCGGTATGGAGGTGGACCCTGCTTTTGCAACTGAGGACGATTTGAATGCGGCAATAGACACTGTTTATCAGGCGGAAAGCCAGCTTGTTCAGGAGTTTACGGACTTAATCCAGAATCTGGATGAAGCAGGTGAGGTGACTGTTTCCACAGAAAGCACGGCGGACGAAATAAGCATTGACCAGCTCCGCGAGATGAGCTCGGATGCACCGATAGTCCGCTTTGCGAACTTGATTATTGAGCAGGGACTTCAAAACAAGGCAAGCGACATCCATGTTGAACCAGGAAAGACGGCCGTGCGCGTTCGCTATCGCGTTGACGGCATACTCCACGACGGACTGCTGATACCAAAGCAGTATCAAGCCTCGCTGATTTCACGCCTGAAAATCATGGCGAACATGGATATTTCGCAAAAGCGGATTCCCCAAGATGGCCGCGTGAGCACCCGCTACGATGGGAAAGAGTACGATTTCCGCGTATCCACACTGCCAGGGGTTTTCGGTGAGAAGGTTGTTTTGCGCATTTTGGATAAGAGCGCGCTGAACCTTGGACTGAACCGCCTGGGGATGCTTCCGGCTACCTTGGAGAAGTTTGAGAATTTAATCAGCCGCACTTATGGAATTATATTGGTGACGGGACCCACCGGAAGCGGAAAATCCACAACTCTTTACTCGGTATTGAACAAGCTGAACACTGAGGAGCGCAACATCATTACGCTGGAGGATCCGGTGGAGTACAACATACCGGGCATAACCCAAGTGAATGTTAACGTGCAGGCTGGTCTCACATTTGCGGCGGGTCTGCGCGCCATTCTGCGCCAGGATCCGGATATTGTGATGGTTGGCGAGATACGAGATGCCGAGACCGCCACAATCGCCTGCGAAGCCGCGCTGACCGGACACCTTGTTCTTTCCACCCTCCATACGAACGATGCGCCGAGCGCGGCAACAAGGCTTATCGATTTGGGTGTGGAGCCGTTTCTAATCTCGTCGGCTGTTATTGGTGTGTTGGCTCAGCGGTTGGTCCGCCTTATCTGTCCTCGGTGCAAGGAGGAGTATCAGCCGCCGGCCTCTGCGCTTTCGCGGTTGGGGTTTGATGTGTCGAACAGCGAGCAGGTGAAGTTTTACCGCGGTGCTGGCTGTTACCACTGCTCGAGAAAGGGCTATCGAGGCCGCATAGGGGTTTATGAACTAATGCTGATCAACGATGAGATAAGGGAGTTAATATTACGCAAATCTTCGTCGATGGATATAAAAGAGGCCGCTGTGCGAAGCGGGATGATCACACTTAAGGACGACGTGCTGGAAAAGATTCTTTTGGGTTTAACAACTCTTGAGGAAGCGCTTCGAGTGATTTACGCTGGTTGAGAGAAAATGCCCACCTATACGTATCAAGCCGTAGATTCTCAGGGGAACTTTCTGAGCGGAACTGTGGAGGCGGAGAACAGAGATGCCGCCGCGGCAATGGTTCTTGGGCGCAACCTGCGCCTGGTGCGGCTGGATGAGCGCGGCGGTTCGAAGGGGTTTTCCTTCGGATTTGGCGGGCGGGTTAAGCTCGCCTCTTTGGTGGTGTTTTCGCGGCAGTTTGCCACCATGTACAACGCCGGCATAAGAATCGTTCAGTGCCTGGAGGTTTTGGAGCGCCAGACCAACGATGCGGTGCTCAAAAAGACGCTGGCACAGGTGCGCCAAGATGTGCTTCAGGGCCTAACGCTGAACGAGGCTATGGCAAAGCACCCGAAGGTTTTCGACCCGCTGTTCGTGAATATGGTGCGAGCTGGTGAAACCGGCGGTATTCTTGATAAGGTGTTGGAGCGGCTGGCAGCGTACAAGGAGGCCCAGCAAGCGCTGTACTCCGAAATACGCAAAGCAATGACTTATCCGGTGGTTGTTATCACCCTCTCTATGATAGTAACCGCCGTGTTGGTTATGTTCGTTCTGCCGAAGTTTCAGACTATATTTGTGGAGATGGGCATTGGGGACAAGCTTCCAGCTCCAACGAAGATGCTTTTCGCTGTAAGTGAGCTGTCAAGGCGGTACTGGTATGCCATACCTGTTATCATTTTGGGAGCATTGGCCGCCGCGAGGGCGTACGGAAGCACCGAAAGGGGAAGATACAATCTGGATCTCTTAAAATTGAAACTTCCGGTTTTGGGGCCCCTCGTTCAGAAAATCGCGATTTCGAGGTTTGCCAGAACTTTTGCAACTCTGCAGGCGGCGGGTGTGCCGATGCTGCGCTCGATGGAGATTGTGGCGGCCACGGCCGGCAACAGCGTGATTGCGCGTGCCGTGGACTCCGCCAAAGAGAATGTGCGGGAAGGTAAAAGCCTTGCGGCTCCGTTAGAGGCAAGCGGTTGGTTTCCATCTCTGGTTACCCAGATGATAAGCGTTGGAGAGGATACCGGTCAGCTTTCGGATATGCTTTCGAAGGTGTCTGATTTCTACGACAGGGAGGTGGATACCGCCATAAAGAGCCTTACGTCCCTCATAGAGCCGGTTATGATAGCTTTCATGGGGGTGCTTATAGGCTGTATAGCGGTTTCGGTTATAAGCCCGATATTTGCCCTCCAAAGGGAGCTTTTGCGTCGTTGAGGAATTGAGCACAGCGGATTTTGAACAATTGCAGTTGCTTAGAAGGGCTAAAAAGCACAAGGACCCCAGCGCGATTAATGCTTTGATTCAGGCTCATACACCGCTTGTTAAAAGCATAGCCGCTAGGTTCATCAACAGCGGAGAGCCGTTTGAGGACCTTGTGCAAGAGGGGGTTCTTGGCTTACTTTCAGCCATAGAGCTGTTTGATGAAAGCCACGGGATTAAATTCGCCACCTACGCCCACCACCTGATAACCGGTCAGATACGCCATTACTTGCGCGACCGCGGAACGCTTATACGTCAGCCGGCTTGGGTTCAGGAGCTGAGGAGCAAGCTCGAGCGCTGTAGGGCCGAGTTGGCCGAGGAGCTGGGCCGAGAACCAACTATTTCCGAGATTGCCCAAAGAAGCCGTTTGAAGGAACAGCGCGTGCAGGAGATACTGGCCCTCGGGCGCTCGTCTCACGTTCTGCGTTTGGATGAGGCCACCGATGAGGTAGAAAGACCCGCTGTGGAGCTGGAAAGAACCAAGGTGGCCTCCCAGGCATCCCTTTCAGTGGAGGACCGGATTGCCGTGGACCAGGCTATCAGCAAGCTCCGGCCGGTGGAGCAGAAGGTCATCAGGGGCTTTTTCTTCCACGACATGACCCAAACGGAGATTGCGCGCAAGCTTGGCGTATCCTGCAACTATGTATCGCGGGTGCTTAAAACGGGGCTGAGCAGGCTTCAGGAGATACTTGCGGTTTCTGGGGTTGTTGTGCCAAGCGATCGGCTCCAGGCGAAGATGATGGAGGTGGAACCGGACAGCGTTTTGGACCCCGTCACTGGTCTTTACAACCGCCGCTACTTCGCAGAGAGGCTGGAAGAAGAGCTTATCAGGGCGCAGAGGTACGGGCACAGCGTTGCTTTGCTTAGAATTGAAGTTGAGCCGGTACCGGAGGGCGACGACGGTTTGGCTTTGTTGCGGGACGTTGGAGAGTTTATTAAGAAGAATGTGCGCCGAGTTGATATTACGTGCAGGTTCGGCGAAAGGGAGTTTGCGGTGATAATGCCGCACACATCGTTTGGCGCGGTATCGGCCGGCAAGCGCATTGCCGCGGGTATGGCCGCTTCCGAAAACCAGGCTTTGAGACTTTTGTGTGTGCGGGCCGGCCTTGCTGTGTTTCCGGATCAGGCCATCAGCGCTTCGCACCTTGTGGAGCTGGCTGCCCCGAAAGAGATGAATGAGTAACCCGCGGTTTTCGTATGTGGAAAAGCGGTTACTGCGCGAAGAGGGAAAGCCGTTTTCGCACAGCAACCGCTTTTCAATTTTGGGTTACTGCTGTGCCGTTATCTTTTCTGCGTAGCTGGCGAACACTTTTTCAAGCGGCTGCGCGAAGCCAAGCTGTTTGTACACAATGCGGTGCGGGCGATCTATGAACAAGGTTATGGGGGTTGCGCTTAGCTTGTACTTGGTGGCGCCGTCCATCTTTTGGTTGTCGATGGCAACGGGGAAGGTTATCTTGTTCTTTTCTGCGAATTGTTTAGCGGCGGCCGGGTCTTGATCCAGGGCAACCGCCACCACAACCAATCCATCCGCGGAATATTTCTTGTGCAGGGTTTCGAGGAACTGGACCACACGGGCCCAGAAGGGGTCGCTGACCAATCCGAACGTGATGATCAGCGGCTTCCCCGGGTTCTGTCAAAGGAAGCAAAGCACCCTGGAGGTTTTGACCTCCATAACGTTGAACGCCGGCGCCACGGAGTTTATCGGCAAGCTGGCGGCGTACTGAGCCACATCTACGGCCGGCTGAGCTTGTTGAGCTTCGGCCGCGAAGGTGATGGGCGCAACAGCAAGTACTGCGGCCAAAACCGCGGTAGCTATCACGAAGAGTCTCATCATCTTCGTAAGCTCCTGTTTTGTGTTTTTCTGCAACAAAATCTTAACGTTGGGGCTGAATTAAAGTCAAGTTTTTATTTTGGCAGGAACGAGGGGTTTGAAGGTGGCACGTCGTGAGGCATCCGGTGAGTTTGAACTCAGGTGGGGTATCATCGGCTGTGGCGATGTATGTGAGCGCAAGTCGGGTCCGGCGATGAGAAAGGTGCCGGGATCGTCTATTGTGGCGGTTATGCGCAGGGATTTGGAAAAGGCGCGGGATTTTGCACAGCGTCACGGTGTTCACAGGGTGTACAACCGCGTGGAAGATCTGCTGGCGGATCCCCTTGTGAACGCGGTTTATGTTGCCACTCCGCCGCATCTGCACTGCGAGATGACCGTGAAAGCGGCTGAAAGCGGCCGCCCAGTTCTTGTTGAGAAGCCCATGGCGAGGACTCCGGATGAATGCCGCAGGATGATTCGCGCCTGCGCTTTGAACAATGTGCTGTTGATGGTGGCCTACTATCGGCGCTTCTTTCCAATGACACGGCACCTGCAGGAGCTGGTTGCCGGCGGTGATTTGGGAGAGGTGCGCCATGCCAGGCTGTACCTTACTTTCGCAACAAGAATCTCTCCCACAAACGAACGTGCTTGGCGCTGGAACCCAGAAATATCCGGCGGCGGGCAGTTGATGGATATAGGTTCTCACCGGATAGATATTCTACACTGTCTGTTTGGTCCTGCGTCTGAGGCAACGGCGTGGTTTGATCCTCATCCGCCGGACAAGGTTGAAAGGACCGTTTCGGCAACAGTGGTTTACCGCAGTGGGGTGGTGGTTTCGATTTTGGTGGATGAGGGGATGGCTTTTCCGGAAGATTGTTTGGAGATTCAGGGGACGAAGGGACGCCTTGTGGCTCGGCCTTTCGATACAAACCTGACGGTTCACACTTTGGCGCGTGGGAAGAGAACGTACTCTTTCCAGGTGCCGCAGCCGAGCCACGAGAAGCTTATAGCGCATTTCTTAGACGTAATGAGGGGGCAGGCCAGGCCGCTTATTCCAGGAGAAGAGGGCATACAGGCCAACCTTGTTATCGATGCCATATACAGGTCGGCTTTGGAGGGGCGCACGGTTGCCGTGGAGTCGGTGGATGTTGATTTGTAGATCTGAGGGGTGCAGGCCCTTGCGGGAAGAGTTAGTCTTCGTGCAGAGGCACTGCGTTAGCTTGAGAGCGTCCGTAAGGGCATTCGGATAACAGCGGGCACTGATGGCATTTTGGGTTGCGGGGGCGGCACAGCGTGCGGCCCAGTTTTATCATGTTCAGGTGGGCGGAGAAGATATCCTCACTGCGGAACAGTTGCTGAAGGATGTCATGGGCTCGTTCTGCTGTGGTTCCTTCAGGGATTAACCCCAAGCGCGCGGCAACCCGGTGCACGTGAGTGTCCACGGGCATCACAGGGCGCCCCAGCGAGAAAAGCAGAACGCATGCCGCCGTTTTTGGCCCCACTCCCGGCAAGCTGAGTAGGAACTCTCGGGCTTGCGCAGTTGGGAGCTTTGCCAAGCCGTTCAGCGAGTAGTCGCCTTCTTTGGTGAAAACTGCTTGGAGTATTGACTGGATGCGCGGGGCTTTTTGGTCGGCCAGTCCGGCCGATCGGATGGCGTTGGCGATTTCTTGGGTGGGTGCGTTGGCCGCGTCTGCCCAGGAGGGATATGCGGCTTTCAAAGCCGCAAAGGCCCTGTGGCTGTTGGCATCGCTGGTATGCTGAGAGAGAACCGTGAGGATTAGCTCGTCCAGAGGATCGGCGGGACCGCGGCGCGTTGGGTGCCCAAAGGCCTGTTCGAGCATGCGAGAAACCTTGTTGGCTTTGGTTTTCAATGCGGTTTCGATTTTGTTTTCCTTTTCCACTTGGCGCTTCCCTCTGAATACTTTTTCAGGGCGGTTGTTTGCCCAAGCGCAGATTGTTCGGCGCGGAAGGCTTGGTCTAAAAGCAAGAAGTTTTGGCAAACAAAACCTTTTGCCAAAACTTCTTATTGTTTTGGGCCTGAACCTCAGGCCTTAGCTTTTGGAGCCTCACCCCGGGCGGAAGTCTGGAGCGCCGTCGCCTTCAACAGAGATCGGCACAACCGGCTTTTGGGTGAGCTGTGCCACGGCTTCCGAAACTGCGTTCAGTCCGGGTCGGCTCCACGAGACCACGGTGTGGCGGATTGTTCCGGAGGAGTCCACCAGGAATGTGGTTGGCACCGCGGTTAGACCGTAGGCCTTAGAGACCTTGTAGCCGTTGCTGTCCAGCAGGACGGGGAAGGTTATACCGTGTTCCCTGGCAAATGCGATGGTCTCCTCTTTTTCGTTCTGAGCGATGCCCAGTATGGAGAAGCCGCTTCCACCGTAGGCATCTTCGAATTTCTGCATGAACGGGGCTGCCATTTGGCATACGGGACACTCCCGCTTGTAGAAGAAGAGGACAACCGGCCCGTTTTTTACCAGGTCGCTCAGGCGGTAAGTGGAGCCGTCTGTTGCCGTTAGGGCGAAGTCAGGCGCTTTGCTTCCCGGTTCCAGAGCTGCCATCTGCTTCACCTCCTTCCGATGGTGTTGGTTTTAAAGACCGATGGACGTTGAGGTTGGTTGCGCATCCCAACGTCCATCGGTACGCATCAACTTTTAGCCGAAGATGCGTTTTGCTGTGCCGCCTCTTTCTTTCTGGCCTTCAGTCTTTCTTCTCTCCGTTTTCTCCGGCGGCGCAGTTCGCGCATTCGTTCGGTCGTCAAGTCGCTCAACCTCCTCGATAGAGATTTTGTTCAGTGTCACGGAAGATTATACCGGTGCCGAAACAGCATCGTCAACGTCAACTGCAAAACCGCACAAAGCCTGCGGGGTCCTCAGCTTACCTCGAAAAAGCGCTTGCGCAGGGCTCCGCACACAGGACAGCGCTCCGGGGGCTCGCCGATGACCGTATGGCCGCATACATCGCACACGTAGATGGGTTGGTTGGGCAGGTCTGCGCCGCCGGAGACCGCCTGCAGAGCCTGCTGGTACAGTGTGTGATGTACTTCTTCAACGGCTTTGGCGTACTTGAAAGCCGTTGCCGCGCCTTTGTGGTCCTCTTCCTCCGCCTGAGCGAGGAATTTTGGGTACATTTCTTGATATTCGTATCTTTCGCCCTCGATGGCGGTTTTAAGGTTTTCCTCGGTTGTTTGAACACCTCCCATGGCGCGGAAGTGAGCGTGGGCGTGGATTGTTTCCGCCTCGGCGATGGCGCGGAAAAGTTTGGCTACCATTGGGAAGCCGTCGGATTCTGCGCGTTTGGCGAAGGCCAGGTACCGACGGTTGGCTTGGCTTTCTCCAGCGAAAGCCTCTTTCAGATTGTCTGCGGTTGCCATTTTTGCTTGCTCCTTTGCTTTATTTTGTTGGGTTTGTTTGAAGCGGGGCGCGGCAGTCAGGAAGCTTCGGTTGGTTCTTGCTGAAGCTTCTTGCTGAAGCCGCTACGAGGTGTCTGAGAACAGACGTATGCATGCCACCTCGCCCCGTATAAACGGAAATTCGCGGATGCGCTGAAGGGCGCGGGCCATGGAGGCTTCCGGGGCCGAGTGCGTAAGTATCACGACTGGCACATATTCATCCTGCTCTTGGGTTTCGAGCTGGACCACGGAGGAGATGCTTATTTTCTCGCGCCCCAGCACGCCGGATACTTCCGAAAGGATACCGGGTCTATCCTGGGTGTACATGCGAATATAGAACCGGTTTGATATTTCTTCTATGGGAACGGTTTGGGCTTCTGCCTCTGTATTTATTGAGCGGTTGCAGAAGTGCTCGCCGTCCATCAAGCGCAAGTCTCTGGAAAGGTCAACCAAATCGCTTACGATTGCGCTGGCTGTTGGGAGCTGTCCGGCTCCGGGTCCGTAGAACATTGTGTCGCCAACGTAACTGCCGCGCACGAAAACGGCGTTGAGCTCGTTGCGCACCGAGGCCAGCAGGTGAGAGTTGGGCACCATTGTGGGGTGCACCCGCAGGTCCAGCTTTCCATCTAGGCACCTGCAGATGGCCAGAAGTTTTATGGAGTATCCAAAGTTCTTAGCAAAGCTTATATCGAGGGCGGTGATACCCTGTATGCCTTCAACGTAAAGGCTTTCGAAGCTTACAATGCTGGATGTTGCGAGAGATGCTAGGATGGTCAGCTTATGTGCGGCATCGACCCCGCTTATATCCAGCGTTGGGTCGGCTTCGGCGAAGCCTTTTTCCTGAGCTTGTTTGAGTGCGTCTGGGAACTCTAAGCCCTCTTCATGCATCTTTGTGAGGATGTAGTTGGATGTGCCGTTCAGGATTCCGTACAGCCTGGTGATTCGGTTGGCCACGAGGCCCTCGCGCAGACCTTTAACGATGGGAATTCCGCCGCCAACGCTGGCTTCGAAAAGGAGATCGACCTGGTGCTCTTTGGCGGCAGTGAAAAGCTCTTTGGCACGCGTTGCTATAAGCGCTTTGTTGGCGGTGACCACGTGCTTTCGGTTGCGCAGAGCCCTTAGGATTAAACTGCCGGCGGGCTCGTAGCCTCCTATCGTTTCCACGATGATGTCGACTCCTGGGTCGTCTGTAACAGAGGTGGGGTCATCCGTAAGGCGTACGTTCTGCCAATCGAGGCCTCGGTCCCAGCTCCAATCTATATCCGCGGCGGCCGCAAGATTGAACCGCACGGCTGTTCTAGAGGCCAGCAGGTCGCGTTCCTGAAGCAGAATGCGCGCGACGCCAGTGCCCACCGTGCCGACACCCAAAATACCCACATTAACCGTTTTGATAACGCATCACACTCCTTTTAGCGGCAAACTTTCGAGATTTCTTTTGGAGCAGTTACCCCCCGGCAAAATGCGGCTTTAAAAGCTTGCGGGGTTTGGAGAATTAAGCCATTTTCCCGTGCTTTCTTGCGGCTTGAATGATTGCGCGGACGTTCTCCGCCGGGGCGTAGGAATCGATTTCACAGCCTGGCATAACTACCGCTGTGGTGTGCGGCAGTGTGGCTTCTATGAACTGCCTAACCATTTCCTCTATCTCTTCTGGGGTTCCGAAACAGGCGAGTTGGGTGGTTGGAGAGTTCATGGCGCATTTGCCGTTGGCCCCCAGGAGTTTGGCAACAGATTCGAACCATTCGGGCCAGGTGATGGTTTGCGTGTAGTAGGGCATATCGTACTGCACTGCCTGCACTCCCGGCAAACTTGCCACCCACTGCATGGCTTCCGGGAGGTTGTGGCCGCATATGTGCCAGAAAACGTGCGGGAAGATGGTTGCGGCCTTTTCGATGAAGATTCTGTCCACGTCGACGAATTGGGCGAGCTGTTTTGGCCCCCAAGTCCGTGCTCCCCCGAAGGCGCAGAAGAACTGACACCCGTTGGCGGCGGCTACATCGCGGTAGAACTCAAGGGCTTCCAGGCGTTCCTGAAGCGCCAGGTTGAGGTAGTGGCGCACCTTGTCTTCCGGTTCGGTGATGGTCCACTTTACAAAACGCTGAACCTCCACAATGGTTTCTGCATAGTTTATGGGGGTGGCGGCGCCAACGATGACTGGAACTTGGCGGTCCATCTTCTCTTGGAATTCCAGAAGCTGGAGCATATGCGGTGTGTAGTGCGTAACGGCGCGTGAGTCGGAGGCGTATTTTTCGTAGGCACGGGACTCGTAGAGAGCTATTGCGTCATCCAGGGTTTCGGCAAGGGGCTTGAACATGACGTAGTCCTTGTCTCCGCGGAGGATGAAGTGCTCGGGTCTTTTTTCGGCCGGGATGAAATTTTCGATTTGGTGGCTTATGTCCACGTACATCCAGATTGCATCGGTGCGGAGGTCGGCCCATGTGCGCAGGACAGCGTCGGTGGTTTTATCAACGTCGTTGTATATCTCCGGGTGGGTGTAGCCGGCGTAGGTAATCTGCCAGTAGTCCAATTCCGGGGCGACGGGAACCATATCGTGCGGGCGGCGTTCAAAAGCGGCTTCCATGCGCTCCCAATGAGTCATCTCGCCTATTGGCTCTAAGGAGCCTTTGAGCCTTTCGACCCATTTATCAACAACTTCGCTCAATTTTGTATCCTCCCGTGCAGTTCTTGCGAAAGCTGGCCGAGGAGAGCTTTTATCTTGCCGACGGCCTCCCATGCATCGTCGCTGGCATCATCTGCGCCCATACGTCGGGCCGCTTCAGCGTTTACCGAGGGGCCGCCGCAGATGATTTTCACCCTGTTTCGCACACCGGCCTCTTTCAGGGCCTCAACCACGTCTTTTGTGTGCATAAAACTGGACGTCATGTATGTGCCCAATCCGACGATTTGAGCCTCGTGCTCCTCGACGGCTTTTACGAAGCCCTCCGGTGGAACGCCCACTCCCAGGTCGATAACGTTTAACCCGGCAGCTTCGAAAATTGGGATTGCCACGTCTTTCCCCACGGTGTGCACATCGCCGTAGATGGTGCCTATTACCATTGTGCCGAGAAACTTTTGCTTCTCGGATTTGGTTATGTGGGGGCGGACGACGTTAAGGCCGGCGTAGTATGCATCGCAGGCAACCAATACCTCGGGGATGTAAACCTCGTTGCGCTTGAACTGTTCCCCGATTATCTTCATCCCTTTGGAAAGTCCTTCCGTTATTATCAAGTGTGGGGGCAAACCAGCATCCAGTGCTTGTTGGGCCAAAGCCGGTACGGACTTACGGTCCAGCCGGACTATGGCATCTGCCAGCATGTTGAGAATTTCGTTGCTAGACATGTGTCGGCCTCCTTCAGGTTTTTATTCATCCAGAGAGTGCATAAAACCTTCTGCTAACGCCTTTGGGGGGTGTAAAAAAAGCATCGGATGAGGTGATGGGGTTCCTGCATCCGATGCTTGTGGAATTCTGCTGGCGTTTTGCGCTAGCTGGTGAGGAAGCGGCCCAAAAGCTTATCCGTGTTCAAAATGTGGTTGGTGAGCCAATCCTTCAGCTTGTTCATTATTTGGAGGGTTAGAAGCGCTCCGCCGCTTTGCAATTTTTTCTGAAGTTCCATTACGTCGCGTGCAAACGAGTCGTGCACCTGTTTGTGCGCCCGGTAGGAGGGGTAAGAACGCGCAACCATCAACCGCTCTTCCGTGGCAAAATGCGTTTGGGTATAGGCGGTGAGTTTTGCCAATATCGATGGAAGCACATCGCCGCCTTTCCCGTTGGACATAGCGTCGTGCAGTTCGTTCACCATGTTTATAAGGGTTTTGTGCTGGTTGTCTATTTCTGGAACACCGACGCTAAACTGTTCGCTCCATTTAAGCAGTGGCATATCTTCCTCCTCATTTGATGGCTACTGCAGTAGCGCCGGCTCCTCGCGTTCGGGTTCGTAAATCTGTTGTTGGCGCGGCAGGGATGTATCTGCTTGAACCGCTTCAATAAATGGTTCTATGAGGTTTGGATCGAACTGAGTTCCAATTTCTTCTCTTAGGATGTCGAACGCGACCGGGGCAGGGCATCCGGCGCGGTATGGTCTATCGGTTGTTATGGCGTCGAACGCGTCAGCCACAGCGACTACGCGTGCGCTTAGTGGTATTTCTTCTCCAGACAGACCGCTGGGGTAGCCTTTACCATCCCAGCGTTCGTGGTGGTGTTTGATAATCGGCAGTAGAACCTTGGCCGACTTAAGCGGCCGGCAAATGTTGGCACCGATATCCGGGTGGCTTCTTATCTGCAGCATTTCTTCCTCGGAGAGGCGGCCCGGCTTAAGCAGTACAGCGTCTGGGATTCCTATCTTGCCTATGTCGTGAAGCATGCTTCCCCAGTGCAGTGCCTGCAGTTCTTCGGGTTTCATTCCTATGGCGCGTCCCAAAAGCACAGCGTAGTGTCCCACGCGCCGGCTGTGACCACGAGTGTATGGGTCGCGGGCTTCTACGGCTGTTGCAAGCGAGAAAAGCACAGCCTCTAGGTCTTCAAGCCTTTCGTTAAGTTTGCTGTTGTTCACCAGCGCTTTTACCCGGGTGAGGAGCTCCACGCGGTCATACGGCTTGCGGATAAAATCGTCTGCACCTGCGGCGATTGCTGCAAGTTTATCCTCTCTGGAGCTTTGCCCTGTGATGGTTACAACCGGTGTGAGGCGCAGCTCCGGGTCGTTTTTGATTTGGCGGCATACGGTGGTTCCGTCGGCTCCGGGCATAACCACGTCCAGCAGAACTGTATCCGGTCGAAGCCTGCGTACCATCTCGACCACTTGGCTTCCGTCGGACACAGCGGCTGTTCGGTAGCCGGCCATTTGAAGCAGTTCCTGCAGGCTTTCTGAAGCGATTGGATCGTCTTCCGCGATGAGAATCAATGCTCCGTTGCCGTTATGGTTCTGGGTGACTTCTGCAACGGAGAGTATCGAGCGGGATTTCTTAAGTGCCTTGTTTCTGTAAAGGTCTTGGTCTGCAGAGCGCAGCAGAGAATCTGGGTCGTCTGCATCTTCTGGATATACGGCAAGGCCGGCGGATATGGAGAGATTTGGAGAGGTTTGGCCTGCAATTTCTGAGATTCTGTTGACAATGTTGCGCGCGGCTTCTCTGGGTGTGTTAGGGAGTAAGATGCCAAATTCGTCTCCGCCAAGCCTGGCCACAATATCGGTGGAGCGAACGCTGGAGGAGAGCACAGCCGCGGCTTTTACTATGGCGGAGTCGCCTGCTTCGTGGCCGTCGCTGTCGTTTATTTCTTTCAGGTTATCGAGGTCGGTAAGGATGACCGCGAGCGGTGTTCCCCTGAGTTTGGCGTTTTCCAGCTCTGTGCGGAGGCGCTGGGAGAAGTAGCGTCGGTTGTAAAGCTTGGTTAAGTAATCATGCTCGGCGGCTTGCCTGAGCCACTCGTTTGCTTTTTGCAACTCAGCAAGCGCTTTGTGCCTCGACCTGCATTCATAAGCAACAACCCCGCAGAAAGCTGCCACCAGCAGTATTCCGCCTATTATGGAGCCAAGTCGTGCTGTGTTTGGCCCCTCGGTTTGGGTGAGCACCAGCGTAAGTGATGCGCCCAGTGAAACCGCAAGGATAACAGGAAGAAAAGAGTTGTGAAGTTTGAATGTTGTGGTAAAGCGCAGTATGGGAATGATGAAGAGGAGTATGTAATAGCTTCGGATGCCGCCGGTTATGGCCACCAGCAGTGCCACTGCGGCGGTGTCTATGAGCATTTCGCCCACAGCTATCCAGCGCTGGTTGCGGAGAAGGACGTGAACACCAAGCAGTAACAGGATATAAAGCGCTATAGCGGCCGCTGTTAAGGACGGCAGTGGATTGTACTGCGGATATCTAAGCAAACTTGCTGCGGCCAGAAGCGCAAGACCAAACCTGCCCAAGAGCAGCCAGAACAGATCCAGAGGCTTTTGGGAGGTGACTCCATTCTGGTGCACCCGAGACGCCGTTTGCGTGATGTTTGACAACAGCAACCTCCTTGTCGAAATCGAGTAACAGCCCTCGTCCTGGGGCTGTGGCCACCGGGCGAGCCAGGTTTCTGCTCTTACTCACTAGGTAATATACACGCTACAGCGCGGATAGAAATCCCTCTTTTGAGGTTATTGTAAGGGTTATATAGGGGGTAGGAATGGTTGTGAAGAAAATCAGCGTTTATCACCTGCTTTCTGGGTACCTGTTGAAATCCACTATGTAGCACCACCAGTTGTTGAGCTTGCCATCGGTTCTGCCCGGCGCCTTTGGGAGGTGCCTGAACCACCACTTGTGGTGTTCGCGGATGTCGCCGTTGCCCCATTCAGAGCAATCGACGAGGCGGCGTTTTCCGGTTAGGTTCGGGTAGTTCAACCAATCGTCGCAGGTGCTCCAAACACGCTTGGTGTTGCCCCAGTCGTAGTCGCGCTCGCTGTTGGGTGCAAAGTGGATGTTTCCGCAGGCGGCCTTTCCGGGTGCAACCTTGTCGTAGAGGGTGAAGCGGTTCCACGCGTGGGTTTCTTTGGGTTCCCAGCTTCCGAAGACGTGGGTGAGGATGGACTCGGCTCTGTGCCCGAGGTCCTCCAGCATCTCGCCGACGCCGCGCTCGTAGTTAAACCCCATGATGACGAATATTTTCGAGCAGCGGATGTTCGGCACTGGGTCGGAGTTGCAGAAGTAGGCGCCGTTGCCGGCCATGGTAGACTCCCAGAAGCCCGCGTAAGGCATTCCGAAAAGCCACACTTCGTCGATCTCGCCTTTTTCGACGCGGCGCACAATGTTGAATTTCTTTATGATGGCTTCGTAGTCGACGGCGTCGGGCTGGTGCCAGCCTTTGCCGCTTCGGAAACACTGCAGGTAAGATTGGTCGGTGTATCGGAAGCCGTCCTTCTTGATCGGGAATTCGTCCACTTCTACGATTTGGACCACCTGGTACTGCACGAAGCCTTGGCTGACTTCGCTGATGTCGTTTATATACTCGCGCAGGAGCTTTCTTGGGTCGTTCCAGCGGCACACTTCCACCAGACGCTTCCCGCCTTCGGATTCTATGATGGGGTTGAAAATGATAACAAGAACCTTGGGCTTGAGGGGTTTTTGCCCTTCTGGGGGCGGTGTTTTTGCTGTTCCGCACAGGCCGAGTGCACCAACCAAAGCAAAGAAGCCGATGATTGCGATTCTCATAGCCACCTCACTTTTGAAATATGCGCGGCAAGTCACCGAGCGCGCAGACGAGCCCCGTTTGGGGCAGGCTGTTAACAGAAAACCGGGCCCAACTTGACTGCGGGGCCCGGTGGAATCCTCGGTTTGAAGCCCGAAAATTCAAATCTTCTCCGGCTTGTAGCCTCCTCTGCGGTAGTCCATAATCCAGATGACGCCGAAGACAACCAGGAGTATCAGCGACAGAGCCGCCACGTATCGGAAGGCCATCGGTGCGGCTTGGGTTCTTGCCTGTTCAAGCATTTGTTTGGCGGTTTCGTCCGTCGCGGCCCGCTTGATGAGGTCCTGCAGTTTTACGGCGGCACCGAGGGCTTTTTGGGTGTAGTTGTCATAGATGCGGCCCATGATAGGAAGCACGAACTGGATAGACAGGTTTCCGGCCGAGCCCATAAGCCCCAGGAGGAAGGCACCGCCTCTTGGGAACCGCTCTGAGCACACGCCCAGCATGGTTGGCCACATGTAGCACACTCCGATGTACCATATCGTGGCCGATATGAGGCCTGTTATGGGCGAGTGGGCGTAGCTTATGGCGAAAAGCCCGATGCCTGCCAGCAATGACGACAGCCACATCAAACCAACCGGCGAGAATTTGTGCGCCAGCGGTCCGGCAAAGTGGCGGAAGATGAACATCAAAGCGCTTCCATAAACCAAAAGCCAGATGCCCTGGAAGCCGACGGTTTTAGTGAGGATGGCATCCACCCACTGCCCCGGCCCGAGCTCCATAGCCGCTGTTAGGAACATCATTAGGAACCAAACGATGAACAGGGGACGAAGGGCCTCTTTGAGCATATCCTTGCCGGATACCGCGGCCTGCACGCGTTCCGTAGCCGGGAATCTCTCGCCGAAGAGCATAGCGGTGTAGATGAGGGTTGGCACCAGAATCATGGCCAGTCGTATCTGCCAGTTGTGAGCAGGGCCGCCAACGCCGGAAGTCCTGATGATGAGCGCAACAACTCCACCAATGACAAGCCCACCCGGCCACCATGCATGGAGCACATTCAGCTTGTGGGTTTTGTCGTCTCGGTAGAGCGTTGCCACCAGAGGGTTGATGACCGCCTCCACCAGACCGTGTGCCAAGCCGACCACAAACCAGCTTACGTACAGCATTGTTACAGGGGCAAGGCCGGTTGCTTTAACCAGTCCTTGCGAGAAGATGACCATCAGCGTTCCCACGATGAAGCAGACGGACGCCAGGCCCAAAAGCCTTCCCATGCCCAGATAGTCGCACATTGGGCTTCCAATAAACACGGAGATTGCGAAGGCGAGGAATGCGGCGCCAACTGCCCACCCGACGGTTTCGCTTGGAATGCCGAAGGTTCGGCCGAGGTCCTCCATTACTGTTGCCCTGATGCTGAACACCATGCCAGCAGTGGTAAGGGCGATACAGCTCAGGACAAACAGGCGCATTCGGTGTTTCTCGGTGATGGCTTGATTGTCCAAAATTCTGTTTTCTCCCAAAGCACTCCCCTCCCTATCCTAATCCATGTTTAGACGCTTTGCCGGATCCCGGCTCGATTTTACTATCCAGCAGGCGCCTCAGAGAGCGCTTGGTAACACCGAACTTGTAAGCTGTTGCTCGCCGAGCCGCCTGCTGTTATCTAATTCGCTTTTTGCTTAAAGTATCCTGCCGGGTTTTTTTACATTGATATGGTGAATGAAACGCCTTCGGGGCTGTTGTCGTACTTAAGCCAGAGAACGCGGTTTTCGGAATCCCACTGCTGTTCGAAAGCTGTGCTTTGGGCGCCGTTTTCGGAGGAGGCTTTTACGTAGGCAGGTTTGTTGGGCATTCTCACCGCGGTGACGCATCTGACTCCTTTTGGCCCCACAGATTGGAACCGGAATATGCCTTTGGATGAGTGCGCGTTGTATATTCGGGATGCAGATGCCAGAACAGCGGGTTTGGATTGGGGTGTACGGTCCAGATCCAGCAGTAAGGCCCTCTCGCCTGGGCGTATGGTGAAGTCTTTCACCACTGGCAGTTGTGGGTCGAAGAGGTTGATGAAAGTGCCCTGCAGGCGCAGTGGGGCGTCGGATATGGATTCGTCCAGCACGGCGGCGATTACGTACGGGCCTCTGCGGAGCAGGATATAGTTTTGCTGGCGCCAGGCGGACGCTCCACGGGGGAGCAGTTTGTAGGCTTTGGATGCAATACTGCGTAGTTCTGCGTCGGCACCGGCCTCCGCGAAACGGCTTGGGTTGGTGTTTACCGCAACAACGTAGCCATTACCGCATTTGGTGGTTCCCTCAGCGAAGTGTTTGGGCAAGCCGAGAAGCTCCCACAGGTGTTCGGTTGGCGTGCTGTAGCTGTTGCCGTTTGTGTTCCACCATTCTCTTATCCGGTGGTACGGATCTGAGCCGTCGCCTATGTACAAGAGGACACCGCCGCTCTTCACCCATTCCGCAAGCGCCGAGTGAATATTCGGGTTTGGCGGCTTCATGAATTCGTAGCTAAGGATGAGCATTCTGTAGGGCTTTAGGTAGCCGCTGAGGGGAACGTTTTCCAACTGGACCGGCGTCACCGGTATTCCGTGCTTCAAAAGAGGCAGTGCTAGGCCGTAAAAGCCTTTCATTTGAGCGTTTGTGTCCACTGGGTCGCCTCGCTGGAACATCATCGTGTCGGAAACAAGCACGCCGATATCCCTTGGACCGCTTTCCCATCGAATGCTTCGCTGGCGCATATTGTTGAGCGTGTTGACCACGGTTAGCACTTCGGTGGCGTAGGTGGACGGTATTCTCTCTTTTCCGGTTCCGTCTTCTTTCGGGTATGAGCCGCGGAAGATGCGCCCGGGCCAAGGCATAACCTCGTAACGCCAAACATCCGGGTACAGCAAGGAAGCAACCACGGTGCATTCGTAGTTGTGTTTGTAGTCCGACCAAGTGTGGTTGGGGTTGTCCTCTATCGGGTCGTGGAGGAACCATACGCGGCGGCCGGTTGCGCGGACCAAGTTGTGCAGAACCCCGTATTCTAAGAAGGCTGTCTCGAAAGTTCTTTCTCTCGTTGTACCGGCGTAGCGGTTTGGTGTGCGGGCTGTGCCGGTCCAAACCTGGGCTATGTACCCATCGCATCCGGGGAGGTTTACAAGGCTGCTCTCCGGGCTTACGATGCCCCAGTGCGCGTAGTTCAGCATGCTGTGGGTGGGCACGTAGGTTCGAACATCCCGACCGATCTGCTTGGAGTATTCCTTTACGAATTGGAACACTTCCTTGAGGGCGCGGTAGTAGAGGTAGTACTTCAGTTTGCCGGAGCGGTACCGCGCTTCCGGGGAGGAGTGAGGAGGCTGCCAGGGCTCTTTGTAGTAGTCAAGCCATTCTCTTTTAAACGCTTCGCTGTAGCCTCCCTCCACCCAGAATTCCGGTTCCTCAAGGTGAATAGCCTCGGCTCCGGCATCGATGGCACGCTTCACGCCGGTTTTCAGGTATTCCGCAAAGCTTGTGGTCGGCACCATGTAGTACACATCGCCGCCGTGAGAGATTTTAGTGCCGTTTCTTCGGGTTTGGGCTTCGTCTAAGTGCTCTTTGCCGTCAAACCGACCGTAAAGGTAATCCTGGTAGCCTCCCCAAGACACGCCGGTCATCACGTGTATTATGTAGCCGCGCTCGCGCCAGGTTTGGATGCGGCTTGGCAGGGAAGGGTCAATGCCGTAAACTATGGCTACATCGGAGCGGATGTCTATATCCGGGCCATACTGATCGTATGATTGGAAGCAGGTGCGCTCTTCAGTTTGGGTTTTCGATTTGTACATAGCTGTGGATGGAGTGATCAAAGCCAGCGCCGCGGTGCACAAAAGGGCTAGGAGAAAATGGAGTCTCATCACTGGGGCTGTGGCTCCTCCTTTTTGGCGCCAGAGAGGCGGGCGTAGTAGTCTTCAATGGCGGCTTTCAGGCCATCTGCGGCTAGCACGGAGCAGTGGAACTTCTGCGGTGGCAGTCCCCCAAGGGCTTTGGCTATGTCGTCTTTGGAAATCTTGAGAGCTTCTTCCAAGGTTTTGCCTTTGGCCATTTCTGTAAGGATACTAGAAGAGGCTATTGCGGCACCGCATCCCAAAGTTTGGAACTTAACGTCTTCCAAGCGGTTATCCCGCACGCGGATGGTTATCCGCATCATATCGCCGCAGACGGGGTTGCCAACTTCACCAACGCCGTCCGGGTTTTCGATTTCGCCCACGTTGCGAGGGTTTCTGAAATGCTCCATTACTAACTGGCTGTACACTTGGAATTCCCCCTTAAGATGATCTTGCGGCCTTGCGGTGCTTTTGGTACCAAGGGTTCATAGCGCGGAAGCGCTCGACTATTCCGGGCAGGACCTCGAGGAAGCGTTCCACGTGTTCGGCGGTGTTGGAGCGGCCCAGCGTTATGCGCAAACTGCCGTGTGCAATTTCCGGCGGTATTCCCATGGCCAGAAGAACGTGAGAAGGATCCAGCGTTCCGGATGTGCATGCGGAACCGGAGGATACGCATATTCCTTCCTCATCCAGGGCAAGCAGCATGGCTTCGCCCTCGGCTCCTTCTACGCAGACGTTTACGTTGTTTGGAAGGCGTTTGGTGGGGTGGCCGTTGAGCCTGGTGTCGGGAATCTGCAGGATGCCTTGGATGAGGCGGTCCCGCAAGACCGTTTGCCGGCGGGCATCCTCCTCCATTTCTTCGGCGGCTAGTCGGAATGCTTCCCCCATACCAACGATGGCGGGCACGTTCAGTGTGCCGGCTCTTTTCTTTTTTTCCTGGCCGCCGCCGTGAAGCAGTGGCGTAATTCTGGTGCCTTTTTTAATGTAAAGTGCTCCAACCCCTTTGGGGCCGTACAGTTTGTGCGCCGAGAGCGACATCATTTGGCATCCGATTTTGTTCACGTCCAGGGGAATTTTTCCGGCGCTTTGCACCGCATCGGTGTGGAAGGGGATGCCGTGTTCGGCGGCGATTTTCCCTATCTCTTCAACCGGCTGGATGGTTCCAACCTCGTTGTTGGAGTGCATGATGGATATGAGGATAGTGTCTTTGCGGATTGCTTTGCGAACATCTTCGGGATCCACGATGCCGTCGGAGCCTACGCGGACGAAAGTTACTTCGAAGCCGTGCCTTTGCAGGAACTCGCACGGTTCGAGGACTGCGTGGTGTTCTATTGCGGAGGTTATTATATGCCGCCCGCGGGATTCGTTGGCCCAAGCAACCCCTTTGATGGCCCAGTTGTCGGCCTCGGTGGCGCCGCCGGTGAAGAATATTTCGTCGGGATTGCAGCCTATGAGAGCGGCTATATGCTCTCTGGCCTCGTCAACAGCGGCCCGTGCTTCGGTGCCTAATGAGTATATGGTTGACGGGTTTCCATACCGCGAGCAGAAATAAGGGAGCATAGCCTCCAGCACTCGCGGGTCGGTGGGGGTAGTGGCGGCATGGTCCATGTATATAATCTCATTCGGATTCATTGGCTCTGCCTCAAAGATTAGTGGGGGAGTCTTTCGATCCGCTAGAAGTATACGCCTGCCGCGCAGGGGATGTCAACGATGTTTTTACCAACCAAGCGGCGTTTTGCGGCAGGTTAGTGTGGGGGCTTCAGTGCCAGCCTTCGAAGATGATGAGTTTTTGCCGCGTCATTTCTCTGACGGCGTATGCTGGGCCTTCTTTTGTGTTGCCGCTTTCTTTGATGCCTCCGTAGGGCATGTGGTCGGCCCGGAACGCGGTTCCTTCGTTCACCAGCACCCCTCCAAATCGGAGGAGGCGTGCGGCTTTAAGCGCCGTGTTTATGTTTGATGTGAAGACACTGGCTTGAAGTCCGTATTGGGTGCCGTTGGCCAGCTCTATTCCTTCCTCGAAAGAACTGAAGGGGGTGACGGCGACCAACGGCCCGAAAACCTCCAAACAGCTTACTTTCATGCTGGGGTGAACGTCTGTCAGCACGGTGGGCATCAAGAGCGGGCCTGAGGTGGTTCCTCCTGCTAGCAGTTTGGCGCCGCCGTCCTGCGCTTCGCGAATCCAGGCCATAACCCTGTCGCGCTCAGCGGTGGTTATGAGGGGACCGACATCTGTATCCTCGTCCAGCGGGTCTCCGGTTTTGAGCTTTTCCACGGCCGGAACCAATTGGTCTAGGAACTGCGCGTAGATACTGCGGTGAACCAAGATTCTCTGCACGGATATACAGCTCTGCCCGGCGTGCGAGAACCCGTGGCGCACACATGCCGCCACCGCCGCGCTGATATCTGCGTCGGGGAATACCAATACCGGGGAAGAGTTGCCAAGCTCCAGCAGGACCTTCTTGCGGTCGGTTTTGGCCGCAATGGACCATCCAACCTGACCGCTGCCGGTGAAAGTTACGAGGGCCACCCGCGGGTCAGATACCAGCGCATCGCCAACCTCCTGGCCGGAGCCTGGGAGCACGCTGAGGTAGCCTTCCGGCAGTTCGGCTTCGGTGAAAAGCCTGGCGAGCTTCAGCGCGGTGAGCGGGGTGTAAGAGGAGGGCTTCAGTACCACGGGACAGCCCGCGGCAACAGCCGGCCCAACTTTGTGGCACACCAGGTTGAGCGGGAAGTTGAAAGGCGTGATGGCAGCTACCACCCCTATAGGCTCGTGCACGGTGAAAGCCAGTTTGCCGGCGCCGGCGGCCGAGGCAGACATGGGAACTGTTTCGCCGCTTAGCCGCAGGGCTTCGGCGGCGGAGAAGGTGAGGGTGGATACGGCTCGCTCCACCTCCAGGCGGGCTGTTTTGATGGGTTTACCGGCTTCGAGGGCAATGGTTCGTGCGAATTCTTCTGCGCGCTCGCGGAGGCGGTTGGCCACGGTTTCAAGCACTTTGTGGCGTTTGTGTTCCGGCAGAGGGATAGAAAGGGCCTTCTCGGCTGCTGCCAAGGCTTCCGAGACGTGTTGGGGTTTCGCGCAGGCCGTTTGCGCAATCAGTTCCCCCGTGAACGGCGAGCGCACATCTAAAGCTGAATCTGTTTCTATCCAACGCCCTGCTAACAACAGAGGTTCCATACACTTCATATACCCAAGATATTTTTCACAGCTTCTAAAACCGAGTGAACGCCTTTCACCTGCATGTTGTTTGGCGGGTGAAAACGGTTCAGGTTGCGGGCAGGGACCACGGCCCTTGAAAATCCGAGCCGAGAGGCCTCCTGCAGGCGCTTATCCATATGCCCCACGGCGCGGACCTCCCCACCAAGGCCAACTTCTCCGAACACAACGAGGTCGTGGGGTATGGGCACATCCTTCAGGTTGGAGGCCACGGCCAGTGCGACGGCAAGGTCGGGGGCCGGCTCTGCAATGCGCACCCCTCCCGCAACGTTTACGTACACATCGTGCGTGGAAACGCGGAAACCGGCGCGCCGTTCTAACACTGCAAGTATGAGCAACAGGCGGTTGTAGTCTATTCCGGTGGCAACGCGGCGCGGAGCTGCCATATAGGTTGGCACGGAAAGCGCTTGCACCTCAACCAGAAGCGGCCTGGTGCCCTCCATTACGGGGGTTACCACGCATCCGGAACTGCCTTCGGAGCGCTCTGACAGCAGGTATTCTGACGGGTTGGCTACCTCCACCAAGCCATTTTCACGCATTTCGAAAATTCCCAATTCGTTTGTGGAGCCGAAGCGGTTTTTCACGGCGCGCAGGACCCGGTAGTTTTGGTTGCGCTCCCCTTCGAAGTATAGAACGGTGTCCACCATATGTTCCAGCACGCGCGGGCCCGCTATGGCCCCTTCTTTGGTTACGTGTCCGACCAGGAAAACCGGTGTTTGGGTGCTTTTGCCGTACTGCATCAGCGCGGCGGCGGATGTTCGGACTTGGCTTACGGTTCCGGCGGTGGAGTCCAGCTCTGGGCACACCATGGTTTGGATGGAGTCAATCATAAGAAACTTGGGGGCAAGTCGATGCGCATGCTGTTCAATGGCAGCGACGTTTGTTTCAGAGAGGACGTAAAAAAGGGAGCTGTTGACGCCAAGCCTTGCTGAGCGGAGGCGTATCTGTTGGATAGATTCCTCTCCGGATACGTACAGTACGGGTCCGTAGCGCGTGCTCAGGTTTTCGGCAACCTGGGTCAGCAGGGTGGATTTTCCGATGCCCGGGTCGCCGCCGATGAGCACCAGCGAACCGGGGACAATCCCGCCGCCGAGCACGCGGTCGAACTCCGATATGCCGGTGCAGAAGCGTTCGGCATCTGCAAGCTCAACCTGGGGCAGTGGTATTGGGGTGCTGGTTGGTGCCGCAGTTGTTTGCCGTAGGCGCTGAGCCGCTGATTCAGCGGTGCGCACTTCTTCCACCAGCGAGTTCCACTGGCCGCACTCGGGGCAGCGGCCGAGCCACTTCAGGCTTTCATGGCCGCACTGCTGGCATACGTATCTGGTGGTGGGCTTTGGCACTTTCGCAACCGCTAAAAACCGTGGGAGCTGCGGTTGCAAAATTTCCAATGCAGCTCCCACGCGGCTTCACATTTTTATCTCCGGGTGCGCTTGGGTTTTTAGGTTGCTTTTCGGCTTACACCCGATTCTGCGCACCTTGTTAAAGCTCGGCTAGCTGGAGCGGCACCTCAATGCGGCGGAAGATAACCTTGTTCTCTTCCACATCCGCATAGATGGTGTCGCCTTTGGTGAATCGGCCTATGAGCAGCTCTTCCGACAGCGGGTCTTCGATAAGGCGCTGGACAGCACGGCGCAGAGGCCTGGCGCCGAACGCCGGATCGAACCCTTCTTTCGCCAGCAGTTCTTTAACGGCTTCGGAGGCCTCGAACTTCATACCGTTGGCCTCAAGCTGTTTTCTCACGTTGTTAAGCTCGAGGTCCACAATCTTTTTGATTTGCTCTTTGTTGAGCGGATGGAAGAAGACAATGCCGTCCACCCGGTTGAGGAACTCCGGCCGGAATGTGCGCTTAAGCTCGTCCTGAATTCGGTTCTTCATGCTTTCGAAGGATTGGGTGGTTCCGGTGTCGGTTTCAATGCTGCGCATGCTGCGGAATCCAACGGTGCGACCGTCGTCGTAAGTTTGGGCGCCTATGTTGGATGTCATTATAAGCACGGTGTTCTTGAAGTCCACCACGCGGCCCTGCGAATCGGTGAGGCGCCCGTCTTCCATAACCTGGAGCAGGATGTTGAACACATCCGGGTGGGCCTTTTCGATTTCGTCCAGCAGGATTACAGAGTAGGGCTGTCGGCGCACGGCTTCGGTGAGCTGGCCACCTTCTTCATATCCAACATAGCCAGGAGGAGCACCGACGAGCCTGGAGACCGCGAAGCGCTCCATATACTCCGACATATCGATGCGTATCATGGCGTTTTCGTTGTCGAACAGGAACTCGGCGAGGCACTTGGCCAGGTAGGTTTTACCGACTCCGGTTGGGCCGAGGAAGATGAAGGAACCCATGGGCCGCTTCGGGTCTTTGAGGCCGGCGCGCGCCCTGCGGACGGCTTTCGCGACGGCGGAGACAGCCTCGTCCTGGCCGATGATCTTCTCGTGGAGGGCTTCCTCCATGCGCAAAAGCTTGGTGGTTTCGGCTTCCACAAGGCGGGTTACCGGTATTCCGGTCCAGCTCTGCACTATATGGGCGATTTCATCGGGGCCGACAACCGGGCGGGTGTTGCGAACGCGCTCCTGCCACTCGCGCTGGAGCCTGTTCACTTCATCCAGAAGCTGGTAGTACTCGCGTTTAAGTTCTGGATCGCGGTCGTACTGATCGTTAAGCGGCAGGGATTTCCGCTCCTTTTCGATTTGTTCGAGGCGCTGTTTTGCCTCTCGGAGTTCCTGCGGCGGCATGGCGATTTGCATTCGCGCCCGCGAGGCGGCTTCATCCATAAGGTCGATCGCCTTGTCCGGCAGGTAGCGGTCGGTTATATATCTGTGAGAAAGCCTTGCTGCGGCTTCGAGGGCCTCATCTGTAATTTCAACCTGGTGGTGCTGCTCGTAGCGCTCGCGCAGTCCTTTGAGAATATCTATGGTTTCCTCAACAGTTGGTTCCTTAACGATAACAGGCTGGAAGCGGCGCTCGAGGGCGGCATCGCGCTCTATGTACTTTCGGTACTCGTCCATGGTGGTTGCGCCGATGCACTGAAGCTCTCCTCTGGCGAGGGCGGGCTTAAGGATATTGGATGCGTCTATAGCACCCTCGGCGGCTCCGGCACCAACCAATGTATGGAGCTCATCGATGAAGAGAACCACCTCGCCGGCGGCTTTGCGCACCTCTTCCATAACGCGTTTCATGCGCTCTTCGAACTCGCCGCGGTATTTGGTGCCTGCCACAAGGCCGGCAAGGTCAAGGGAAACTATACGGCGGTCTTTAAGAGGCTCAGGAATATCTCCGCGCACGATTCTCTGCGCGAGACCCTCGGTGACAGCGGTCTTGCCGACGCCTGGTTCTCCGATAAGTACGGGGTTGTTCTTGGTGCGCCGGCTGAGAATCTGAATAATACGCTCGATTTCAGCGTTGCGGCCGACACACGGGTCAAGTTTGCCCTGCTGAGCGAGCTCGGTGAGGTCTCGGCCGAATTCATCGAGCGTTGGTGTGCGAGAGCGAGTTTTGGTTGGGGTCATTGCGGCTTCGCCTTCTTGGAGAGCCATAACTTCGCGGCGGCATCGCTCGAGGTCAACACCCAAGCGGGCCAGCACACGTCCGGCAATGCCTTCACTTTCGCGAACGAGGCCCAAGAGCAGGTGTTCAGTGCCTATGTAGTTGTTGTTGAGCTGTCGGGCCTCCTCGTAAGCAAGGTCTATAACTCGCTTGGCGCGAGGGGTAAGCTGCATTTCTTGGCCCAAGCGACCGTCGCCGCGGGTTACCTGCCTTTCGATTTCTTGGCGAATTCTGACGAGGCTAACCCCAAGGCGCTCCAAAATTCTGGCTGCCACGGAGTCGCTTTCACGCACGAGACCGAGGAGAAGGTGTTCGGTCCCGACGTAGTTTTCGCCGAGCCTGGCAGCCTCTTCTTGGGCGAAGAAGATTACGCGGCGTGTGCGCTCAGTGAACCGCTGCCACATCGCTTTTCCTCCTGTATATTCCAAAACAGCGGATAGCTATATATATCATACTCAACTAACGGCAATATGTCTAATGGTGCCGGAACGCTCATTCATATTATACCCTAAGTTTGCATCCATAGTCAGTAGGCATTGGCTTGCATGCTTCTTGCCAAACTGCATTACCATTTCATTATATTGGACAGTTGCCGAGGCTTTCTAGTTCCCCTCGGGTTATTGCAAAGCGCAGTGCATCTGCGCGCTTGCGGTCCCGCTCTGAGGGGCTGTAAACCGGACCGACGATGGTTTGAAGCATGCCGGGTTGGATAACCAGCATCAGCCGCTTGAGCAAACCGCCGTTAATCGGCACAATCTCCAGCAGTTGCCCGAGGCGAAGACAAGACAGCATTTCCAAAGCTTCTTCGGAGCTGATGCTTCTGGCATAGCTTAGCACTCCGTAGGCGCGCCAAACTGCATCTTCCAGGTTCAGACGCTGTTCCTTGTAAAGCCGGTGCCTGGCACTGCGCTCGTTGGCTACTAGGTGTTTTACCACAGCTTCAACTTCCGTGAGTATATCGGTTTCCGATTTGCCAATGCCGTAGCGGTTGGAGACCTGATAGAGGCTTCCCATGCTGGCCGTATTCTCGCCGTGCAATCCGCGAACGGCAACGTCAAGCCGCTGTGCGGCATCGAGCACTGCCGGAAGGCGCCCCAGCATTTTGAGGGCTGGAAGATGAACCATCACCGAGACGCGCATGCCGGTGCCAAGGTTTGCCACGTGCGAAGTTAGATAGCCAAGCTCGGGGTCGAAGGCGTAGGGAAGATTGCGGGATATGAAGTCGTCGAGCGCGTTTGCCAAGGACCATGCCTCTCGCGTTTGACAGCCGGGCTCCATGGCTTGGATTCGGATGTGGTCTTCTTCGTTGATCATCACGCTTAGTCGGCCATCTTCGGAGTAGGCGACTGCGGCGGTGGAGCGGTGTTCCGTAAGCTTTGGGCTTACCACGTGGGCTTCGAGCATGGCGCGCCGCTGAAGGGCTGAGATCGAACGAAGCTCGGCGAACGCTAGGGGGGTGCTGCTGAAGAGGCTCTTGGTTTTGTCCAGGACTAGGTGCAGGTCCTGCGGCGATGCTTTGCCGGGGAAAGGTATTCCGGCAATATTGCGTGCCAACCTAACGCGAGTGGTAAAAACCACATCGCTTTCTGGTCCCTCTTCGTAAAGGCTCCACCGCATTTTCGCGAATGGCCGGCAGTGGTCAACCTCTGTGGGGAACTTTCCCCACGTGCCTGGCGCGTCCGATGGCTCGGAGCAGTAGTTCTTCGACCTCACCGCGGAAGGCCGTATAGCAGTTTTGGCAACCGGCGCGGCCTTGGCGGACCAGGTCTTCAATATCCTGTCGGCATTTTGGGCATACAAACGGATCGGCTTTGGTTTCGCCGCCCAAACTTTCCAGAACAGAGGTTAGGGAAAACCCGAGGTTTGGTGCAAACTCTGAGAGTTCTTTGCGGCGGGCGCATTCGGGACACAGGTTGAGCTCAACGGCTTCTGTGCCGTGGCGTCTGAAGCTTAAGCGCCAATAGGCTTGTCTTACCCCGCAGGCTTCGCACCAAACCTCTACCACACAGGCACACCCTCCTCTCGGGTAAGCTGGTGGAAGCACTCCAAGAGGTGTTTGGTAATGGGACCGGGCTTTCCTGTTCCGATGGTTCTGCCGTCCAGCTTGACCATGGGAATCATCTCTGCGGCGGTGCCGGTTAAGAAGGCTTCGTCTGCGTTGTAGACGTCGTAGAGGGTCATCATTCGCTCTTCCACTTTGTAACCCTGCTGTCTGGCAAGCTCTATGACGGTGTTGCGTGTTATTCCCTCCAGAATTCCAACCGACGCAGGCGGGGTATATATGGCACCGTCGGACACTATGAACAAGTTGTCGCCGGTGGCTTCTGCGACGTATCCGTCCACGGTAAGCATCAGGCCTTCGCCGGCGCCGTACTGGTTGGCAAGGAATTTGGCCATTATGTTGTTGATGTATTTGCCCAGCGACTTCACGCGGGGGTCTATGGCTTGGGCGGGCGGCACTCTTACGGATACAGTTATGACTTCCAGGCCGTTTTCGTACATGGACTCGGGGTAGAGTGAGAGGCTATCTGTGATGATGATAATGGTCGGTGGGCCGACAACGTTGCGGGGATCCAGCCCCAGGCCGGTTCCGCGGCTGACGGTGATGCGTATGTAGGCATCGCGCAGGTTGTTGGCGCGGAGGGTTTGGATAACCGCCTCCCGCATTTCCGCCTGTGAGATGGGCAGTTCAATTAGGAAGGTGTGTGCCGAGCGGTAAAGCCGCTGTATGTGTTCATCTAGTTTGAAGACACGGCCGTTGTATGCCCTTATTCCTTCAAAAACACCGTCACCGTAAAGTAAACCATGATCAAAAACGGATATTTTTGCCTCTTCTTTAGGAACCAATTGACCGTTAATGTAGACTTTCAACCGATTGCCACTCCTCCCCAAATGTCTGCTTCAAGTATAACCAAAGGCATGGGTGAGGTCAACGCTCGGTCGACGGGTAGATAGGTGCTCTTGTTCTTACTCCTGCTCTCTCCCGCGGTTTGCGCGGGCGGTGGAAAGCTAGCTCCCTTCTCCCGGTATTGGGAAAAGGACTGGGGATGAGGACAAGCCAAGAGAAGGGTTCCGAGTAGTGGGAGTTCAGAACTTTAAAGCCCTGTCAGAACTGGGAAAGCTGGGCGCGGTTTCATCTGACGGAAAGCGGCTCGGAGGAGCTGGAACGTTTGGGACTCCTTCCAAGAGAATAGGAAGCAACAGCGGGCAATCCCAGCAATCGAGCAGACAACCATAAGAGGGAACTATAGCAACAGATAAACAGTCAAGAAGATGTAGCAGAGCCAAGAGTTGATTCCTGGTTTTCGGCGGTACAGATTCTAAAGCCTGATTGGGCGAGGAGAAAGACCATGCCCGCACCAAGCCAAGTTGAACGGGCGGCCCGACATGAAACCAGGATGGTTAGATTCAACCGCCAGACCGAGTTCGCTTTGGGCTTCACCCTCATCGAGCTTCTGGTGGTTGTGGCAGTGATAGCAATTCTGGCAGGATTGCTGTTCCCCGTTTTCGCCAAGATAAGGGAGAAGGCCAACCAAACTGCTTGCCTCAACAACTTGAAGCAGATAGGCGGTGCTTTCCATCTGTACCTGCAGGATTGGGACGAGGCGTATCCGCTCGTCTCTTACTCGAAGGCGGATTCAAGCTTCGTCCTCTGGGAAGAGGCCCTTCTCCCTTACCTCGCAAACACTCAAGTACTGGTATGTCCCTCCAATCCGTACATCTGGCTGCCTAAGGAAGATATTCCATCAACGTATGCAATGAACCTTTACTTCCCTCCTTGGGGGCCAGCTCTGGATCTTGCCAACACCCTGAAAGACGATTCTGTCCTTCACTCCGACATACCTCAGCCTTCACTCCTCATCCTTGTTGTGGACAGCCGGTACGGAGATTGTGTGCAAGACGTTCATGCGGATGTGTCGGGAGTCTCCCTTTCTCCCTCGGTTCTCCCGCCCGACAAAGGCTATTTGAATACCCACCTAGGCAAGGTGAACTTTCTCTTCTGCGATGGGCATGCAAAGGCAATGAAGATGGCGGAAACGCTCTACCCGACGTATATGTGGCGCATCGACAACCTTAAGGATCCGAAGGACAGGGAAGGGTTGGAATGGTGGCGGTCTTGGGTACTAAAGAGGCTGGCTCCTGAGTACAGGTGAGCTGATGAAAGGGCTAACTAACAGGATATTGGTTCTGCTTGTGGTGGCTGCCGCAGTAACATTTCTTCTAGTGCTGCGAAAGCATCCTGAGGAAGCGGAGCACCGCTTTCTAAGGCCTCGCGGGCCAGCTAAAGCGCCAGTGTTTGGAGCCGGGCCTGAGGCTGAGATCAGCCGGTCCAGGCCGAAGGGAGCTTTTTCCTCCAAACCTTCGGCTAAGCGTACGAGGGCGGTCCGCCATCTCCCAAGGAAATCCTTGGTGCTCATGAGTGACGGTTCCATGCAAAGCAAAGGCCGGCTTGGGGGCGGGGATGTGATTGCAGAGATATACGAGGGTGCTCCAAAGGCGGCGGTTGACCGCCTGAGGGAAATACTGCTCTCAGGGTCAAACGAATATGCCGAGTTCACAAAGAGTGAGGAGTATCCTCCAGAGGTCTATGAGAAAATCCGCCAGATGTTTCCCGGCGAACTTGGTGGGGTTTTGGCATACTTTGCCGAAAGAGAAACAAAACTTGATGCTGACGTTCGTCCGACTCCGGCGCTGGATTGGCGGGATGACGACGAATATGTGGTGATGTACATAGGCTCGACTGGAGAGATACCGGTGGCAGAGACGAAGTTTGGCACAGTCTGGGTGAATCGGCACTGCGGTGCAATAACGCCAGCAGATTTTGCTGTATGGCTTGCGCACAGGCTTGCGGCAGGGGATGAAAACCTGCTCCTTCCCAAACTTCCCCCCAAAGGATACAAAGACTGGGAAAGCTGGGTGAGGGCCCATTTGACCGAAGAAAAAGCCAGAGAAATTGAAGATATAGGCCTGCTTCCGAGGATGCGGTAGACCCATTCCGGATGCAGCGTTGTTCCGCAAAAGCTGAGGGTGGAGAAGACGAAAATGCTACCGGCATCCAAAGCGGGGGGCCCAGAGGCGGTTCACGGCCCTCCGGTTGCTCTTGGTTTGGTTACGTCCCTGAGACCGATGTCTCCGTAACGAAGAACGGCCGTGGGCGCAGAGTGCGGAAAAGAGAAAGGCAGATGTATTACCTGGCTGGAGTTTGTAACCCCTCTCCGCAGGGGTGATGCGATTCCGCCCAGTGTGCTTCGCGCAGTAGTCGAAGCCCGCGGACAGCATAGGGTTCTCTCAGATATTCCTGCCGACAAACAGAGAGGCAGGCTCGCGGACCTTCGGTGGAGGGTGGTCCAGCTTAGGCATGAGCTTTTCACAAGCTCTGAGGCCGAATGGGTTGTAAGCCTGGATTCCGACGTCGTAACTACTGGACGATGCGTTAGATCGGCGATAGCATTTCTGCAGAGGCATAAGGAGTACGGCGCAGTTGCAATAACGTATCAAGGACACTTACCTCTTCCGGATGAGACCAGTGGGCATGCCATCACGGTGAGAGAGCGCGGGAAAAGATGCGAGCCTAAGACTTATTACTTAAGAGGGCCACACTACCCAGCAGGTTTGGTTGTGGGAAGAGGAGACGTGTTCAGGTCCATCAATCAGGTACATGCCTATGAGAAGCTACCAAAAGCGCTCTGTGAGTGTTACGCCTTATCTGAATCGGTGCTTGAACTCGGTTGGAAGATGTGCTACCTAGAGGGATATGTTGCGGCCGATCTGAAGCTAAGGGACAGGCTTGGATACGTAAGCACGCCGTACAGGGTGGTGGCAGTGCTCCGCTGGTATCCTTTGGAGACAAAGCCAGAGTTAGCCGCACGTAAATGGCTTAGGGTCCAGCCTGGGAGTGTGATTCGTGCGGCCTGGTATGTGCGTGGGGTTGGTGTGGTGGAACTGCCAGATGGTCGGCTCAGGTGGGTGGCGGCCAGGAGGTCGGTGCCCATGCCAATGCACGATGCGGTTGGCGACCGCGCACGGTGGACGGACGACGGCAGGCTTCTCCCAATGCGCCGCGGCGGGCGGTGAAGAGGATGCTGAGCCGAGCTTTTTGCCCGGCTTTCACTCGGCACAGGAGGCACAAAGATGAAGTGGCGCTCTGGAATCTACTACGCGGCAGTATGCATTCTTCTGGTTCTGCTGGGTTGGGGAGTGAAAAGGCTTCTGGTCGAAACAAGGGGAACTGCTCAAGAAGAAATGCCTTCGGAAACCATGTCTCAGGAGCCGAGTAGCGAGGCAGAAACAGGATATCCTGCTTCGCCTGGTGGATTTGAGAGAGGCGTAAGCAAAGACAGCCACACCACCCCTTCTTTGGAGCCATCCAAGAGCGGCAAGAAGGGCAAAGCGAAAGGGGTTGAGCAGGAGCGGTACAGCCGGTGGATACCACCTGAGAAGAGGCCTTGGTGGGCGAAGGAAGGGAAAGGGCCTTGGATCAACCCCGAAGCACCACCTGAGGTGAAGAAGAGGCTGGCAGAGATATTTGCATCTGGGAGCGAAGAAAGGCCCGAGTTCACGCTGAGGGAGAGATACAGCGAAGAAACCATAAGGAAGATAGGGGAGCTTGTTCCAGGACCGATAGGTGTAATGCTGCAGGAGGTAGCACAAGAGTGTTCAAGCGCCCATCCGCATTTCCGACCCCAGCCTTGGCTCGATTTGGAGCTTCGCCTGCACTACGGAGACATGCTCGGAGGAGAATTGCTTGCGGCGATAGACCAATACGGCTACAAGATACATCAATCCCCAGAGGTAAACCAACCGACGTTGGGCGAGGTTGCGGTGACATTGGCGCATCGGATACAGGCTGGGGATGAGCCAAAGTGGAAGCCTCCTGCTGACTGGAAGAGATGGGTGAAGGAAAGCGTATCGGAGAGGAAGTACCAAGAGTGGGTGAGAAGGGGCCTGATTCCGGAAGACTAGCAGGAAACCATAGGGTCTGCTAACCAGTAAATGTGCATTGGGCGAGCGACGGAAGGCTTCTCCCAATGCGCCGCGGCGGGCGGTGATGGGCGAAACAGGCGCGGGTCTCGGTTCACCATTCTGCCGATGGAGTGCGTTCTGGTTTTTCCGCGGTGGCGCAGATGAAAAATCGGCAGGCAGGTTGCAGTGCCTGCCTGCCGCTGGCGGTCAGTTGCCGGTTGATTGCTCAGCTTAGAGCTTTATAATCCCCACAGCGGCTCGGAGTATGACCACCACGTTGTTCAGGGTTACGGCGCCCATACCGAGGACGTCGCAGGCTTTGATCTGCTCTGGCGTGGCCTTCTCCAAGCCGACGAGAATGCGCAGGGCCAGCGTGGCATCCGCGATGGTCACCTTTCCGTCGCCGTTAACGTCGCCTTTCACAGGAGCCGGCTTCGGCAGGCGGTAAACACGCAGGTCTTGGAAGGTGGCGGTGCCGATGTTGCCGGCCGAGTGAGACGTGACGGCAACACCCAACAGCACTTCATCAGCCGCCAAGCCCGGGTTGGGCTGTTCGGTGACGAAGATTGGGATCACGCCGTCGTAGGACATGTACATCTCGATGCGCGTGCCTCGGCGGACGATCTTTATGTACTCGCCCGGCACAAAGCTCTGCGCGGTAGCTGCGTCATCGCTGGAGGCTTGGTTGGCGACCGGGCGCCACTGGAGGCGGGTTCCGTTATCCCTGGTGGCCGCGGCGAAGCTGTGGGCATCGCCCTTACCGTTCCCTGCGCGAATCATCAAGCCGGCTTTCGCCCAACCATCGGTGGTGGGTACGGACATAACGCGGATGGTGGCCGCAAAGTCGCCGGATATCTTCGTGTAGACGTAGTGGAACTGGTCCGCGATGTCCCAGATATCCGCACCGTCGGCTTTGATGGTGAGCGTTCCGTCCTTCGCTTCACTGCCGCCGCCTTTGGTGTTGATGTCCTCGCTCTTCCATACGGCGGGATCAAGCGGCTTGGTGAAGTCAGTGCTGAGAACCGGGTCAGGCGCCACCGTTTCGAAGAACGGTATGGTGGAAACCTCGAAGGCGACCTCGGCAGTTTTACCTCCGGCGATGGAAGCCCCCGCGGTTTCGGGTTTGGCGCTCACCACCGTGCGTCCGCCGGGCGTAACAGTGTAGTCTCCGGGCGGCAGGTCGGCAAAGGTGAAGCTTCCATCAAAGCTGGATGGGGTTGTTGTTCGCTTGAAGGTTGGGTTGGCAGGGGATGTAAGCGTCAGGGTAACCCCGATGGCCGCCGCACCAGTGCCGCTTATTGTGGCTTTGCCCCTTATAGCGCCGAGCTGTGGGTTGCCAACGTGCAGTCTTGGGGCGTTGGGGTTGATACCGGCGCCTCCACCGCCCTGATAACCCTTTATGGCCAGCACGTTGTCACCGCCGAAGTTCACCCAAGCCGCCGGGATGATGTAGCGCCTTCTTGCGTCCCACTGGCGGACTGAACCCAAGAAGTGGCCGTTGAGGAACGCCCAGTCATAATCGTCCAGGTTGTAGTTCCACAGGACGAGGTAGCGGTCCGAGTACTGCTTCCACTCGCTGGGGAGTTTGAACTTTAGGCGGTACCAGAAGTATGTGTTCGTTCCAACCGGCGTTGGGTTCAGGTTCTTGGGGACGTCTATTGTTTGCCAAGCGGAGTCGTCGAAGGCCGGGTCGGCTGGGGAGTTATCCTCGGCGGAGCCGGTGGGAAGGAGCTTCCAGGCAACGCCCTCGGGCAGATCCTTTGTGGCCAGGCTTATATCTGGCAGGATGCTGGCTGTGAGGTCTTGGGTAATCGTTGCGCCTGCTGCCACACCTTTCACCTGCACCGGCGGCTCGACGTAGTACAGCTCGTGGACGGTGTTGAGTGTGTAGTCTCGGTTCGCCAGCACCCGGATGCTGAAGGTTCCGTCCGACTTGGTGGTTGCCGAGAAGGGCCCCTCAGGCGGTCCCGATGCTATGACCGATACATTCTTCAGCGGCGCACCGTCTGGGCCGTTAAGGGTGCCCTTTATGTACGCCGATGGGAGGAACCAGATGATCTCTTTGGCAACCGAGGCGCTCTTCCAGCGAAGCCGGGCTACAGCGCCGCCGCCGTTCTCGTAGAACTCCATCATGATGTAGTACTTTTGGCCGGCCTCGAGCTTAACTGCCTTGCTGGATTTCTCGGTTGGCCCTTGGTCCACCCAGTTGTCAATAATAGGGGTGCCAGGGTTGGCTGGGTCTATGGGCGAACTGCTCACCCACAGCCGCGAGCCGTCATCGCACTCCGTGTAGAAGGTGAAATCCTCCGACGCCGGGGCGATTATTTCGCCCGTCCATCGTGCGGCAAACCCGTCGGCAGGAACGGCTGGGTCTGGCGAGCCGCTGCCCCAGTCAACATCGACCCTGAATTCCTGGCGGGTTAACAGGAGATTTCCCGGTTGGAAAACAGCGGCTCGGTCAGGTTTAGAGCCGCCGGCTTTGTAGTACTCTGCCTTGATGCCCGCTTGGGCATAGGCTATCGCGGGCAGGATGAACAAGAGGGTGCAGACTAGCGTGCGGAGCACCGAAACCCTTTGAGTTTTGGTTAGAGCCTTCATTTTGACCTTCCCTTCCTTTATTCCGTGCAAACCCAAGTTGGCCGGCAACTGCCGCCAGCTTGCCAGAATCGGATGCCACTCCGTAGAGGGTGGGCATCCGCTCTGTATTTCTATGCCCCCGGTTGTTTTCCTTCTACGGATTGTTTGCAAATCCTCCTTTTTTGTCTAGGATATGCAGTGTAGCAGGCTGAAAAAGCTTTTTGGGGGTGGCTTTCGTTGAAAGTGATTTTGGATATGGATGTTGGAGTGGATGACGCCCTGGCGCTTGTTTGGGCTTTGAAGTCGCCGGCGCTGGACGTGGAGGCGGTGACGGCGGTTTCCGGCAACACAAGTGCGCGGCAGGCGTTTTTGAACGCTCATCTTGTAATTGAGATGGCTGGAGGGCAAAGGCCGCGCATCGTGGCGGAAGGTGTGGACCGCCGGGATGGAACGGCGGCCGAGCATGTGCACGGCCCAGACGGATTGGGAGGGCTTTCACGCTTCACTAATGCGGATGGTTCTCTGCGATACCCAAGCCTGGATATTGGTGCATCCACCGAGAAAGCATCCGAGGTTATTTGCCGCTTGTTGCGCGAGAAAGGGAAGGATGTTACCCTTGTAACGACAGGTCCTTTGAGCAATCTGGCCGAAGCTTTGGAAAACGACCCCGGCATCTTGTCGAAGGCAAAGGGGATTGTGTGTATGGCCGGGGCTTTCTTTGTGCCCGGGAACGTTACACCGGTGGCCGAATTTAACGTTTTTGCGGATCCCCAAGCTGCCAGAAGGGTGTTGTATTCCGGTGCCGAGCTGATATTTGTTGGGCTGGACGTGACGCACAAAGTTGTGCTTCTGAGGAAGCAGTTGGAGGAGTGGGTGGGACCAAAGCCTTCGCGCTTGGGGCAGTTTTTGTTGGACTGCACGGAGTTCTGCATGGATTTCCATATGCAGACCGAGGGTTTCCTCGGGATGTACATGCACGATCCGCTGGCGGTGGCCTGCGCCGCCGATCCATCGCTTCTCCGCACCGAGGTTTTCTACGTGGATGTGGAAACCAGCGGCGAAATCACGCGCGGCATGACCGTTGTTGATAAACGCTTGTCCAATGTGCCGAAGCAGGGGGTTCCCGTGCAGGTGGCGGTGGATGTTGATGCGGAGCGGTTTGTTTCGATGTTTCGCGGTGTTGTTTTTGGTGAGTGAGAGAGGAGGTTTGCCGTGGGACTTGTGGTTTACATCGGTTTTGCACAACCGGATGAGAGGATTGATATGGCCGGGCGGTACGCAAGAAATGTGCAGAGGTTTGAAGAATTAAGCGGTGCTTTGTGTGTTGTGATACCCTACGATCGGGTATCTCGAGATTTGATGCAAAGGCTGGCGCCGGATGCGGTGATCATGAGTGGGTTCGGGAGGTCGTTTCAGCAGTATGATGTGAAAAGCTTTTTGGGGGTGGCCGATTGGGTGCAGTCAACCGAGGTGCCAACGCTGGCAATCTGCGGCAGCCATCAGCTTTTGGGCTTTATTTTTACAACAGACCTGCGCAGTGTGGAGCGCCTGGAGGACCAGCCAATGAGGCGGCTTCGCCCCGGTGAGCCGGTTGCGGATCCGAACTACCACCCGGAGTTTTTTATGGAGCGCGGGTTCTATTGCGTGCAAATCAACGAGGCGGGTTGCGCCGACCCGCTGTTTGCCGGATTGGGGCGCGAGGCTTACTTCTGCGAATCGCATTACTGCGAGGTGAAGCAGTTGCCCTCCGGGTTTGAACTGCTGGCATCCACTCCAGAGTGCCGGATTCAGGCGATGCGCCACCGCAACCGGCCTTTGTATGGGGTGCAATTCCACCCGGAGGAGTACACCGAGAAATTCCCGGCCGGGAAAAAGCTGTTGGAGAACTTTTTCTCTTTGGCGTTTGGCGGTGGATAAGCAAGCTTTCGCCCTGTTTGTGCGGCCTCAAACAGCCGAAAGTATATTTCGGGATTGCGAAAACTGCCTGTAGGAGGGGTTTCGTTTGGAACCAGAAAACTTCACGGTCCTTGAAGGGGTTGTTCGCTGTGCCCAACCGTGGACCGAGGCTCAGGTGGTTTGGCTGTACCAACGCGGTGTTAGGGCAATTGTATCTTTAGAGCCGCTGGATGCGGATTTGGTTAATCTCATAAGGATGCTTGGAATTCGCCACTTAGTGCTGGATGTTCCGGATATGAAGCTGCCCACGCCGGAACAGGTGGCGGTGTTTCTCGAATTTATGGATGAAGTTCATCGTGATGGGGCGGTGGCCATACACTGCGCGCTTGGGAACGGGCGGTCCGGCACTATGTACGCGCTGTGGCTTGTTGGCAGGGGAGTTGATCCGGAAGACGCGATACGGCGTGCCGGCTCGCTGGAGACAGAGGAGCAGAAGGAGTTTGTTCGCGCCTTTGGGCGAAGTCTTTGTGGGTGGCTTGAAGAGGCGGATTGGTAAACCTCCGAGTTTTCTTGCATTTCGGCAGGAACCTTGCTTTAGCTTCGATTGTCGTTCAAAATGATTAAGGCCCCATCGCTTTGCGGCGGAGCGCAGACGGCTAGGCGTGAAAAAGGTGCGTTTTCGCTCCGCCGGTTTGGTGGAAGAGATACAAACTGCTGGAATGAGGTAGGGAGATGTTTGCTTCGTTTGCGAGAAGATCGCCCCTGTTGCTGGTTGGTTTTTGTGCGGTTTTTGCCGCCGCGTTGTTGGTGAATGCCGCTCCGAAGGATGTGGCTCCGGATTTCACAGCCACAGACCTCAGCGGTAAAAAGGTGCGGCTTTCGGATTTCAGAGGCAAGAAGGCGGTGGTTGTGAGCTTCTTCGCCACCTGGTGCCCTCCTTGCCGAGAGGAGATGCCCCATTTGCAGAAGCTCAGCCAAAAGTACGCCGGCAAGAGCGTGACTTTTCTGGCGGTGAGCGTGGATGCTCCCGGCACCGATTTGAAGCCTTTCGTTAGACAGTACGGCCTGAAGTTTCCGGTTTTGCACGATGTGAAGGGCGAGGCCGCCAAAGCCTACGACGTGAATGCCATACCCCTTTTGGTGATTGTGGACAAGAAGGGCCGTATTGTCCATCGGAAAGAGGGGTTCAGCCCGGGAATGGAAAAGGAGGTAAGCAAGGAAATCGAGGCTGCTTTGGCGGCTCGGTGAAAGAAAAGGGATGGCTTTGTGGCGCGGAGTGGGCCTGTGAGCTCCTCCGCGCCTTGTTTTTCGGCAGGAACTGCAGGCCTCCGCGTGCAATATAAACACCGCCGCTGTGTTTTTGCCGCGGCGCTTTTGCCAGATAAGCAGTTTGTTTCGGAGGAACGGGGATTGCTGGTGCCGTCTTACGAAGAGATGAAGGCCCGCCACCCCGGTTGGATATGGCCCCGGGGTGATACGCACATTGTGATAGGGGTTCCGCAGTCTCTTGATGCTTTTAAGACCTTTGTGGAGCCTGGGGGCAGTTTTTCCCCGGGAGTGCGTAGTTTCGGGGTGAGCTTGTGGGTTTATGATAGAGCAAGCGGTAAGCTTTATGCCCCGGAGGTGATGGCCGGAAAGGCGCTGAAGTGGCGCTTCCGCCGGGGATATATCCCGGTTTTGCACTGCGAGTGGCAGGCCGGTCCTGTGCGTGTGGAAACAACGCTTTCGGCTGAGGGCGATGCCGGCACAAGTGAGATAGTGGATACGTTCATTGCGCGGGTGAGCAACAGTTCCGGCGTGCATGCAGACGTGACGGTGTATTTGGTGATAAGGTCGATGGGTCCCGCTGGCGGTCCGGTATCGGCTTTGAAGCTGGCGCCATCCGGGACCGAGGTGCTGGTGAACGGGGCACCGCTTGTTTTCTCTGAAAGGAAGCCGGACGGTTGGGGGTGCGTTAGCTACTCGTTGTCTGGTAAGGACGTAAGCGAGTATCTTCTGGAGGGGAAGCTCCCGGCCGAGCAGTCGATTTCCGATAAAAGCAGTTGGGGTAGCGGGGCGCTGGCGTACGAGTTGAGTTTGCCTCCCGGGCAGGAAGAAAAGTTTGGATGGGTGTTTCCGGTGCACCTAAATCACCCGCTTTTGAAGTGGGTTAAGGCTCCTTCGCACCCGCTGAATCCAGAAGACCGGGAAAAACGGTGCGAGGTGTTTTGGGAGAAAGCCCTCGGTTTTGTGCGGCTTGATGTTCCTGACAGCCGCTTCCGCGAAGCGTTCTACTCCCAGCTTGTGCATATGTGGACCGCCACCGTGGGCGACGATGTGCGGATCAGCAGTGTTCATTATCCGATTCCGTGGTTGAGGGATGGCGTGTATATCCTGAATGCGCTGGATAAGGGCGGATTTTCGGAGTTCGCGGCCAAGGCGTGTGAGCGCATAGCGGTTAAGGATGCCTTTGGCGGGTTCGGTGCGGAGGCGGACGGTCCGGGGCAGGGAGCGTGGGTTATAAGCGAGCATTTCAGGCTGACAAGGGACCTTGGTTGGCTGGATGCGATGTACCCCCACCTCAAGCGGCGGGCCGAGCTGATTATGCGGATGCGCAGGTCAGATCGCCCTTTGAAGATGTTTTCGGAATGTTGCGTTCCGGATGCGCTTTTGAATCCAGCCGTCGACTTGCTTTGCCTTCCGGCCGAGGATGGTTTGATACAAGGGCGTATGGATTGGCACTTCCCTGTGTTTTGGGTGAACTGCTGGTCGCTGTGCGGTTTGGAGCGCACGGCGGAGGCGGCGGAGATGCTGGGGCACAGTGTGGACAGCCAAAGATACAGGATGGAGGCGGCCGAACTTCGCGACGCTTTGCTGCGTGCAGTGCCGAAGCAGTTCGGTTCCAATGAGCGTGACTTTGCATGCGTACTGTGGCCCACGAAGGCCCTTTCGGGGGAGCACCCCCGAATCCGCGCGGCTTTCCAGCAGTGGTGGAATGAAACGCGGTTTAGAGGGGGGATTTACCGCGCGGAGACTTTGTGGACGTACTTCGAGGTTGCTCAGGCGCACAACTTTCTTTTCCTTGGTGAGAGGGAAAAAGCGTGGGCCACGGTGGAGAGTTTTTTGACTAACCATGCGGCCCCGGGCCTTTACGCGTACCATGAAGGCGAGGGTGATGAGAACTCGTCGGGTTTGTGGAGCCGGGTTCGCGGCTGGCATCCTGTGCCCAAGGTGGTGCCGCACGGCTGGACATCCGCCGAACTCTTCCTCTTGCTGAGGGACTGCCTGATTTACGAGGAACACGACCATTTGGTTGTGGGAGCCGGGGTGCCAATGGCGTGGATGGAGAACGGCGCTGAATTTGGTGTCTCTGGCCTGCCAACGTACTTCGGCAGAGCCGGTTGGACAGCGCAGGTTTCTTTTGGCACAGTACGCCTGCAGATAGAGGCAGAGCGTCCCCCAGAGGGCGGATATGTGATATTGCTCCCACTGCCACAGCGCGTTGAAGAGCTGACGGTGGGAAGTGCCGCTGTGCCGCAGGTGAGGGAGCATGGCGGTTTGCTGGTTCCGGCAACCGGACGCAGGACCAACGTGGTTATCACTTTTGGTGACAGGGAGAAAATAGTGCGGTTGTAGCGCGGTTATCTGGTTTGGTGCGCGCAGACCGGCTTCGGATTTTGCAAGAAGCAGTTGCGACAGCCGAACCGAGGAGGGTGTGGGCCCTTGGTGCTGTCGCAACTGCTTTTCGGGTTTGCTACTCTCCCGCTATTATCTTGTCCATTCTAGCGGAGAGGTCGGCAAGGTACTCTCTGCCACCGCCGGAGAGTTCGGCGGTGAGGTATCCGGAATAGCCGACCTTTTCGAGGGCTCTGCGCACCTCGGGCCAGTTTACGTCCCCGTCCCTGAGGTTTACGAACTGGCGCGGTCCGCGTTTGAAATCTTTCAGGTGCACCCTTCTGATTCGGCGCCCGAGGGTTAGTATCCAATCCTGCGGCCATCCGAAAGCCATTACGTTGCCGACATCGAAGTAAGCCTGCACGTACGGGCTTTTGAACTCGTCGATATAGCGCGCAAACTCCAGAGGGCTAAGCAGGAAGTTGTTCCAAACGTTTTCCACTGCGATAACAACTCCCAGCTCTTTGGCCAAGGGGATGAGAGAGCGAATGTGTTTTTGAGAGCGCTCGTAGGCTTCTTGGTAGCGGGTGGTTTCGTTAACTATGGCTGGCACAAGCAGTAGGGTATCTGCGCCTTGGAGTTTGGCGCTCTGCAGGGCGGATTTTATCGCCTCCACTCCGCGGAGCGCCACCTGCGGGTCCGGGCTGGAGAGTGGAGCGTCCCATCCGCCGTACATTATGGAGTGGATGCGGATGCCAGCCGCTTCAGCGGCCGCTCTCATCTCTTCTGCTTTCTTGGGGTCGCGCTCCGGATAGCCTTCGACGCCGTGGAAGCCCACATCGCGTGCCAGTTTGAACCTGTCGGGGAGGCTTAGGTCTTGGGGAAGCATGCCGAGAACCACGGCTTTTTTCAATTCCGTGGTGCGGGCGGCATGTGAGACGGGTGCGCTTGAAAGGGCTGCAGCGGCTCCCACAGCGGAGATTCCAAGCTTTATTGCCTCCCGCCTGTTGATGGTGTTCATGCTTTTCCTCCTTTTACACCGGCAGTTTCCAAGGGGCTCGATACCTTGGCGTTACAAGCCGGTTGGCTTCCTCGTCGTTGATGATGCGGCCGGCTTTGTCGTCCCAAAGGACTTTGCGGCCGACCTTCATGGAGATGTGCGCTAAGTTGAGAGCGATGTGCACGTTGTAGTGGTAGAATACGCTGCAACTCGGTTGCTTTCTGCTTTTTATGCAGTCCAGGAATTCCCGCTCGTGGCCGGGAGAGCGCGGCAGGGTTTTGGGTGGAAGGTTATCCTCCTTAAGCCGGTCGCCCTCTGGTATCAGGCGGTACTGGCCGTAATCGGCGGCCAGGGAGCCGTTCAGGCCGTGGAAGAGAACACAGATGCGCCTGCCGAACGGAGGCCCGCCTTTGAACTCCACTTCGTAGCTGTTGGCGCACATGTGGTGCCAGGTCATAAGCATATCAGGATATTCGAAGACGGCTTCCATGGTATCCGGTATCTCGCTCATATCGTCCATGGCCCACTTGCCGCCTGTTGCGAAAACCGCTTTGGGTGGACCCAACTCCAGCGCCCAGACAGGCAGATCCACGATGTGAGGGCCCATTTCGTGGAGCCAACTGCCGACGTAATCTTTGAAGTATCGGTGCTGTCCGGCTACGAAGCGCGCCATATTGAATGGCACCTTGGGCGCGGGACCGAGCCACATATCCCAGTCGAGGCCCTCTGGCGGATCGCTGTCCGGATGGCGCCCGATGCCCTTCGGCGCCTCGTTTAGGGTGAACACGTTCCGAACAGCCGTGATTTTTCCGAGGATGCCGGAGCGAACTATTTCCACAACCCTGTGGTAGTTTTCTTCCGCGTGGATTTGCGTGCCTATCTGGGTGACCCTTTTGTTTTCCCGGGCGGCTTTTACCATTGCGCGTGCTTCGGCGGGATACAGGCACATGGGCTTTTCGCAGTATACGTCTTTTCCAGCTTGGCAGGCGTAAATGAAGATGAGCGGGTGCCAGTGCGGCGGTGTGGCGATGATGACGGCGTCGATATCTTTCTGCTCGAGGAGCTTTCTGAAGTCGCTGTAGCCCTTGGCTTTTCCGCCGAGCCTTTGAAGCGCGGCATCAAGGTGGCGCTTGTAAACGTCGCACACGGCGCCTATTTCGACATCTGGGTGGCGCCGGAACCAATCCATCAAGGCGGTGCCGCGGCCGGCCACGCCAATAATCCCCAGCACGATTTTCTCGTTCGGCGAAACCGAATTCTGCGCTCGTGCCGAAGAGGCGGCGGCCATAAGGCTTATGCCAGCGCCCACTGTGGCGCCTGTTTTTAGAAACTCTCTTCTTGTGATGCCATTTGACATTGCTATCGCCTCCATCTCCCCCAACCGAACGAACCGGTGCACCGTTTGCTTAACCGCCTTTCGCGTTGGAGCAAACGGGGTTGTGTATGCAGTTTTTATTTCTCTCTCCTGGCGAGACTCCCTTTAGGTGCACCGGCTTTCGGTGGCTTAGGCGTCGAAAGCTTGTACGGGCGCGCCGTCCCAGGGTATAATGGGGGCCAAGGAGGGTCGGATGAACGAGGCAGAAACACAGGATTTGTTGAGCGCCAGGTTCCTTGCGCGGATACCGTTGTTTCAGGGGTTCAGTCTTGCGGAGCTTTCGGATTTGCGAAGCGCCATGCAGGTTGAACGAAAGCCAGCAGGCTCCACCATCATTCGCCAGGGGCAGATAGGCGGGCAGGATTTTTATGTGTTGGTGGAGGGGAGTGTTGTTGTGCAAGAGAACGGCGTGGTTGTTGCCAACCGCAAGCCGTACGCGCCGATTGGCGAGTTGGCTTTTATAACAAACCGCAAGCGCACGGCAACAGTTCAAGCGGAAACGGACTGCGTGCTTTTGCGTGTGGATGCGGAAAAAGTTCGGGCCGTCATCCAGAAGAACCCGATGGTGGCATGGAAGCTGATGGAGGCCATTGCGCGCCTTTTGTGCGATCGCTGGGCCGAGCTGGACAATCGAGTGCGTGAACTGCTTGCGGAGGCTCCGGAGCTTCAGGAGCGGTATGCCAAAGTGCGGGAGGAAGCCCTCAGCATTTCGTCGCCCAAGGGGGAAGAGGAATAAAAGGGGCGGGCAGGAAGAGCTCTGCCCGCCGTTGAGTTTGTGTGGATTTGTTTGAGCTTTGCGCTAGGTGGTTATGGGGAGCCAGCCGACTCCAAGCTTGCCGAGGGCATAGCCAACTTCACGCAAGTAGCTTCCATAGCAAGCCATCCAGTGGAATCCGCGCATCTCCTCCGTCAGTTGGTCGCAGTCGCCCTTCACGGCAATATCAACCTGTGAACGGCATATATCCAGGAACGGGTTGCCCACAACCTGCGCTTCGAAGCCGAGCCACCGCTTTGATGCGAAGTCCGGGTCTATCACGGTCATTTTCTGGCCTTTGCGCATCTCCACTTTCGGTGCGGCACCGTAGTCCGACTCGAAGTGGGTAAGGATTATAGCGTCTTCGTAATTGCGGCCGTCCATCTTTCTGGGCGCCGTGCAGTGGGCCATTGTGACTACGCCGTCGTGCGGGTAGGTTGGGTCGTTTAAGAATACCGGCTTTCCGGAAATGTGGTGAAGCAGAATCCCCGAAGGTATCACAACGAAGTCAGACTCGCAGAACGCCATGTAGCCTTCGTCGTTCAGCAGTGACAGCGGCAGGCATGCGGTTGTTTCAGCGATGGGCATAATGGTGCCCATGCACAAGTTGATGGTGATGGTATCGGTTTGGGCTTCGCGCATGAGCTGTAGGAACACTTCGCGAAGCAGGAAAGCGTTTCGGACGAACTGCTTGTCTGTTTTGAGAAGCACCCCGCTTTGTTTTAGGTACTTATCGGCTTCGTCACTGCATCTTTTAACCAGTTCCTGGTCTTCGCGGGCGCGGCGCAGGCGCCTGGCAAGCTCCGGATAGGGCACATCTACGATGTCAAGCTTCCACAGTTCGCGGGCTGCTGCAGGTCCGGTTTGGTACCCAACTCCCCAGCCGCTTGCGCCGCCCACCGCAACCACTCGCTTTCCGAGGGTGTTTTTCAGGCCGCTTAAGGCGCGCAATCGCCACAGAAGCTCGTCGTATCTATCGACAACCACATCGCGGGTGGTGAAGCCCGGCTGACCGTATTCATCAACGGCTTTGCGCAGGAAATGCGGGTGGACTATTTCGTACCACAGGTATACGGGTCCGGACCTGTGGCGTACGAACATAAGGCTCCACGGAGCGGCCGCCGCAATTGTGCGGAGCATATCCTCGCCGCCGCCGGCCGCGTACATCAGCGTTACATCGCACTTCTTTCCGGATAGCGCCGAAAGCTCTTGGTGAGATTTGGCCGAAATCAGCGGCAGAATTTCGATGGGGAAATCCGCGGATTTGGCAAGCGATTCCAGCTCCCGCTGTATACGCTCGCGCTCTTCACCGGCTTGCTGTTCGGTTTGGATGCCGCCCCAAGCCCGCCAACTGGTAGCCCTCTGGCGCGTTGGAACGCTGTACACAAGAACCGGCTGCACGGTCAGCGGGCGCGCTGGAGGAACAACCGAAGAGGTTTCCCTTGCTTCGGCAACGGTGCTGAGGGACGAAACCGCGGCGGCGCCCAGTGCGGCCATGCCAACTCCGGCCAGCAGTTCCCTTCTGGATATGCCGCTTGCACAGCGGTGCGGTTCCCCGCAGCATCTTGGGCGCATGAAAGCTTCATCGCGTTCCATAAGAAAACACCTCCATTTGAAATCCGGATTCAGGGCCATGGGTCTGGTTCTAAGCCCAGGGCCCTCTTCAGAATCTTTGTTGCGTCGGAGATGGTTACCGAGCCGTTTCCGTATGTGCCGTTTGGGTTTTTGGGGGCTACATCGGCACGGCGCGGTAGCGAGTCCGGCAGTGGGCGTATAAGCTTTGCCACAATTCTTACGCACAGGACTGCGTCCGCGATGGTCACGCGGCCGTCGGCGTTGATATCGCCGGGGGGTACAGTTATGCGGACTTCGCCGGGGGTTACGGATGTTGGGAGCGCATCTGCGGCGGATGGATAAAGCTGAATGCGCTGAAGCACAACGGCGTAGGAGTGGCCGGTGTCCGCTTCTGGTGGAATCAGGATGTGCAGTTTTGCGAGCAGGGTTCCCGGTTTGAAGGGCTGTGCCGGCGAAAGCACTGTTAAGTTGGTTTGGAAGGGCCCTTTCGGGGTTGCGAAAACCCCTGCTGCCATCGTTGGGGAGCCAGCCTCCACCCCAATGATTGAAACGCCCCGCGGGCTGTTGCCGACAGCGCCGACCCTTACAACCATGGATATCCCGTGCACCTGACAGTCTTCTCCCGGCCAGTATGCTATGGGAAGTGAGACCTCGCGCCCGGGCAGGACATTGCGCGCAGATGCCACCATAAGGCGGTGGGGGCGTAGCACCCTTAGAAAGCCGCTTTTAACCGATACCGGTATAGGCTTGGCGCTTGCATCGTTGAAGGAGATTACCGTGAGGTCGATGTTGTAAATGGTGCCGGGAGCCGCGCTTTCCGGCACCTGAAGCGGAATGGTTACAAGGGTTCCCGGGCCGTCGAAGGGGACTATTCCAGCCGCGGCAACCTGAAGTGTTCCGGGGACCATACTTCCGGCGAGGCTTATGATGCTTGGTGGCACCATGCTGCCCAAGGAGTATTTTGCTTCGCCGTTCTGCGGTTTCTGCGGGTCGGCGGGGACATGCCGGAGCAGCGGGGCGCTGGAGGGCTCGGCAAATTTGAAATCCAGCCGAATTTGGAATGTGGCTACCCCGCGCACCAGGTCATCCATGGCGATTTCCACCATGGCTATGCCTCCCGGAGCCGCCGCGGCGTCTTTAACCAAAAGCGTTCCCCGATCTGCTGAAAAGCAGGGGGATGTGAAGCAGTACGCAAGCAGGATGGCTATGAGAATGATGTGTTGCGAACGTTGAATCATCGGTTGGTTCAATATCTCTCGTCAAAACCGAGGGCGATACGAAGCATTCTCAGGACGTCGGAGATGTTAACAACGCCGTCTCCGTAAATGTTTTCGGCGCGTTTGGGCTCTATATCGGCACGCTGGAGGAGCGTTTGCGATGGCACAAGAAGCCCAAGGGCGTATCGGAGGCACAGCCCTACGTCTATAATGTCCACCCGGCCGTCGGCGTTTACGTCTCCCGTGGGCAGAGCAACCCGGAGCGAACCCGGGAGAAGAGTGGGAATTAACTCCGCCCCATAGGGATCGTAAAGGCGGACTTGGTTGAGAGACAGCCGATAGCTGGCCCTGCGCACCACCTCGCTTGGTGTTCTTATGCGCACGTAAGCGATGGTTCCTTCTCCGATAAGCTGGCCTTTGCCTTCAATGCGCACTATGGCGGTTGACGGGCTTACCAGCACAAGAGTTACGCTCGAACCGGACGCCGCTTGTCCGGCCACTGCTCCAATGAGCTGTGGTAAGGGGAACGCCGGGTTGTCCGGCACAACCGAGATACCGATAACGGCCGCCGAGAGCTTTGCATCGGTATCGCTTTCGTAGGAAATGGAGAGCCAAGTCTCGCGGTCTGGGAGCTTTGGGCTTCCGCCGTCGATGTAGAGGCGGTGCGGAGAAACCACTCCCAGTGCGCCGCCCTGAAGAGACACCGTAATCGGTTTCCCGTTTCCGTCGTTCAGGACAATCAGCTCGATGTCCAGGCGGTAAACGGTGCCGGGAGGGGCTTCCGGGGGCACCTTCAGGGGGATGGAGGCAAGCACACCGGGTCCGTCGAAAGTGTTCCGTCCCTCTGGAGCGAGGACAACTATGCCCACTTCCACTTCGTTTTGGCCGGCGCGTGCGGCGTATAGGACACCAGCCGGGACTATGGGGCCGAGTGTGATCTTGGCTTCTGGGTTCTGCGGATTTTTCGGATCCGCCGGAAGCGGTTGAAGCGGCGGGGCGCTCTCCGGAACTCTGCTGCCGAAATGCAGTCTAAACTGCACCGCCGACATGGATTTAAGGTTGGCATCGGCCAGGATTTGGACCTCGCAGATTTGTCCGGGCAGGGCTTGGTAGTCTTGAACAAACAAAGTGCCGATGTTTTCTGCCCAAGAGAAGCGGCAGAAAGCAAGCAGTGAAATGGCAATCAGCGGGATTCTCATGGAAGCGGGAACCACTCCTGAAAAAGGTTGGGCAGTTAATTCTTTATTCGGAGACGGGGAAATTCCTGCGTTCCCGGGTGGGGGATTCCCAGAATTGTGGATTTGAGAGGGGGCAGTTTAATGCAACAGCCCCCTCTTGGAGTTTAAAGCGGATTTAGCTCGCAGAAGCAGCCCGGGTTTCCGGTTGGACAGCAGTATATTCGTTCCTCGGGCATGGCGCATCCACCGCAGAGGTAGCCCTCGGGTTTAACCCCTTGGCATGGTATCTGCGTGCCTGGGCATATTCTTTCGCATCCACCACATTGTTTGCAGAGCTCGGATCTTTTATCGAACGGCGGCGCGACCCTGCGCCAGGCGCCGTGTCCTGCGAATGTTAGGGCGTGCCCGCCCATTTGTTCGAAGCACATCCGTATGCACAAGCCGCAGAGGATGCACCTGTTGTCCTCGAAGCGGAAGCGCACGTTGTGGATGCCCAGGCGCGCCGCGATATCCTGCGCTATTTTGACGTTTGGGGCGCTGGCCACCAGAAGTTCCGCTAACATACGGCGGTCGCGCAGTATACGCGGGGTATTAGTGCGCACTTCGATACCGGGCTGTACTTCGTATGTGCAGGAGGCTACCACCTGGGGTTCTCCGCCGTTTCTGGAGACTTCAACGATGCACAGCCTGCATCCGCCGTACGGGGTAAGGCCCTCCATGTAGCACAGCGTGGGGATGCGGATGCCGTACATGCGCGCCGCTTCCAAAATCGTGGTGCCTTCATCTACGGTGATTGGAAAGCCATCGATTGTTAGAGATATCTTTTTTGCCATTTTTAAACCCTCACCACTGCTTTTGTAGGGCATACATCGAGGCAGGAACCGCACTTGATGCACAATTCTTGGGAGATGGAATGCGGCGACTTGCGTTCGCCGGTGATGGCGCCAACCGGGCATGCAGATACGCATGCGCCGCAGCCCTTGCACAAATCGGGCGAAATCGAATATGTAACCAACGCTCGGCATACGCCAGCCGGACACTTGCGGTCGAGGATGTGGGCAGTGTATTCGTGCCTGAAGTGCCGAATGGTTGAAAGCACGGGGTTGGGAGCGGTTTTGCCGAGCCCGCACAGCGAAGCGTCTTGGATTACGCAGGCAAGCTCTTCGAGAAGCGCCAGGTCCGACTCCTTGGCGCGGCCTTCCGATATGTCGGTGAGTATTTGGTTCATGCGCTTGACGCCTTCGCGGCACGGCAGGCACTTTCCGCAGGACTCCTCCATCAGGAAGGCCGTGAAGTATCTGGCGACATCAACCATGCAGGTGTTCTCGTCCATGACGATCATGCCGCCTGACCCCATCATGGAGCCGGCCGATGACAGCGCTTCGAAGTCAACGGGCAGGTCCAGCAGGTGCTCCGGAATGCATCCGCCCGAAGGCCCACCAGTTTGCACCGCTTTAAAGGACCTACCGTTTGGGATGCCGCCGCCTATGTTGAAGATGATTTGCCTAAGCGACATACCCATTGGGACTTCCACCAATCCGGTGTTTTGAACCTGGCCGACCAAGCTGAAGACCTTCGTGCCTTTGCTGGTTTGGGTCCCAAGGGATGCAAACCAATCCGGGCCGTTTGCGATTATCAGCGGGACGTTTGCCCAGGTTTCCACATTGTTCAGCACCGTGGGGCGCCCGAAGAGGCCGCTTTGAACGGTGCGCAGGTGCTGTTTGTCGCGAGGCTCTCCTCTGCGCCCTTCGATGGATGCGACCAGAGCGGTGGATTCGCCGCATACGAAGGCACCTCCGCCCTGGGATATCTCAATATCGAAGGAGAATCCGGTGCCGAGGATGTTGGAGCCAAGCAGGCCGGCCGAGCGCGCTTTGGCGACTGCGTTCTCAACATGCTTGCGTGCCTCGGGATACTCGTGCCTGATATAGATGTAGCCTTGGGATGCACCGACGGCGTAGGCACCGATTGTCATTCCCTCAATCACGCTGAACGGGTTGCTTTCGAGGAGGCCGCGGTCCATGTAAGCGCCCGGGTCGCCCTCGTCGGCATTGCAGATGACGTAGCGGATGCCGTCCGGCGAATGTGCCTTACGGCAGCTTTCCCACTTTCTGCCGGTGGGGAAGCCGGCGCCGCCCCTTCCTCTCAGCCCCGATTGCTTGACTTCGGAGATGACTTGTTCTGGAGTCATGCTGGTTAGCACTTTCCACAGAGCGGTGTATCCCCCTACGGCTACGTACTCTTCCAGCGAGTCGGGGTTGATGAATCCGCAGTTTTTAAGCACAGTTCTAACCTGGTGCGCGAAGAAGGGAATCTCGGAGTGTGAGGGTATTCCGAGGTCGACCAAAGGGCTGTGACCGTTGGCCGGGAATTGGCAGAGGGCGTTGTCCGTTGGCAGGTGGCCTTCACTCAGTTCAGAAATCAAAGCGGCGGCCTTCTTCGGGTCCATATGTCGGTAGAAGACATGGGGCCTGCCGGGGAGCAGAACATCCACCAGTGGTTCCTCCTGGCAGAAGCCAACACAGCCAACGGCCGTTACCGCTGCGTTGAGGTTGTGCTTCTTAACCGCGGTTTGGATTGCGGAAAGCACCTCGCCCGCGCCGGACGCCAAGCCGCACGCGGCGGTTCCGACGGTTATACGCGGCACGGGTGGATAAAGCAGTTCCATCCCCGCTTTTTTGAGGGCTTCCAACTGCGGGTGAAGCGAAACGGCAGACTCTGAAGGCGTTTTCATCCGCGCACCTCCTTTTCTGCGCGTTTTCGGCACTGCTGGATGAGCTTTCTGGCCTTGAGCGGCGTCATTTTGGCGTAGTATTTATCGTCAATCACAACGATGGGGCCCAGCGCACACGCACCCAGGCAGTTGACCGACTGAAGCGAAAACAGTCCGTCGCGAGTGGTCTGCCCCGGTTCAATGCCCAGTTCCTGCTTCAAGGCGTCCAGCACCCGCGGGGCCTGACGGACGTGGCAGGCGGTGCCCATGCACACAACCACCGAGTGTCTTCCGGGAGGGCTGAGCCGGAAGGAGCGGTAGTAAGTTGCCACCCCGTAAATCTGGGCTAGTTCGATGCCAACGCGCTGGGCAACTCTGCGAAGGGCTTCTTCGGAGAGGTAGCCGTGCTGTTTTTGCACCTCTTGCAGTATTGCAATCAGCGCCGTTGGTTTGGCACCGAAGCGGTCCACTATGCTGTCTACATCGGACTCCATGCTTTGCTCTCCTTTCAGGTTATGCAAGCCGGGCACAGGCGAGTGTTCTCGCTCTGTGGCGCAGGCTGATAAATGAAAACCGTTTGGTTACTTAATTTTTGTTTCATCAAAGAGGCTGTGAATTCCTTCAAAGTTCCCGTTTGAATAGGCGTTAGTTTTAGCGTTAGGTTTTTACAAACATTGTTTCGCACGCTTGACGAGCTCACTTCCGTGGGCTTTTGTGGGGTTGGAAAGTAGTTTGAGAGTTTGCTCCATTGAGATATTTTAGATGTGGTGCAACCGAGGCTCTGCGGTGACGTCTTAAGGATTTGGGGATTGTGTGGTTGATGTTACTATCAACTTAGGAAGTGATTCTGAAGCGTGTGAAGAAATTGATTTTGGTTAGGAGGGGTGGATCTGAGGTTCTGCAGGTTTTTCTGTGGTTTACTCTGCTTAGCGTTTTTTGTTTTCTGTTTCTTTTTGGCGGCGAGTGCCGAGTCAGAAGTTGCTTCTGTTCAATCCTCTACCAGGCGCTCTATGCCGGCGGTTAAGGCGTCGGAGCGGCCCACTATCGACGGCGACATCTCCGATGCGGTTTGGGCTTCCGCGCCGAAAGCCAGCGGGTTTGTGGATCGGATTCCCGGGCAACCCGCGCCGGATGATACGGCTGTTTGGCTTCTCTACGATTCTGAGAATTTATATCTGGCTTTCCATGCGTTTGATTCGGACCCGTCATCCATCACAGCCCGCGAGACCCGGCGCGATGCTCAGATGTGGAGCGGCGAAGACACCTTCTCGCTGGTGCTGGATACGTTCCACACTCACCGCTGGGAAGACCTGTCTGTTTTCACCGTGAATGCTATCGGAACGCAGTCGTCTCGCATTGGCGGTGGAAGAGCCGGAAAGGTGGAGTGGAAGGGCGATTGGCAGGCGGCTGTGCGTCGTGTTTCTGATGGCTGGACCGGCGAGATGTGCGTCCCCTGGGGAATTCTGAACTATCCGCACGCTAACGGCCCAACGGTTTTGGGGTTGAACTTCGAGCGGCGCCAGGAGAGAACCAAGATTTGGTCTATGTGGAGCAACATAGGACCGCGCTTTCAACAAGAGCTTATGGGCCACTGGGAGGGCGTGGAGCTTCCGGTAAGGCGTTTTAAACCTTCGGTTTCTCTTTTGCCGTACGTCAGCACCGGCATAAATCCGGGCAAGGGTTTCAGCTTCGTCAACGGCTTGGACGCGAGGATGGCCATAACCCCAGAACTTGTTGGGGTTGCCACAGTGAACCCGGATTTTGCCAACGTTGAGGGCGCTGTGGAGGACATCAGCTTTTCCAGGAGCGAGAGATTTGTTCCAGACATGCGCCCTTTCTTCCTCGAGGGCGGTGAGGTGTTCAACGTTGAGACGGGCAGGTCGATTGGGCAGTTTTTCCACAGCAGGCGCATACCCCAATTTGATATCGGGACGAAGCTGTACGGCAAGCTGGGTCTTCGAAACACTGTGGGGCTCCTGCTTACACACGACTTTTCGAGGCGAACGGATTTCGTGGTTCGGTACCGCAGGGATTTCAGCGAGGTTTCAAACAGCAATTTGATGCTGGTGCACGTTGATTCCGACGTTGATGGAAGCAACACCGTGCTGGCCAACACCCAGCGCTTCAGGTGGGGAGATTGGCGTTTTGATACCGTGGCGGCAGGAAACGTCGGCAGGGCGGAAAACGGCACCGCGGGGTCGGTGCGGTTCGGCTACGAGGGGCGAACGACCGAGGTGAATTTGCGGTACTCTTTCGTGGCGCCGGACTTTTTCGCGGCTGATGGATACATCCCGTTTACGGATTTCCGGGGGCCGGAGGTTTTTCTCGGTTACAGGAACGAGTGGCGCGAGGGGCGACTGCGGCGGGCCAATATCAGAGCCGGCGGAAACTGGCATAAGCACTACGACGGCCGCCTTTTCCGGCGCACCGGCTTCTTGGAAGGAGAGCTGGAAACCAGGTCCGATATGCAGTTCAACTTTGGTTTGGACGGCGGGACTTTCGAGGGACAGCGGGACTTGGTTGGAATGCTTGGTTTCAAGGTCAACGTGTCCAACAGGTTCAGGTCTTGGGGAGTTCAGGTATCGTTTGGGAAGCGTGCCGACCACAGCATAATTTACATCACGCCAACCGCAAGCTTCCGTGTGTTCGGCCACCTGGATATAGTGATCAACAGTGCAGTGCTCAGGCATGTGGAAAACCACTACCAGCACATAATAACATTCAACTGGGAGATAGACAAAGCTCGTTCCATAGGTGGGCGCGTTGTTGCCACCGACGGTGGGACCAACTTTTTCATCTCTTTCAGGCGCTCCGGATACGCCGGGACGGACACTTACCTTATATTCGGCGACCCGAATGCGGAGCGCTTCACCAGGCGGTTTATAACCAAGCTTGTGTGGCCGATTTAAGGATGGAAGTGAACTACCATGGCTTTATCTGAGAACAGCCCCTCGGTGGTTCTTCGGCAGGCGAAGAGGGTGAATTTTCCTGCTCCCACAGACTCCAACAGCCCCGCGTTTTGGGATGGTGATACGCTTTATGTGTTTAATTCCGCCGGGCATCCGTACCGAAGCTGGGGCAAAAGCGTGTTCGAGCTTTCGTGGGCGGAGTCGGTGGAGTTTGACAACGAGGTGAACGGCGGGCGGTGGATTGAGTCTGTTCTGCTGGATGAGAATGGTGTGCTTTACGGCTGGTATCACCACGAGCCGTTGGGGTTGTGCCCGGGAACCACTCTCACCGCCCCCAAGATAGGCGCCGCCGTTTCGCACGATAAGGGTGCCACATGGCACGATTTGGGGTTTGTTTTGGAGGCGAGGCCCGGAACCTTGCGGTGCGATGCTAAGAACGGATACTTTGCCGGCGGCCACGGCGATTTCTGCGTGATTCTGGATGAGAACTCTCTGTACCTGTATTTCTTTTTCGGCAACTACGCCGGGGAGCCAAATGAGCAGGGAGTGGCCGCCGCCAGAATGCTGTGGGCGGACAGGGGCTCTCCCGCGGGAAAGGTGTGGAAGTGGCACAACGGCGGATGGAATGAGCCGGGGTTGGGAGGGGATGTAACGCCGTTCTTCCCTGTGTTCACCGCTTGGGAGCGTGAGGACTGCGACGCTTTTTGGGGTCCTTCCGTGCATTGGAACATTCACTTGAAGCGGTACGTTATGCTTCTCAACAGGGCCAAGGGGGCCGGGTGGATTCAGGAAGGCGTTTACGTAAGCTACTCGGACAGCATTGGGGACCCAACAAGCTGGACCGCGCCGCAGAAAATACTGGATGGGGGCGCGTGGTACCCACAGGTTATCGGAATTGGCGAAGGGCTTCGGGGCACAGACAAGCTGGCCGGCCAGTGCGCGCGCTTTTTCATGTCGGGCGTTTCGGAGTACGAGATAGTTTTTGAGGGTGCTTAGCTGGTCCGCCCAGCAGTCCGAGTGTGCTACTGGTTGGCTGTTTGGCGCTTCAGCTCCGCGATGCTTCTTTTAACCTCCTCGGCGTGCTCGCCGTTGGGTGCGACTTTGAGGTACTCTTCCCACGCCGCTATGGCTCCTTTGACGTCGTTCAGGTCGTGTAAAAGGACCACGCCGGTGTTGTATCGGCTGTTGGCGTGTTTTGGGTCCAGCTTTGCGGCGGTGCGGAAGGCGCGGATGGCGTCTTCGTATCTGCCCATGTCTCGGTAGGTTATGCCGAGATCAGTCAGAACATCTGGGTTGTTGGGCTGAAGCTTCAGGGCTTTTTCGTAAGCGGCGGCCGCCAGCGCAGAGCGCCGGGGCACGGCATCGAACTCCCGGTTGCCTATGGCTATAAGCTCGGCGGGGTTGTTCGTTCTTTCTATCTCCGCTCTAACCGCCGGGTCGTCGAAATTGGGGTCTGCCGCGGCTACATCGCTTGATTGTGCGGATGGGTTGGGCATTCCAGCCGCGTCTATCGGTGGATGCCCGGGCGGCAGTCCGTTTATGCTTGCGGGCTGTGGCCGCTGAAGCGCGGTGCGGCCGGCGAAGTTTCCGCCTATGAACAGGCCGGCTGTGAAACAAATGAGGCCGATCAGGGCGGTGTTCCACCAGCTTGGCTTTCTGGTACGTTCGTCGTTGGGTGGCTGCAAGCTTTTCTTTTGCTCCATTCTCAGCTTGGTTTTATGTGGTTTAGGGGGCAATTTTTGTTTCCACACGCCGGAAGCACATCCTTCTTAGGGTTTTCATGCGGTTTGAAAAATTGTTTGAGAGTTTGCTCATCGGGGTATTTTGGCTTTGATGCAACCGCAGCTTTGCAGTGACGTCTAAGGATGTGGAATTGTGAAGTTGGTACTACCAACCGACTGGGGGCAGTTATGTTGAAGCGTGTGAAGATAGAGGCTAACAGGAACCAAAAACTGCTGGCTGTTGGAGTGGCCGCGGCTTTTGTGCTGGCGGTGATTCTTGCGGCCATTCCAGGGGGGACTTCTTCTGGTCGGAGCACTGCCACGAAGACTGTAAAGAGCCGCACCGCGGTTTCCACGCCGCGCCGCACGGAGCCCGTTAAGCGGTCTTGGCAGGATTACGAGCGCATAGTCGCCAAGAATCCGTTCCGCCCTCTGGTAACAAAGAGCAACGGTGAGCGGCGTAGCGGGATCCAGCCTGCAAGCATGCCCGGTACCCTTCCGCCGGTGAGCTTGGCGGTACAGCCGATGAACAATCCTAATCCCAGCGAAAAATCGACGTTATCCGGTTGGGCATTTGTGGGTACTGTAAGTGTGGGCAAGGAGATTTACGGTTTGCTGGAGAACCGAAAGCAGTCACAGGGTGGTTACTATAAAGCCGGAGACATATCCCCTTTGGGGAAAGTCCTGTCTGTAACTACGGAGTTCATGAGTATTTCGATGCCGCATGGGGTGGAGACTCTGCCCCTTGTAAGCGGCGATACCGTGGCGGAGTGGAAATCCCAGCAGCAGCGAGCCGGAGCGAAAGGCGGAGAACAACAGCAACCCTCGGATGACGAGCTTTTGCGAATGCTTGAGGCAGTGCTTTTGGGCGGTGACCAGTCCGGAGGCGGGCAGACTCCTCCGGTTGTAGTAATGGGTCCCGGTGGACCGCCCGGCCCGTTCCCTGCTGGGATGGGAGGGTTTGGCCCTCCAGGTATGGGCCCTAGGCCGCGTTTCAGGAATTAGGGATTAGAGCCGACAGCTTATAGCAAGGGGTTTTGGCATTCGGTTGCCCACCGTTTGCCAAAGCTCCTTGGCCGGACTTGAAAATGAATACGTGGGGTTCACTGCCATGATCCGAAAAAGTGGTGCGTTTTTGAGCCGTATTGCTTTGATGCTGGCTCTTGCGCTCCTTTTGATGTTGGTGCCTGCGTTTGGGCAGGACCAGGAGCGCAGTGAGGAAGGTAAGCCTGCGCCTGCACCTACGGAGCCTTCAGCGACCGATCAGCAGAAGAAAGCCGCCGATGAAGAGAAGAAAGCCGAGCCTCCAGCGAAAAAGGCGGTTGCTCCGGCCTCGACGGCGGCTAAGAAGGCTTCTGGCAAAGCTGCAAAGCCTAAGACTGTTCGAGCCGGCTCCGCACAGCGCCAGCCAGGCAGCCCGCCGGTTGGTGTTGGCAACACCATGGTGACAATGAATTTCCGCGGGGCAGACATCGACCGGATTCTGGATTTCTTCGGGTCGGTTATGGGACTTACCGTCATCAAGGATCCCTCGCTGACCGGAACCGCGACTATCATAGCGCCGAAGCCTATACCTGTTGAGCAAGCCTTCAACATTTTGAACGCTTATTTGGAGACGCGCGGCTATACGGCGGTGCGCGAAAACGGAATGCTGAAGGTTAGGCCTCAGAGGCAAGGCGGTGGCCCAGGATTTGGTTTCCCTGGAGCCGCTAGAGGTGGCACGGAGGGCGGCTCGGATACAAGCGGAGGAAGGGGATCCGGGCAACAGGGCTTCGGCGGTTTAACTCTGGCCGAACCGGAGACCCGCGTTTTCCAGTTGAAGTACGCAGGTGCGCAGTCTATTTCCAGAATTATTAACGAACTGTTCCGTGATACCGGCGGCTCGCAGCAGCAGGTTCAACAGCGCATGCAGCAGATTATGCAGTTGGTGGGCAGGCAGTTCGGTGGACCGGGCGGCGGCAACCAGCAGCAGCGCGACCGCATGCAGAATATTCTGCAGCGGCTTATGCCCATGATTCAAAGCGGCGCTTCGTCTGGAACTGCACGCGCTTCATTCGACACTTACTCCAACTCCGTGGTGGTTACAGCGCCGCCCAAGCTTCTGGAGCAGATTCAGGCGATTATAGAGGAGCTGGACCAGCAGGTTTCCACCTCCATGAAGACCCAGGTGTTCACTTTGAAGTATGTGGACTGCACCGAAATGGCGCGTGTGGTGAGCAGCCTGCTGGTGGCAACGGCTTCTGGAGGGGCTTCCAGCGGAGCACTGCGCGACGTGCCGTTTGAGGCAAGGGTGTTTGCCGCGGCAAGGGCTGGGGGATCTGGTGCTTTGGCCAGCGCCACAGGCCAGGTTGTGGCCCATGAAGAGACAAACTCGATAATAGTAACCGCTTCTCCGGATACCCTCCAGACGATCGCTTCGGTGATAGAGAAGCTGGATGTGAAGCCCGAGTACCAAAGCACAACCTTCGTCTTCCCGCTTGAAAAAGCCTCTGCGAACGATGTGGCCAACATACTCAGCAGTATGTTCGGTCGGCGCACAACGGGCGGCTTTGGGTTTGGAGGCTTCTTCAACCAGAACCAACAGCAAACTCAGCGAAGGCGGCTTAACCAGCAGGGGAGCGGCCGCAGTGGGTTCGGCGGAACTGGTAGCGGATTCAGCGGTATGTTCTCGCCGGGCTTTACCTTCCGCGGGCAGGCAGGGGGTGGTATGGCCCCTTTTAGTCAGCAGTCGATACAGCCGATGGCGAATGATCTGCCTGTGAACCCAAAAGCCCAGTCGCGCAGTGAGTACAACGTGGCCTCGTCGATGGTCGGCCCGTACCAGTTGGCGGTTGATGGCGAGGACGAATTTGCACCTCCTGATGAAGAAGAGGCCGAGTACCAAGGAAATGCGGTGCTGGCTCAGTTCGGAGTGGGAGGGGGAGCGGCCGGAACCGGCGCCCGCAGAACGTCGACCGCACGGACCGGCCGCGGCCCGGGTGGGCAGATATCCCAGCTTGCGGATCTGCTCAACAACCTGATCGTGGTGCCGGATGCGAACTCCAACAGCTTGATCATCAGCGTTGACCCGGCGTACGTTGAGGTGCTTCAGCAGATTCTGCGCAGTTTGGATGTTGTGCCGGAGCAGGTTCTTATCGAGGCAATCATCGTCGAGGCCACGCTGGACGACTCCACGAAGCTTGGCTTCAACTGGACGTTTACCAACCCCGGCGTGGCTGGGAAAGGAACCGCGGGAACCGGTGAAGTAACGGTGCAGCCGACCAACTTGACCGGAGGGCTTACCTATACGCTTGTGGGGGCTGATTTCCAGACAATTCTCAATACGCTGAGCACGGACCATCGGTTTAAGGTGCTTTCAACGCCGCGCATACTTACCGCCAACAACCGACAGGCTCAGATAAACATCAGCCAGCAGGTGCCCTTTATAACCAGCCAGTTTGTATCGCCCACCGGTTCGCAAACAACCAGCTTCGGCTTTCTGGATGTTGGTATAATCCTGGATGTTACACCGCGCATCAGCCGCAACGGTTATGTGACCATCGACGTTATTCAGGAGGCCAACGAATTCCAGGGCTTCACGGCTTTCAATGCACCGCTGGTTTCCCGCCGCAGTACGGAGACTACGGTGACCGTGAAGGATGGTCAGACGGTGATACTGGGCGGTCTTATAAAGGACACGGAAACCACCACTACCACGAAGGTACCAATCCTCGGGAGCCTTCCAATCATTGGAAGCCTGTTTAGGTCGAAGGATAAAACAAAGGCCAGAACCGAGCTGATGGTTTTCTTAACGCCACGGGTTGTTCGATCGGCGGAGGAGTCGTACGCAATCACCGAGCAGGAGAGGCAGAGACTGCAAATGAAGGACAAGGTGAAGATAAGTCCGCCGCCCACGGAGGAGTTCCGCCTGCCGCCTGCTGAAGAAAGTGAGGAGGGTCTGGAACCCCAGAACCAACAGCAGTCTGCGCCTAATGGTACGCCCAGCAACGGCACTTCCCAAAGATCTGCCCCTAAGTCGGCTACGGAAGCCATGACGTCATAAGAAAGCCCCGCCACAGCGGGTAAGTGTGAACCCCACAACCAATAGCCCGGCGGTTTAAAGGCATCTGCTGGGCTATTGTGTTTTTGCCGCTTTTTGTTCCTGCCTCCGGTCTAGGTATTTGCGCCGCGGCGTCGAAAGAAGTCAAAAAGGGAGGTGTGCAAGGTGGCACAGGTTTACGGCACGCTGCCTCAGCAGAATTTGGGTGCCGACGGCCCGCGAGTGAGCCGGATTGCCTTGGGATGCATGGGTTTATCCGGTACTTGGGATCCGTCGGCGGTTGGCGAGGAAAACATCAAGCGCGCAATAGCGGCGTTTGAGGCGGCGTTGGAAGTTGGAATCAACTTTTTCGACCATGCGGATATATACGGAGGCGGGTCCTGCGAATCCGTGTTTAAGGAGTGCCTTAAGGCGGTTCCAGGTTCCAGAGAGAAGATTGTAATCGCCACGAAATGCGGAATACGCAGTGGATTTTACAACCTAACCAGATCTTACATTCTGGAAGCGCTTGGAAAATCGCTGTACCGCCTTGGGGTGGAATATATCGACTTGTATCAACTGCACCGTCCGGATCCTTTGGCCCATCCAGCCGAGACCGCGCGGGCGCTGAATGAGCTGCTGCGTCAAGGGCGCATCCGTGCGGTTGGTGTGAGCAACTACTATCCAGAGCAGATACGCGCTCTTCAGGAGTACTTGGATGCTCCGATTAGGTCCAACCAAATATCGATAAGTTTGATGCGGCTGGAGCCGATATACGAAGGTTGGGAGCTCGGCGGCATGGGCGTTGGGGATGGCACCCTCGACCAATGCATGGCTATGCGCATGACTCCGCTGGCGTACAGCCCTTTGGCCGGCGGCAAACTGGCGCGCCCACCGGCGGACAGCGACAGCCCCCGCTTAAAGGCCGTGTATTCCGAGATGGTGAAGCAGGCCCAGAAGTACAACTGCACCCCCACGCAAATAGCTCTGGCGTGGCTTTTGCGCCACCCGAGCGGGATTATCCCCATTGTGGGCAGTGTGAATCCTGACCATATTCGCGAGGCGGCCGGCGCCGTAAACGTGAACTTGTCGCGCGAGGATTGGTATGCTCTCTGGACTGCCTCGTGGGGGCGGCGCGTGCCCTAGGTGCGGTCGCTGTAATCTTGCAAGGGGGAAAAGGCAGTTGGTACGTCGAATCAAGCTTTTGGAACGCTGCGGTGCGGCAGAAGAGAAAAGCCTGCCGAGTTCCGTGGTAAAGGCAGTATTTTGAGTCAAGGAGAGGGGAATGGCTAAGATTCCGATTGCTTTGCAGTTGTATTCCGTTCGAGAGGAAGCGGCAAAGGACACCGCCGGAGTGCTGGCGGCAGTGGCGAAGATGGGCTACGAAGGCGTGGAGTTTGCTGGGTACTACGGACACAGCGCCCAGGACCTGCGCAAGATGCTGGACGACAACGGGCTTAAGGTGGCCGGGACGCATATCGGTTTGGATACGCTGTTGGGGGACGAGTTCGAGAAGACCGTGGAGTTCAACCAGATTTTGGGCAACAAGTTCCTGATTGTTCCGGGACTGCCGCCCGAGAGGACTGCTTCGGCGGATGCTTGGAAGCAAACTGCGGAGATTTTCAATGAGATTGCCGAGAAGCTGAAGCCGTTGGGAATGTACACCGGCTACCACAACCACTCCATGGAGTTCAAACCGCTGGAGACGGGAGAGCTTCCATGGGACGTGTTTTTCGGCAACACCGTGAAAGAAGTGGTGATGCAGTTCGATGTTGGCAACGCGATGCATGGTGGGGCGCAGGCCGCTCCGTTCCTGCGGAAATATCCCGGGCGCGCGCTGACGATTCACGTCAAGGAATTCTCGGCGACCAATGACAAGGCACTCATCGGAGAAGGCGATGTAAACTGGAGCGAAATATTCGAGCTGTGTGAGACAATTGGCGGCACGCAGTGGTACATCGTGGAGCAGGAGAGCTACGCTTACCCGCCGATGCAGTGCGTTGAGCTGTGCCTGCAAAAACTGCGAGCGATGGGGAAGTAGGTTCTCTGTTATACACACCTACCCAAGAAGTTTTGCCAGACCAGCGAGTTCGACTAGATGACAAAGCTTCTTGCGGGTGCGTTTGGGGCCGGTGACGTTTTGGGCATCGGCCCTTTGCGCTTACGGCGGAATTGAGATGCAAGGGACCGCCTGCAAAATGGCCCAGATAGAGTGAAACCCCGCCGGATAGCGCGGCGTTGTTTTGCGAAGGGAGGTAAACTTGCTTTACGGTGCTGAGCTAATCCTTTTGGGGCTGGCATCCGGTTTGTTGGCCGGGCTGTTTGGCGTTGGAGGCGGTGTTGTTATAGTGCCGGTTCTGACGGTGTTCTTCAAGCTGGATATAAAAGAGGCTATCGGCACCTCTCTGGCTGTCATAGTGCCCACCGCGGTTATGGGAAGCTACACCCACTGGCGCCACGGCAACGTGAGGCTTTTTGAAGCTGGGTTGGTGGCGGTTGGCGCTGTGGTGAGCGCGGTAATAGGAGCGAGCATCACCGCTCAGTTGTCGAGCCAAACCCTAAAGCGCCTGTTTGCCTTGCTTCTGATTGTTATGGCTGTCAGGATGATTTTGGATACCAGGGTTCCCGGCAGGTGAGGCGGTTTTGCCGTTTCGGCCAGCATGGTGGGTTAAAGCGGAGCTTTCTCAGGGTTTCAGCCCCGCGAGGCGCGCAACTGCTTTCAGGTATTGGTCGCTTGCGCCCTCTTCGGTTACTGCATTGTAGCTGAAGATGCAAAAGCCATCTGCGCCCAGCCTGCGGGCCGCGTTTATTTTCTCTGCGGTGCTCTCCGGAGAGATTAGGTAGGAGCCTATTCCCGCCCATATAGCGCGGCCGCAGGAGTTCCGCACGGCCGCTTCGATCCATCCGGAGAATCTTTCTGTGTCTTGGTGATAAGCCATGGGGCAGGCCGCGTCCAGAATGCCGTCGCGCAGCCAGCCGAACCAGTCTTGCCCCACGCGCGTGTAGGCGTTGCTGTTTTCAAAACCGGCGTAGGTTCCCCAGGCGATGGTGGCGGCCGAAACAACCAGATGCGGCTTGAGGCGCTTCACGTCTTCGTACACAGACCGCACAAGCGCGGTTACGTTGTTGCGTTTCCAATTGCTCCATTCACCGGGGAAGGTTTTTGGGTAGATAAGCGGGTCGGGTGAGTTATCCAGAGAGTTCACCTGGTCCGGCGGCAGTTTTGGGAGCACAAAGGCTCGGAAGGCGCTCAAATCGTAGTCCGAGTATCCGATATCGGCGCTTGGGTAGCGCACGAAATCGAAGTGAACCCCGTCGGCGTCGTACCGGGAGGCGACATCCAGGAACACATCGTGCACAAAGCGCCGGGCGTTTGGGTGTGCCGGGTCGAGGTAAGCCCCCTCAACTTCATCGCCAGGTTGGATGACAACTTTTCCGTCGGCATCTCTCAGCAGCCACTCCGGGTGCGCGTTGACGACGTGGTTTGGAGCTTTAGGGGGCTTATCGCCGGACCAGCAGAAAAATGTGTTCAACCAGGCGTGAACCGCGATGCCGGCCCGGTGCGCTTCGGCGAGGATTTGGGCCAGCGGATCGAAGTCTGGCGGTTGCTCCTCAAGGACTTCGGCTCTGGGTTCGAGGCCGCCGAGGTAGTAGGCATCTCCCCGCCCGCGCACCTGGACTATAAGCGTGTTGAAACCGTTTTCTGCCGCCAGCTCCACAACGCGGCTGACAGACTGCGGCGATACAAGCGCGGTGCGCACCACCCACATTGCCCGCACTTCTTCTGCGCGCGAACTGCTTTGCGCTAACGATGAAGCCTCTGCATCAGCCATAAAATATCATCTCCTACGGCCTGCAAAGGATGAATTCTACCTTGCGTCAAGCACGCCTTTGGTATATGCGGATTGTCGGGTAAGGGTACATCCAATCGTGAGGGGGCAGGGCGCGCTTGGGTAAAACTAACGGTCCCAAAGATGGATTTTTGCTGAAGACGGCTGCCAGTTTGTATTTGGAGTGCAGGGCCCTCCAGAAGTCCGCAAAGGCCTCCACCTGCTCAACAGCGGATGGAGGCACACTGCCGGACGACAACAGTCTAAGCGCATCGCCGTATTCGAAATCGCTGATGACGAAATATTTTGGAAGCTCTTGGGATGCTCGGAGCTGTGCCGCATCGGTGCCCAAGACTGTTAGTCGGAACTGCGACTGCCCCGCATACAGGCGAAAAGCTTTTTCGCTTTGAGGCCCGCCGTTGTATATGGAAACCGGCGGCGAGTAGAACCAAGGTACCGTCGTAAGCCCCACGGATTCCCCTTTGGCGTTGCTTACAAGCCAGGCAAACGCCTTATCACGCGGGTCAGGGCCGACGAAGAGGGTAAGGTGGGCGCATGTATACACCAGCGACCAAACACAGGCTAAAACCCCGGCAACAAGCGCTGTGATGCGCGGCCACCGCCTTTTGGCGGGTTCTTCTGCTGGTGGGGAAGCCAAAGCGCTGAGCAGTGTTCCTGCCGCCACGGCCAGGACCGGCAGAATCGGAATGAGATACCGCATGAAGCGCACCTCGAAAGCCCCTATGAGGCCGTAGTACACCACAGCGAAGGCAAGCAGTGCAATCTCGGCGGGGCGTCTTCTCCAGGCAAGGTAACCCACGCCGCAGACGGAAAGCACCAGCAAGGGAAGGGTTAAGCCGTAGCGCAGATTGTAGCTTAGGTGGTACCACCATCCGCTTCCGGTGCCCACGAAAACCAGCCCGTGACCGGTGCTTGTGTGGCGCATTTCGTAGCTGAAATCACGCCAGAACTCATTGGTGGCGATGAGCACTCCAGGGGTGCCGAGCAGGAAAGCCGCGACCGTGCACGCAAGCGCCAGGGCTGGCAGTCCCAGATAATGCCGGGCGCGCAGGTTTTGCGATGCTCTCTCGCGGATACAGCTTAGTGTGTGCGCGGTTAGGATGGATAGAACAACCAGGCCGCAGTTGTACTTGGTGGCGGCCGCGAACCCCGCCGCGGCGCCGGAGAGCACGTACCACCTTGCCTTTCTGCTGTCTGCGGCGGCTACCGCACCCAGAAGGCTTAGGGAAACCCAGAAAGTTGCCGGGACGTCCACAGCCGCATAGTGTGAATGCACGGTGTGAAGCGGGATAATGGCCATCACGGCCGCCGCCGCGAACCCGACTTTTGCTCCGCCCAGCCGCTTCCCGATTAGATAGGTTACGTAGATGGTGGCGGCGCCAAGCACCGCGGCGAGAAGCCTGGCGACAAGGTAGTCGGTGAAGAGCGAGTTGGCAAAAGCGGCTCTGGCGGGTGGAAGCAGTAACGAAATCAGGTATATGTACAGACTTCCGTAATTGAAGAAATGGGGATTCAGGCGGCCGTGGGGAATGTCAACGTTGCGTGCGGCGCCCACGACCAGGATTTCATCGGGATGGTAGGAGAAGAGGTGCGTTGGATTGGGAAGGCTCCAATCGATGCCGTAGAGGCGAAGCGCCAAACCAATCGTGACCACGGCAACAGCGGCCACACGCACTAACATGCGAATTTACCTATTCTAGCCCCACCTGTTGTAGGCGGAGAGGCTACCTGAACGAAGCACCAACCTCGCGGCTTAGGGCCGTGCGGATGTTCTCGATAACGGCATCTGCCTGTTCGTCAGTCAGGGTGGTATCCGGAGAGCGCAAAACCACCGAAAAGGCAATGCTTTTCTTTCCCGGAGGCAGGTTTGGACCGCGGTAGAGATCGAAAAGCTCCACGGATTCCACCAATTCGCCGCCGGCCTGAAGTATTACACTGCGAACTGCGGCCGACGGTGTGTTTTCATCCACCACAACGGCTATGTCCCTGGTGATTGCGGGGAACTTCGGCAGTGGCGTGTATGTTCTCCCGCGCGAATGGCGAGAGAGGGAATCCGGGTCTAGCTCGAACACATATGTTGGGCCGGGAAGCTCCAGAAGTTCTTCCACTTCTGGATGTATTTGACCCAAGAAGCCAACTTCCTCGCCGCAGATGCACACCCGAGCAGTTCTGCCAGGATGCATTCCCAACCTGGATGAAGGCTCGAAGGATGCATTCTGAATGTTGAAAGCATCCAGCAGTTCTTCAACGATGCCTTTGCAGAGGAAGAAATCCGCGGTCAGCGGGGCTGGCTTCAGGTTCCAGCGCCCTCCCATGAGTGTACCGGTGATAAGTGCGGCGACGGAATGTTTTTCCTGCACGCCCTCGCTTCCCGGCAAGAATATCTTGCCAACCTCGAACAGGGCAACATCTTTGGTTCCGCGGCGGGCGCTGAGCTGAGCAGCGGCGGCGAGCGTTGGTATTAAGCTTGGGCGGAGAATGGAGAACTCTTCACTTACCGGGTTGCGCAGTCGGACGGTTTGGCCGGTGTAGAAGTGAGACACAAGCGCCGGGTCTGTGAGGCTATGGCCCACAGCCTCGTACAAGCCGGCTCTTGCAAGCGTTTCGCGGATAAGATCGCTGGTGAGCTGCCAGTCAGAGTGCTTGCCAATCAATGCGTCTTTTGGCAGTTCGTACGGAATTCGGTCGTAGCCGGCAATTCTGGCCACTTCCTCAATGAGGTCAATCTCGGCTTTGAGGTCGGCTCTTCGTGTTGGGACTGTCACTTCGAAGGGGTCCTCACCGCGGACTTCCAGGCCGAGGGATGCGAGTGCATCCCGCATTAGGGATGGCTCGAAGTTAGTTCCCAGCACCTCATTGCAGCGCCGCGGCCTGAGCTGTATGGTGACTGGGGTGTATCTGCGCGGATAGCAGTCTTCAACCCCCGGCACGATGCGTCCGACTCCCAAGTCCCTCATAAGCTGGACGGCTCGGTCCAAGGCGCTTACAACACCTGAGGGGTCGACCCATCTTTCGAAGCGGTAGGATGCTTCGGTGGTCAGACCCAGGAGTTTGCTTCCGCGCCTTATGCAAAGAGGGTCGAAGTGAGCCGATTCAAGCAGAATCTGCCTGGTTCGCTCTGAGACCTCGGTTTCGGCGCCACCCATGATGCCGGCCACGGCCACGGGGCGGTGGGCATCGGCTATAACAAGTATTTCGGGGCTGAGCTGTCGGAACACACCGTCGAGTGTAACGATGGATTCGCCCTGGCGTGCTCTGCGCACTATTATTGTGCGCTCCGACAAAAGATCGTAATCGAACGCATGGAGCGGCTGGCCGAACTCAAGCATCACATAGTTTGTAATGTCCACCACATTGTTGATGGGGCGCATCCCGGCGGCTATCAGGCGCTTCTGCATCCATTCCGGAGACGGCCCGATGCGAATATCGGTCACCATCCTGGCCGCGTATCTGGCGCATAAGTCCGGCGCCTCGATGTTTATTTTGACGAAACTCTCGTGCTTTTCGGAGTCCTCGTGGATGCAAGGTTCTGGTCCGCGGACGCTTTGGCGGGTGAGGGCAGCAACCTCCTGAGCCATTCCGAGGATCGAGAGGGTGTCGCCCCTGTTTGGGGTAACCTTGACTTCGAAAACGCCGTTTTGGCGGCTTTCAACCTCGGAGCCGGACATTGTGAGGAGCTCGGCAAGCTCCTCATCCGACATTGTGATATCCACGTACTCTTTCAGCCATTCTACAGGAAGTCGCATTTTTCGTTTTGGTCCTCACCCGTCTTTGCGCAAGCAGTGCTTTAAAACTGCCGCAGGAAGCGCATGTCGTTCTCGTAAAACAGGCGAATATCGTCGATGCTGTACTTCAGCATCGGCATGCGTTCGATACCGAGTCCAAAGGCATAGCCGCTCCAGGCGTCGGGGTCGATGCCGCACCATCGGAGAACGTTGGGATGTATGAGGCCGCAACCGCCTTGTTCCAGCCAGCCAGTTTCTTTGCATATACGGCAGCCGGAGCCGTTGCAAAAAACGCAGCTTATGGCTATTTCGGCTCCTGGTTCCACGAACGGGAAGTAGTCGGGCCTGAAGCGCGTTCTCACGTTTGGGCCGAAAATGGCCTTGTTGAAGGCGTCGAGAGTGCCTTTAAGGTGCGCCATGGTTACCACCCTATCCACCATGAATCCGTCGACTTGGTAGAACGTATGGTTGTGGGTGGCGTCTACGGTTTCGTAGCGGTAGCATCTGCCTACCACTGCTATGCGGAAGGGTGGTTCGCGGTGTGGCATAACGCGGCCTTGGGCGGATGTGGTTTGGGTGCGCAGGAGGACTCCGTCGTCGATGTAAAACGACATCTGCTCGTCCATAGCGGGGTGGTCTGGGGGGTAATTGAGGGCTTCGAAATTAAAGCGGTAGTGCTCCACATCCGGCATTTCCACAAATTCGAAGCCCAAGCCGACCATAACCCTGCGGATTTCGTCGATGGTGGCGTTTATTGGGTGGTAGCGACCGGTGCGGAAGGTACGGCCGGGCAGTGTAACATCAACGCGCTCTTCTTGAAGCCTGGCTTCGAGTTCAATTCGCGCAAGCTCTGCCCGGCGCTTCTCCACCAGCTCTTGCAGGGCCTGCTTCGCTTCGTTGACCTGTCTGCCGAAGGCGGGGCGCTGCTCCGGAGGCAAAGAACCCAGCGAGCGCAGAAGCTGGGTAACCACTCCTTTGCGGCCGAGAAAATGCGTTTCAACCTCTTCGAGTTCCTGAACTGAAGAGGCGGCCAAGATTCGCTCTTCGGCTTCGCGTCGAACGCTTTCCGGGTTGAGGCTCATTTTTCCGCGTTTGCCGCCCGCTTTATGGGGGCAGAAATCAGGCAGTGGCCGTTTGCACCAGTTGGCGGAAAGCCTCCGGGTCGCGCACGGCGATGTCGGCGAGGATCTTGCGGTCTACCTCGACGCCGGCCTGCTGGAGCCCGTGTATAAATCGGCTGTAGGTGATTCCGTTAAGGCGGCAGGCGGCGTTGATTCTTGTTATCCAGAGCCTGCGGAAGTCGCGCTTTCTGGTTCGACGGTCCCGGTAAGCGTATTGTTTTGCGTGCTGGACGGCTTCTTTGGCCTGCTTATAGAGCTTGCTGTGTGCGCCACGATAGCCCTTGGCCTGAAGCAGGATTTTTCTGTGGCGCCTATGCGTTACTGCTCCTGGTTTAACACGGCTCATTTTACCTACTTACTCCAATGCAAAGCATTCTGCGTGTTCGTTTGGCAAAGCCACCCTTAACCTCGTCGCCGAGGCTGAGGCGCTGTTTAGTTGAGTCGGTCTGCTTCATTTTATGGTTTTGATGGGAGCATCGGCGCAGAATTTTTCCGGTGGCGGTGATTTTGAACCGCTTGGCCGCTCCCTTTCTTGTTTTCATCTTAGGCATAGAGCTTAGAAATCCCCCTGAGTCTGTTTTGATAAAGTGACAACGTAATACCCGAGTGAAGACGCTTCGCTCGGGTACCTGTTAGACGCGCACTTATTTTGGTTCCACCGTCTACCGGCGGCGGAACCATTCCCATCGACGCAAACGCCTATACCGCGCCGGCCGATGTTTCAAGCGTCAACAGCCAAAAGGAAAAACCGAAACCCCAGCCCCGTCTTCGGCGAGGCCGAATACTTCAGAGGCTTAGTTCTTGGGACTCAGTATCATGGTCATGGTTCTGCCTTCGAGGGACGGAGGCTTTTCGACAACCGCAATATCTGCAGTATCTCGGGCTAATCTCTCCAGAGAATCCCTGCCGAACTCAGGGTGAGCGATCTCCCTGCTTCTGAAGATAACGGTTGCTTTTACCTTATCCCCCGCTTTCAAGAACCGTTTGACATGCTCCAGTTTGAACTGATAATCATGCTCATCTGTGCGGGGACGCATCCGAATACCTTTGATCTCGGTGGCCCGTTGCTTTTTGTGGGCCTCTTTCACCCGCTTGTTCGCTTCGTACTTATACTTGCCATAATCCATGATCCGACAAACAGGCGGATCAGCATTGGGAGCTATTTCGATAAGATCCAGGCCCACTTCACGAGCCCGCTCGAGAGCTTCCCGGGTTGGGACAATGCCTACTTGGTTTCCGTTCTCATCGATTAGGCGCACTTCCCGCGCCCGGATTCTCTCGTTAATCCGAAGATCTTTGACCTGTTGTATCTGGATACCACCTCCAAACCTTAGGGCAGAACCGCCGTTCAAAGCCGCAGTAGCGCGGCTGTACTAAGAATATAGCAGGAACGTTCTACGTTGTCAATTCTTGAGCGAGCTCTTGGATAAATGCTTCCACTTCCATCGAGCCGATATCCCCGCGGTTTCTAGAGCGGACGGATACGGTGTTCGAGGAGACTTCGCGGTCACCGATGATCAACATGTAAGGTATTTTCTGAAGCTGGGCTTCTCGGATTTTGAAGCCGGTTTTTTCGTTGCGCGCGTCCACTTCGGCGCGGAAACCGTGTTCTTTGAGCTTTTGGCAAACGTTTTCCGCGTACTCGTAATGGCGGTCGGCGATTGGGAGCAGGCGCACCTGAACCGGAGCAAGCCAAAGGGGGAAGGCTCCTGCGTAGTGCTCTATCAGCACGCCGAAAAAGCGCTCCAGAGACCCGAGAAGTGCCCTGTGAATCATGATCGGGCGGTGCGGCTGACCGTCTTGGCCGATATAGGTTATGTCGAAGCGCTCGGGCTCGTTGAAGTCGAGCTGGATTGTACTGCACTGCCAAACGCGCCCCAAGGCATCTTTGATTTTGATGTCGATTTTGGGTCCGTAAAACGCCCCGCCGCCCTCGTCGATGGTGTACTCAAGGCCTTTGTTTTCCAGGGCGGTTCTTAAGGCTTCTGTTGCTTCGTCCCATATTTCTGGGGTGCCCACATATTTTTCCGGCATGGTAGCCAGGTAGATATCGTAGTCCGAGAAGCCGAAGCGCGAGAGCATGGAGATGGTAAAGTCCAGAACGCGGGTAACTTCATCCTGCATTTGGTCGCGTCGGCAGATGATGTGGGCGTCGTCCTGGGTAAAGCCGCGGACCCTTGTAAGGCCGTGGAGTGTGCCGCTGCGCTCGTATCTGTAAACGGTGCCGAGTTCGGCCCACCGGATAGGCAGTTCGCGGTAACTGCGGACCCTGGTCTTATATATAAGAAGGTGGAACGGGCAGTTCATGGGCTTGATGCGGTATGGGATTCCCTCCACCTCCATTGGCCCGTACATGGATTCCGAGAAGAAGTCGAGGTGGCCGCTGGTTGCCCACAATCCTTCGCGGGCTATATGGGGTGTGAAAACCAGTTCGTAGCCGCCTTTGAGGTGCTGATCGCGCCAATAGTCCTCGATGATTTTGCGGATAAGCGCTCCTTTAGGGTGCCAGAAAACCAAACCCGGTCCTGCCTCTTCGTGGAAGGAAAAGAGGTCGAGGTCTTTCCCGAGTTTGCGGTGATCTCTCTTTTCGGCCTCTTCAATCCTTTGGATATGCTGGTCCAGTTCTTCTTGGGTAAAGTAGGCGGTTCCGTATATTCGGCTGAGCATGGGGCGGCTTTCGTCGCCGCGCCAGTAGGCCCCTGCCACGTGGGTGAGTTTGAAGACCTTTACATGCCCCGTGCTTGGGACGTGCGGTCCGGTACACCAGTCCACGAAGCCGTTGTGTGTATAAGTTGAGTGGACTTCGTCGGGCGGCGTTTCTTGGATGAGCTCGACCTTCAGGGGCTCATCGGCTTCTTGGAAAAGGCGAAGAGCCTCTTCTTTTGTCATTTCTGTGCGTATGAAGGGGTAGTCTTGGGCCACTATCTCCCTCATACGCTCTTCGATTTTCGGCAGGTCTTCCTGAGTGAACGGTCTTGGTGTGAGGAAGTCGTAGTAGAAGCCGTCGTCGATGGCCGGACCAATGCCAAGCTTCACCTCTGGGAAAAGGTCCTTTACAGCAGAGGCGAGTATATGCGCCGCGCTGTGGCGGAGTGTGGAAAGCGGGTAATCTTTGCTCATAGGCAATCACGATGAAATGAAACCTCTCACCGCGGGGATGAGAGGTTGGGAAGGGACCACTGGTTTAAATGGTGGGCGGTACAGGATTTGAACCTGTGACCTCTTCCGTGTCAAGGAAGCGCAAGTCGGTAATCCTTGCAGGATTACCTCCAAAATCCCCCTGAGCCAACCACTAGATATAGGCTCATGGTGCCGCCGCCCCACTAGATATACGGCTTGCTCCCTTTCTCATCCCGCGGCTTCTTGCTGGCGTCCAGCCTCAGTTCTAGAAAGATTCCTGTCAGGATTCCTGTCAAAATTACTGTCGGCTGAGGCTGCCTCTCTTGATTTTAGTTCCTTACAAGTATATCAAATTCCTTCTGCTAGGAACAGGATTTTCGAGGAAATACCAGAAAGTTTAATACACTCTAAGAAAGGAGCTGGAAAATTGGCCACAAGAAATGTTCTACCGAGGATAAAAGAAATCTTCTCAAACCCATCGCTTGAATCTTCGATATATGCCGAAGACATATAAGACCCCGGTTGGGGGTAAAGATAAAATAAATAATACTTTGGAGATTCCTGTGGGTACTTCGGAGAGATCTGCGCATACTATTTTCCCGGCGCGGGGAGATAGTCTAAAATCATCCTGAGGGGTTTAAAAAGTGTTCAAGGTCTTCGGGTTGGAATTTGAGTGTAGATGTTTTGGAGACAATGAGATACCTTATTTCCCGGTACAGAAGTACTGATCCGGCATCAAATTGTAATACACCAATCTCCGTAACAAATCCGTGCCGGCCTTTATTTATTGCAACCCAAACCCTTAGGGGTAAATAGAAGAAAAACAAACGAATAAGGAGATTGAAATGACAATGCTCGGAAGTTATCTGAACCACCCTGGATTCTCTTCAAGCTAGGATCTTTCTCTAGAGAAAAAAACAAATTCTCAACGGGCATATTCCCGGAGGATTGGACCAATACATCATATGAGCTCTTCCCAGCTCTATCCTCGCTTCAATCCAGTTGAAGGAGTTGGTCGAGTAAGTTAAAAGATAAGGGGAACAGTCAGGTCATCGAAGAGAAATACCGAGATGTTTTCATGGCCAAGGAGTTCTTCCAAATCAAGCTTGTTAAGGCTGGAATTCACAACAACGAGGCGCTCGTTGGACCCCTCGCGGAACTGAATGTGTGGCTCGACTATTCCCGGGGACCTGCAACTATGGACGAAGGCCTGGAGTTTGTACTGCGGGCCGTGGAGAGGATTGCAAAAATCTTATCAGGAGGAAAGAACAGTGAAATCGCCTGAACACAATCTTGAGAAGCTGGCCATAGAAGCCAGCAAAATGTACTGGGAAGCGTGCCATCCTGTCTATACTGAGAAAAGTATCAAGGCCGCGAAAGTTCTGCTCGCAAATCTTGAAGATCTCAAATCGAGAGTGGAAACCAAAGATCTCAGTCGCATCGGAAAGGGGTTCATATACGTCCTCAAGTCCAAAGCACGACTCCAAAGCACGCTTAATAACATAGAGAAGCTTCTATACGGTCCGTATTGTGAACCCCTGTTCTGTATAAACTTCTGGCTCGATATTGCATACAACGGCTTCAACCAGGGACGTGACCCGTATACCTGGGGCCACGCTATCGAAAGTGTGATTGAGTGCGTGAAAGACCTTCTGGACATCTTCGAGGGAAGAGAAAGAAGGGTAGAACCACCTGGATCGTTCGATTGAAGGGGGTAAAAATGGAACATCGAGAAGGTATTGAGGCCGGAAAAACACTGTTAGCGGATCTTGAGGATCTCAAAGCTCGAATAAAAACCGGAGATCCCGAAAGTATCAAAGAAGGATTTCTCAAAGTGTTCGGGAGCAAAGCCGCGTTCCAATATGTACTTCTTGCTCTAGAAGCGACCGAGTTCGAGAACTTCGCAAGACAAATCGTAAGTATGAACACCTGGATCGATATCGCTTACAACCATTTCAATGATGGAAGGTCCCCGCAGGTACAACACATCGCGTATGGGATAAAAGCCGTTAAGAGGCTTGTTGAACTCCTTGAGGAAAGTGGAAGAGCTTGGAACGAGGACTAGGTGGTAAAAATGAACTACCGAGCCGGCATCAAAGCCGCGGAGAAGCTGGTGGAAATCCTAGAGGATCTCATGGACGAATTGGACGCCGACGCTCCTGTTAGTAACGCTAACGATAGGTTCCTCAAGGTCTTTGAAGCCAAAGCCAAACTACAGGAGATACTCCATAACTTGAAGGTAACCAAATCCCATCCATGTATAGAGCCAATAGTGGAGATGAACACCTGGATAGACCATGCCTACTATTGGCTTGAACCTTCCAGGTGGTCCCCGCAGGAGCACCACCTCGAGTATGCAGTGATGGCCCTGGTTTGGATTATCGATCTCCTCAATAAGAAAGAACAGAGAAGATTAAGGAGAGAAAAGAAGGCAAAGAAGGGTTAAGTGATGGAAAACCATGTTCACTCAATATTGACTGCGGATGAACCCCCAAGATTGACCCTTATGACGAAAGGGTCCCTTCTTTTTAACGCCCCATGTGCTCTCTCTTAGCCGAATTGAACCAGCCTTAAGGATGGCTTCTCCAATGAGAGAAGCCTTCTGGGCAAGGGAAGGTTCATCAAAAATCTGCTGCATGAAGCTTTGGAATGTGATGACTCCTTTCATTGGAGAATCTTCCTAGGTCGTTTTTTCAAACATTGCATTACCCGAAGGATTCTTTCTTTGTCATCTGATGCCCGAAGCTCAGTTATTATGTCTGTAGACAGGTTTGAATATTGCTAGTATAATAACACTAGAGTAATACAAAGCGCTGGAACTGCGCTTGGAAGACCGCGGGTGCTGCAGCTTGTGAAGAGGAAGAATCAAGATAGGGTGTTTAGCACTGGATCCCGATAATAAATATGAGCCGGATGCGATAAGAATAATGGTAAAGCTTCCCTATGGTCCGGGGTATCTTCCGATAAAGCTTCTTAGAAAGTTTGATATAAGCCCCCAGTCCGGCGAAATGATTGTGTGGTTCCGCATCTTTCATACGAGTTGGAATTGTGGCGCCTGAAACTTGAGGTCATTTTCGGCATTGGAAGTTTGCTGCAGTGCCGACCCAAAAACGGACACAAGGAGAGGAAAAATGGGATACGAGGAAGAGCTTTCGATACTTACTGACTACGAGAAAGAGGTTTTTAACTTTGCGATCCAGAAGGGTTTCTTGTCGATTACAAAGTGCATGAAGAGGCCCTACCTTCTTAGGATTTGGTCCATGTACACGAATGAGAAAGGGCTCCCCTACGCGGTCATTCACCTTGGGCACCGGTATTCCGACATCACGGTGGTACCGAAAGACAAGCAGATCAGCCAAGGTCTTAGGGAGCGCCTCGAGGAAGTTCTCAAGGGAGCGCCTGGTACTGTGCAGATTTCCCCGAGTGATGTGCACATCAAGATGATTCCGAGGAACAAAGCACATAAGATTATGATAAGCATCCTCGAGGTGCTGAACCAGTGTGAGGAAGAAGCTCCAAACCCAGAAGTTTCTCCTGATGCTCTTTGAGCCTGAATCTGTATTGAAAGTCACACAGCTTTTTGGTCAGGGGATTTTCGGCCGGAGCCGGGAGATCCGATCCAATGGACCCCAAATCTCGAGTTCTTCAGGCCTGGGAGACGGGTTTCTCCCTGCGGGAAAGACCTGAATTCAGACCGGCCCGCGGCTGTGAGATTATGACTGTAACACGAGAAACACCGTTGACATTTGAACAGACGAACTGTAAGATTACAGTGTGCTATCGAAATCCAGGCAAGGAGGGTTTTTCTAGTGGAAGAAGAGAAAGACGTTTTGATATTAGGGAAGAAAAGCAGTCCTGGGAAGACGAAGACAATTCTTGGGATAGAGACAACGGCACTTGGTCCGTTGGAGATAGAGCTTTTGGACATACTCTGGGATTTGGGAAAGCCGGCTGACACGATGAGTATATATCTACCCATGCTTGAGAGGAGACGGGAAAGTGGAGAGTTGATAGCTCCGGCGACGGTGACGACTGTGCTAAGTCGGATGGCTGCCAAGGGGGTATTAGAGAGGGAGCGCATTGAAAGGACCTCGGTGTACAAGCCGGTAAAGAGCAGGAAAGAGATGGCGTTAGATTTGATAAAGGAAGTGATAGATTTAATTCTTCGTGGAGACATAGGGATGATACGAGAAGAACTGGAGGCCATGCTTCGGGAGTCTTCGGAGAAGAATTGAAGTGCGGGGAATTGATTTGGGTGGGGTGATTTTGATGACAAAGGACGCGGAGTTTAAATCTCCACTGAACTCCTGGGACGAGTTTCTCGGGGTTTCTTCATAACCCTTACCAATTTTTCCGCGGGACTGCAGAAAGATTTGACAAATTTGGAAGGATGTGGTACTACTTAAGCGAAGCCGGGGATAGGAAGCTTTAACCCGGTTTTGAAAAGCTTCCTGAGAGCTGGGGCTTAAGAAATGCGATTTTCTACCGATAAAGGATTTGGAAGGATGAGAAAGGAGTGGTTTCCAGAGGAGATTTTTGAGGGAGTAAGGGCTCGCTAGGAGGGAGCAACGCCCGTTACAAAGAAGCCATCTCCGTAAGGGGATTGAAACGCCGTCATGACCCCGAGGCGGGTCATAAGTAATTTATTCATTTTTTCTTCTCCTGCGGAGACCCGCGTCCCTGAGCTCTGGAACCCAGAGACGCAGGTCCCCTTTGGGGTTTCACAAAGTCCAAACATGGGAGTAATAAAAAAATCCCGGACAGGAGATTTCCGGTTTTCCGGACTCCTGTCCGGGAATTTTATGTCGGTTTGTCCGAATTACTGGATTCTTAAATGTGGTGCAGCCGCTGGGATGTAGGATATCGAATCCGACTGCTCCAACAACCCCGGATTGCTGAGTGCCTTGGGAGACCAGATTCTGGGAGGTACAATTTCTCCTTCGCGAAGTACTCCATATCCCGGACGCTGGGGAACATCGTGGAGCTGGAGTTCAAGGGGAAGGTTCGGATGTGGGATTTCGAATTCGGAAAGCTGTGAAAGTTCGAGACTTACTTGATGCCGCGGGGAATCAGACTCTGAAGCAGTCAAAGGACGCTGTGTTCACTAAGTAAGAAAGCTTCCCCGACCCCAGGACAAAGCTCCTGGGGTTTATTTTTCGTCCTTTGCCGCGACAGCCTCGGATGACGAAAACGAACACAAGAGACATGACGCAGTGGTACGGGATGACGAATTGACACCATCAGAAGATTCTACAAAACACCTGTATGACGGGATAGTACAGCACCAAACCAAGACGGAACAAAGACACACTATCTGATGATCGCGGCAGAATAAACCCGCAAAGGATGGGACGGATAGTACTGTTCTAGTGGGATTATGACAGAATAGCATTCCCAGTAAATAATAAGAGACACTGGAATCACAGCATGGGTCCCAGAATCACCACAGCCAGAGTATAAGCATAAAACTACCTGATTCTTCCGTGAAAATGTGGTATAATCTAATTGGATTGAAGCTTTAAGTTTAATGCTTAAGGGGGTTTCAAGTTGAACAGATCAGAAGCTTTGGGCTTATCGAGAGAAGAAGAAAGTATTGAAGTATTTGACTGGAGTGGAAAAGACGAAGCATTAAGGCTTGCTGGAACTGGGCTTCGGTTCATTCCGATTTGGTATGGGAAGAAGACTCCGATGACGGAACATGGGTACAAGGATGCGGTTAGCACGTATCAAGAGATTGAGTGGTTCCCTACCGGGTGCAACGCCGCGGTTGTGTTTGGAGCGATCTGGGAGGTTGATGAGGAAGCCCTAGCAAAACTAAATTTGGCTAAAGTTCTTGAAGAGTCCCGTAATGAAAACAAAAAAGAAGATTATCTGGTAGGAATTGATGTAGACGTTCGGATTGACAGCAGTGGTGTTTTTCTGAAGGATGGTTTAGAAACTCTAAGGAAGCTTGAAGCCGGGGGTAAAAGATTTGTTCCGAAGGCCCAGTTTAAGACCGGGAATGGCGGAGTACAATTTCTCCGCCGGATAAGGATTTCGGGTAATCACTCCTAATTGTAGTGGACTGTGATATAGTAAGGGCGGAGGTGAGAGATGGCCAGCAAGCTTTCGTCCAACAATCCGCCTTGTCCCCGCTGTGGGGCAACGCATGTTATT
>Ga0080004_1103574_pt1 | contig 156351 bp, 177 predicted proteins | sample WasSprMetagenome_FD_69207 | JGI IMG/M metagenome (GOLD analysis project Ga0080004, IMG submission 69207) | Sulfidic aquatic microbial communities from Washburn Spring, Yellowstone National Park, USA - WS (SPADES assembly) (version 2) | ecosystem: Environmental > Aquatic > Thermal springs > Hot...
AATCTCTGCTTCCTCGCCACTAAGCCTACAAGACATAGGCGAAGAAGCTTCACTTGGAGTTAAGGGCTTAGTCAAAGAAGCCCCGCCTCTAAGCATATAGCTTAGGGCAACTCCATCAGCACCTTTAGATGCTTCATCTCTTATGCTGTTAGTGTTCAACAGCGGATTATAAACTTTTCGACAATTCATCCCACGGTTAAAAATCGTAGGCTTTCTTGTCGAGTTTAGGTAAAGTTCTACTATGATTAACAAGCAGGAAGCTTAAAGCTTTAGATGCTCAACTGAACTAGAAGAATGGGTTTCTTTTTTAGAAGAAGCTTGTTTGTCTCTGTCAGATTTAAATACCCTTTTCATTTAGAAAACATGTAAATGCAAGTGTATTCTAACAATTACGAAAAGGCGATAGAAGAAATAGCTTATGAACTAAAAAAACAATGGCCTATTGATAAAAAGTACTTTGAAGAAATAAAGAAGAGAATTTCTTCGAAATACAGGCTACCAAGAGTTCCTTCAAATACAGAAGTGCTTCAAGCTTTAGAAGAGGATTTTAGAGAAAAGGCATCTCAAGAACTTGCAATAAAGAAAACCAGGTCAGCCTCAGGCGTCGTAGTTGTTGCGGCAATGACTGCTCCGTTGCCATGTCCACACAAGGAAGGGCCGTGCATATACTGCCCAGGAGGACCAAAGTTTGGAACTCCGCAAAGTTACACAGGTTATGAGCCCGCTGCGATGAGGGCAATTCAACACAACTTTAAACCTAAAGAACAGGTTGAAGCAAGGCTAAGACAACTAGAACAAATGGGTCATAGCACAAAAAAAGTTGAATTAATAATCATGGGAGGAACCTTTCCTTCTTTTCCAGTCAAATATCAGGAGTTTTTCATAAAAGGGTGTCTTGATGCAATCAACGATGCACCTTCAAGCTCTCTAGAAGAGGCAATAAGTATAGCTGAAAAAGCAAAGAGAAGGAATGTGGCACTAACTATAGAGACACGCCCCGACTACTGCAAAGAAGAACATGTTGATTTGATGCTTAGTTATGGTACTACTAGAGTTGAAATTGGCGTTCAATCAATTTATGAAGATGTTTTAAAATTTGTTAACAGAGGACACACGGTTAAGGAAAGCATAAACGCAATAAGAATTGCAAAGGACGCTGGATTAAAAGTTGTAATTCACATAATGCCAGGGCTACCTCTTTCAAGTTTTAGTAGAGATATTGAAATGTTTAAGACAATTTTTGAAGATCAGGCATTTAAACCAGATATGATAAAGATATATCCAACATTAGTTGTAGAAGGAACAAGATTGTACGAGCTCTACAAAAAGGGGGAGTACAGAGCCTCAACAGATGAAGAGGCTGCAGAAATTGTAGCGAAGGCATTTGAACTTTCTCCAAGATGGGTTAGATTCATGAGGGTTCAGAGAGATATTCCTTCAACTAAAATAGTTGCGGGTCCAAGGCATGGAAACTTAAGAGAACTTGCATTGAAGAAGCTTATAGAGAGCGGAAGAAATACAAAAGAAATGAGATTTAGAGAAGCAGGCTTAAGAAACTTCTTTGAAGCTACAGAAATCAAGTTAATGAGAACTGACTATGAAGCATCTTTGGGGCATGAGGTTTTTCTTGAGTATGTGGATGAAAAAACTGATATTTTGTTTGGATACTTGAGGCTTAGAATTCCTTCGGAGTTTGCACACAGGCCAGAAGTTAAGTCTAGCAAATCTGCTATAGTAAGGGAGCTTAAAGTTGTTGGAAGGTCAACTCCATTTGGAAAAATTTACAGTAAATCTTGGCAACACAGAGGACTTGGAGCTTCCTTGCTAAAAGAAGCAGAAAGAATAGCTCTGGAAGAATTTGATGTTCGTAAAGTACTTGTTACGTCAGCAATAGGAACAAGAGAATATTATTATAAGCTAGGCTATTCGAAAGATGGTGTATACGTATCGAGGGAACTAAGATGAGTACTAAAGAAGTAACAATTGGCTTTGAGTGGCACCAGAGGTTAAAAACACATAAGCTTTTTTGTGATTGTCCTTCGATACTTGGGTTAAGGCCGGAATCAAGAATTATGAGACACATGCGTCTCTCATACAGTGAGCTTGGCGAGCAAGATCCTGCTGCAGTACTTGAAGCTAAAAGAGCAAGAAAATTTTACTACGATTTTAGTTCGATAAACTCCTGTCTTGTTGAGCTTGACGAAGCACCTCCACATGAAATTAATGAAGAAGCGCTAAGGATAGCGTTTAAGATTGCTTTAATGTTCAGAATGCAAATACTTGATGAGATAAGGGTTATGAGAAAAGTTGTCCTAGATGGAAGCAACACCACAGGATTTCAGAGAACGGCTTTAGTTGCAATAGGTACAAAGGAGTCTTTTCTTGAAACAAACGAAGGTAACGTTAGACTTAAAACTCTTTGCTTAGAAGAGGAGTCAGCATTCATTGAAGAAACAGAAAGAGAAGAAGCAATTTACAGGTTAGATAGGCTAGGTATTCCATTGATAGAATTAGCAACAGAACCAGATATCCATTCTGCAAAACAGGCTGTTGAAGTAGCAGAGAAGGTTGGATTAATGCTTAGATTGACAGGAGACGTTCAAAGAGGACTAGGTTCCATCAGACAAGATCTAAACATAAGCATAGTAGGAGGAAGCAGACAAGAAATCAAGGGAGTCCAAGAACTTGAGCTAATTCCAGACATCATAAACTATGAAGTAGAAAGACAGAGAAATTTGATTAAAATAAAGGAAGAACTAAATTCAAGAAAGGTAAAAAAATTTGAATTTAATTACTTTGATGTTACTAACGCTTTTAAAAGTTCAAACTCAAAACTAGTTAGGGAGGCTCTTTCAAGGGGAGAAAAAGCCTACCTTCTTCCACTCCCTGGCCTAGAAGGATTGCTTGGGATGCAAATTCAGCCAAAAAGAAGATTTGGCACAGAGTTGGCAGATTATGCTAGGGTTTGGGGAGGGGTGAAGGGAATTCTTCACTCAGATGAACTTCCGGGCTATGGGATTACAGCAGAGGAAGTTGCCCTTATTAGAAATGAAGGAAACTTAGACAAAGACTCTGCCTTTGTAGTTGTTTTTTCAAATGCAAGAAAAGCAGAACTAGCATTAAAAGCAGTTCTTAATAGAGTAAACGCAGCTTTAGAGGGCGTTCCTTCAGAAACAAGAAAAGTTAACCCTGATGGGACAACTTCCTACTTAAGGCCACTCCCTGGAGCAGCCAGGATGTATCCTGAAACAGATCTCCTACCAATAGTTGTTAGAAAAAGTATCCTCGAAGAACTTAGAACACAGTTGCCGCCAACTCCAGAGGAAGTTATGAAGCAAATAGTTGGATATGGAGTTAGTGAACAGATGGCAAAACAACTTATAAGGTCTCCTGACCTTCAAACTTTTTATAAGTTGGTAAAAGAAAACGTGGACCCCGTTTTCGTTAGTTCAGTGCTACTAAATACGATTCCAAGCCTAAGGAGGAGTGGCGTAAGAACAGATGAAATAAGTGAAAATGATTTATGCTCCTTAATTTTAGCTTTCTCTAGAGAAAAACTACCAAAAGAAGCAATTGAAGAGGCATTAGTGCTACTATCGGGAGGAGAGGAAGTAAATTCTGTTGTAAGCAAAATAAAGAACAAGGTAGTAGGAGAAGAGGAAGTAAGGAAAACCATTCAACAGATTGTTCTTGAGAAGAAAGAACTAATAAATCAAAGAGGAAAAGATGCCATCAAGCCGCTCATGGGCTTAGCAATGGAACGTCTCAGAGGGAAGGTGCAGGGAAGCTTAGTTTATGAACTACTTAAGGAGGAAATAGAAAAGGTGATGAAGTAATGCCGTACTCAAGGAAGGTTCAAGAACTTTTTATCAAGAATGGAATAAGCGTAGGCGACATAGTAGAGGTTGAAGCTTATGGAGAAAAGTTATCTGGAGTCCTTTTACCAAGGGAAGAAATAGATTTTGGAGATCAGGACGCAATAGTTATTAAGTTAAAAAATGGATACAACATTGGTATAAATATATCGAACATAAGTAGTATAAGAAAGACTGAGGCACATGTTGAACTTGAAAAGTTTCCCAAATTAACTGAAGTAAAACAAAAAACAGAACTTCCAAGAATTTCATTCGTTTCAACTGGTGGCACTATAAGTTCTAGAATAGACTACCTAACGGGAGGAGTAGCCATGCTTTTCTCTCCTGAAGAAATTTTAAATGGTGTGCCAGAGCTTCAGAACATCGTAAACATAAGGAGAGCAGAAAGATTGTTCTCTTTGGCCTCCGAGGATTTAACTCCGAACGAGTGGAAACAAATTGCGAGAAAAGTAGTTGAATTTTTAACAGAGGGTGATGAAGGTGTAGTAATTTTACATGGAACAGATACAATGCATTTTACTGCTGCAGCGTTGTCTTTTATGATAAGAGGCCTGAATGCTCCTGTAGTACTTACTGGCGCTCAGAGGTCTGTTGATAGAGGATCAAGGGACTCAGATTTTAACATAATTTCTTCTGCAGTTGTAGCTGCAAAGTTCCCGTATGCAGTAGTTTCTATAGTTTTTCATAGCTCAATGAGCGATGACGAAGCAATTGTAATAAGAGGTACAAGAGCTAGAAAGATGCACACTTCAAGAAGAGATGCCTTTAGACCAATAAATGAGATCCCACTTGCTAAGGTAAGTAAGGATGGAAATATAAGCGTGCTAATAAGTAACTTAAAATCACGTTCAAAAGATACTCCTTGGTTTGACGATGCATTTGAGGAGAAAACTGCACTCATAAAGACTTATCCTGGTTCAAATCCAGAGGTTCTAGATTTTATAATCGACAGAGGTTACAGAGGTGTAATTCTTGAGGGGACTGGCTTAGGGCATGTTCCAACTCAAACTTTGGATCAGAGAAACTCTTGGCTTAATGCCATAAAGAGAGCAACAGACCAGTCTATTTTCGTTGGCATAACTTCTCAGTGTATCTATGGAAGAGTTGACCCATATGTTTACAGAAATGCGAGACTTGCATTTAAGTCTGGAGCAACATATCTTTCAGACATGACCTCAGAAACAGCTTACGTAAAGCTTGGATGGTTGTTGGGACATGGCTTTGATATGGAAGACGTAAGGAAAATGATGCTGTTTAACTTTGCAGGGGAGATTTCAGATGGAGACGATCCAAGAACCTATCTTTATTAATTAAAAAAGACTTGTACGTGGCTTTTTTAGATTCGTAAGCTCAAAAATCTAAGCTGCCTTTAACTCAAGAGTAAAGTTAAAATAACTACCACTTTAGTATAAAAAACAAAATTGTTACCTCATGTTGTTCTAGAACCAAAAGAAAACTACAATAACGATTTTGCAAGAAATCACAGGGTTCTTCTCAAGAACCCCATTTCAGAATGGTCAAGCAGTGTTTTTTCTGTGAAAGTGAACATATTTAGGGAAGAATCTTTTCTTACTCCAAACAGAGATTATCCTGTCGAAGGTTTTCTTTGTGATCTATACGGTAGCACGTGGAAGGTTCTAGACTCTTTTGGTATTTCTTTAAGAGATGAAAATCTTCAAGAAGTTGAAATTAGCCCAACTAAAGTGTACTATAACATTTTATCTGCAAAGTACTTCTATGAAGTAAAAAAACATGGAGAGATTTCTTTAGAATTTTCCTTGTGCAATACTAGGCTACCGAATGCTGCTTCTTTAAGAATAAAAATATCTCAGGAGGGAATTCCTTCGAGGTTTAAGTATTTCTTTTATTTTCTTCTAAAGCTTAGACCAATAAAGGGAAACTACACTCCATGTAATGTTTTCTCAAAGCATCCTGAAGGTGTTCTTTGCTCAAGCAGTAAAGTAGAAGTAAAAGTTGAAAGTAACCAGAGCATACATTCAGACATAAGTAAAGTTAGGTCCTTAGTGTGGAATTATAAGCAAGGTTATGGCTTCAGATACAAGGAAAACGATAGAGTGTTGTTTAAAAGTGAACAGGAAGAGATATATGTAGTTGGACCTTTTTATACTAATTTATCTGAGGAACCTATTGAACTTAAAGTTGTAGCTTGTGAAACAAAGTATCCAAAAGAAGAAGTACTTAGAGAATTAGTTTGCTTATCTCCTATAAATTATTCTCACGTTAATGATATATTATCATCTATTCCGTTTGAAGGAATAAGCGATGAAAAAATAAAAGAAGCTATGAAGGGAAGGCTAGTTGCACTACTAACTTTTGGAAAAAGAGTTTCTCTAGACTCAAAAGATTATCTTGTACCTGAAGCAGGAGCATGGTGGTTTAGAGAAGTTTGGCTTAGAGACCTCTACGAAGGACTTTTCTGGAACCTTAACACTTATTTAACAGCTGGTCTTTACAATTTTGTTGCTAGCCAGATAGATTTTGGTTTTTCTCTGATGAACGACTATGGCATGCTACCAAATTTTATTGTATTTGAAGGAGAAAGAAAAATATTGAACTTTGAATCAATCGATGCCACTTTACTATTTCATAGGCTAGTCTTGAAGTTAGGCCAAATAACTAATGACAAAGTCTTACTAGAGAGAGCATATAAATCTTTCAAGAAGTTTGTTGATGCCATTAAAGAGGATAAAATGAAAAGCGTTAGAATATATGAAGGTTTAATTCTCTCTCCTCCAAACTACAGTTGGATCGATAGTAAGTATGAAATAAAAATTGATAATAAAACAATACACAACTTTCCCAGTAGAGTTTCGATAAATATGTTAAGGGAATTTCTCTCAAAACATCAAGATGAGAAAGACATCTACGAACTACTTAATTCTTCATCGTTCTTTTTACCAGAAGTCCAAGCAAATTTTTGTCTTGTTTCAAATGAATATGAGAGAATAGTAAAAACTACGAACGACTATACCTTAAATCTGGCTGAAAAATCGCTTGAAGGATACCTTGAAATCTTAAAAAGCAGTAAGACTAATATTCCACCAAATATAATTTACATAAATCATAAAAACGAATACCTAAAGGATGAAACTCTATCTTCTGCTTCTTTTTCTTCAGTTTCAATCCTGAAATCTTACTTAAGCAAAGACATTCTGCAGAAAGCTCTTGAAACAGCCCAAAAAGAACTTGTTGTTTATAGGAAGCTAATGAAACTTGGTTCTGAGACATATCCCTTTGGTTTAATTACGCAGAAAAGAGAGCATGCGCTTTACTTTGGAGATGAACAGTACCACGGCTATGTAGTTTGGCCAAGAGAAACAGTCTATATCATAGACCTTTTAGAAAAACTTAACTTAACAAAAGAAATAGATAAGATACTTCTCAACAACTTAGATGCTTCGATCTCTGAGAGGATTCCATTTTATCTTTCAGAATTGTTTGAAGTTCCAAAGCCTCAAAAAATGCCAGAAAATGAGCCAGAGAATCCAACACCAATAAAAAATCCAGCACAGTATTGGTCAATGTGGTTCGACCCGTACTTAAAATGGCTTTTAACGTAAAGTTAATGTTTTGAAAAGTTAATAAAAGCTTACTACAACTAAATAGCTTTTACCACTTTTACCGTTTCTTTTCTTATTTTCTCTAAGACTTTATACCCACAGTATGGGCACCTTATTTCCCTAGGATTCATCATTTCTGGAGTAAAAACACTCCCGCAAGCTAAGCACCTATAAACAATCGAAGATTTTTCTTCTTCCATTTCGGCCACCTTTAGCTTATAAACTAGTATAAATTTGTTTCGTTTTTACAATTGAGACTGTCAACTTAAGGCTTAAAGTTACACTTACCCTCGAACAATACTTGGGTGAAGTATAAATTGAAGGTAAGCATAGGCCAACTATATTATTTGTTCAGTAATAGAAAAATCTTTCCTAGGAGAAGAGTTTAAGTTGACAGTCTCGTTGCATCCACCTCAATCTTTTTAATGGGATGAGCCTCATCACCGTATTTGATTCTGACTTCTCCGTCCTCATAGAAGGGGAGAACTAGGTTTTTATCCATCATATTCTTCCCCTCAAGCGCGCGCCAGATTGCGTTCTGCGTCAGTGTTGTAGAGAAAAGGTTACGCGACCTGTGCAGAATGCACCGAAGTTAACACTTACAAAGAGCAGCAAAGCGTGGGCCCCGTTATAGAGTCTGAAACGAATCGAAGCGGTAGGAGTCGACAACTGGGTGGAGAAAGGCAGGAGAAAGTGGATGCGGGCTACTGTCAACTAGGTGAGTAGGCTGGGCTTTTCTCGTTTTTAGAGGCGTGGCCCACCTCTACTATAAACGTGTCTTACAAGAAGCTTGGTTTAAAACGCGTCGTCTAAGTGGTTTAGTAAGGTTTTTAACGTCTTACCGTATTTTCCTGCATAGACGTAATGGCATGAAGTATTTGATTTCTGTTTCCAGCGCTCCGGTTGCTAGGCTTGGAGATAAGAAGTATTACGATTTAATCGGCACTGTAGGCGTGATGAAGAAGATTCTATCCGAGTCGGTTGTGGATGGTTTTGAGCTGCAGCTTGAGCCGGAATGGGATAGCGAGAATCCTCCTTTGACTGACGGGGATCTTGCAGATTGGACCAAGACCCCTAAGTATACGGCTAGAGAAATACTGGATGTTTTGAAAAAGGAGGCACTGCCTATATTATCCGTACATGCGAGCAGAGACATTGGCTGTTATCTTTGTTCAAGCCGGGAGCGCGATTGGGAGAAAGGGAAACGGGTTGCATATGATGCTTTACTTATCGCCAGCGAGCTGAGAGCAGGTGTCTGTGTATTCCACCTTTGGGATACTTGGGCAAAGGGCTTCGACCTAGGTCGTATACAAAAAACTTTCAATGAAGTTGTGCGCCAATTTCCCGGTGTAAAGGCGTCTGTAGAAAATATTCCGACTCATTTGGAGGGTTACACGCCTTTCGCTTTAGTGAAACTTTTCGATTATGTAACGCTTGATCTGCGGTGGGCTATTCTCTATAACGAGCTGGACTCTTTCGAGTTGATTGTTGATAAAATAGTAAATGTCCATTTGCGGGGAAAGCTTTGGCAGGGCAAATGGGTTTTAGATCATCCTGGCTTCGATTTCTATGAGGCTTTGAAAAGAATAAGGAATAACTGGGGGTATGAAGGGTTGCTGACTATGGAGCCCGACGGCACAGTCGATGGTTCATTCGACAGATCGTGCTTTCATAGCTTTGTTGAAGCTATGAAAACACTGCGCACTGCTTAAGATTTTACTTAATTTTAATAGGCCTTCATCTCTCGTGGGTCAGCCATTTTGCGCGCGCGCTTAAGGTTGAAACTGTACTCACCAATCTTCTCCTCATCCTTCCTTAATCGGATAGTTCGCCCCTCCCTTAGCTGTAAGGCTTAGAATAAAACGTTTTCCTTCTACCGTTTTTGAAACCTTCCCTTCGCCCACCAACCTTGTTATCCGGTTTCTAATCATGTATTCTGGGAAATCTATTAATTTACGAATCTCCTTAACGCTTTTAGCGCCCTGTTTTACTGACTGAAGCATCACGATGTCGATGCAGTGTCTTAGGAGAGGTTTACGAATTAGGATAGTAATCTTCTCCCTTTCCTGTAGAATCTCTATGCTGTCCAGTATTTTAAAGCAGAGATGCCGTTTAATCCTTTTCTCCTCCTTGAAAGCACGCGTTTCGTGCAAGCCTTATTTTCCCCTGTTTCTCGCAATATCCCCTCTTTACAAGAAGCGCCCTTAAGTAGATACTGAACAGAAAATATAAAAAGGCCTGTAGGGAAGGTTTTTCTTGGGCCCGTCGCCTAACCTGGATATGGCGGCAGCCTCCTAAACTATACAAATATGTAGATACGTGAAGAAAGCTGTAATGATCTGGGTTCAAATCCCAGCGGGCCCGTTCTTCCTCCGAATTATTGTCAGCACATGTCTGTCTAGAAATAGATGTTGAACTAATCCTTAATAGGAGGTGAAACTTTTATCACTAAGTTTAATGCAGGAGTGGGAGGTGATATGATAATCTCTGTTGCAAGCGGTAAAGGAGGAACAGGAAAAACCACAGTGGCAGTAAACATGGCTCTCTCTTTAGAGGGCGGAATCCAATTGTTAGATTGCGATGTTCAAGAGCCAAACGACCACCTTTTTTTCAAGATGAATAGTTATGAGGAAAAGAGGATATATTCTCCTACACCTAGAGTAAATACGGAGCTCTGTGACAGATGCGGTAAATGCGCAGAGGTTTGCCAATTTAACGCGATTGCAGTGCTGCCTAACAAGATCATGATATTCGACCAGCTTTGCCACAGCTGTGGCCTGTGCAGCATAGTCTGCCCGAGAAAAGCAATCATCGAAGAAAGCAGGGAGATAGGAGTTATACGAATGGCTGAACAGAATAATATTAGGCTCGTTTACGGAGTATTGAATCTGGAAGAACCAGTGGCGGGACGCTTAATCCGTGCAGTCAAGGATGAGATTAAAGAGGGAAAGGACGTGATAATCGACTGTCCCCCTGGAACCTCATGCCCGGTTATAGAATCCGTCTACGGTAGTGATTTTTGCATCCTTGTAACGGAGCCCACGCCATTCGGTTTACACAGTCTTAAACTGATGGTTGATATGCTGAGGGAGATCAAAATACCTTTCGGGGTCTTAGTGAACAGGACGGGGATAGGAGATACACGCGTCTACGAATATTGTAGAAACGAGGATATTCCTATACTTCTCGAGATACCCTATGATAGGAGGATTGCAGAGCTATACTCTAGGGGGATACCATTCGCAGTAGAAATGAAGGAATGGAAACCCAAGTTTCAAGAACTGTTTCAGAATATTAAGGTGATGGTTGGAAAATGAAGCAGGTTGCGATTGTCAGTGGAAAAGGCGGAACTGGTAAAACCACCATAGCCGCAAGCTTTTCATGCCTGGCTAAGAATAAAGTAATCGTGGATTGCGACGTTGACTCAGCCATGTTACATCTATTGTTGAAACCGGAAGTCATATCAAGTAGAGAGTTTCATGGCTTGAAGCTCTTTGAGATCGATGAAGGCAAATGTAAAAAGTGTGGTCTATGCGAGTCCCACTGCAGGTTTAATGCTGTTAGGAATTTTCAAATCGATCCGTTCTTATGCGAAGGGTGTGCCGTGTGTTATTATGTCTGCCCAGTAAACGCGATAAAAATGCGTGAAAAAACATCGGGTTATATGTTTACTTCAAAGACTAATTACGGCCCGATGGTTCACGCAAGACTGAATGCCGCTGAAACGAATTCAGGCAAGCTCGTGACAATGGTTAGGAATGAAGCGGAACGAATCGCTGAAGAAGAAAATGCTGACTTAATTCTAATCGATGGTCCTCCTGGATTAGGCTGCCCGTTATTTGCAACACTGACAGGCATAGATATGGCGATTGCGGTGGCTGAGCCAACTATGTCTGGGATTTATGATTTGAATAGGTTAATACAAGTTATTACACATTTTAGAATCAAACCGATTGTTATAGTGAACATGTATGATGTTAATGAGAAGAATGCTAAGGAAATCCTGAATTACTGCGAGCAGAATGCTGTTGAGGTTGCTGGGCTAATACCATTTGACAGGATTGCTGTAGACGCTCTAGTCAATGGATTGCCAGTGATCGAGTATGCTCCGAATAGCAATATTAGCAAAGCAATAAAGCAGATCTGGAATACAGTAGAGGAAGTTATAGGATGAGCAAGAGCGCATCTTGCAAAAACAATATAGATGTCAGCAATAAGGAAATGAAAGCAATCGGGGTTCTTGGTTCTCCACATGAAGATGGAAATACGGCTTATTTATTGGAGGAAATTTTGAGTGTTTTAAGAAAGGAATTAAAAACCGAAACGATTTTTCTTAAAAACTATGAGATCAGGCCATGCGAAGGATGCTGTTTCTGCGAAGAGAGTCACAAATGCATAATTGAAGATGATATGAAAAAGCTGTATCCAAAGATTATGGAAGCCAGCGTCATCATTTTGGCTAGTCCATCATATATGGGGGGCGTAACATCACGTATGAGAGCTTTCATGGAAAGAACATGGTGTTTGCGAAAAGGGCAGGTTGAAAATAAGATTGGGACTTGGATTGTTGTCGGAAGAAGAAGGATTGGAGGCGCTATAAACGAGATGAACGAGTATCTGGACAGACTGAGAGTAATAAAGGTTCCGGGATGCTCAGGTTACGCATTCCGAAAAGGTGATATTTTAAAAGACAAGGAGGCATTAAAAGAAGCGCGAATGCTGGGAGAGCGTATTTTGAAAATAGTAAAAAAAGTTCACTCATCCTAGCTCCCTTCCTCAACTCCAATAGAAGGAAGCTTCCCTTTCTACGTGTCTCTTGCCATAGCTTTATTCAGGTGGTAGTCTCCGTAGGACGAGTCGGAATATGATGCACCTTTTGAATAAATATACAGAAAGTATTCTGGTTCACCGTGAAAGTGATTATCTCTTAGCATCGCCTTTCTGCGAAGATTCTCGCAATCTATTTCCGCGAAGGATTCGTGATTAAGACTTTGGTGATTCTCTTTGCTATAATTTATATCATACCTTTTTATTTCCTCCAGCTGAGCGCCGCGATAAAAGCTTTTTTTTTAAACGCTATTACTAACTCAAGTAGGATGAAAATAGGAATGGCTGAAGATGTTAAGCTCACCATAGTCTATGACAATAATGCATGTGATGGAAAACTAGAAACTGCTTGGGGATTCGGTTGTTATATTCAGATTGATAACGTAACTGTTCTTTTCGACACCGGTGGAGATATTCGGATCCTACTTAGTAACATGGCTAAGTTAAATCTGCCTTTGGAAGAAATAGACATGGTCGTCATTTCCCACATGCATGAGGATCACACCGGGGGGCTTTTCAAAGTTTTAGAGTTGAATAGCAAAGTCAAGGTTTATTTGCCAGCCAGCTTCCCTATTGAATTCAAGGGGAGAGTCAGAAAATACGGTTGCGAGCTGTTCGAGATAAAGAATGCGACGAAGATTTGCAACGGGTTGGCAACAGTGGGAGAACTCAATGGGATTAAGGAGCAATCTTTGATTGTCTCCTCGTCAAAGGGCCTTATCGTGGTTACTGGTTGCGCCCATCCGGGGATCGTAAACGTCTTGAAGAAAGCAAAGGAGTTAACAGGTAGAGACATTTATCTTGCAATAGGAGGCTTTCACTTAGGTGGGGAATCTGAAAAGACGATCCTGTCAATTATAGGGGAGCTTAAGAGATTAGGGGTAAAGAAAGTGGCCCCTTGCCATTGTAGTGGAGACTTGGCTAGGAGGCTTTTCAGGGAAAAATTGGGAGAGGATTACATGGAAGCAGGAGTGGGAGCACGCTACTCTTTCAGCATCTGAATATGAAGAGCATTCTAATTTTAAGCCATAGCAAAAATCTTACGGTTTTAAGTGTCTCTAGGCCTCATGATTGACCGCTGCTACTTTCAGTTTTATCACCTCTAGAAAGAAATATACTTAAATAGATTGATAATGTTGATCAAAAGCATTTTGATAAAAAGAAGATAATTAGTAGTAAACTAAAGCTAAAGCTGTCTATATGCATCTAGAGCTGCCATTATAACTGGATTTACTACAGGAGATGCCGACAGCCTCGGGTGGCCTCCATATTGCATTGTAGTGATTTCGTCAATTTTCATCTTATTCTGGACTGCTATTGCAATGGTGTTGACAAGCTCTGCAACTTCATCACATGTGCAAGATGCTTGTGCTCCAATAAGGGTTCCATCTTTTAGAAATATTAGTTTTAATTCTGTTTCGCTTGCGCCGGGTAAGTGAGCAGGATGCCTGTTAACAACCTTTGACCTTCCAACAACGTATTCAACGTTCTCTTTCTTAGCTAAGCTTTCAGTAACACCGACACATGCTAATGCTAAGTCCCCAATCTTTGTCGAAAAAACTCCAACCTGACCGCTCATCCTTTTACTCACTTTTGCACCATATAAGCTCATAACAGCAACTCTTGCTTCTTGACAGGCAATTGAAGCTAGCATGATTGGCGTGGGCTTTCCAAAGAGGAAGTGCCTTTTTTCGGTCATGTCTCCAACTGCAAATATATTAGGATCGTTTGTTCTCATAAACTCGTCGACAAGAACGCCGTAGTCCCCAATTCTTAAACCAATTTTTTTAGCTAACTCTATGTTTGGACGATAACCGATTGAAACAACAACTACGTCTGCAGGTATCTTCTCTCCATTTTCAAGCTCTACTCCTTCCGCTTTTTCTTCACCATAGATCTTTTTAACAGTTCTACTCGTTATTATTTTTATTCCCTTTTGCTTCAGCTTCTCTTCTGCTTTAACCGCAAATTCTTCGTCAAAATTTAAAAGTAGGCAGTGTGGAAGCATCTCTACTATTGTTACATCTTTTTTAATGTTTGACAAATCGTCCGCGAGCTCCACCCCTATAAAACCACCACCAATTATGACAATCTTGTTTGCGTTTCGTAATGCTTTCTGCAAAGCTTCAACTTCTTCATACCTCTTGGAGACTCTAAATACATTCTTTAAGTTTACACCTTCTATTGAAGATGGGACAAAAGGCAAAGAGCCGGTGGCTAAAATCAATTTTTCATATTCATAAGAATTCCCGGAAAAAGTAATTACTTTTCTACTATTTCTGTCAACATCAATAACATCATCAATCACAACTTTTACTCCTTGATTGGTTAGAAGTGCATACGGCATTAAATCCTTATCGCAACTTTCTAGTGTAGCCGCTAAGTATGGTATCGCGCACGGTATGAGTGTTTTACCTTCACTCTTTATAAGAAGAATGGATTTGTCTTTATAAAGCATTTTAGCTGTATATGCTGCTGTAAACCCACTTGCACTACCACCGACAATCACTATGTCATACTTATTCTCGTTTTTCATAACCTCGGACCAAGCTTTTGTAATATTTTAAGCTTTACTTGTCGGGGAGCGTGTCCAAAATTTTTATTTTTCGCCTTAAGCTCACAGGGATTCTACATGAAGAGCTTAAGCGTTTTGGAAACAACGTTAGAAAGTCTTTCCTCGTATGATTAAAGGAGGGATTTGCAATGGTTTTCTGGCGTAGTTGAAAGCTAGAGAAGCTTAAAACCTTTATATGGAAGCTTTGTTTTTAGAGAGCGCTAAATGTCGTATAGAGTGTTTGAACAATTTTCAGAATACTACGATTCTTGGTATTCTCAGCACCCTGAAGTTCTTGAGTCGGAAATACGGGCAATCAAGGCCCTCGATCTTAATGGGTTAGGGCTTGATGTGGGTGTCGGCACCGGTATTTTCGCTAAGGAAGCGAAAGTGCAAATCGGGATAGATGCTTCCAATCGGATGCTAAGAATCGCTGTGAAACGAGGCATACAAGTTATCAGAGCCCTAGCGGAGTTTCTACCGTTTCCAGACAAAATATTCGACTATGTTTTGATGACAGTTACTTTGTGTTTTCTCGATGATCCGGAAACAGTCTTGAAAGAGATTTATAGGGTTTTGAAACCTAATGGTGTTCTAGCAACGTGCATCATCGTCAGGGATTCGCCTTGGGGTCAGCTTTATGTTGAGAAGGCTGAAAAAGGTCATCGCTTCTACCGTTATGCACATTTTTATAGTTTATCGGAACTTGAAAAATTGCTTGGAAAACACGGTTTTAAAATCCTAGACTATAAATCAACTCTAACCTATCCGCCTTCATCCATCCCTGTTGTAGAAGACCCGAGAAGCGATCCGCATCAAGGAAGTTTTCTATGCGTAAAGGCCGTTAAGAGATAGATGAGTTTTTTGACCAAATGACGGGTAGCCGCGTAAGGTGCAACCATATAGTAATTGGGCAAATAGGCAATACGGCCCGTATTGAAAAGGGTATTATTTATTTTTCCGTAAAGTTTTTATACAATATTTTATGCATGAACTGCGATGCATCTAAATGGAGGAAAATGAGGACAGGGAGCTTGAGAGAATTAAACAAGCAAAATTGCGAGAAATGATGAAGAGAACGGCTAGCGCACCCTCTTTCGAAAAACGGGAAGCATCCTTGGGAAAACCTGTTGAGATGACTGATGCAACCTTCAAAGAAACAATTCAGAATAATTCGCTGGTGGTTATTGATTGCTGGGCGCCTTGGTGCGGCCCATGCCATATGGTTGCACCTATCATAGAGGAGCTGGCACGAGATTATTCTGGAAAAATCCTGTTTGGAAAGCTTAACGTGGATGAGAATCCAGAAGTTAGCACACAGTATGGAATAATGAGCATCCCAACACTATTAGTGTTTAAAAACGGAAAACTTGTAGACAGGATTATCGGCGCAATGCCGAGACGACTGTTGGAATCAAGAATAGCACGTTATCTATAAGATTAATGAGATTGATTGTGAAATACATAGAGAGATAGGGCTATAACATTAGAGTGGTTTGGTAACATGTCATACTCATAAATCCTAAAAAAATTAAGCACTTTTTACGCGCGCTTCAATGTCCTTCATCTTAGCTTTTTATTCCGGTGGTAGTCTTCGCATGTAGTACGTGTTCCCTTCATATTCAAGCTCTCTAAGCTTGCCTCTTCGTAAGAGTTTCTCTATAATTTGCCAATCTGCATTCGCCTTTTTTAGAAGCTCTTCAACCGCTTCTTTCCGCATGGGATGCACCGCTGTTATGCTTAGCAGATCCTCTTCAAGTTCTCCTGTTAAGGCGAAGGCGTTTCCCTCATAGCCCATTAAATATTCAACTCTGCCAGCGCCAAGCTTCTCAGAAAAGATTTGGAAGGCCGGGTTTATGGTTTCCTCCTTGGCCGGCCTAACCCATTCCTCCGCCGGCAGTCTAGTTGGAATAGCAATGTAGGCCTTATCCAGCTTCTTCAGATTTCCCAAGAATTCTGCTATCTCTTTAAACTGGTCTCCGTAGTCGATGCCATCTATCAACATCGTCTCGCTTATGATCGCGCCTTTAAACTCCTCCGAAAACCTCTCTATCCCCTCTAAGACAGCTTTCAGCCTCAGGTTCTTATGGGGCCTGTTTATCATTCTCCACAAGTCTTCCCTGATCGCATCCAATTTTAGGGAAACCAAGTCTGCTTTCATTATATCTTTCCTAACAGGTTCCTTCCATATCAATGAAGCATTGGTTAAGACAGCTATTGGAATGCCAAACACCTTAAGGGCTGAAATCTGTTCGCCTAATTTAAGCTCCAGCGTTGGCTCTCCGTCCGGAACAAAAGACAAATAATCGATTTTTCATTCCTTAGCATCGCTTCATGACTTTCTTTTTAACATCTTGGGAAATCTTCTCCGTTTCATGAAAAACCTTTCTTTCGACGGTCATATTCGTAGTTTTTCCCGATTGGCAGTAGACGCAGGAATACGTGCAAGTTTTCGCTGGAATGTTATTCACTCCTAGACTCCTGCCTAAGCGTCTTGATGGAACGGGGCCGAAAGCTAGCATCCTGGGTTTCGAGGAGAGTTTTCCTGCCTTGACATACGGGTCTTGGTTGCTTGATGCATATCAGCTGAGTTGCAGCTCAACAGTTTTAATGGCTTCTTTCACTGGCGTGCCAGGCTTTACAATGACTTTAGACATCTTATGGTCTTCAATTAGTTCTGAAGCGCTTGGACCAAGTTCACCCGATATTACAACATTAACATTCATGTCTATTAGGGTCTTGACCAAAATAGGGCCGGCGCCGAACCTGAAGGACGCGGCTGGGTTCTTAAGCACCTGCACGTTCTTTACTTCCCCGTTTATAATGTCTACAATTGTAATAGTATTCGTTCTACCAAATACTTCTGCCACCTCGTCCTCTAAACCCTTCTCCCCTTTCGTCGAGACCGCGATCCTAAGCTTCCCCATTCTTATCACCTTCACTCGGACTGGGAAGATTCCTGATTCGCGTCCTTAAGCTCTTTAAGCCTCTTCTTTATCTTGTTCAGTTGCTGTTGCAAAGAGTCCATTTGTCTCTCTAACATCAGTATCTCTTCCTCTCTGGATGAGAATGTGGCTTGCATCGGTCGGCCTACGGGTGCTTGAGAAGGCTGAGGAAAGAAACGCCCCATGCCCCTACCCATCCCGGTTCCAAACCCTCTACCCCTGCCTGGGTCCGCCCCGAACCCGGGAGAACCCGGGGTGGTGGCATCTTGGAGCTCCCCTCTTTTAAACATCTCAATAGCCTCCCTCACTGTGCCGGATGCTCCTATCAAGACTCTGATTCCTGCGGAGGAAAGCACTTGATACGCGTTCGGACCAACGTTTCCAGTTATCACTGCCTCGACATCCCTGCTCGCTATCTCCTGCGCTGCTTGAATCCCTGCACCACCCATCGAATTCACGCTCATATTTGGAATGGATTCAAACGACATTGTTTCAGTATCAATAATAATGAAGTATTGGCACCGGCCAAACCTAGGGTCAACCGGGGAATCTAGGCTTCTTCCAGCTGCGGATACTGCTACCTTCATCTCGCGTCACTGTTTCTTAAGCTCTTCAAGCCTCTTCCTAATTGCATCGAGCTCCTGCTCAAGCATTCTCGCTTCCTCTTGTAGTATCACTATTTCATCTTCCCTCGACATCGGAAGCATCCAAGGTGTTATTGGACCATATATTCCTGTCCACCACCGTCTTGGAAGCCATGGGAACCATCTGCATCTCAACCACCAAGCCCAATACGGGTATGCGAACCATCCCCACGGTCCCATAGCGTATGGCAACGTGCTCACCTCCTACTTAGACTCCTTCTTCTCCAGGAGCTTCCTCAACTCTTCGATCCTCGCCTCCACGCCTTTAACCTCCTCATCTAAGTGCTTTCTGTAGTCCTCAAGCAGAGCTAGCTCCTCCTGTGGAGATGGACCCATAAAAGGCAAGGGGTAGTTAAATTCCCCTGAAGAGCCTTTCTTCAAATTCTCTAGTCTCCTTCTCGTTGCCTCAAGCTGTGTTTCAATGGATTTGGCCTGCTCCTCCAGCATTCGGATCTCGTCCTCTTTGCTTACAGGAGCCCAGGGCATGTACAACGGGATTTGTGATGCACCCTTGTTAGTAAGATACTGCCTGTATTGCGGCATTAGACCGCTTGAAATAATCCATTCCGCCGTCGGTGGAAGACCTGTAGGAGACCTGCCTACCCATCCTGGCGAATAGCCGAATCTCATCCATCCGGGCAGCCCCGTCAAATAGTACATTCTCCTCCATCTATACCCCATTCTTAATCACCTCCAAGCATAAGGGTAATAGTACAGGCTATACGGTGGGTAATAGTACGGTGCGATCGCGATATATGGGTTGAACAGCCACCAGCATGCGCCCCTGCCAAACCACCAGCCAGGCCTCTGCCATGGCGGTAGGAAGCTGAATGGTCCTCTTCCAGGCCATGGGCTGCTCCATCCTCCGAAACCTCGTGCATACCATCCTCCTCTCCATCCCATCTTCTATCACCGCCATTTTTGTGCAATCGCACATATATAAATCTTGCCTTTGCACAAAATTCTTTAAAAAACCCGTTTAGATCAGAAAGCTACGCGTCAAGCATGATAACTAATTCCCGCCCTTCAACAAGCATAGTAGCCACCTTTTTCCGCGCACTATTTAAACACCGCCACACAGTGCCTCGTGAAACACCCATTCTTTGAGCAGCCTCCTCCTGCAGCAGGCCCTCGTAATCGACTAGCCGTAACGCTTCGTACTCGTCAATAGTCATTTTAACCTGTTCTTCGCCTGGAACGCTGGATTCCTCGAGAGATGCTGGGATGAACCTGTTAGCCTTCGGCAAACCATTAATCACCCTAGGCTTAATGGGTCTTCCTGGGCCCTTTTTCCGCCAGCCCCAACGATAGCCGAACAACTTTTTCTCGTATTATGTTTTCACCTAGAACATATATTAGTCTATAGAGATGTTGTCCCAAAAACTTTCTTTTTAAAGTATATGTTCGTAAGGCTTTTCGAGAATACATGGGATGCGTTGCTTTCGGCAAACGGCTTCGTAAGGCATTGCTATATGCAGTTTAAGGAAATGGTAGGGAAGGCTTTAACAGCATGCATGAAGTTTGACAGGATCTTTGCTAGAATAGATGGAAGGAGAAACATGTATGTCCTGTATATAATATTCTCATGGTTGGACAGTCCTTCTATGCTAATGTATGCGATGCTGGTGCATTCATCGATAACGGCAATAGTTTATGCGGTAAGAGCTTTTCAACATATGAGTGCTGCAGATAAGGCAGAGGGAATTAAAGGATGTTTTTAAGCTTTTGGGGAAACCTAGCTAATTCTTCGCCAAATATTCGTTCTTTACTGTCGAATATTATTGTATTTCTCTCTCAGAGCCTTCAACATCTGTCTTAATTCTTCCCTGGAGGGGAAGCTTATAGCTCCGACTGGACACCTGTGTTTGCATGCTTCGCAGCCCACGACACATTCATATGGCTTGGAAACTACAATCTTGTCTCCTTGCCTTGAATATACCCCGTGCATACAGAACTCGACGCAGGACCCGCATTTGATGCAGAGATCTTGGTTTATCCGGGGATACCAGTCTATCTCTTCCCTCGGAGGCCATAGGTTTGCCTTACTCATTCTCGTAAACCTCCATTTTTTTTCAACTGGTCGTTAGTTTTTCAATTGTTTCAGCAACCTTCTTCATGGCTTCCGGAGTCTCCATGTTCCTTAGGTCGAGCGGGACCACTTGCTTATCGAAGTCTAGTCCTTTCTCGGTGAAAACATCCTTAAACATTTTTCTCTGCATTCTCGGGTCGCATCCTCCGATCACGTAGATCCTATCCTTATCCCCGTCTTTCAAGAGGTCTCTCAGGAAGTTGTCTCCATCCGTGACGCAGAGCTGCGGGTGGATAACAGCGTACTCAACATCAAGCTCGTTTCTGACGAAGTTAACTAGCTTCCAAAGCTCTAGCTTCGCGAACCCTGGGCATTCTCCAGTACAGAAGCACATTATGAATCTGGGACGGTTTTTAGCGCTCTTCATCCTGAGAGCCGCAGCTTTCCAGTGAGGTTTTTAAATCTTTCCCCGAAGGTTTATTTTCTAAACTAACGATGACAGGCCATACGTTTAAAATAAGTATAAAAAACACTAGCACGCGGGATGTTTAAATTTTCTTAATCCATGTATTTAAGGTTTAAAGCTTCGCTTCATCGATGATTATCTGTGCTATTCTCTGAACATCCGCCTCGTATATGTCTAGAGTCGGTATTTTTCGCAGGTACTTAGATATGTCGATCTCGTAGTCAATCTTTTTCCCAGCGTTCTCTAAAACTTTAGAGGCACACCTGTTGCCACACCCGTTTATAACTATGTTTCTCTTAGCTCTTCCAGCTATATCCAGATGCGGTTTTGAGCCTGCTGCGACCGCGGTCGTGCAGCACATTCTGGCTTTACCTAGGTTTGTAAGCAAAACCCCTATCTCGTGCCCTATCTGCCCAACGTTTGCAGCTCCGTCGCAGACCCAAACCATATTCTCCTGTTCTGCAACCTGGTGGCACGGGTGTAGAATCCTGGGTTGAACACCTTCCTTCTCATTGGGCATTAACAATCCACCTCCTTATCATCCTCCTGTCTTAACACGTTTTTATCCGTATCCCGAACATGCTCGGAACAAGTCTTCATCTCGACACCGCTTTTTTCGGCGAGGAAACCCCATACTTTCTCAGCTATTTCAGCGAAGGATCTAGCTGCGGGCGAGTCCTCTTGACTCATTATGAAGGGCATGCCCTCGTCTGATGCCTCACATACGCGTGGATCTAAAGGTATTCGCCCTAGGAAACTGATATTCATTTCCCTTGCCATTTCCTCTCCCCCTCCTGATTTGAAAACATCTATTCTCGTCCCGCACTTTGGACATACTAATCCACTCATGTTTTCAACTAGCCCTATAATAGGTACGTTAAGCTCTCTAGCAAACGTTACTGCCTTCCTAACCACGTCTTTAGAAACCTCTGAAGGTATTGTGACGATAATCACACCATCCATCTCCGGTAGTAGCTGCATGACGCTGAGTGCTTCATCGCCAGTACCCGGGGGAAGGTCGATGAGAAGGAGGTCAAGCTCGCCCCAAGTAATATCGGATAGGAATTGCCTTATCGCTGACATCTTAAGGGGGCCGCGCCATATAACTGGCGTCTCCTGATTGGGTAGAAGGAAGTCTATTGAAACAACTTTGATCCCTAATGGACCCGTTGCTGGGAATGCTCCAAGCGGGCTCACTCTTAGAATACCTCCCTTCATGCCAAGCATCCTGGGCACGCATGGACCGTGAATATCCGCATCGAGAATACCTACTTTACCTGGATTACACTTCTTAGCAAAGGCTATTGCTAGGTTTACTGTCACCACTGTTTTACCTACTCCACCCTTGCCGCTGATTACCGCGACCTTATGCTTAACCCTGCTCATTTTCTCTCTAAGCTTTTTCTCCTGCTCCTCTAACTCTTCTCTTCTTAGCCCAGCGTGTTGTGCCTGTGATTTTCCGCCCATGAATGGACAGTTTAAATCATAAACAATATTTATACCTTCCGTTTATGACTTAAACGCGATGGACGAGGTGGATAGGAAATTAATATCTCAATTACAGGTCGACGGTCGCACAACTCTAGAGAAACTGGGAAAGATGACTGGTTATACGAGTATGGGGGTTAAGAAGCGGCTTGAAAAACTCCTTGAAGACGAGGCGATCAGAGTATCGGCTCAATTGAACCTGAAATATTTTAACATGCGTCCAGCCATGGTCCTAATTGAAACAGATGGGGCTGAGACTATTGAGAGGCTTCTTAAACGCTTCGAGGAATGTCCCCGGATAATCTATATTTTCACGCTGATTGGCGGGTATAACATTATGGCTCTAATAGCGGCTGAAAACCAGAAGACTCTGGAAAGCATCTCCATGGGGAAATGCTCTTTGAGAAGCGGAAGGGGAATACGTAGGTCAGAGTTCTACCAGATAAAAGACGTCGGTTACTCTCCGCTTATGCCTGTAAGAATACGCTTAACGCATAGAGGTTTGAAAGAAGCTCCTTGCGGCGTTAATTGCAACTACTGTAACAGGTACAAATATGAAGAATGCGTAGGATGTCCAGCTACTGAGTATTATCGCGGAAACCTTTAACCGTTAAGTTGATTAAGAAACTATAGTTCGCCTAAATGAGTTTTAATCTTAACTATAGCCTCCACCACATCATCCATGTCCTCCTTAGTCCCTAGGAATATTGATTGAGGCAGTGTAACGGCTTCTCGGATGGCGCTCTCCGCCACAGGATATTTCGGCTTTCTTATTATTCGCGACCTGGAGCCGCGGGCTGTCAGCGTCATGCTGAGAGGCGGATGGTCTATTGTGCTGCAGGGGATACCTTCAGCCTTAAGAGCCTCCACGAATCTTTCAACCGGAATGTTTTCGAAACATTTCGAATCGTATTTAAACAAGTATGGCCAAGGCTGATGCCTAGTCAGCCTTTCATCGATCTTAAGCGTGGTTATTCCCTCGATTTCACTCAGCCTCATGCTCAAGTATTCACTGTTAGCCTGCCTGGTTTTCGTCTGTTCCTCAAGCCTTTCCAACTGGACCAGCAGTATTGCTGCTTGAAACTGCGTCATTCTGAAATTCCACCAGTTCCACCAGTATTCAACCCCCACGCTGTACACGTCGTCTCCCCTTATTCTTCCGCATGTTCTTAATGCTCTGCATCTTTCAGCGTAAAGCCTATTGTTAGTTATTATTATTCCCCCTTCTCCAGCAGTCATGAATTTCCCCTGTTGAAAGCTGAAGCACCCAATGTCTCCAATCGATCCCGCCGGCTTGTTCCTCCACATGAAGCCGTGGGCTCTCGCGCAATCCTCTATTAACGCGAGACCATGCTTCTCCGCGATTTCAAACAGCTTATCCATGTCTGGAGAGTTACCGTAATTGTAGACTGAAATTATGGCTTTGGTTCTACTCGTAATGCTTTTCTCAACTTCTTCAAAGCTCATGCAATATGACTCTTTGTCAACATCCACTATGACTGGGTTTCCTCCAGCCATTAAGACGGCACTGCCAGTCGCCCAGAACGTGAGCGCGGGCACAATAACCTCATCCCCCGCGCCTATTCCGATTGAAAGAAGAGCCAGGTGTAAGGCTTCCGTACCGCTTGAAACGCAAACCCCGTGGCTGCAGCCGTGGAACATGGAGAATTTTTCTTCAAACTCTTTTTCCTTAGGACCGCTTTCCCCAACGCCTCCTCCCCAAAACCTGCTTTTCAAGGTTTCTTCAAGAGCCTTCGTTTCTCTTTCATCGTAGACGGGCCATGCTGGCCAAGGCTTGGTTCGAACCGGTTTTCCCCCTTTTATCGCCAGCATGCAAATGTTTTTTCAACAGCTAATTTAAAGCTTACCATTAACTGATTGAAACACCATGCTGCTTCAAACAAGGGAGTGGACGGGCATGTTTAGCAATAGTCTTTAACAGCTGAGATGTTTCAGGGATTCTCGTTTAACAGTGTCATAGATTGCAAGAATGTTTTCCAACGGAGTGTCCGGCTGCAGAGAGTGTGAAGGGCCAAGGATTAGCCCGGTTGATCCGAGTTCCCTAATTCTTTTCCTAACCTCTTTTCTAACGTCCTCAACGCTACCGAAAGGAAGCGTTTTTTGAATAGAAAGCGTGCCTTCAAAAGCCATCTTGCTTCCGCACAGCTCTCTCACCCTAACAGGATCCATGGTTTCCGGTTGAACTGGGTTGAGTACGTCAACACCTATTTCAATCAAGTCGTGAATAATGGGCTCAATCCAACCGTCACTGTGAAAGAAGAAATACTTACCCTTAGAATGAATCAAGTCTGACAGGAGCTTGTACCTAGGCTTGAGAAACCTTCGCCAAAGAACTGGAGATATTATCATGGTGTTCTGCGCACCCACGTCATCACCATCGTAAACAATGTCGACACCAGCCTCCAGCAACATTTTAGCCTGTTTCAAGCGTATATCGTTAAGCGTGTCGAGAATTTTTCCAATCCTAGGATCGTTCCTCCTCATCATCACCATGAGCTCGTTAAAGCCCGTCAGCTGCCACGCGATCTCGAAAAGATGTATCACGCCACCGTAGACGCAGAAATCTTCGTTTTCCGCCCTGTATTTTTTCACAAGCTCGAAGCTTTCTTCATTAACTTCGGGCCAGACATAGTCTTCAACATCTATTGTCTTAAGAGGGTGATCGACATACTGGTAAGTATATGTTTTACTCGACCACTTGCTTATTATTCCCCACCTGTCTTTCCTAAGCTCATATTCACCGCTCCACCCAATCGTGTAAGCAGCCTCATACGGTCCCTCCTTAACTTCGACTCCTTTTGGAATATAGCCGCCGGTTAAGCTGATGGCTGGGGCAAACCTGACATCAACGTCGAGTTTAGAGCAAATATTGTCAAACCCCTTCACGTTAAGGTGTTCTTCAAGCAGTGAAATTACTTCAGGCCTCGCCCTAAAGACGGTGGGCACCCGGTCTATTTCCTCGAACTCGATGGATTTAATACATCTTTCCCTTGGATTCATCCTGGTTTCTAAAGCATACTGGAATTTAATCTTTACAGCAGGATTAAAATGGAGCAATGCCTTTAAATCCGGGCAATACGGAAATCCGAGGCTTCCATATTTGAAAGCAATACGGGTGTTTAAGCTTATTCAGCCGATTTCAAGAGGCACGCCTGTTTCGCTTGACCTAATAATAGCGCTTATGACTCTCGTCACTATGAGGCCGTCTTCCCCAGTTACAGGAGGCTTAGAGTCGTGAATCAAGCACTCTACAAAGCATTCTAACCCAGCCTTGAGGAACATGCTGACTTTTTCACTGGGCAAAACATACACGTCGGGAAAACTCATCTTATGATCATTCACGATTCTTACGCTGCCGTGATGAGTCCTATCTATTCTGATTGCCCCTTTCTCTCCGAAAACCTCCATTTTAAAATCCACTATGAATGGTTCACCCCTGGGGAGGATCCAACTGTTCTCCATCACGGTTGTGACTCCATTTTGAAACTCGATTATAGCCTGATAGAAGTCCGGGGTCCGGATTCCCATTGAGTTTAACACAACCGATCTTGAAACTCCGAAAACTCTTTTAGCCTCGTCTTTGAACAACCATCTAAGCAGGTCGAAGACATGGCTTCCGAGAAACCAGAGAACACTCGTCTTATCCGACCATTTTATCATTTCAGTTGGAACATATATTGTATCGCTTAAACGCGCATACGCGTTGACAACCCTACCAATCTCGCCTTTCTCTATCGTGTCCTTAGCCAACTGGAAGGGAGGGCTCCATCTGTTGCTGAAGTTAACCATTAGCTTGAGGCCGCGTTTACTCGCCTCCTCAACTATCTTCTCAGCGTCAGACACGTTTGTCGCAAGAGGCTTCTCCACGAGCAGATGCTTATTGTTCTCGAGAGCCGCGAGCGCAGGCTCCGTGTGTAAGTGGTCCGGTGTACAGATGGAAACTGCTTCAACATCAGGATCTTTAGCGAGACCTTGGAAATCAGGGTATATTCTTGGAACATTGTATTTTTCTCCAATCTCTCTAGCCCTTTTCACGTTCGAATCCGCTACTGCTAGGACTTCGGCGCGCTCTATTGTTTTAAATGATTTCAACTGTTGTTCACCCTGAATCCCGACACCGACGATTCCTATCCTAATCCTTCTCATGAGGGAAAAACACCGTTGGAAACATAATAAAGTTTTTGAGTGTGAAAAAGTTTTCACATTGTTAAATCAAGACACTGGTTTTTAGCCTTCTCTTCTATAAGGCACGCCTAGAGCCGCGGGTGCGCCAAGCTTTTTCCTCAATAAGCCTAGTGAGCTGGCGACCAACACTATGATTGTAGAAACATAGGGAAGTGCGCCAAGTAGGCTTGCCGGAACCCCGTATTCCTGAAGGTGAAACTGAAGGACTTCAACCCCTCCGAAAAGATATGCTCCGATCAAGCTTCCAAGAGGATTCCATAAGGAGAATATTGTAAGCGCTAGGGCTATCCATCCTCTACCCATCATTACACCCTCCCTCCAGCCCGGAGTATAGGAGAGGGTCACGTAAGCACCGCCGAGCCCCCCGAGCACTCCGCCTAGAAAAACACAAAAGTATCTTACAAAGTATACGTTGACCCCTGCAGCGTCTGCAGCTTCAGGCTTCTCACCCACGGCTCTAACTATTATTCCAAGCCTTGTTTTAAACAGTATGAACCACATTAATATTGAAAGAATCATTCCCAAATATACGACTGGGTCGTGGCAGAAGAAGCCACCTGCCAAAGGGATTTCCGACAAAACCGGTGTTTGAAGTATGGGGAGACGGTCTCTAAGAGGTTGTCCTACGTATTTTGCTCCCAGCAGGCTGCTGACTCCTGTCCCCAGCATTGCGAGAGCCAGCCCTGAAACAGTCTGGTTGACTCCAAGGCTTATGCTTGTGAATGCATGTATTAGGGAGAACAGGCCTCCGACAAGAATTGCTGCAGCCAAGCCGATCCAGACAGACCCTGTGAGCCATGTTACGGCAAAGCCTGCTAGTGCCCCCATCGTCATCACGCCGTCAAGCCCAAGGTTTAAAACTCCGGATCTTTCACAGTATATTTCTCCCAGGGTCGCGAGCATTAGTGGTGTTCCTGCTCTAACGGCTTCAGCCAGTATTGAAGCAGCTATATCCATATTTTTCTACCACCTATTTTAAACAGTATTCTGTATCTGGCGAGAACCTCGCTGCTTACAATGAAGAGTAGAATCACGCCGTTGAACACGTATACAAGGCTGGATGGCAATCTGAGGGAAACCTGTATCGCGTCGCTCCCAACCATCAAGCCGCTTATGAAGAACGATGCTACAATGGTTCCGAGAGGGTCAAGCCCCCCGAGCCAGGCAGGGATTATAGCGGTATAACCGTATCCGGGGGATATTCCCCTTATGAGGCGCCCATGTATGCCGGCGGCCTCCCCGACCCCGGCAATCCCCGCAAGCCCACCGCTGACCAGCATGACCAGCAGAATATTCCTGTTAACGCTTATGCCAGCATATTTAGCTGCCTCAGGATTACTTCCCACAATTCTGATCTCGTAGCCGATTTTAGTTCTCTTCATCAACACGTATAGAATGAGTGTCGAAACCAGGAGTAGTGCAAGAGTATAGTATTGTATTCTGGTTCCCCCTATGACGGGGAATCTGGCATAGCTGGGGAAGGGATCAGTCTGGGGAAACCCCCATTGCGTTAACCCTCTCCATGGGCCGGTCACCGCATAGTCCAGCAGCTTCAACGATATGTAGTTCATCATAAGAGTCACTATGACTTCATTAATATTTAGTTCCGATTTCAACACAGCAGGCAACAATGCCCATAAGGCTCCAATAGTAAAACCTGCAAGCAGCATAATGATTGTTATTACGCTTTGCGGAAGACCAGAATACAGTGCAACCCAGGTTGCAGCAATGGAGCCCATTATTAGCTGCCCCTCAGCACCTATGTTTAACACTCTAGCCTTATAGGCGAAGGTGAGCCCGACAGCGCATAATCCTATTGGCAGTGTCTTCACGATTGTCTCGGAGAAGCCATACAGGCTTCCAAATCCCCCGGTAAAAATTCTCAGATAGGCGTCAACCGGGTTCACACCGTAGGCGGCGAATAAGAGACCTATAAACGGGAGTGAAAACAGAATGGCGAGTATTCTGACAGATATGTTTATCCTTCTAGATACGGTTGGCCTTCTCTCCAGTCTTATCTCCAATCTTCACACCGCCGTTTCAACACGCGTATCCCGATGCTTCTCTTTTTCATGACTACGCCGCTCCCACGGTCATCGCAAGCCCGACTTCGCTTATTGAAGCTCCCTCTCCAAATTCTCTGACTATTTTACCCTCCTTCATCACAAGTATCCTGTTGCTTAAAGCTAAAACCTCATCCAAGTCTTCGGAAACAAGGAGAACACTGCCACCGGCTTCTCTAAGCCTGTGGAAAACCCAGTGCACATAGTTTGTTGAAGCAACATCCAGCCCTGAAGTAGGGTTGCTTGCGATAAGTATCTTAGGATTTATCGAGAGCTCTCTCGCCACTATCAGCTTCTGAATATTCCCGCCTGAGAGAAGGCTTACTGGAGCATTCACGCTTGGCGTAACTATCTCAAACTCCTGGACAAGCTTCTCAGTCTCTTTTCTAATTGCCTCACTATCGATAAATATTTTCCTTGAAAACTTTTCCCCATAGAGCTTCATAACCATGTTTTCTGCAACACTAAGATCTGGTGCAACACCATACCTGAACCTGTCCTCGGGAATATGGGCAACACCAAGCCGGATAATATTCTTAGGAGAAGCGTTCGTAATATTCACTCCCATTATTTTCACAATTCCTTTTTCAACTTTCCTCAGACCTGTGAGTGCTTCAACAAGCTCCCTTTGCCCATTCCCCGCAACCCCGGCTACACCCAGGATCTCCCCCTCCCTTAGGATGAAGGAAACATCCTTGACTGCCACGAGCCCCCTGTCATCCAAAACTCTTAGGTTCTCGACTTCTAAAACCGGCTTACCGTTTTTCTTGAAACTGTCAACACTAGGCCTGAACTCCAAAGGCCTGCCGACGATCATGTTAACCAAGTCTAGCCTGCTTGCCTCACGCGGCTTAACTTCAGCCGCCACAACTCTCCCCTTCCTTAGGACAGTTATGGAATCACTGGCCATAAGCGCCTCGTTAAGCCTATGCGTTATCAGAATTATTGACTTGCCCGTCTCAACCATTTTCCTTAAAGATTTGAAAAGCTCCTCCGACTCGACGGGTGTCAAGACTGAAGTAGGCTCGTCCAAGATCAGAAGTTTAACATTCCTGTAAAGCGTTTTCACTATTTCAACCTTCTGCTGCTCCCCTGCTGAAAGCTGCCAGATTTTCGCATCAAGATCAATCTTTAAACCATACGTCTTAGAAAGCTCCTCCACCCTACTCCTGATCCGGTCGAAGCCTATCCTGAAGCCTTCCTCCACAAATAGGGCAATGTTCTCTAAAACAGTAAGCTTATCCACAAGCATGAAATGCTGGTGTACCATTCCTATCCCCATTTTCAACGCATCCCTTGGCGAACCTATGATTACCCTACGGCCCTCCACAATTATCTCCCCAGCGTCAGGCTTATACATGCCGTAGAGTATTCTCATAAGGGTTGTTTTGCCAGCACCGTTTTCGCCTAGAAGAGCATGTATTTCACCCTGTCTAACCCTGAAGTCAACATTATTCAGCGCGACAACCGTTGGGAACCGTTTAACAATCCCCCGCATTTCAACAAGATAATTAGAATTATTCGTCAAGCCTTGTCGACATCCTTTGGAGAAAAAACAGGTTGGGGTGAAGTTTCTAGGATCATCCTGACGGCGATCCTACTATGTTTTCCAGGAACCAGTTCATTTCCTCTGTGAAGAGCTGAGCTATAGTCGCCCTCTGGCCTGCCGGAATCTTAACGTTTCCAGCCTGGTCTCTAATCGGTCCGGTGAACGGGTCGAAAGGCACGTTAGCGTCCTTCATCAACGCAAGCCTAGTTATAACAGCATCGTACACACTTATTGATTGTCCTGGCAGATACTTACTTTTCAACTCATTTACGAACTTCGGGTTTATCGGTACTCCGGGCTTGCCACCGAGTTCCACCGCGCCTTCCTTGAGCAGCCAAAGGTAGTCGACATTAGCCAGGTTAGTATTATTGTATATGCCTAACCTGATCTTCATAAGTATGTCGGCGTAAATAACTTCCCAGTGGACTATCTGACCGCTTACAACAACGTCGGGACCAACATCCTGCATCGGACTGTAGTGGGAGAAAACGTAGAGCGTCTTCCCCTGCCGGTATTGTTCCTGAGCGAACTCGACAATGGCCGTGGAGTCCTCCGTGAAAGCGATTGTATCGACGCCAATGCTCACAAGCGCCTGAGCAGCCTCTCTAGCGTGAGTCGGATCATACCATGCGAAGAGCCATTTCACATAGACCTTTGCCTCAGGATTAGCCTCCTTAACACCCAGTGCGAACGCGTTGATGTGTCTGAGGACCTCCGGTATCGGGTAGGCCGCTACGTAGCCGACCTTATTACTTTTGGTTAAGGCACCAGCCATCAAACCGTTCAGATAATAAACTTGATAGAAGTCTGCAAAATATGTTCCAGAGTTAGGAAGTCTTTTAAAACCACTGCAGTGGAAGAATATCTTGTTAGGATATTTTTTAGCAACCTCTATCGTTGGATCCATGAATCCGAAGCTTGTTGTGAAAACCACGTCGACATTTTCCTCAGTAACAAGCCTCTCAATATACCTTGCAGCCTCAGCCTCAGGAACAGACTCTACGTAAACAGTTTTAAGCCATGGAAAGATTTTCTCAACATACCTCCTAGCTTGGTCGTGTGCAGCAGTCCAGCCGAAGTCTTCTACGGGACCGACATAGATGAATCCAGCCTTAAGCTTCCTGGTAAGCGAACTGACGTTCTGCTGAAGCTGGTTATACAGTGTTTGAAGCTGGTTGTATTGTGACTCAGAAACTTTGCCAGCCCCGCCTATGAAGTATCCTGCAGCCAGTCCTATGATGAGGGAGATTGCTATGAGAAGAACCGTCATCCCGCCAAACTTGGATTGGCTCATTTTAGGTTCGAACACCAATGGGAAAACTAGCATTTAAGTTTTTACAAAAAGAAAGGCTGCATCCCCCTTTGAATTAACACGATAATGTTAAAAACGCGATTTTTCTAACGGCAAACAGAGCCCACCGGTACTGTTAAACAGACTCCTGATCAACCTAGGATTGAAAGCACAATGATACTCATATGGGTAAAGCATTCTTCTCCGTATTGCTGAGAATAAGTTGACTCGCAAGCATCAACTGCTACTAGGAGCTTTAGTAGCAAAAAACTTATAACATGAGGCTCCGGGTAAGAGCTAAGGATGAAAACAAGCCTCTCTCGAATTGCGTTAAGCTTACTCGTAGCGATGCTTCTCCTGAACTCTGAAAGTCTCTTTAACGGTTTAATTACTGTCTCCGGTTTGGTCGTTGTTCCTATAAAGATTCGTTTTGAAGGAGAACTTAAATCCGGAAGCATAACAGAAGGCTCGATTCTAATAACCTCAGGCACGGTGACTCTCGGCAACGCATTGTTTCAAGTTTCAGCTTCTCCTGCGGAAGAAATAATTAAACAGTTCAACGATTCGTTAAACTATGTTATGGTGAGCTCGGGAAACCTATATTCGACAGCGATAAGCCTCGGAGGAAGCTACGTAATGGGTTTGGCGGCAGTCTGCGCTGTTAGTGATGCTAACACTATTCGTGTAAACTTCGGCTACGGAAACGGTTATCCTGGTTCAACAACAATATCAGTACCCCGTGGCTACGGTAGAGGGGACATTCTCATCCCTGTTAACGCTAGCGGTGTGCTAACCTTATCGGGGAATCGTGTGACGATCTCTGCTGAGGGAAGCGCGTTTCTGCCTGAGGCAGCAGAGAAGCCGCGAAACGGATGTCTCATAGTCATAAGTAAGGAGGCCCCAAAGGAGGAAGAAGCCTACTTTGAGCTGGGGAATATCTGGAGAATGGGCATTTGGGAGGATGATAAAAATTATTATGTACCGGTACCTCAAGAAGGCTTGACGACAATATTCTTCTTGAACCCGAACAGTAGGCTAGCCGGACTGCTGAGCAAGTATGGCACTACGCGTGAGCGCACCCCTCAAGGCGCAGCGATACCAATCACCATTTCCTGCGAAATGAGCAATACTAGTGTAGCGCTTTTAGAGGTTGGACGCCTGAAAGAGTTTCTAGAATCCTTCGTCTCCGAGGAACGAGGCTTTCTGAAGTCGGTTTTGACGCAGATAAATATTTAAAAGAAGTTGAATATGCCATTATGTTGCTCAGGGAGGGCGAGACTGCTTTTGAGAAGGGCGACTTGGAAACAGGCTCCGGATTATTCGAGAAGACTATTACTAAGGCTGAGAATGCTCTAGACGCCTTAAGCCAAGCTAAAAGTGACTGCATCGCCATGTTCCTCTTCCTAATCACATTTACCTTCTTCATATCGTCTATTGCAGGTGCGATAGTCGAGAAAAAGAGGAGGCTTGTGATCACAGGGCTGTTCGCGGTTCTCATTCTGTTGGAAATACTTCTCATCCCTCAGGCCAAGATGGCTATCGCGATGTTTAACCCACAAGTTATTTCTAGCTTATCAACAACATTCGCAGTCTTGTCACTGCTCACAGCCACCCTTACGCTTGTAGTAGTGGGCATGCTGGTGCTTGAAGCCAAGGGAACGCTTCTAAGCGACCTCTTCTGGTTCGCCGTCAAGAGTATGCGTAAAAGAATGTTACGGGCAACTCTGACCATAATCACCATAGCAGTGGTTTCCGCAGCCTCAGGAAGCCTTCTGGCTATCGGCACGGTGACAACCATCAGGGAAGCAGCCTATCCTTCAGAATTCCGTGGATTAAGCATCAGTTTCCACGTGACCACGGTCACCACTATTTTCAGAGGGATGGATCAGAAGAACGAGGTTCTGGTAAAAGAGTTCTTCGAACCCATACCGGATTGGCAGGTAAAGTGGCTTTCAAGCATGGAGGGAGTTAAGAAAAAGTATATTGTTGCAGTGTCGCAAGTCCTCGTATCTAAAGGCGGTAAGAGAACCAGGGCCTTCCTGATAGCTACCAACGCCTCAGCGCTAAAGGGGACAGCGGTTTCAGCCGATTTAGCGGGAACACTGGGTATAGAAGAAGGCGACTCCATAATCATCACGGGCAGAAACGTCTTTGAAAGCACGGTAAGCACGGTGCTGGAAGAGCCTGTAAAGCTGGTGGATGAGGTTCCGCTGGACGAGTTTGAAGGACCCATAGTAGTGACTAGCTTGGAGTCTTTTCCGGAGGCTTTAACAGTCTACAGGCTTTTGCTGGAAGGTAATTTTTCAAGCGATTTTTCAAAGAGGCTTTTAGAAACAAGTTATGAGAAGGATTCGAACTTCACAACCATAATGGGAGCCCAGATAACAACGCAGATCTTTAAGTCTTTCAGAACATGTTTAGGCACGGGTAGTGAGACGGAATGCCTTCTTATAGTTGGCGAGTTCCAACAGTTCGCCAGTGTTCCTGAGCTTCTTGTCCTAATGGGGCTCTCCTCCCTAATGATCATAATGACGCTCTTAGGTTCGCTCTACGAGCGTCATGGAGAATACTCAACCATGAGTGCCCTTGGCGCTAGCCCTGGCCACGTGTCTCTCCTGATGCTCGTTGAGGGCCTGAGTTACGGTCTCTTAGGAGGAGCCCTAGGATACGTGTTAAGCCAGTTCCTTCAAGCATACATCTCAACTCCTGTGAGCCTGGTGAAACCCTATGTGTTCAGCTCAATGCTAGCCAGCTTCCTTGTGGCATTATTATCCTCCTTAGCGGGAGGCCTCATACCGGCTAGGAAAGTCATTCTGAAAGTTGTGCCCAGCCGGTTCATGTTCAAGAAGATTGAGGAAGCTAAGCTGTTCAAGGATCATGCTGAATCAGTAATACCCTTAAGAATAGTTGATGACGTGAACTATTTTGTCGATTACGTTTCCTCGCTAACCAAGAGGCCGCCGCCAATGCTTTTGGGGCCGATATATACTGAGGCAACACCGTTAATGGAGAAGGGCAGGATTAACGGTGTTGAAATCCTTTTAAGCTACAGGGGGGAGAGGGTGGCGGCTTACAGGGTACGCTTAGTCATACCTGAGAACCCTGGAAAAACTTTGAGAGCACTAGCTTACTCTGCCACAGGCCGCTGGGAGATCGACCATAAGTTCTGCGCTAGGCAAATGCTGACGACGCTTAGGGAGGACCTGTTGCGATACGTAGAATGGAAGAAGCAGGTTGAAAAGGATGCGGGTAAAGCGGCAAAGGCAACTGTTCCCTCGAACAATAGAAAGCATGGATGAAACAGCATTATTTAGATGAAGAAAAAGCCCCCCAGTATAGGATTAACTCCAGTTCTCAGCTACAACTTTCACCATTCTCTCAGCCAATTCAGATATTTTAAGCTCCCCCAACCCTGATAACGCTGAATCCAGCGTATTGTTCAAGGGCGAGTACCATTTTTCCGGTATGCGTTTGAAGCCAATCATAGCGCCAACTATGGATCCTACTGTCGCACCGTTGCAATCTGTGTCAAGCCCGCTGGACACGCTTAGGCACACGGATTTCCCGAAATCACCCTCACCGTAAAGCAGAGCGAGAACAACTATTGCAGCATTGTTTATCACGTGAACCGGGTGGTAACACCCATATTTTAACATTGCTTCCCCGTAGGCTGCATCAAAATCCTTATGCTTCCTCCAAAGGTCGACGCAGCGTCTGACTGCCTCAGCCAGCCTGCTTTCCAAAGGTATGCATGAGAGTCCTTTCTCCACGATCTTCAGCGGCTCCGGCTCGGAGAAGGCTGACGCGACCATGGCTGCCATCAGCATCTCTCCGTAGATTCCATTCTTAACGTGAGAAAGCCTAGCATCCCTGTAAGCCATCTCCGCCGCGCTCCAAGGCCTCATAGGGTTCGCGTATCCCCATGGGTCGGCCCTTATCTGGGCTCCTATCCACTCTCTGAAAGGATTCCAGAAGGTTGCTGTTTCAGGAGGCTTCAGGCCGAGCGTAAGGTTCCTGTAAGCCTCTCTCTCAGCAGTGTAGGTGAGGTGGAAGGGCAACCGGTTTAACCATTCTTCGGCAACATCATCCGTAGTAAAGCTGAAGCCCTTTCTCTCCAAAAGGAGCAGACCCAATACAGTATAATCCAAATCGTCATCCCTCAGAGCCTTGCTCAAGCTTCCGCGGAGCCCGCCTACCCTATAGTACTCTTGAAGGCTCTTCTCAACATGGGGAATAAGCTCCGGAATATAGTAGTCAAGCGGGTAACATCCAGCCTTCTTAAGATACTCTTCTATCCTATTCTTAGGCCAGCCTTCCACAGGTTTCCCAAGCATGTTTCCCACTATTCTTCCAAACCAGGCTCCCAGCATTCTGTCCCGAAGCTCATGCCTGCTTATCCAAGCCTCCTCATCCTTCGGCGGGTTCGCACGCCTCCTTATTTCCTCTAGGCTGTCTGGTTCAACATACGGCCAACCAGCTACAGTGGGCGAGGACAATATCTCTCCGTAAAGTTCATCCAGCTCCCTGTGTCCAGTTTTCGACTCGTCGAGCAAAGCCAGCTTCTCCCTGTATTTTTCCACATCCTTCCCTTCTTCAGCTGCCTGAATAAACTCGAACCTCAGGAGATCCATCTTCCTGCTAACCGTTAACATGTATGGATAACCTAGGGAAAAACAGTTAAAGTTTTCGAATAATTCGAGAGCAACCGTCTTTCAAACATTTTATGCTAACCCGTCTTTTTCAACCCGTATTCAACTCTAATCTTCCCCGGCGCATACTCTTTAAAGTTTAAAATCTCAATGTTCATGTCGATGAAGCTCTGAAGCTCATAGATGAAGTCTTCAAGATAATCGTATACTCCACAAGTCTGACAGAAAATTCCTTCGAAATCAATAGTAAGCCTATCCTCCTGAATACTGATGAGCCTAGCCCTAGCCTCAGGACTCCTATACTTGTTATATTCGTCTACAGCTTTTAAAACTGCCTCCTCAAGCTTCTCCATAGGAGCTTTCTACAAGCATAACAGGTTATAAGGCTTGTTTTCCAGTATATAGCTGAGCGCCGCGAAGCCTGTTTCAATTTATCCTCGGCTAGTCCTAGCGACTAGCAGGTCGGTAAACGAATGGTTTTTGATTCAGCATAAGTAGCACGATTAAACCGGTGCCTGCAGTCATTTTCCTTCCTCATAGTGCGCTAGCGGTTTGCCTAAAGGTTAAACCCTCGCATACCTTACCATGCCACAGAGTTGTCTACAGCGATGGAAGACTGGGCGGTTACGGAGGCATGAAGAGAATGAGGGGAAAAGCCAGGATACTAACTAAGGATGGGGTTAAAGTTGAAAAGGGCAGGATATTTGATTTTGAAAAACGTTACTTCAAGATTAATCCTTAAACTCCATTTTTCATATTCAACCTGTTTGAATATGGTAGAATGTTTCTACATTGAAAAAAGACCTCTAGTCTTCTAGACGCAAAGGTTTAAGTTTAAAATAAATTCTCTCTCAGAGAACACTTGGGAGAGACTGTTGGGAAGATGTTTGATTTGTGGAGACGAGTCTCCTCTGACAGCTGACCGGTTGGGCGTCTGTTTAAAATGCGTTAGGAGGAGACCGGATGAGGCTGTTGAAATAGCTAAGCGTGTTCACGCTGATACGAGAATGGTCTTCGGACTTCCACCGGCTCCTCCCAGGAATCCTGATGGCTTACCCTGCGGCACCTGTGCTAACTATTGCAGGATCGGCCCCGGGGAGAAAGGGTTCTGCGGCCTAGTCTTGAATTCTAACGGCCTGTTAACCAGGCTCGGCGGGACGCCTGAGAAAGGGCTTTTAGAATGGTATTATGATCCCCTGCCAACTAATTGCGTCGCATGGTGGTTCTGCCCAGGCTGCACGGGATCAGGCTACCCTAAGTATGCCTACAAGCCTAGTGTTGAAGAAGGATATGTGAATCTCGCCGTGTTCTACGGGAGCTGCAGTTTTGACTGTCTTTTCTGCCAGAACTGGCATTTCAGAAATATGTCTCAAAATCTGAAGCCTCTCTTAGGCTCTGAGGAGCTCGCTTCCAAGGTTAACCGGAGTGTTTCATGCATCTGCTTTTTCGGTGGAGACCCGTCTACGCAAATGATGCATGCTCTCGAAACCAGCCGGATTGCCCTCCAGAAAGCTGAGGAAGAAAAACGTATACTTAGAATATGCTGGGAAACCAATGGAAACATGTCTAGGAACTTGGCTTTAAAGGCGGCGGAGCTCTCTCTAAAGAGTGGCGGCGTTGTCAAGTTTGACCTTAAAACATGGGATGAAAACCTTAGCAGAGTACTGTGCGGGGTTTCGAACAGGGTTTCGTTGGATAATTTCAGGGAAATAGGTGAGAGGTTTTTCAAGAAACGGCCTGAAGTGCCTGTTTTAACTGCCAGCACGCTACTTATCCCAGGATATGTTGACAATGTTGAGGTTGAGAATATTGCCAGATTCATAGCTGAAATTAATCCTGAAATACCATACACGCTTTTAGCTTTCTACCCGCAATACGTCATGGATGATCTTCCCACAACCAGCTGGAGACAGGCTCGCGAATGCTATGAGGCAGCTAAAAAACATTTAGAGAAAGTTAGAATAGGAAATCTCCACCTCCTTTCCGAGGGATAGCCAACATGTGTGCGGTAGGAGCTGGTTTATCGCAATCTATAACCCGATGGGATAAGGCTCAGGTCAAAAAGCCGTGAACCTCATGCTAAATATGGGTGTCGATCCTCTGAAGACTATAGGGCGATAGTTTTTCAACAGCCTGCTCGACTCTAAGTTCCTCCTGGCTTTTCGTCTCCATGTTTTTCAAGGTGACAGTGCCAGCCTCAGTTTCCCTGCCTCCGATTAACGCGACATACTTAACGTTTCTCTTTGAAGCATATGAGAGAGCCTTGCTAACATCTCTTCTAGTGTAGTCAACAAACGTTGGAACTCCCTTCGCCCTCAGCATGCTTGCAAGCTTCGCTGCGATAATATCGCCCTCCTTAACCATGCTTACAATCATGCACACCAAGTCGTCCCGGATAACAGTCTTCTCATCCATTGCAAGGCTTAAACGGTCTATTCCTGGTGCGCAGCCAACAGCCGGGACATCCCATCCTAAGAGACCTGCCAGCTTATCGTATCTCCCGCCACCGTTAACGGCAATTTTAAGGTTTTCCACATAAACTTCGAAGATCATTCCAGTGTAATAGTCGAGACCCCTTGCAAAGCCCATGTCAACGAGAAACTCGCCCACTTTACTAGCTTTGGCAAGCTCTATTATCTCCTTTAAGTTCTCCAACTGTTCAATCGCTTCAGGTATTTCTTTCAAAACCCCGCCTGCTTTTCTAAAGGCTTCATCCGGATCTTTACTTTTAATCTCCCTCAGACTCCTGATTATGCTGATTGCTTCCTCACCTTTTCGGAAAGAACTGAGTATTTCGAAGGCCTCTCCAAGCCTTTCCTTATCTATTAGGCCTAGAACTCTATCCTGGACATTCTCATCAATGCTGAAATTGGTTAATGCTGCTCTTAAAATGCCTTCATGCCCTATTTTTATGTAGTAGTTCTTTATCCCAAGGCCTTCCATCAGCCTTGAAGATATTTCAAGAATCTCCGCATCCGCCAGTGGACTCTTAGTCCCAAATATTTCGAAACCACCCTGTTTAAACTCCCTGTATCTCCCGTATTGAGGCTCATCATATCTGAAAACGTTTAACACATATCCTATTTTTATCGGAAGCGGGGCACTTCGCAACTCCTGCACTACAAGCTTCACTATGGATGCTGTTACCTCAGGCCTTAAAACGACTTCCCTACCGCCGAGATCCGTGAACCTGTACATTCTATGCCGAATCTCCTCTCCGGATTTAAGCTCAAAGAGTTCAAGCGGCTCTACTGTAGGTGTTTCAACTTCCTGAAACCCGTATATTTTGAAAAGCCTCCTTATCTCGCTCTCAATCCTGTTCAGTTTCGCCTTTTCATCCGGAAGCAGGTTCCGCATTCCTCTCAGAGTAAGATTTTCTCCTCTCATTGTTCTCCTCTAGTCTCTTTACCCAGTAGCAGTGAAGACAGCATGTAATAAACTATTTCACTCCTCCTGTCGACCGTAGCAACTATCAGCGTCTTTCTAAGGGAGTAGGAGTGTTTCAAGATGTTATAGAGCTTCGTGACAGGCATGGGTGTTCCTTCAGCAACACCGTATACAAGGTATTTCGCAGGCTTCAAACCATAGTCGCCAGCCTCATAAACCTTAAAATCTATGTCGAAACCATACCCGTCTTTAACGACATACCCCTTGTCCCTCAGGTCCTTGTATATTAAGTATCTCAGCCATATCTTACTATCAGTCTTTTCAAGAATCTTAAGGTACTGGTTGAACATTAACTGCTTAGACTTGTAGTATAGCACGAGCTTATTCTGACTCATAAGGTATAGGGCTTCGAAGGGGCGGAGCACTAAAAAGTCTTCCCTAAACCTGAAACCGTAGCCTTTGGAATCAAGCCATTCTGCAGCATCTCTGTCTGTAACATGCACTTCGTCTCGGATTTTTTCAGCCACGATTGGGAACCTGGGCTCTCTACTTGTTTCCACGTTCATTAAGACCACCAGCTGCTCCGCAAAGTAATTCAACTATTTCGAATGCTGTGAATGAAGCCTTAACCTTCTCGTTAATAAAGAATTCTGTAACCTTCTCGGTTAAAACGGTTTCATCTATCTCTTTACCCTCCAGCATTTTCTCAAAGTCACTAAGCTTCTCGGAAGGCTCGAAAATAAAACTCCCGGATATGCTGATCTTCTCCAGAGTCTTATCCTTAATTTTAAGCCGCATTCTCAGGAAGCCGTTCATCAATCTTTTTGAAACAAGGATAGAATCCCCCTCCTTTAACAATGCAGAATGCTTCAGTTGAACAGCCTCAGAAATACGGTTGTTTTTAAGCATGTTTCGATTCTTCCAGAAAAGCTTCTTTTCCCCAAGCCCTAGTTTGAAACCCTTTAGTTTAAAGCCAAGATCATCTGTTAAAACCGTCTTAACCGATTCTAAAAACGCGTCTGCGGAAACCTGTTTTTCCAGAATCTGATCTAACCCTATATAGTTCTCCTTAAGCTTACTAACCCTTTCTTTAATCAGCTGTTCTTTAGAGAATTTTAAGCCAGCCATCTCCTCATAATTCCTCTTCAGATAGATGAATGCAAACCAGCTTGAAACCCCGTTCCTCTCTGCATGGATTACTTCTCCTAGAACCTTGTTGAAACACAGTATACAGTCGTCTGTAACATTAATGTTTAACACACCGTTTCTTTTCATTAGCAGAGTTATTAAAGAAATATATGTTTCTCGATACTTCTCGTCTACGGGCGTTATCAACGCGATTCCCACCTGGTTTTCATCGTGAAGCATCAAGTCTCCACCGTGAAGCCTGAAGAAGTATTTCAAGCCCTTTTTATGCAGAAAGCCTGTTAGAAAATCCTCGCCAGCAAGTTGGAAACATCCTAGGCTGACAACCTTACTCTTGTTACTATGCAGAATGACAAGAGGGCATTCTGGCGGTTTCGGCCTACTGGAAAGCGCTTCGAAAACGGATAAAGCCTCCTCAACACTCCTGTTCTTAAGGGTTAGAAGCTTAGCCTCGAGAGCTGTCCCCTGGTTCGTGGACTGGGTCAACCTCCTACTTCCTCTGCTCCACTTCCAAAAGCTTCGGGTTTACCTCTGTAAAAACGTAGATAGGCGCGTTTGTCGTCTTCTGAAGCTTTTCCCTCCAATCTTTACCGGTTGCAATAAGGATGAAAATACCCACTATATTAGCCTTAGCTTTCTCAACTAGTCTTATTAACGCGATGTCCGTCTCCCCAGTCCTAATGGCGTCGTCAACTATCAGGACATTATCGTCCTTCTTCAAGGCATTCTTCGGAATATATAGGGAGCTTACAACAGCAGAGCTGCCTATGATGTATGTGGCTTCAAGAAAATCTTTCACTCCAACCTCCTTATATCTCTTAGCTATTACAAGCTCGGCGTCGAGCTCCTCGGCAACAAACGACGCGAGAGGAATACCGTCTACTGCAGCCGTCATAACCTTGTCTATCTTCCTACCCATGAAAGGAATCACAGCCTTATGGCTGATGAGCCTTAGAAGATTCACGTCCCATATTACGCGTGAAGAATCGAAGTAGCCAGACTCATCCAGGGTAAGCCTACTGGAAATAAGTTCTTCAAGCGGAATTTTCTCCGTGAGAATCCTGTAGAGCTCGTCAGCCCTTTCGTCAGATGGTAGAACACTCCCATTAGCATACCTGGCTAGAACAGTGATAGGCAGCCCAGTGAGCTGGGACAGCTCGTTATAAGTATACCTGCTTTTAACCACTTTAAGCAGGTGAACCACGTTAATCTTCTTCTTGACCTGCTCCATCCGCGACCTGCTCATGGCCGAGGTATGTCCTAAGCCTCGGTATTTAGCATTTTCATGTAAAAAACTTAACTATCATCCTTGAAAACACCATAAAAAATAAAAAACCGGCAGAACGCTGAATCTAGGCTCCTAATCTGCTTTTAAGCCTAGTTAAAAACGGTTAAGCAAGGTGCTGATAAATTCTCGGCACGCTCACTATGAACCCGCCTATAGCAGGCTTGAAACACTGGGATCCTGAATGCTTACACACCATAGGCAGGCCAAGAAGGACGTATAACGAGGTCTTCAGCAAATAGTCAGCTGCATACCGGAAGACCCGCGTCCAACCCGTTAATAATGCGAAAACGCTGTACCCGGTTGCTGAGGCTGTGAAGGGCAGAATCATAGCGACCCCAAAGAAGTCTTCTGTCAGCGGGTTCAGACGTAACATTCTTCCCAGAATTAAAAGTCTAGCTCACCAATGCCAGAAGCTCTTAGTCGGCTTGAAGATAAGAGTCTCATGCTCAAAAAACAGTATGTAGGGCATTGAATACGGGCCCGCTGGGATTTGAACCCAGATCATTACAGCTTTCCTTCATTTTCCACCTATGATAGAGGGTTCGGCTTTTTCTTTCTGAACTGCCGCCATATCCAGGTTAGGCGACGGGCCCAAGGATTCTTTTTTGCGAAGGTTATTAAATTTTTTCAGCCACCGTTGCTTTAATGAGCTTGCCTAAGAGTAAATTGTTTTACTATTTGCTGAATGCTGATTCATTAGGCCCCATCTTATTCTATTAGTAGTATTGGTCTGCCTGGCTGCGCTGGAGGCTTTTTCCCAACCAGTTCCCCTAGTTTCTCTCTTGGAACCTCGTCCTCACTGAGTGTTTCAACACTGCATTTAAACTCTTTCTCGAAGAATGGTTGCGCCTCCTTCAGTATGTTCTTCTCGCCTTTCTCCAACACGTATTTCAGAATCTTTCTGTGCTCCTCCGTCATCGTTTGAAGACTCTTCATCACTTGCCCCATGAATCTTCCGAGTTCCTCTTTGCCGACGCCGGCTGCGTGTCGAGCCAGGATTCCTCTTGTTTTCTCAGGATTTATCTCTGCCGTTTCAATTATTTCCTTGAAAGCGTTATTCTTCCACTGTGCAGCGGTTATGAGCCTCAGCCTGTTCAGCGAAGCCTTCTTCAAAGCCTTTAGGATTTGATACGTATCCTCTACAAGCTGCTCCAAGTATTTCTCTACAAGCAATGGTTTCTCGTCTACTTCAGCAACAATGGGCCACGGGTGGTTGGCTAGCAGATTCTTCTTACCCAGTTTGCTCCATAACTCTTCTGCGAGATGCGGTATGAATGGGTATAGCAGGTTGAGCCATGCTTCAACCGCTTCTCTTAAAGCCTCGGAATCAGGCTCCTTAACCCTTCTCAAGTACCATCTTAAGTCGTTCCTTAAACCATAGAGGGCTTCGCTTGTTGCTTCTCTTATCTGCATGTTTTCAAGCGCATCCGTAACATTTTTAACACGAGTCCTGACCGAGTTTCTCAACCAGTCTTCCATGTGACTGTTTCGGACTGGACCTTTCTCCCCTATGAGTGAGAGAATGAACCCGTAGATGCTTCTCAACAACTCGATGTTTTTACTAGCCTTCTCGCTCTCCCAGTTGGGGTCCTCCAGGCCCTCTGCAGAAAGAAGCAGGGTTATTCTCGTCGCATCCGAACCATATTTTTCGACAGCATCCTTGAGGGAGATGAAGATTCCTTTAGACTTATGCATTGGCTGCCCCTCTATCCTTAGGAAACCGTTTACCGATATTTGCCTAGGCCACTTCTCCTCCGGGAAGATGGCAACATGATGAAAGATGTAGAACGTTAAATGGTTTGCGACAAGATCTTTGCCTGAATTCCTAAGGTCAACCGGATACCAGTAGTCAAACTCGTACCTAAGCCTTTTCAGAAAATCTGCTGGCACACCTGTTTTATTCCCAACCTCTTCTGGCACGCCTATGCCGAGCAACACGTAGTCGTAGAATTCTTCAGTAAGGTTTTCAGGCTTCAACATTCCATTGTTAACATATTTCGAAACAATGTAATACGCCATGTACACGGTGGAGTCGCTCAGTGTTTCAACAATATGACCAGGAAGCCATGGAACAGGTGTCCCCAGTCCTGAAGTTCTTGTGAAAGCCCAATCATCATACCAGTTTATGAAATAAACAAAATTCTCTCTAACCTCCTTAGGGTATATGCTCATTCTTTCTAGCGCTCTCAGGGCTTTAGCCTTCCATTCGGGCCAGGAGTATCTCAGGAGATACTGGTCCTCCAAGATTTTAACGTGACACCTCGTTCCACATCTGCAAACTACTGGCGACGGCAATTCTAGAAACTCGTCTCCTGCACCGGTTTTCCTCATCTCTCCTATTACAAGCTCTTTAGCCTTCTGGACCGGGAGACCTGAAAACCTGCCGCAGTTGCTAAGCGTCACACCCTTGTGAAACTCTTCCTTATAGACTAGGCTCGTAGCCTCTTCCAGCTTAGGGTCAGACTGGTTTTTAATCCCGAGTTCCGCAACAAGTTTCTCAGAGGGGTTTGAACCATACTTCTCAGTCGTTATCATGGATATTGGTTTTATCGAACGGATTTCATCCGGGTCGAGACCATACTCCTTGAGAACAGCCTCGTTTCTCTTCAAGTCTTCAAGAGCCATGTAATCATACGGGGCGTGTGCCGGAACACTATATACCACGCCTGTTCCAAGAGAAGGATCTACGAATGAAGCTGGTAAGACTGGAACCCGATGACCCGTGAAAACAGCCTCAACCATCTTCCCGATAAGCTCCTTACCTTTGAATTCACGTATCTTGTGAACTATCCTCATCTGGTCAGCAAGCTTATCAAGCGTCTCAACGCTAACAATCCATTTCTCACCATTAATCTCTGCCTCCGCGTAAACAGCATTCGGGTTAACCCAGACATTCGTGACTCCGAAGATCGTCTCAGGCCGGAAGGTAGCGGCAACGAGATGAGAACCTTCAAGCCTGAATTTAACTAGATAGAATTTCTCTGGGAAAACTCCTTCTCCGCTAAGCCTATCATGATCTCCAGTGGAACTCTTGTCTCTAGGACACCACACGACGGGGTGCACCCCCTTAGTAATGTAACCCTTCTCTTTCAGCTTCAAATACTGCCATTGAACAAACGTGCTGAAGCCAGGGTTTAGACTGGAAGTGTGAAACTCTCTACGCCAGTCTACAGCAAGACCGTAATCCTTGAGAGCTGCGCGATTCTTCTCAGTATAGTATTTGGCTAGGTAGACAGGATCTTTGAAACGCTCTATCTCCTCTCTTGGAACACCATCCATCTTCTCAAGTATTTCAATGGTTTTCTCATCCCCACGCCTTATCCTGTCAGAGATACCGGTTATGGTTGTCCCAGTCCAGTGGAACGCGAACGGGAAAAGGACGTTGAACCCTCTCTTACGCTTATATCTTGCAACAATATCTAAGCGGGTTAAAGTATAGGCTGTCCCTAAATGAACAGGCCCCGACATGTAGGGAAACGGGAAGGTTACGAAGAACTTTGGCCTAGAGGGGTCTGGCTCAGCTTCGAAAACCTTCTCCTTATCATATACTTTCTGCCACTTTTTCTCGATCTCTGAGAAAGAGTACTCAGACTCCTCCAATGTTTTACTTCACAAGCCTCTGGAAGATACTTAAAGGTTTAACGTTAAACCTTTTAACCTCTTTGAAGGACATTGGTTATCGCTTTTAAAGCCTTTGACTCGAAGACTTTAGTGTCAACCTTAGTAGCTAGGCCTCCTTTCGCAAAGTTCCTCCTGCCTCCAGCCCCTCCGCCAACTCCGATTTCGCTGAGAATACGGCGCGCCAAAATGGAGCAGTCGACACCCTTCTCAAGGGCTTTTTCACCGGCGAACACGGCGAACTGGGCAGTTGGAACGAGGGACATCACGACTGTCAGGGAGCTCGGTTCCTTCTCAGAGATTCTCTCGCCGAGGCTTATAAGATGGTTTATCTCGAGCTCTTCAGAGCTGTAGAGCACGATTTTAACACCGGATTCTTCAATAGCCCTGTGAAGCAGCCTGTCTGCCAGCATGTCAAACTGGTTCTCCAACACTCTTTCAAGCTTCTTACTTAGGTTTTTCAACTCACTCCTGACTCTTTCAGCCTCCTGAACTATCTTGTCCTTTGGAACGCCCAGAATATTCTCTAAGCTAGATATTTTGTTTTCAAGCGACCTAACGTAATCTAGGGAGGAGAAACCTACTCGAAAAACTATTCTTTCAACGCCGTCCTGAATCCTCTCGACTCTAACTATCTTCACCAGCCCAATGTCACCCGTCTTATTAACGTGAAGCCCACCGCATGCTTCAGCATCAAAACCATCTATCTTGACGATCCTGAGTTCTTTACCAGGGACAGCACCACCCTGGTATATTCTGAAACCATACTCCTTCTCTGCGATAGTTCTAGGCAGAACCTGTATTTTAACATCAATGTTTGACAAGACTATTTCATTGGCCTTACGCTCTATCTTCTCAACCTCTTCACTTGTAAGTGGGAGAGGGTGAGTTATGTCAAGTCTGGATTCAACAGTATCTTTCTGGGCGCCTGCTTGCCAAACATGGTTACCCAGCACCATTCTGGCAGCAGCGTTTACGATGTGCGTCGCAGTGTGGGCTCTTCTAAGCTGGAGACGCCTTTCAGCGTCAACAACCATTTTAACAATACTGCCTGCATCAGGAGCAGGGCCTTCGATGAAATGTATTATACGGTTATTCAAGTTCTTAACATCTTTCACCAGAGCCTCTTTCCCGCTAAATATGAGCCTACCGTTGTCAGCAGGCTGGCCACCGCCCTCAGGATAGAAGACCGTTTGGTCGAGAATAACCTTGTCTTCGAAAACCCCAAGAACCCGGGCCTCGAGTTCCAGTAAATCAGGATTCTCGTAATAGAATTTCAAGGTTTCAGGGAAAGTCTTTTCGTCGAGGTCTAGCGTGACCCCTTCCCCTTCCCCAAGGCTCTTAGGCTGTTTATGCCTAGATGCTATCATGCTGTAAAAATCCTCCGGAATCCTTATTTCAACGCCTTTCTTTGAGAAAACATCTGCGACCTGCTCAGGCGTAACACCGTGAGAATCATAGAGCTCAATAAGCTTCTCAACACTTATTGATCCTGATTCTTTAACGAGAGATTCGACATGCTTAACACCCTCTTCAACACTCCTCCTATATTTCTTAAGCTCTATTTCGACGAGCCTTAGGATACTGTCTTTAAGCTCTTTAAGAACCGGAAAATCCCTGCTCCAGTAGTCAACCTCCCATGAAACCATGTCGAGCAGGAGAGAGTTAACATTAAGCCTATCCAAGACCCTAGCCGTCTTTCTGACGAGCAGCCTAGCCAGATAGCCCACTCCAGTGTTAGAAGGCACAACGCCTTCTGAAAGAATGAACACTAGGCTCTTAACATGATCCAGAGCCTTGAAAACATTCTCCATAGTCTCAAGCTTAGTTGAAAAAGAGTCGGGGAGCTCGAGATCCCTGACAAGCCTAATCCTTTCCACCGGGCTGAGGAACTTGCTCTCAGAGAGGGAAACCCTGACTCCATACTCCCTTAGAAGCTCAGAGGGGACCTCAATGTCTACCAGCTTAGAAGCCTCTTGAAGAAGCCTGCCGTAGAAAGCATGGAAGCCTGTGGGAGCACCGGTTAAAAGCCAGTTTATCCTCTCCATCCCGTATCCTGTGTCAACCGTTCGAATAGGCAGCTCCCTCAGAGAACCATCAGGATAAACCTTATACCTCATGAAGACTAGGGTCGCAACCTCCAGGCCGTGTGAAATAACTTCGAAGCAGGGCCCAGCATTCCCACCTCCACTCCAAGAGCTTTCGACGAAAGAAAGATCCTCATCCCTAACCCCCATCTCCCCCGTGAAAAACTCAAATCCGTATCTCACAGTATCCTCCTTCCAATAGACCTCTTTTTCCCCACTGTTGAAAGCATGGTGACCACCCATCTCGAAAATTGTAAGATGCCTTCCGAGAGTCTTTCCAACCAGGTCGATGTCAACCAGACGTATACATGGCTGGGAAATCACCAAGGGATTAGCCGGGGGAGGAATAATGCCGTCCGTAACATAAGGCTGGAAATCAACTATGCTCGCGTCAGTAAGGTAAAGATCATCTCTCCACCTACATACAACAGGATAGGGTGAAACAACCTCGTGCCCTCTCTTCCTGAAGAAGCCTAGGAAAGCATCCCTAACTTGGCTCAGATCATCCATACTCCTGCCCACCCTCTTGCCAATGAAAGTATAGGGTGAGCAGGGAGACTCTCCGCAGTCTTCCCTAGACGGGTCGAGAGTCCAGAAGAACCTGCCGCATTTAACGCATCTTCTTCTGGTGAACCCTCCTCTAATCAGGAACTCCAGACGATACTCGTCCTCGCTGAAATCATGCTTCATTGCTTAAACCTCCAAAAAGGGAATACAGGCACAATTTATGTCTTCCTACCGGAATCGCCTAACTAAAAACAGCACGAGCACCTATTTATCTTGAATACGAATAGAGGCTTGTTAAGAACACGGAGCTGAATAGACAGAACACCCGAAACAACAGGAAATTTTAGCCTCAACATCAAGTGTACCAGTATTTTTAAACGTTTTCCAGAAGTCAGGATCATCAGCAATACGAACAGTATTAAAAATCGAAGCCTAACCCTTTTTTTCAGGAGCAAAAACACGGAGGCTCTAAAATTTGAAAAACCGGTTGAACAAGCCTTAAAAACCAGAAGAACAAATAAAAATATCTCTAACCTCTCGGGAGAGCAAAATTAAAATATAGGATCTTGGACGTGAATAGAAGAAGGCGAGGTAGCTCAGCCTGGGAGAGAATAAAAACATTCCCAAGAGCGCCCGGCTGAAGAATATAAATATAGAAATATGTCGATACCGGGGTGTCGTCGGTTCAAATCCGGCCCTCGCCATTTTTCCAGCCGAGTTATTTTCAGATCTACAGTCATGCTTTTGGGCTTACATTAATGGTGACGGGCCTTGCGTTGAGGAGTAACGCGCTCTCGAAACCCGTCTTCGCCAAATGCGCCATATCCCCTTGCCTGGAAACATCTTTCCGGCCTTGCGGCATCTACTCTTTAAATCTTTTTCACGCTCTTCAATTTCTCGAGTAGGGCTTTTCTGAACTCAAGGTATTTCTTATGATTTTCCTCCGATATCCATCCATATGTCCCATAAGCGCTGTACGCGAGCTTATACGCAGCTGTAATGGCCTCAACCCTCTTCTTAATCTCCTCGAACTTCTCCTCCTCGCTCATATTGCTTCCATCGAACTCCGATATTAATCCGGAATCATAATCGATCTCATCAATTTCCACTTTGACATCAATCCCATATTCCTTCGAAACTCTCTTAGCTACCTCGTCGAACCATAATAGTCTTATGAAGGCTTCCCTGTAGTTCTTCTTAAGATGCTTCTCTAAGTTCTTCCTGTTGATGTAGTCCCTATATATCTCTTTCTCCTTCTTATCAAGGGCTTTCCAAACCTTATCCTCTTCCTCCTTACCCTTGGCTTCAGCCTCCTTAAACCTCCGACGATAATTCTTAACTAAGCGTTCACCTATGTAGTCCCCGCCCTTGTCCACCAGTTCTGATTCCACGGCTATCGTTCCATCGGCACGAAACTCTACAGACCTAACTGCTGTTATGCTTTCCGTATGTACCTCTAGGTCTCCTGTTTGATATTTCACTATTCTAAACGGCTTAAACCCAAAGTAGAGCGCCTCGTCCTTCAGCCTCTCATTCAGGTAATCCCTTAATTTCTCGAGGAAATTCAGGCTCACCTTCGGGGCGACATCGGCCGGTGTCTTTCCATCTTTATTCCTAATGTTAGGGTCAGCTCCCATTTTGATCAATAGCTCGACGATATGTGTATGAACCATTTTTGCAGCATAGTGAAGTGGAGTCCAACCATCATCATCTTTGGCATTCGGATCAGCGCCTTTTTCTATCAATAGTTTAACGGCACCGATGTGACCACTATGGGCAGCCTCATGAAGGGGAGTTAGACCTTTATTATCTTTGATATTCAGACTGACACCTTTTTCTATTAATAGCTTGATGAAATCAGCATGACCATATGCCGCAGCCTCGTGGAGGGGGGTTCGACCATCCTTATCCTTAGCATTTATATCAGCGCCTTTTTCTATTAACAGCTTGGTAATTTCAGTATTACCTCCCCTGGCAGCGCAATGAAGAAGAGTTTGACCATCCTTATCCTTAGCGTTAACATCAGCGCCTTTTTCTATCAATAACTTAGCGATGTCAACGCAATTCTTCACAGCGGCAAGGCAAAGTGGAATCCTACCTTTACTATCCTTAGCGTTAACATCAGCGCCTTTTTCTATTAATAACTTAGCAATATCTGTGTGACCCTCCCAGGCAGCGCAGTGGAGCGGAGTCCATCCAATATCATCCTTGGCGTTCGGGTCGGCACCTTTTTCGATCAACAACTCCACAACATGAATATGGCCGGATTCAGCGGCGTAGTAAAGAGGGGTTCGACCATCCTTATCCTTAGCATTTATATCAGCGCCTTTTTCTATTAACAGCTTGGTAATTTCAGTATTACCTCCCCTGGCAGCGCGGTGGAGTGGAGGTAAAACTCCCCAGCCCTTTGCTTCGGCATTTGGATTAGCGCCTTTCTCCAAGAGCTCCTTCACTTTCTCCACATCTCCTCTCCCAGCCGCTTCAACGAGCTTCTCATCCAAATCCTCATGAAGAGACGAGGTGCTCAATTTCTTCAACCCTTCTCCCTACCGAAGTACTCTATATTGGGATTATTAAATTCCCCTACCTTAGCGGGATACAGTATGTCACCAAGAATATCTTCAGGAGGCCAGCAGATGACTACGACTACTCCATGGTCACATCCTCCCCTCCAACTCTCCATGCGATCCCTAACCTGCTGGATTGCTTCGTTTAACTGGTCTCCGAATTCCCACACATTCTCAGAGTTTCCTACGTACTTAGCTTCCACCACCGCGATTAATTTATTAGTTTCGGTATTATTTATTTCGAAATCAGGTCTTCCTGGTCCTCCCAGCTGTCCAACTCTCAGCTTATTCTTTGGAACTCCGCTCCTCCTCGCTATTTCGGAGAGGATTTTATCCATAATAAACGTTTCATTCGTTATCGCTTCTCCAAGCTCTCCCCTCAGATACTTATTCTCGGGATTAGCAAGGATATCTGCTGCAAGCCGCTTCAGACCTATGAGCTCCTTGTGGGCAATTATCTCTATCGAGGTTATTTTACTTGCCCCACTCGGCACTCTTACCCTAAGCTCTTTATTTCCGCAATAAGTTATTTTGTTGTCATCAAAGTGGACAAGAAGGATAATCCTTCTATCCTCGCCCGCGTCCTTGCCAATCCTTTCTTTAAGCTCCTCTAATGCATCATAGCCCAGCAACCTGAATAACCGCTCTTCTAATCCAATACGTGTCTGATCCTCTTCCGACAATATTTCACACAGTATTTTACCCATCTGCTCGCTGAGGGGCTTTAGGTTGAAGCTGTATTCTGCTTCGTGAACCTTGCTTCCCTCAGAGTACTTGACTCTGATTAATTTAAGCTTGGAGTCAACATCAATTCTCTCAACTAAACGGGAACGTTCTCCATGCTTGACCCCGACTTCTCCATCCTGATAGAATGAGAGCACCAAGTTTTTGCCTTCTATGTTTTTTCCATCGAGTTCCGCATCCACGCGTATCTCCCCTCCCCAAACATGCGTCTTCTGCTTAAAACCATAACGATTTCCACCAATCTCAATTTCATTATTGAAGAGGTCTAGTTTGACCTTAACACCACTGGCTACGAACTCGGTTGGGAAAAGTAGCCTATAATCGAAAAGCTCAACCTTGGTTATGAGTGCTTGAGCCTCATCCCTGCTTATTTGATCTAATGCTCGTTCCACTTCGTCTTTAGGTATGTTGATTTGGTTTGATTCAACATCCTTAACTATTGGGAACTCCGCCACTCCGCTTTTTCCACCGTACTCCCAGTAAACCCTGACAACGTAGGTCCCGGGCTTCACCTTGTTGCTCTCTCCTAAATTTAGAAGGCTTGGCCCTCCCCTCCTCAACGTAACCTTGTGCGGCTCTTCCTTGAATTCGAAGCTGCGTTGCGCTCCCATCAGCTCCTTTACTATTGTCGTTGCTAGCCGGCAGTTCACCTCCTTGCTCTCTGGGTACCTGAACTTCTCCTCGACGACCCTCTTCAGCTCCGCCTCGGCAACTTCTCTGCTTCCGGTTGAAGTAAGTGCTTTGAAGTAAGTATCCCTCAATACGTCGAGGAGCCATTTCGCAGCATCCGGCCCAAGGTCCGGCGTGTTCTGAACGTGTTTCAGCAAATCTTTGACTTCGTTGGCTAGCTGAGCGTTGTAGACAGAGATCGATGAGCAAAACGCCGCTATCTCGTCCCCAACGCTCTTGGCGAACTCCTCGCCTTCTTCCTTAGCCCTCTCGACAGCCTCTTCAGCGGTCTCCCCCTTCTTAACGTAATCCGTTATCTTTCTCACCAGCTCCGTCCTCCTCCCCCTGCTTAGCGTCTTGAGCCACTCAACGTTCTTCGCTAGGGTGTTTACAACATCTAAAGCCTGCGAGTCGGTTAAGCCATTGAACAGAATAGCCTTGAGAAGCTCCTCCTTGAAATCGCTTCCAAGAATGCTTCCAAGCAATTCGCTTACGCTTGTTATCTGTTCGTAGAAAGCCCTCTTATCCACGCTCGTCCAGACTATCCTTGTCTCAACCGCTTGGACTCCTACGAATGCCCCTGAGGAGTATGAGAATAATGGTGCTTGAAGGTCTTTGCCCGTGAAGATGACGGTTGAGGTTTCCCCATTCGGGTAGAAAACGTTCAGTAATCCTGGGTCGGCTATGCCCCTCTGAGCCAAATCAGCTTGAGTTATCATAAGCGTCTCCCCGCTCGGCTTTGCTAAAAGCCCAAGCTGGAGTCCGAGGGAGCTTGCTGATACGACGGCAGGCAAATAGCTTCCACCGTGGAACGCCTTAGCTATACCATCTTCGCCAACGATTACGTTCGTCCCACCTATTCTTCCTCCGAGCAGCATCTTGTTAAGCTCCCCTGTCTCAAGCGGGTTCTCATTGGGAACAAGCATCACCGAGGGGTCTTCAAGCCTCAGGACCATGCCGTCCCCGAATCTTATTGAGCCATCCATCCCCAAGATCCCCCTATCCATGCTAAGCTTCCCTTCTGAGAACCTGAAAGCGTTGAACCCGAATGTCTTCTCAACCTGTTGCCCAGGGACAACCTTGATGCTTTGAAGATCCTCCTTGAGGAGCTCGAAAATGGCTGGGGTGTGCTGCTCAGCCTTGAACGCGAAGACCATGTAGCTTTCTTCTCCAACCGTCTTCTCTCCGGCGTATGCCAGCATTCCTTTGAGGACCACGTTTCCCCTTGCGAACTCGAACTCCACGACAGCCCCCTTCTGAATACCGGGGTAAAGCTTGCCCGCTAGGCTCTTCTCAACGCCCACCTCTATCTCTTCGTTGCTTAGGCTGAGTATCCTCGCGACGTCTGGTCCAAGCTTTGAGAGCTGCTCCAACGCCGCCTTTACCTCTGCTAAACGAAGCATCTCGACGAAGTCTCCCCCAGCTATTTGGGACAGCTGGAGGGCTTCCTCTGGGCTTAACGTTAACAGGGGGCTTAGCTCAGACATTAGCGACGGGCTTGCAAGGAACTCCATCAGGTTTCCAGCATGCTGGCTTAGGAAGCCCTTGTCCATCTCAGACATCCATTTAAGAATGCTCGCGACGTAGAGCGCTTGCTGCCTGTCCTCTAAAGCGTTGTCTAGGATCATGCTTACGAGTTCCTCCGGGTTTGGAACATCCAGGTAGGGGTAGACCTTGCCTATGCTTTCCACCATGGAGCTCGCCAGCGGAGTGCCCCATTTCTCCTCATTCTTGTAGAGCCTTCCGTAGATTTCAGGGCTGTTCCTGAGCTCGCTCGGCATCCTCATCATCGCAACATCCAGGGCTACCTCCCTCCCAACGTATGCTCCGAACGGAACCCCGATCAACGCTCCTATTATTGAGGCCCTCGTGCTGTCGTCCATAGTTGGGTCCGCTAAAGCCCTTAATGGGGCTACGGCTACTCCGAACGGGCTTACCGTCAAAGCCTCGATAGCGTTCCCTGTTTGAGAGTAGACCAGTAATGCGTTCATCGTGCTCCACCCGAGGCTGACGGCTGTTATCAGCCCGGCTAAAGGCTGGAGCCCCGGGGTCAGCCACATCGCCGTCATTGCCGCTGTGGAGGCGAAGCCCATTAGGAAGCCTCCTATTGTTTCAAACGGATGCCTGGCGATGGTTCTTCCGACATCGAAGCCCTCGAAGGTTTCGAGAAGCCTTTGTTTAGCAACAAGCCTACCGTTCCTGAGAACCTTAATTACGAAGTCGCATCTCACCTGGGAGGGCCAGTATGCAGTGTTCTCGCTGAAACTATCGTACTCTCCCTCGAAAGTCCTCCTCACCCATGCTGTGAAAGCCAAGGAGCACGATGTTCCGCCAGGGGGAACCGGGAGGAGCCAGCTGCTTGGCTCGACAACAGGTATCGAGGTTACCCTCTTAACAGCGCCTTCCAAGAGCTGGGCCTGCGGGGCTTCTCCAGCGATGCGCTCAACCTCAAGGGTGTTCTCAGCCTCTATTACAACCTGGTAGGTCAACGTATCCCCGGTTGGGTTCGCTACAGCAACTCTCAGGGTATTCTGTTTCCCAAGCATCCCAAGTTCATTTCTCTCTATAGAGGCTGAGAGAACCTTCATGCTGAACCTTATCGGGTTTCCTTGGGAAACGCTTGCCCTCTTAACAACGTACCCCCCGCCCTCATACTTCTTAGCAAGGCTCTCGTCAAGGGTTTCGCAGACGAGCTCAAGCATTTCGCCACCCTCGACAACCTTGGGGACAAGGTAGTACTTCGTCGGGTCATTATACTTAGATCTAACAATGTTTTCAGGAACGTTGGATTCGATTAACATCCTTCCGCCGGCATCCGCCTCAACGTTTCTCTCGGCGAGCTCCCACCTCTCCCCAGACTCCTCCTTTCTGACGGTAATTGGCACCTGGTACTTCTCCCAGTGGAAAACCCTGTACCTTACGAAGCCACCTTCAAGGTAGTAAAGCTTGTAGAGGTCTACGACGTAGCTTACTTTCTCCTTCTTATTGAACTCCTTAATATACGGCGGGGTCGGGTATTGGTTTGCAACGCTCTCCTCAAAGGTGCCTATGAATTTCTTGTTCTCAATCTTATAGAACACCTCGTATTTTTCGTTTTGGGGAACATTGTCAGGCTTATTCTCAACATCGCCCTGGTAGACCCACTCGCCATAGCCGCCGACATGAACGCTGACATCATCGACATAGAGCTCGCTGTTCTCAGAGGCTACGAAGGAGATGGTGTAGTATCCTGCTTGGCTGAAGACGTCTCCGGAGTTCCTTAGGAACCTACCCCAAGTGTTGCTCCCGCCTAAAGCGAAGACATGCGCGGAGCCGTCTGGCTTCTTTATCGCTACTGCCCCGCTTCCGCTCAGGATGTACCAGAAGTCTAAGGTAGGGCTTGAGCCTCCCACGTCAAAATAGAATGTCTGCCTCCATGCTCCCCTTCCGTTTCTCGTTGCTATTCTGAGGCTACTAGGGCTGCTCCTGTATGTTGAGGAACACACTTCCCCGCTAGCGTCACCGAGGCTTTCGAAGCTCCAGCCCCCGCTGGATGAAACGTTTCCGTTAGCGATGTATTCGTGGAACGGGTAGGTTACATACTTATAGTAATGATAGAGGAGTTTCCACGTAGCATTGTAAACATCGTAATAGGATGTTTCCTTTATTATCGTGGTCGTGTTGTGCTTCTCAGCCACGTAGCGGGGATCCATGCTTGTTAAAAGCTGAGCCTCCAGCTCGGTTACTATGCCTAGGTATGTTTTAGAAGTCCAGTTCAAAACCTCTGGAGCATAAACCCATGTTGACATGTCATATGTTTCAGGAGTCTTGTTCACGTAGCCCTTGAAGACCCAGCCCCATTTCTCCTCGTAACGCGTCTCGTTCCAAGCCCTGTAGTAAGGTCTCAATTCGTAAACATCGTAGACTGGTTTCAAGAGTGTTGCGATGACGTAGTACTGCTTAACCTCCTTGGTGACTGTTTCAGACCTAGTAACGGTTTCTTCATAGGGCTCTACTCCGCATCCTTTGTAAATCATTCCCTGGCTGCTAACCCAGTTCCTCAGGCTCGGCTCAACAACCTGCTTAGAGCCCTCAGCGTCCTCCCTGGATTGGAAGCCCTTCGCATAATTAGGCAAATCATCTATGCTAACCTTCTTCTCCTCGTACCCGTTTTGGACGACAACCTGGTATGCTTTTCTAGTTTCCCAGTGGGAGGTGTCGATTCTACGGTATGTCCTCCACGCTATTACGTCGCCATCCACCTGCTTCTCCCCAGTCTTGTACAGCCTTGCCGAGCATGGTCCCTGCGAGGAGTAATAGTAGTACTCCTCCCCGTGCTCGTCGGTAGCCCTAACCAGCTCTCCTGTTTGAAGCATCCTCTCGAAGTCGGCCTTCTTTATCTCAACAGTTCCGAGGACGTGGAGCCTTGAGACCGGGGAGGTTTTTTCGAAGACGTAGACAGTTATTTTCTCCCTGACTTCCTCTATGACGTAGCCGTCCCTGCTCATCATCACAGCCTCATAATGACTACTCGTCTCCTTTACGAACTCAAGCTCGTATGATTCGACCCAGACCTGCTTCTCAACCTCCCTAATCTCAGCCGCTTCAAAAAACCCGGGATGAGCGTAGAGGTAGTTCTGGGCATCCCCGTATGTTTCGAACTCAGCCTTAACCTCGTACCTAGCAACCCTGACGGTCGGGACGATGGCGTACCTTGTCTCAACCCGCGTAACCTCCCTTGTCTCAGTCTTCAGAACGGTGTTGGAGGCTATTCGCGTGGCGTTAGCGTTTTTCTTAACCTCATCCTCCTTGGCCCGCGCTTCCTCAAGGCTTTCAAAGGGGCCGTAGGTCTCCTCTCTGCTTCTATAGCCAACCAGAACGTATCTTTTATCCCAGACCTTAATCTCGCTCGAGCTGCTCTGAGAGTAAACGTCGTAGACAGTTGTCTTGTTGCTCGTCTTCCTATATATCGCGTAGCCCATAGCGTTAAGGGGTATGGTTACGGCTACGCTTCCAGCATCATCCCTCTCAATGCTTATGCTACTTAAATCGTAGCTTGAAAGCATGCTCAGCTGGGACTCGTTCTTAATAGCGCTGGCAAGCTCGTCGCTGCTCCAACCCTCGGCGATGGCTTTAGAGACAATGCTTCTAAGCCTGTCCTCGCTGAACCTGGCCTCCTCAGCGAAGCTAAGCGAAATACTTCTGAACGGTATCTCGGCGCTCAAGACGAGGATGGTTAGGATTATCCCTGTCGAAGCCTTCCTTATGCTTCTATCCTTAAACAGGGAGAGCCTGTTTTTCTCAACATTGCCCCCTGCCTTTTCACCGTTGACCCGGGCTACGATCCCTACGATGGTGGGGATTAGCATTGAGTCTATGAATAAGCCTGGGAAGCCGTATGCTGAAAGGATTGTGAGCATTAAAAAGAATAATGCTATTGTTGAGATGAGCCTTCCAAACCCTATCCAGAGTCTTTCTCCCGCCAAAGAAGTTAGCAGCCAGACCAGGGGAAGGGCGAACAGGAGTGAGGCGATTACTCCTCCTCCATAGCTTATCGCTATTAGCCCAAACGAATTCTGAGGGCTTGCTGAGAATAAAGCGTGGTAGCCGATGGAGAGCATTACGGCTAAGCATGTGAGGCTTGAGACGGAGAGGAATGCGAAGCCCTTAACAAGCTTTCTACCGTTCCTCCTTAAACCCTCCGCGATGCCCTCACGCCTAATTATGAATAGTGAGGCGGCGTAGGTTAACGCCAGCAGCATGTTTAGGAGAAGGAAGGCAACAACCATTGTTAGAACCAACTTAACCGTCGAGACGCCGCTGACGATCAGCAGAGCGATATCTGGAGCCAGGAGGAGGAGCAAGCCCGTTACAATGAAGTAGGCTGTTGCCGCACTGGCCAAGCATATTGGCCAAGCTTTAACAAGGCCTACGAGAGCCCTGAGCCTCTGCTTGCTCATAGCCCCACCCTAGCCTCCTCGTAAGCGGTTATCCCATTTCTATTCTCAGCGGGGTAGATCGTTACCTGGAAGCCTGAGCCAGCTATGCTGAACGAGACCCTTCCGTTAAAGTCCGTTACTCCGCCCTGGTCTGTTTCGAAGCACCTTACCCTAAGCCCGGCTATGGGACTATTGTCGTGGGCCCAGAAAGCCCTAGCGTTAACACTACCACCATTTCTCTCAGCTGAGATTTTAATGTGGGTGAAGACAAGGGTTAGTTTAGGCAGCCTTGTTGTAAGCTCAAGCTCATCGCTCCTATTCTTGGAGAAGAAGCTTACTTTCCTTGAGATGTTTAGCTCCTCGAAGGCCTTAACTGTAGCCGAGCCCGTTTCAACGCCACCCCTAATCTTCTCCGTAACCCATCCGTTTGAACAAAAATAGCTTATCGTCTGGTTGAAGGAAATCGTTGAGCCGCTATTCGTCCATATCTCCGAGCCTATCAGCATTCCTCCAACAACCCTGGTGTCCCTCTTAATCTCGGTTACGAGGTATCTGGCGGAGGTGAAGCCGACCTCATCACCATTACTTATCGCTACAGCAAGCCTGCGAATCCCGACTTCCCCGGAGCCCTCGTCGTAAACGGCATTGATAGCGTAGTCTTCGCTGACGCTGACCGATGGAACACTGTCTCCAACCCTGATCACGACGAGACTTGTGAAAACCCAACAATCCCTGTTAACCCCTTTGAAGACTGCTTTCTGAACACTCCCAGGTGTTCCGCAGCCTGTTTTCTCAAACCCCTTCCAAACAGCCTTCCAGCTCATGTTTCTAACGCCGCTAACCTGGGGAAGACTGAAAGTGAAGACATGGTTTGCCTCCCCGTCCAGCGTTGCTTCAGCAGTATGAGATTCGGCGTTTATCGTCCCGCTCCCCTCGAGCCTTATCTCCATGCTTGCGTATCCTATGGTGAACGTGTCGCTACCAGTCCTGTTTGTCCAGACAGAGGCGTGGATTAGGAGCCTGACGGTATGGTTCCCAGGATTAAGGGTTGCAGCCCTGGAATAGCAGCTTGACCACCAGTATCCTGTTAGCTCATAGACTTTAACACCGTCAACATAGACCCTCAGGTACTTGTCGAAGACATACCAACGATTATCGTAGGGAGGTGTTTGAGGATTATGGTCGTCGCCGCAGACGTATACGATGCCCAAAACTCCTTGGGGAATGTTAACGCTGGCCACGCATTCCTTAATATCGTCATAGGTGCCAGGCCCATTCGTAACGATTGTGAGATAACCAGTCCCACCGTACCAGGCTCTTTCATCAACAGAGTAAGCTATGCTCACAGTATCTGCCCTAAGGCTATTCCAAGAGTAGGATGAGGGCGTTGCATAGACGGTTGGCCCAGTGGATGGAGGGATTAAGCCAGATAGGAGGAGGGACGCGAGGACAGGTGAAAGCAGTAAGGCGTAGAGAAGACCCCTCGGGCAGGTGCGCCCAACCATTCCAAATATGTTGCGCGTGAGCAAGATAAAGGTTTTCCAATCATTCAGGGATCCTTAGGAAAGCAAATGCTTGAGGGAGAAGGTTGTGTGAATGAGCATTAACTGGCTGGATACGGTATCCTTCGAAAAACCTGTTTAAACCCCTTTCAGGCCATTAGGCTTGAAACGCGCGCCATAAGAATAAATGGAGAATAAATGGGCCAGGCCGGATTTTCGCGCGTGCGCGCGGCTCGAACCGGCGATCTCCCGGTGTCGGCTCAAGATTCGGCGATTATCAGCCGGGCGCCTTAACCAGGCTGGGCCACTGGCCCTTATTCATTCCATATTAAGCCAGCTATTAAATTTTTCTCGAGCAATAAGTTAGTGCACCCCACCCTTATGTTTGGAGATTAATGGCGTCGGAGAGAGAAAGAAGGCCTTTACCGAGAGCCAATGATGGAATGCGAAACTGCTCCTGACATGTTATAATGCCTCGAGAATGTTTTTAAAGAGCAGGGTTGGCGAGAATCAAACCTGAGAACATTCACCCGCGTTTAAATTTTTACGTGCGCTTATAACCTGAAAAATCGGTGAAACTCGTCGGTCGGGGTTCGAAAAGACCTCTGGAAACAGGGACCTGGGAAATCTCTCCGGCCCAGCTTATTCCTTCCATTAAAACTCGTCGATATTTTAAAACTCAAGTATACGTTGCAGTTATGCTTTTAAGCTTACTTCACATTATTATGGTGATGAACCCTGTGTTAAAGAAGAGGTTTATAGATTCCATCGAGTACCTCCGCAAGATGGGTTTCTCTGAGGATTGTGCCAACTTAACTTCGCGTACGCTGAAATTACAGGAGAATCTACATGAAGATTAGGCATAAGGAGGGGTGTCTGAATAAGAGCGATGCTGAGCTGGATTACAACATAGCTTGCTTGGATGCGAAGAGGGTTTTCAAGGTTCCTGAGACCCTTAAGAAGGGCAAGGTGGTCCTGTACCGCAGGGTTGGGGAGCGCGTTAAGGAGGGCGAATTAGAATCGCTGCTCGACGGGCTCGTAAGGATATCGAGGGGGTTTTTTTCAGCCAAAGGTCTTAGAGAGGTATAAGTTTGATGGTAACGGGCTCGAACTCGGCCTTGAGGCCGGGGGAAAGTACATGCGGGTTAGGTTCGAATGTAGGGAAGAAGGTGGAAAGTACGTACCCGATTTAAAGAAGATGTTGGAGGCTGTCAGCATAATCAACGCACGGATTAAGGATACGGGGTACCAGTATTACAGCATTGGACCTGAGGGTAAGGCTTACATCATGCTCTCAGGCGAGGATGCGGAGAGGCTAAGAAACGAGAGAGGCTGGGATCTCTTCACGTCCGTTTACGAGCCCGCACCGGAGCTGAGGAAGAGGCTCATAGACTCTATAGAATATCTTCGCAAGATGGATTTCTTTGAAGACTATTCCAGCCTGTCCTCTGAAGAGATACTTGATAAGATTTTCAGCGGGGAAATATGTTATGAGGATGCTTGGTGGGTGGATAGGGAGATAACGGGGCATCCGCAGAGGTGGCAAGGGCAGGCATTGGTCGAGAGTTTAAGGGAGCACGAGGATATTTGGCTGAAAGACAGAGTTTCCGAATTCGATTATAAGATCGCACTTTTCGATGTTAAGAGGGCATTCGAGGAAGACCCTGAGACGATGCCCGAGAAAGGGATGGGGATCATGCTGTTGAAGAGGTTCGCAAGGATATCCAGGGGGGTCTTCAACCCCACTGATATAAGGGAGGAATGGACCTCATATCCCTATAAGGAGTTCGAGAAAATAAAGGACAGGATACCGGGCTTCGAGGGCGTTTCTCTCGGGGCAAGCAAGGTGGACCGCTGCACAGTCTTCTTCAAGTTCAGGGGGAGGAGCACTACGTCGACTTTTACTGCGACGGAGATTTTCTCAACATAGAGCCTGCTGTGCGGAAGATAAACGAGCTGATAAGGGACACGGGGTACCAGTATTACTCATACGGTCTTAGTGATCTGTTTAATTTCTTCGTGTTTATGCGTGAGGAGGCGGAGAAGCTGAGGAAAGAAAGGGGATGGAAGCTTATTTAAGGAGAGTAGTAGGGATTCTCAATTAAGTCTCCGACCTCCGCCTTGATGATTTCTTCGATGCTTGCATCTTCAGGCGTATTAAGGTCGATGAACACAGCAACCGGCAGTCCGTATTTAACATTCCTATAGTCCCCGGGGAAGTATTTCTTATAAAAAGATTCATCTCTTGCTCTATCAAAACAAGCGCGCGCTACTTAAACATTAAAAATCCTAAGCAGTCAATCGGCGGGCTGCTCGTTCAAGTCTTTCTACCCGCTTGTAGTATCTTGCCTATCAGCGACTCGGCGGAGGAAAAGGTTTGGATAGTTTCTCCTTTCAGCGCCATCGGAAAAGCCCAGATGACCAGGTTACTGTAGTAATCACTCCCCCAAACGGGTCCACCGTCTTCTGCACTAATGAGGCAGTATTGATTCCAAGGGGTTCGATGTCTCAGAGCAATACTCTCGTAAATGCGGCGAACAATTTCTAAACCTGTCTTCGTGCGACCAGCATAGATCATCGTCATCGCGACACATATGCTTTCGCCTACAAATATCTCTGAAGAATGGGTCTTACCTGAGGTATCCCGCTTCCCATCAGGTAGACAACCGTTAACAATGCCGCAGTCAGTTGCTTTAAAGTTTAAAGCCTCCACTGAATCTAGAGCGCTCATCGCGTGTTCTGAGAGAAAAATGCCGTCGAGCCCCACGATCCTTGTGCACCATTCTCCCATCAACTGGTTCGCCAAACAAACCTCGGATACGCGTTTCCCCTCAGGGTCGTTATAAAGACGGTAATACCGGCCGTTCCAAAGCTTTTCCTCAAAGGCTCTTCTCCCCTGGTCAAACCATACGCGGCAGTCTTTTGCAAAAGCCATGTCGCCAACTTTTTTCGCCATGTCTTCCGCGATTTTGAGAGTGGCAAGCCAGATTCCTGCTACGTATGCTGATGTGCCATGCCAGGGCCATATGTCGTAGAACTGGTTAGCAGGCCAGTCTTCGCCTTGAGGAGCATGGGGATGCTCGTTGACGAGGCCATCAGCATCCGTGTCCAAACCTTTTGCAAAGTAGATAGCATCCTTAACTGAAGGGAAGAATCTTCGCAGAAAAGCCTCGTCACCGGTTCGACAGTAATATCGGTAAACCGTCTGCACGTATTCGGACGAGTTGAGCGGATGCTGACAATAATAATGGGGTCTTGTAAAACCGATGGGTTTACCGAAGGAGAATGGGATTTCCCCTGTTTTTAATTGGTAGTGTGCAAAGCCGTTTAGGGTTGTCAACTCTAATTCAGGAAAGAAGAATAATATTGGGAAATGGCCGTGGAACCGGCAGACGATGGTTTCAGTTATAGGGCAACCGGTAAAGCTTTCACTATGGGTGAAAAAGCCCATTGGACCCCACCAATCATCCGGTCTATCACTGTAAATCCATATAGTGTTCTTTGCAAGACTGTAGAGACTGTTGATTAAGGCGTCCTTAAGCCATAATGGCAGCTCAGACCGGTAGATAACTTCTTGCCATGCAAGGCTACGTCGAAGCATGTCATCAGAGTTCGCAGCGACGAAACGTGCCACGTCAGCGGGACTTTTGAATCTTGTTAAGTACCGGTGTTCATGGGGCATACCGTCACTGTCGCGGAAGTAGGGATAAAACCAGGCTAAGACGAAGTTCACATTCGTCTCAGCTCCAGGCATGATTTTGAAATCAAGTGCTAGGGTTGCACCTGGATGCGTGGCGGAGGCTCTCTGCATCTCCCTGTTAAGGCTTGTCCAAGGAGCTGCTTCTGTTCCAAGCGCTGCTCCATGTTTAACAGCTGTCCTTGGATGAATAACGCCGATAGCATAGCCTACTTCTTTTCCATGTTTAACTTCAACACCAGCCAGATTATCCTCCTTATCTGTTAATTCAATTCTGGTAAACGTTTCGCCTTCATGCGGTGTTGGACCAGGAAAGATTAACGCTAAGCAGCCGGATAAAGGCTTGTCTCCCGTGTTCGTCAACCATGTCTTGAAGACTATTGCCGGCGTGTTAGACGTTTCAACGTCTCCCGGCACAAAAGGAGTGAAGGCGCGGAGACTAACTTCCAACGGCAGGTCGAGGACGTATTGTAAATCTGCAAAAGGATAATGCCCCCAGTAGCATATGTCGGAAACACCCTTTAAACCTTCAGGCGGCTTTAGTGTCAAGACGCGGATCTCCGAATCCAAGACAAGTGCTAAAAATGGTGAGTTCAACTCGCGGGGTTTTGGCCAAGTGTTAAAAATCGTGCATTTTCCTAAGGTTCCGTCCGTGTTAAGACTAATGTATCCGGTTCCTAATCCACCCAGTGGCATACCCTCTACAGCTCTGCCTCCTCGGTAAACAACTCCAGCGACTGAATGGGTGAAACCGTCTGCAGAAAATTCCATGAACCGGCATTCCGGCAGTTCCTTTGGGAATAATAGTTTTCCACGCATTTCTTTCATAACCTCTTCCTCCTAAACTGTTCACTAATCAAATGGAGACTGGCTTCTTTAAACTTTGCTGAAGCCCTTTGAACGTGTGTTAATGAAGTATTCATAATGCTAAATTGGTAAAATAATTTAATAATTAAACATTTAGCTGAGAGGAGGGTTAATTCACACGCCTCTTCTTCACAGCTACGCGTAGCCAAGTCTCTGGATGGAAAGATGTATGGTATGTTACTGGCGTGTTAAAGCCAATGCTGCTTTGAATCGGATAGTCAACCCCGTATGTCGATCATAAGTGTTAACTATTTTCAACAGTAGCACAACCCGCCGGATTCTTCAATCCTAATGTTTAAGCTTTTTAGAGAATTGGCTTTGACGAGAAGCAGACCTCAGGCGCCTGCAGACTATTTCAAAACAGCATACGGCTCTGCTGGGGAAATCCAGGCTTTGAAACACGTACCGCATTAGCTGGTCTCTATAACCGTAAGTGGAGACAGATAAAAAGCGTCTCTGGACTTCAGACAGCGTGCGAGAAGGAAGTTCCTCACAATGATTTATTTTTCCAGAGAGGTGCGGAGGGTGGGATTTGAACCCACGAACCCCTTCGGGACGAGGTCCTAAGCCTCGCGCGATTGACCAGGCTACGCGACCTCCGCTGGTTAGATTTCCATCAGGCTTCCGGATATAAGTGTTTTTCAGCAAGTTTTTAATTCCAGTAGGCTGTATCTTAGACGGGATGAGAAGCATATTCTTCAGGAATGGGGTGGTTTACGCGCTTGATTCCTCTAAACTGCCTTACAGAGAGAGTTGGCTTAGGCTTACGAATGCCCGTCAAGTGGCTTCTGCAATAAGGAAAATGCAGATCAGGGGAGCTCCGTTAATCGGGGTTGCTGCAGCCTACGGCCTTGCCTTAGAGGCTCTAAGATACAGGGGGAGTAATGTTGAAAAACTGAGAAACAGGGTATTGAAAGCCTCGGAGGAGCTTAGGCTCGCTAGGCCTACTGGAAGGAATCTGGGCTGGGCGATAGACAGGTGTCTTCAAGCAGTGAGGGAAGAAGAAACAGTAAGCGGTTTAAGAAGAAGACTTCTCGAGGAGGCTAATAGTATTGCTGACGAGGATGTTGAGACCAACCTTAAGATCGCCAGGAATGGTTTGGAATTGGTTAGGGATGGTGACAGGATTCTTACGCATTGCAACACAGGTGGCCTAGGTACTGTAGAGTATGGTACTGCTCTTGGAATAATAAGGCTAGCGTGGGAAAAGGGAAGAAGGATTTCAGTACTGGCTACTGAAACCAGGCCGTTGCTCCAGGGTGCGAGGCTTACTGCTTGGGAGCTTAAGAAATACGGGGTTCCTTTTAAACTGATATGTGACTCCATGGCTGGATACGTTATGTCTAGAGGCATGGTTGACAAGGTTCTCGTTGGTGCGGACAGGATTCTTGTAACAGGCCATGTTGCGAACAAGATTGGGACCCTTACACTAGCGGTTCTGGCGAAGCACTACAACGTGCCTTTTTACGTTGCAGCACCATTATCAACTTTCGACCTTACGACTAAGCCTGAGGATATTCCTATTGAGGAAAGAGACTCTGTGGAAGTCACTCATTTTCTCAGCAGGCTTATCACTGTTGAGGGAGTTGAAGTCATTAACCCCGCGTTCGACATCACGCCTCCTGAACTAATCTCAGGGATAGTTACTGAGAAGGGAGTGATCCAGCCTCCTTATGAAACCAATATTCCTAAAGCCTTCTCGGAGAAGGGTCGCTAGCCTCCCTATGCTTGTTCCGCGAGAAGCTGGAAAAGGGGCTTGAGGTGACGGTAAAGAGAAACGTAGAGGCGGTATTGTTTATCGTAGAGTTTTGAAGCCCAAGGATCCGGGTTTGAAGAATCACCATACTTAACTGTCTCAGCACACGCCTGATTCAGATCCATCCATAGGCCGCAGGCAATCCCAGCCAGTAGGCAGGAGCCGAAGCAAACATCGTTCGGCTGGGCAGCGCTCACAACGGTTTCTGAGAGAACACTGGCCAGTATTTCTCTCCAGAGGCTGCTTCCTGAGCCTCCTCCTCTGAAAACCAGTTTTTCAGGCTTTAACCCGAGGCCTGTTAAAACCTCTTTACAATCCCTGAACGCGAACGCCACGCCTTCTAAGACAGCCCTAACCATGTGAGTCTTATCATGCGCCAGGTTTAAACCGAAGAAGACGCCTCTTGCAGCAGGGTCGTTGTGAGGAGTCCTTTCTCCTATCAAGTACGGGAGGAAAACAAGTCCTTCCGAACCCGGGGGCGCCTTAGCAGCCTCCAGGGTTAAAAGATCGTACGCATCTATCCCGCAGATTTCTGAGAGAAGTTTCTCCTCTTTCCCAAGAGCATCTCTAAACCATCTTAAGGATAAGCCTGCTGAGAGCGTTGAGCCTTGAACAACCCACATGTCTGGAGCAGCATGGCAGAAAGTATTCGTCCGACCCATCTTGTCCACCACTGGTCTAGCCGTTGAGCTTAGAACCTGGCCTCCAGTACCTATGTTCACCGACCAGACTCCTTCACGCACTACGCCGCAGCCGAGCGCCCCAACCATAGAGTCTCCGCCGCCTGTTGCCACAATCGTTCCAGGCCTTAAGCCCAATGTCTCCGCCGCCTGTCTACTAAGTTCCCCAGCAGCCTCATGCGAACCCTTAATCTCTGGAAGAGCGTCCAGCTCTATGCCTACGATTGACGCTATTTCCTGAGACCATTGTCTTCTACGTATGTCGAGAAGCAGTGATCCTGAAGCATCGCTGAAATCAGTGCAGACAACATCAGTCAGCCTCATCCTAATGTAATCCTTTGGAAATAGAAGTGTTTTCACAGCCTCCGCGATCCTCGGCTCATTCTGCCTAACCCATAGGAAGCTTACAGCGGCGAAGCCCGTGGACGCCCTGTTTCCAGTTATCTCTATCAATGCTTCTGCTCCAAGCTCATTCTCAATCTGAATGCGTTGGCTCCTAGTTCTATTGTCAGACCATATTATCGCGGGTCTCAAAACTTCTCCGTAACTGTCTAGAAGAACCATTCCATGCATCTGGCCGGAGACACAGATGCTTGAAACAGAGTCCCCGTTGAACCCAGTTCTACTGAGAAGCTCGTGAACAGCCTCCTTTACGCTATGCCACCATACAGCAGGATCCTGCTCGCACCATCCTGGATGAGGAGACTTAATCGGATATGGCCTACTGGCGTTCAAAACTACTGAACCATTGCTGTCGACAAGCATAGCCTTAACGCTTGACGTTCCAAGATCAAGCCCGAGCACAAGAGGAGGCTCCACGCGCCCCATCATCATTATTTATGACATCCTAATCTTATATAAAGTTAGCAACGTCAAAACTCTGAGGGTAAGGATGCTTCATGCGTCGACTGAGGAGAGCCCCGTGCTCTTCTAAGGGCTGATGGTTGCAGCGGGAACCCGGTCTGGCAAAACCAGATGAAGAGAAGCAAGTCGACTAGCTGCAAACCTAAAACACCGAGTTAATCATAAAATAATGATTCTTCCACAGGTAATTAGAAAAACGGCGATGAATGGGCCGAGCCGGACTCGAACCGGCAGCCTCCTGCGCGTCAGGCAGGTGTCCTAGCCATTTAGACGATCGGCCCTATATCCTAATCCTGTTATTAACAGGAGAGTCATGTTTTAAAGTTTTCCCGTGGGAAGCCCGGGATTTTGAAAGCCCACCGGCAAATTTGAGCTCAATCAACTGTATCGAACCGCTATTTTAATCCCTCTAGTGTAATCGCTTGAAACTTGGAAGTGTTAGCGCGCTACAACGTGTTGAGAGGGTTAGGCGTGTCTTAAATGGGATAATAAGGATGAGAATAACTTTCAACACGTTTATCTAATGGGGAACCTCAATAAGCAGCCAGCTGCGACTTTGAAACAGGGAGCATCATTCATAATTAAACCCGCTCTGAGGCTCCCGTATTGTCCAAATTAACTTAAGGATGGGCCTCCACCGGTGCCGACTCCATTAGGGAGAAGCAGGTGTGAGAGTGAAACTCATAGTGCGCTTGAATACGGGCGTGCACTAATAGTAAGCGGCCTGAGAGTTCCTACACGGTTTTTCTGGGAAAAGTTTTCAATCCTAAGCTTTTTGCTGCTACTCGAAGAGCGCGCCTAGTCCAGCCATTTCCTCAGCCGGCTTCTTCTCCTCCTTCTTCTCCTCCTTCTTCTCAGCCGGTGCCTGCTGGGCTGCTGGCGTAGCTGGGGCTACTGGACCTATTGCCAGCGGAGTTGATAATACTTCATCAATATTCACTTTCGAGAGCGAGGAAACCAGTACTTTTATCCTGGCTTCATCAGGCTCTATGCCTGCTGCCCTCATTATGGCTTTTATCCTTTCCTCTGTAATCTCCTGCTTTGCGGAATGCAGGAGCAGTGCCGCATGGATGTATTCAGACATCAGCATCCACCTCAGAATTTTCTGAGCATTCTTACGCAGGGTGTTTTTAAGCTTTTATCCGCTCTTTCAACATACCTTTAAACCTGCTTAAACGTTCTTTAGAAGACAAGCTCCTTAGTGATACCGTGTCATGGGCTTCTGAGCCTAGGCTTTTTCAAGAACTGATTCAAGCCGGCTTGCCTCTGCTCTCGCTGTCTGCAGCATTATTCTAACCGTGTTTTCATCATAGTACTGTGCTTTAAGGCTTAGTGTAACGGCCTTGGAAAAGGCTTCTCTAAGCATTATTCTAAGAGATTCAGGCGTCGGGAAGAACGTTGCAACAGACAGTTTTAAAGCGTTTTCAACACTCTTTGAGAATCCATTCGCAATGTCCTCAAAAGTTATTGAGAGAACTTCCTCACTATATACTATGCCATCGTGAATCGCGGCGTATGATTTTATGAATGCTTCAACAGGCCTTATGTTAAGCTTCGAGAGGACGGAGGCCAGTTGAGGCGTAACCACGTCCCCCGGCTTCGCTACGACAGTGTCTTTCGTTACCCATATGCTTCCGGTTTCAATCCTCGTCGGTAGGCCTACCTCGTTGAGAGAAGAGATCACTGGGCCAGCTGGAAGACCGGTGTTTCCAGCGGGAACAACTATCTCCCTGTCAACAACATCCCCAGCGTTAAGAGGCAGTCTTATCGAATATTTCTTAAGCTCCTGTTGTAGCTCATACGGATTCACGTTTGAAACAATCAGCATTACTGAACCCTTGGAAGCATACTTCTTTAAGAACTCTCTTAACGCTTGCGAACTTGTTTTCTCAGCAGCCTTCTGTAGAAGCGTCGTCTTAACATGTTTCAGAATAGCTTTCCCCCTTAGTCTTCTCCTAGCCTCGTTTATCGTTATGGATTTAACCCTGAAAGTGTTGACAAGCATAACCGTCTTGCTCGACTCTATCAGGCGGAGAATCTCGTCTACTACTCTTGCCTTGAGAACCTGCTGGCTCAAGCCTTAGCCTCCCTCGATGCTTTAACGATCCTACCCATGGTTGTCTTAAACCCTACGTATCTTATTGATGCTGAACGCGGGAGTCTTCTTTCAACCACCGATAAGACTGCACTAGCGTTCTCCAGAAGCTGTTGAACAGTCATTTCCTCATGCCCTATTTTACATGAGACGGCGAGGCTGGATTTAAGCACAAGCCTCACACTTCTCCTAAGCCTTTCAACAATCGGTGTTATCGACGAGGCTGGCGGAACCGGTGTTGGCATCTTGTTCTTAGGTCCGAGGAACTGGCCGAGCACCCTGCCGACCAGAGGCATGAGCGGTGCTTCAGCTATGAAGAAATCGTAGGATTGCGCAATCTTCCTGCAGTTCTTCTTCTTACCGGCCATGCTGCTTAAAGAGTCTCTCGAAAGAACGTCCAGCCCAAGGCTTTTTGCTTCAATAGTCAAGGAGCCGTCTGTGAAGACGCATATTTTAGGCTGCGATTTATAAGGGCTGTGTGGAAGTTCCACGAGCTCTGTAAACCTTTGATCCGGCTTAGACAGGTCCACGCCGGCTAGGCACACGACTATTTCAACACTCTGCCGAAACTTCCTGGGCCTATTGTTCTCTGGTGAAAGAGCTTTTCTTAAAGCGTTTTCCAGCGAACTCTTGCTGACCGAGAGCGCTACCGACATTCTACGCACCCTCCCTGCTTAAAACCTCATCGTACTCTCCTTTTTCAAGCATGCTGATAACTTCCTTCGGAGGCTTAGAGTCAACAGTTACACCCATGCTTTGACAAGTCCCCAAAACCTCCTTCACAACCCCCTTAAGCGTCTTAGAATAGGTATCGTTCATCTTCATCTTAGCTATTTTAACGACTGCTTGGAAACTCAGGTTTCCCTTAGCCTCCTTGCCGGGTGCTCCAGACCCTTTGTCTATCCCAGCCTCCTTAGCTATCAGAGCCGAGGTTGTGGGGGTTTTAAGAGTTACCGTGAACTGCTTCGTATCGGTGTCAACCTCAATCTCAACCGGCACCTTCATCCCCTTAAAATCCTTAGTGGCTTCGTTTATCTTAGCCACTACTGCCCCAACGTTAACACCTAAAGGGCCTATGGCTGGGCCTAGGGGTGGTCCCGGCGAAGCATTACCGCCCTCCACTATTAGGCTGAGAGTCTTCTTAGCCAGTTTTACACACCTTTTCAACGTGAGGCCTCTTGCAAGCCTTAAAAATATTTCTTAAGCAATCCAGGCCCTTAGGAATGGGTTTAAAGCTTAGCCTGGCCTTCTTCAACAACCCTTACGCTGTCCATTTTAAGCGTTATTGGAAACGGGGCCACTGCACCGTCAAGCTCCACTGTAACCTCGTTCCTCTCAGGATTGACTTCTAAAACCCTTGCGCGGTTCTTTTTAAGCAGGCCTCCGACTATTTCAACAATATCTCCAACTTTAATCTCGGTGGCGACTGGTTTCTCCTCAAAATACTTTCTAAGATCGTTAATGCTTAAACTGCCCTGAACCCTTCTTTTAACATGCTTAATATCCCTTATCGCCTCCTCAACCGGAAAGGGGGAGTCGGCCTCGATGTAAATATAGCCCTTTAAACCAGGCAGCACTATTACGGAGTGAATCGGAAGACCCTCAGCTTCACACCTGTTCTTGATCATGAGGGCTGAAGACATTTCTTGGCCTATGGAGGTCCTCACGAGGAAAAACTTCGGCTCAGCAGTCTTATCCCTGCTCATCCTGTTCAGCAACCCCTTATCTGAGTTTCACACCCGTTAGCTGAAGGAGTGAGGCAACAATGTGTACAACGAAAGCCATTCCCCCGACTACGAGGATTCCGATTAAGAAGATCTTTAGTGATAGCTTCAGCTCTGACCCGTCGGGTTTCTCGCTGAGCTTCAACACTCTAATTATGGTTCTAACCCTGTCTGTAAGACCCATACCCGGTTTCCAACTGGAAAACAGGAATATATTCTTTTCCCCCGGATTAGACAAGCATCATTAGGCTGTTAACGTATTCCTTAGGGTTGAACCTTTTAAGATCAGAGTATTTCTGCCCAGTTCCCACGTATATGACTGGCTTCTTGGATGTGAAGGATACTGAGAGCGCTGCTCCCCCCTTAACGTCAGCGTCGAACTTGGCCAGTATTACCGCGTCGAAGCCGACATGACTGTTGAAGTCAGCAGCCTGGTTCCAAGCATCGTTCCCAGTTAACGCGTCTACTACAAGTATCGTGTACGAGGGTTCAACAACCCTCTTAATCTTTCTAAGCTCATCCATGAGGTTTACGTCAGTATGCATTCTTCCAGCCGTGTCTATAAGGACAGCATCTATCCCCCTTCTTAAGGCTTGTTGAACTGCTTCGAAGCCTACGCTCGCAGGGTCTGAACCATACTCTTTAAAAACCATCGGCAGCCCAAGCGCCTTAGCATGCTGACCGAGTTGCTCCACAGCTCCAGCTCTGAAAGTGTCGCTGCAAGCCAGAAGGACGCTTAAACCATTCTCTTTAAACATGTGTGCAACCTTGGCTATTGTCGTTGTTTTCCCAACACCATTGACACCTATGAAAAGAAGCTTAAAGGGCTTCGGTGATCTCCGGGCTTCCTCGACAAGGTCGATTTGAGAATTGCCCAACGTTTTCAGGAGGAAGAGCGTCAACTCTTGTTCTACAAGCTTCTTCACAGCATCCCTGTCGAAAATAGGGGTTCTCCGCCCTTCAAGGGTTTCAGCAATAGTCTTCTTCAACTCGTCGACAAGCGGGAGAGCCACGTCGCAGAGCACTAGTTTAAGCCCATAATCGTCAAGAACCTCTTCAATCTTCTCCCGGCTGAGCGGTCTTGTTGAAACAGCTTCCACGAGGGATTTGAAAAGCTCGCCTACCTTCATAAGGAGCACTATTTCTTAAGCTTCTCGTAGAGCAGTTGAATCCTGCTCCTGCTCTCTTCTATCTTAGCCTGAAGACTACTCATCTGGGTCTCTATGGATCCACGCGCATCATTAAGCTCGCTTAACCTTTTTTCAACCATTTTAAGAGTCTCCTCCAGGCTTCTCTCAATAAGTATTCCCGATCCGGTGTTAACGAGAAACCTGTTAGTATCTTTCAAAACTGCTTTACCGTAGACTCCTCCACCTATGTCTAGAAAAAGCTCAACACCTTCACCGGCTTTAGAAATCTCCTCGAGAGCGGATTTAGAAACCTGAAGGTCGTTTATAGATGCTACTACAAGCTGGTATCTTGACCTAAGCTCCTCCATGATTGTTTCGAATGATCTGAGCTCCGTTATGGCTTTCCTAAGCTCCTCCTCGCTCATCGGTTTCAGTCTTAACCTCCTCTAGGCTGAGTATTTTAATATTCTCCCTTTTAACACGGTGTCTACTCCCTATCAGAGAGTAGGCCTTCTCAAGAGCGGTCTTCTCCTTAGAAGCATCCACGCTTATGAAGAAAGGGATCTCCCTCAAAGGTTTTCGAAATGCTCCTTTAACTTTGAACACTGGCATGCCTGAGCCTGGAGACGGGGCTTATTAAAAATTTTTCAGCGCCAGCGATATGCTCATAAGCTCGGCCCCGGTTGTAGACTCTCCCACAAGCACCCCATACGGGCTTGCGAGCATGCCGAGCCTTATGAAAGCCAGCCCGTCGTTCACCGACACTGTGTAAACCCTGAGCTTTAAAACGTCTTCTAGAAGCTTCTTCTCTCTGTCTGACAGTATCTTGGAGGCGAAGCACAGTTCCTCTCCAGGCACTGCAAGAGCCCCTATAGCGACATAGTTGGCAAGTCTTGCGAAATCATAGTCGACTCCAAGGAAGTCAGCTATCGCTCTGGCCTCATTCGCGGGGACTCTCGTCGAGAAAAGCGCTCCCTTATTCGAGAGAATCATCATGTTTCCCCATGCTTTAAGCCTGCTTTCAACCCTCATGATCTCCTTACCAAGCGTCTCCAGCTCTCTTAGCTCCTCATCCTCAACAGTGTCCGGGGCGATTATGAAGCTCGAGTTCACCGCTATCATCGATGAAACGGCATGAACACCACCTATGTTTGTCACCGCTATCGAGCCGACTTTTAGAAAATCCCTAAGCCTCTTTAGGAAGCCCTGCGGAGCATTCTTGTTAACTACAGCATTAACTCCAAAGACCTTCGAGTAAGCCCCTATGAAGGGTGTTTTCCAGATTGATGCTCTGGCTACTTCCATGACTTATCGCTGCTCTGAAGCGGGGAGCCTTAGAACAACCTCATCCTCTTCAACGACCGCGAGAACTCTCATACGACTCTTCAAAACTTTCCCAAGGTTGGAGTGAATATACTCGTTCAAATCATTCCCAATAACTATTCTCTTACCTTTAAAAGCCTTTGAAGCCTTCTCCCTGAGCTTGCGGATTGCTACTTCACGCCTATCCGGAAAAGGCGCATTCTTAACCCTTGAAAGATTTATTGAAAGAATGGTCTCCTGAGTCTTACTGCTCATCTCAAACCACCTTAAAGCTTGATCCTGCTTCTTCTCCAGTTTCTCCAGCGATGTGTAAACCTTACTTTCCCACGTGTCTTAGCTATGACCCATGTTGGCACGGAGTAGGCTCTCTTCAACTCAGCCTGCAGGCGAAGCTTCTTGCCAACAGTCTTGCTCCTAGCCAGCTCCACTCACCTCAACCCTCTTTTCGAAGACAAGTATATTCTCTCCAGGATCTCCTTCAGATACTCGTCTTCAACCGGTATTTTAAGCTTGCCCTGCTGCGCTAAGGCTATAAGGTATTTCTCAACCTGCTCTGCAAGCTGTGGCTTAACCAGCCTTAGATTATTCAAACGGCTCCTCGCCTCAGGCGTGAAAACAATCCTGCTTAAAGTCTTTATGACCGTCTGCTCCTCTTGCCTACGCTTGCTTTCCTCAAGATCCTTCTCCATCTGTCTGCGCCGCTGTTCAAGTATTCTTGCAATCTCCTCGTCCTCACTCATTTTCCCAACTACCCTTTTCCAGCAATCTCGCGGGACAGCTTGTCTAGGAGAGAAACACCCTTCGGCGTCAATCCCCTGCCCTTGTTCGACCTACTTACTAGACCTGCTGCCTCAAGCTGCTGAAGGATCCTTCTGATTATTGCTCCACCCGCCCTAACCTTATGCGCCCTCCTCATAGGGTATTTCTTCCTACCGCCGTACGCCTTTCTAAGTCTTGAAACACCCATCGGACCCTTCACGTAAAGCCTTCTAAGTATTGAGGCGGCTCTGACATACCACCAGTCTAAGCGATCCGGAGGCCTCTCCCGGTGGCTGCCCGTTTTAACGAAAAGAGCCCACCTAGGGGGACTTACCTCCTTAACGTTCTCACTAAGGTATTCTGCAATCCTCTCTATCAGCATGTCAGCCGGAACCGCTTTAACATGTACAGCCTCCAACAGTCTTCAGTCTCCGCTTAGAGGCAAAGGTTTTATAAGGTTTAGCGTGGGGAGGCCTATGGATGAAGAGTCTCATATGCTTTTTCGACGCGAGCCTCGAGCTTGTTCCAAGAGAGCTAGCTGCCCATCCGCAGGTTGTTAAAAACGCCGCTAAAAAGGGGAAAAACCCGTTGGAAACGATGCTTGAAAAAAGCATCCATCATAAGGCGATTCTGAGGCTTGAAAACAGCGAGAAAAGAGGCAGGCCGGATATTCTGCATACCTGTCTTAAAATAGTTTCAGACTCCCCCGTATATAGGGCTGGGAAGCTGAGGGTTGTGGTGCACACCGTAGGCGGGAAATGGATTGTTCCAATAGGGAGAATAAGGTTTCCAGTGACCTACGGGAACTTCATAGGGTTGATGGAAAAGCTTCTCTCAGAAGGCAGAATCCTAGACCCTAGTGGGAGAATCCTTATTGAAACAGTGTCGAAAAAGGATGCTTTAAGGGTTTTAGACGAATATCCTCGCAGGATACTCTTCACTCATGTTGGCAGGAGAGTTGAGGTTAGAGATTATGTTGAAAGCGTTTCAAAAGACGGTGTCCCAGCATGCTTTTTCATAGGTGCATACCCGAGGGGAAGACCCTCTGAAGAAATATGGAGCATGACTGGGGAGAAGATTTCAGTTTACGACGGGGTTTTAGCAGCCTGGACGGTGACAGCTTGGCTTACTTACGAGATATTCCGGCTAAATCCTTGCTAGTATATGAAGACTCTTGACGCGATAACCCTGTCGTAAACCTCGTCCAACTCCCTTACTTCAGAGAATAATCCTGAAAGCTCGGCGATTCTCTGTGCTAAAAGATGGTAGCAAGCATATGCTTCTCCAGTCATAACGTAGTAGAAGAAATCCTTGCAGGAACAATACTTTACCAATGGGATAACAAGATACTCCTCCTCCCTGCCTACGATAATCCACCTAACCCTGTTTGAGGGCTGCAGAACATACTTCTTCACTCTTTTTAAGGCTACTGTCCTTAATGCTTTCCTGCCTCTTTCGCCGAAAACGCTGATAATCTTCTCCTCACACTCGCGCGTCACACCCTGAGTCTTAAGAGTAATTGCTATTTCCTCAGGTATGCTGTCAGCGTTATCCTTATCTTTAATCATCCTCTCATTACCTAGGCTTGAACACGCAGACAGGATTTAAGCTTATTAAAGGGGAGCCGGCGCTGCTAGCTGGAGAAACACTTGTTATCGCAGACACACACATAGGTTACGAGGGTGAGATACGGCTTAAGGGGATTAAGCTTCCAAGCCTAACCAGGAGCATCCTTACGCGTATTCTAAACCTGGCTGAGAAAACATCTGCTACAAGACTGCTGATCCTTGGAGACTTGAAACACACTGTCTACGGGCCCAGGGGGCTCGAGTGGATGGAGATCCCGGAGTTCATGCGGAGAATCGCCACCAGGTTTGAATGGGTTGGTGTCGTTCCTGGAAATCACGACGGGGATCTTTACACCGTCCTGCCTGAGGAAGTTGAGCTAATGGATTCTGACGGAGTCCTGCTCAACGGGATTCTCTTCACGCATGGTCATAAGAGGATTGATAATGTTCTCGACAAGAAAGGTTGGAGCAATGTTAGGAAAATTGTAGTTGGACATTTCCACCCGGCTGTAGAGCTTCTCGACGACCTAGGATACAGATACGTGATTCCGGTCTGGATTAGGGGTTTACTGAAGAACAGTGTTGAAATATTTTTTATGCCGGCTTTCAACAAGAACATTGGGAAACTTATAGTTAACAATCCTGAGAGAATGTCTGATGAGTTAAAAGGTTTCTTAAAAACAGGTTCAATTAATCTTAAAGAGGCTGAGGCATACAGCCTTGACCTAGTCCTCATAGGGAGAATCGGTGAAATAGAGACATAAATATACGCGTCGGTTTTCCTTCTAGAGTAGGATCCTGCTGTCTAGCGCGCTGTTTTCACAGTATTCTTTCGAAAACGTTGAATACTTTAATACTGTTGAGAAAAACTTATATCAAGACTTTAAACATAATCCTGTGAGTTTGAATACTCGGATCCAGAAAATAGTGTTTATAATGGGTCTAATACTATTCTCAACGGGGGTCTTTATTACGATGGGTATTCCGGAGGACGCCGGCTGGAAGCATAGGAGCAAAACATTGATTGAAGGAAAAACTATAAGTGTTTCAGCTGGATGGAAATCTGACAGCAGGAAACTCATCGAAGAGGTTCTAAAAGTTGAAGCCCCTCTGAAATACGATGTATGTTGGGGAGCCACGCCGCTCTTCTTCGGAGAGGAAAAAGACTTCATGATAACTGGGGGGGCAGTTGAGCAATCATCTCCTAGAAAGCCTTTCAACCTATATGTTCTCGACCGTGTAAACCTCAACCTGTGGGAAGCAGGATTACCCTACAGGGCTTACTACGAGGAGAAGGGTAAGACTTCAGTCAACTTCACCTTCACAATAGCATCGAAGGAAAATTTGCCTGACGCAATCTATTTTATCGTGGAGGAGCATGATCCAGGAGTAGAGCCAATAGTCCTTGTCAGCTCGACGATCAGCTGGACCGAGAAATCTTCGAAAACAGATTGCACTGGATACGTAGCGTTCACGCCTCAGGTTTTAATCGGAGAGGCTAAGGATTTCATGCTTAAGGGTAACGCTACAGAGGAGAACGGAAACAGGTTCAACTTCTACGTTATGGAGTATTCTAACTATTGGGAATGGCTTGCAGGTAAAAACTATACGGCCATGCTTGAGCGGGAGGACGTGAACTTTTTAAGCTTCAACATTTCGCTTGCAGAAGATCAAGTGAGCCCGGCGTTCAGCGTGTGTTTTGTTGTTGAAAATACCTTAAAAGATGTGGATGAAAAAATTATTATTAATGCGACGTTAGAATGGCAGGAGAAAACAACTGTTTCACCAGTCCCCGGTGGAAAAATAATTGGCATCATCATGGCAAGCATGGGCCTTATCATGATAGTTACTGGAATTGCTCCGGTAGTATTTAAACATGGAGGAAATCTCTTCGACAACATGGGAAATAATGTATAGAATAGGCCCATGAAAGCATGAGAGAAGAGCATGTGTGGAGTTGGGTTCACGCGATTTAGCTACGTGACGTGTTTATGATACGTATTGATACCGGTAGAAAAGCGCGGCGCTTAAACCGGTTTTCTTAAAGTACGTGTTTCCTACTGGTTTAGACTTGATCCTTGAAGCATTAGAATGTTCAAAAGCTGTTTACGCGTACATTTAGATGGTAACACTTGACTGGTTGGTCGTTGAAGTTTTAAAAATGTTCTCGTAAGGTTTAAAAGCTAAAAATGTTTTTCAATTTCATGAAAAACGGGGTCATTTTCTCCACGGCCTTGGACGACAATTTCTTAGAGGTTTTAAGCGGGGAAATGCCTTTTAAAAACGAGGTTGTTGCGATAAAGCTCCACATGGGTGAGCCCAGGAATAGGAACCATTTGAAGGCCGAGGAGGTTAAGAGGTTTGTCGATTTGTTGAAGCGAATGGGCTGCAAGCCATTTCTTTTCGACACGACTGTTTCTTATGCTGGCAAGAGGAATAGTGTGGAGGGCTATTTTGAAGTAGCTGCTGTAAACGGCTTCACAGATGCTTTCATGGAGTGTCCAATAGTGATCGGCGATGAAGAGCATGAAGTGGTGAAAGGCAGGCTTGAATACCGGGTTGCTAAGAAACTTTGCGGTGTCTCCGTCCTAGTCTTGACTCATGTTAAGGGTCATCCCTGTTCCGGCATAGGTGCTGCTATAAAGAACTTGGGAATGGGAGCAATGACCAAGAAAACTAAGTCAGAAATCCATGAAGGCGGTAAACCAGTCTACGTCGGGGGCTGAGAGGTTTGCGGCGTCTGTGTCGAGAACTGTCCTATAGGTGTTATGAAGCTTGACGAAGATGAGAAAAGGCCGAAACCCTCTTTAACAGACTGCTTAGGATGCTCTAACTGTACGATAGTTTGTCCCAGAGGAGCCTTGAAGCCGCGAGTAGCTGCTTTTGACTTTCTGCTGGCGGAGGCCGCTAAGGCAGCGATTTCAAAATCTAAGAAGGTTTATTTCGTGAATTTTCTACAAAGGATGACGAGGTTTTGCGATTGTTTCGACGAGCCGTTGGAGCCAGTTATCGCTGACATAGGTATTCTCGCAGGCGGCGATATTCTTGCTGTTGAGAAAGCGACTCACGATTTAATTGTTAAAAAGGAAGGCAGAGATGTTTTCAAGGAGTTGAACAAGAAGTCTTTTAGAGAACAGTTGAAGGCTGCGGAACAAGTTTTCCTTGGTAAGCGAAATGATGGAGAAACTTAATACTAATGATTTTCTTAATAGAAGTACTCCGGCTTCTTCCTTCCCTCAGTTAATTCATACTGCCTAGCTGCCTCCTCCATCAGCCTGTCGAAGTCCCTACTGGTCTTTTCAATATCTTTAAGGTCAAGGTCTATTTTTAACATTTTAACCAGCTTCTCGAGAATAGCGTGAATACTTCTAGGATATATGTTGGCAAAGGGTGGAGCATGTCCCCATAGGCTTATAGCATCAATGCTTTTTCTCTGACAGGCGAGCACGAGAAGCGAGTGGATGCCTACTGGTGCGGGCTGCCTACTGCTTCCATACGTCACATATCCTACTCTGTATTCTTTCAACTCGTCTTTTAACCTGGGGTTTCCAACTACCGCCTCCACCGTCTGCTCTTCATGTGAAATTTCTGGAGTAACTACTCCGCCGATTATGTACATTCTCCTCACTCTGCAAAAACTTGCTAAATCAACTATTTCCTCAGCGTATTCGTTAGGCTTGAAATTAGGCTCGTCGGCAAGCAGAAGCATCAAATCGTTTCCTCCAGCCGTATTCTTACAGTAGAATAACTCTGTGGAAGGCCATTCTATCCTTCTTATAATACCCTCTTCAATCCATCCTAATGGCCGAGAGTTTTGAAGAATGTAGAAATCGTCCGGAACCATTTCGCCGAACTTTCTTGCCCCCAGCTTCCTTACTAGGTAGCTTACACTTCCGCTTGAAATTCTTCCAGCATCAGCCCAACCTCTAAACCCGAGTATGAACATTGGTTCTGTAAGTATAGGCTGCTCGTAAATATTGAATCTCCCCCTCATTCTATCTCCTAAGGTTTTGAACCCGCGGGAGGATTTAAACCTATTAAGCGAGCGACCAGCGCGGGGACTGCAAAATGACGTCGACGACGTGTCTTCTCCAACCCTCATTAACACCGTTTTCCTTTCAATATTCGAGCAGAAGCGCTTGGTCTCTCATTCCAGCAGCAGATATTGTTATTCATCCCCATACATGGGCATGCCTAAATTATTAGTAGAACTCTGGCTATCTTACCCTCGGGTATTCCCACCCCCCTGGCCGCTTCCTTCTCCCTCGTTAAAAATCGTTACCCACACCGGAGAGTTACGCAGTGTTCAAGGTGCGCGGGCTATCTCCACTAGCCTTAAATTCCAAGAGTCTAAGTCCTTCTGCCACGCCTGTCGTTAGGTCTGTTTAACGTCAACGGGTGTAAATCCATGGGGGCGTGCTTCTCAATTACAGAACGTAAGTCCTTCCAGGGAAAAATGGCTGGGTAAAACGTCTTCCCTCAGATTTTTCCACGATGGCTTCAGGCTGGCGGAAAAAGGTTATATAGGTTGCTTCGATAAAATGCTTTGGACATGTCCATCGTTCAGACATATAGGGGCAAGACTCTCGAGGAGCTGAACAGCCTTTCGATGAACGAGCTGATGAGGCTTCTCCCAGCCAGGATTAGGAGAAGCCTTAAGAGAGGACTTCACCCTGAGACTCGGAAGCTCCTCGAGAAGATCAGGAAGGTTAAGGCTGAGATGGCTCGAACCGGGGTTCAGCCCAGGAGGATAAGAACTCACAGGAGGGATATGCCTATTCTCCCGGAGATGGTTGGGTTAACCATTGAGGTCCATAACGGTAAGGACTTCATACCTGTCGAAATCACTCTGGATAAGGTGGGCCACTACTTGGGTGAGTTTGCAATAACCAACAAGAGGGTTGTTCACGGTAAGCCTGGAGTTGGAGCTAGCAAGGCTTCTACTTACGTGCCTTTGAAGTAAGAAAAATAAAAAGGATTAGGGAAAGAATTGGCCTTACTGCTTCTTAGGCTGCTCCTTCCAAACATACGTTATTCTATCGTCTATCACCAGGTATTCTCCACTGTCCTTGACTGATACCATGGGTTTCTTCAATATTGTAGCAATCTTTCTAAGTCCTTCAAGCGACTTGACGTGTGCAACGTATCCTTCAGGAGTCTTCTCAAGCTTATCCACGTTCACTGCTCTACGTATGCTGGGCTCGGCTTCAGCCGCCTCCTTGCTCATTTTCTATCGCTAAAGCTGCTTTATCCTAGGATTTAAGCATTGCCTATAACGGGCAAAATATTTAATAATTGGTGCATATTCCTGTCCTGCTTCCACAGCCAAGGTGTTGAGTTTGCCAAGCTTTAAGTACAGTTTGGTTGAGGTGGACAGGGCCCGTTCGGCTAAGGCCAGCCTTAGAGAGGTTAGAGTATCGCCTAAACACTCGGTTGAGCTGGCCAGGTTTATAAAGGGTTTAAGGATCCCGGAGGCCAGGGAAAGGCTGGAGGCGGTTGTGGAGAAAAAGCTCCCTGTCCCGTTTAAAAGGTACAGGAAGAAGGTTCCTCATAGAAGGGGGGTTTTAAAAGCTGACTCCGGAAGGTATCCTGTTAAAGCAGCCAGGTTCTTACTAAGGCTGCTGGCGCAGCTTGAGGCTAATGCTGAGTTTAAAGGATTATCGCCGGAGAGGATGAGGATAACCGGTGTCGTTGTCCATCGTGGGAGAAAGCTGAAAAGATATACGCCTAGAGCCTTCGGAAGGGCTACACCGAGGTTTGAAACCCTTACTCACGTGGAGGCCTTGGCTGTGGAGGAGGCTGGTTGAAATGTCTGCTAGGCGGAAAACGATTTTCTACAAGAGGGTTCTTGAATTCGGAAAGCTGCATCAGAAGATCGACGACTTTCTAAAAGAGTACTTGAAGGAAGCTGGTTACAATGGTGTTAGACTGTTGAACGTCCCAATGGGTCTGGTGGTTACAATATACACTAGTAAGCCGGGTGCCGTCATAGGGCCGGATGGGAGAAACATAAGGGAGCTTCAAAACATGCTTCAGAAAAATTTTGGTCTTGAGAATCCTCAGGTTAATGTGGCTGAAGTTGAGAACCCTGATCTTGAGCCTCAACTGGTTGCGCAAATGATATGCAGGGCTTTAGAGCGGGGTGTTAAATACCGTAGGGCTGCTAGGGTTGCTCTCCGCAGGATAGTTGCAGCCGGTGCCGTTGGTTGCGAGATAAGGATAGCCGGTAAGCTGGCGACTGACAGAAGCAGGTTTGAAAAGTTTACATATGGTTATCTGCCTGCGGCTGGAGACCCAGCTATGAAGTATGTTAAAACTGGGAAGGCGAGTGTGCTTTTGCCTCAGGGCCTAATAGGGGTCAAGGTTAAGATTCTCTGTAAAGCATCCTTCCCGGATGAGGTTCAGATAATAGGGGTTCAGAAGGAGGCTGCTGAAGTTGGCGAGGCTAAAGGCGAGTGAAGTAAGGGCGATGTCTAGGGAGGAACGGCTTAAAAGGCTCCAGGAGCTTAGAAGCGAACTTATGATGGCGAGGATGAGAGCTGCCTCAGGGCTGGAGGAGAACACTAAGATGGTTAGAGAACTGAAGCGTGCTATAGCAAGAATACTTACTGTTGAAAAGGAGGAGGGGAGAATTGAGAGCTCCAAGTAACCTTGCGTATCACGAGTTGAATGGTCTGCATGTTAGGGTTGTGGATTTGAGCAGCGGGTCGACTGTTGCTTCGGGCAGGGTTGTCTGGGAAACGAAGAACACTTTCACCATACTGTCTGAAAGAGGCAGGTGTCTAACAATACCTAAGCATAACAAGAGATTCTTTTTCAGACTTGGCGACACGGATGTTGCTATAAATGGAGACTCGATTGCCTTCAGACCTGAAGAAAGAACTGGGAGGGTTGACCCATGAGCTTTCTTAAGGATCTCAATATTTCTCCACCTGAGACCGAGTGCAGTGACAGGAAGTGTCCGTTTCATGGTGAAGTTAGGATCAGGGGAAGTGTTTTTGAGGGCGTTGTTGTTTCTGACCGAATGAAGAACACGGTGATCGTCATGAGAGAATACTTGCAGTATGTTCCGAAGTATAAGCGTTACATGAGGAAGAGGAGCAGAATACCTTCTCACAATCCTCCGTGCATCGCTGCTAGAACAGGGGATAAAGTTATAATAGGTGAGAGTAGACCTTTAAGCAAAACGGTGCATTTCGTAGTGCTGGGTAAGGTGAAGTAGCATGGCGGTGAAGAAATCCAGAGCAGTTTCTGCAAAAGGCATTTTAGAGTATAGGCTGAGAGGCTCTAGGGGTCTTCCTGTTGGCGCGAGCCTCGTCTGTGCGGACAATTCCGGCGCTAAGCTTCTAAGGATTGTTCAAGTAGCTAAGTCTGGAGGACGTCTTAGACGTCTACCCTCAGCTAAGGTGGGTGATCTAGTAACGGTCTCCGTTAAAAAGGGTACTCCTGACCTTAAGAACAAGCTTATGAAGGCGATAATAGTTAGACAGCGTTTCCCAATCAGGAGAAGAGACGGGTTAAGGGTTGTTTTCGAGGATAATGCTGCCGTGCTTATGACGCCTGAGGGAGACTTGAAGGGTACTGAGGTTAAGGGCCCGGTTGCAAAAGAGGCTGTGGACCTATGGCCTAAGCTTTCAGCACTAGCCTCGTCAGTGGTGTGAACGGTATGAACGAGAGACACTTAGCATATAAGGCTTCCTCCGTTCATCTGAGTCGTGAGCTTAGAAGTAAGTATGGTTTCAGGAGCCTGCCCATCAGAGCCGGAGACAGGGTTCTTATAATCAGAGGAGACTATAAGGGTGTTGAAGGCGATGTTAGCAGAGTTGACAGGGCGAGGGGGCGTGTCTACGTTTCAGGAGTATACCGTGAGAATGCTCGTGGCGAGCAGCGCTTAATACCAATACCGTTAAGCTCAGTGATACTCGTAAAGATTGAGGATAAGGATGAGTGGAGGCGGCGCTTGATAGAGAGGAAGCTTAAGCCAGTTAAGGAGGCATCGGAAAATGGCTCGTAAAGGTGGCTCTAAGAGCTTAAAGAGGTTTGCTGCCCCGCCTGTAATGCAGGTTTCCAGCGTTAAGGAGAGAAAGTTCGTCACCAGGCCTGAGCCTGGTCCACATAGTCTCAAGATGTCAATACCCTTGCAGGTTCTCGTCAGAGACATCTTGAAAATGGCTGAGACAGGTAGGGAGGCGAAATATGTGATAAGCCACTCGATGGTTCTCGTAGACGGGGTTGTGAGGACTTCCCACAAGTTTCCAGTGGGACTTATGGATGTTGTCAGCGTGAGAGAGCTGGGTAAACACTTCAGGATTCTGGTTAACGAAAAGGGTGAGCTAATCCCGGTTGAAATCCCGCAGGAGGAGGCTTCCATGAAAATATGCAGGATTAACAAGAAATATCTTTACAGGGGCAGGCTGAGGCTTGCGACTGAGGATGGGCGATCCTTTGAAACGGAAGACTGGTCTCTGAACGTAGGCGGCTCGCTTCTTGTAAAGATTCCGGAAGGAACTGTTCTAGACAAGGCTCCTCTATGTGAAGGCGTTATTGGATATGTTTTCATGGGTAAGCACACGGGTGCCGTCGGCACCGTTAGAAAAGTCTCTGAATCAAGCCTGCTTAGAGAAAGTACTGTTACGCTTTCAGTTGCAGACGGGAGTGAAATAAGCACTGTTAAGGATTACGTTATGGTTGTCGGGAGGGATAAGCCTTGGTTGAAACTGTTTTAGAGGAGAAAAAGGCTCAGGCGAATCCTATGAGGCGAATAATGATCGAGAAGGTTGTGGTCAACATTTGTCCTGGGAAGCCGGGTGAACCCTTGGAGAAGGCTAAGCAGGTTTTAACGCTTTTAACCGGTATGAAGCCTGCTGAGAGAAGAGCTAGGAAAACAATAAAGGAGTTTGGCGTCAGAAGGCGTGAAGCCATCGCTGCGATAGTGACTCTAAGGGGTAGCAGGGCAGAGGAGTTTCTCGAAAAGGCTTTCACAGCAATTGGCAGGAAGGTGAAGGCATCCAGCTTCCAGAACGGTGTCTTCAGCTTCGGCGTGAGAGAGCATATTCAGTTTCCAGGGGTTAAGTATGATCCTAAGATAGGCGTGCTAGGTATGGATATATGTGTCAAGCTTTGCAGGCCAGGGTTCCGTGTAATGTATAGGAGGCGTAGGAGAAGCACTGTAGGCAAGTCTCATAGAATAACTAGGGAGGAGGCGATTAACTTTATGAAGGAGCGGTTCAGCCTGGAGGTTGTCTGAAATGGCTCGTCAAACTCCGAAGAAGAGAACGTTCGGCAAGGGCTCGAGGCCCTGTGTGAGATGCGGCTCATACGGGCCGATAATCCGGCAATACGGCTTAAACTATTGTAGACACTGCTTCAGGGAGGTTGCTCCACTGCTGGGCTTCAGGAAGTATAATTAGGTGTTACATGAATGACTCTTAATGATCCTCTGGCCAACGCGTTAACGGCTCTTCAAAACGCTGACCTGCGTAGAAAGAAAGAGTGCATAATATCTCCTGCTTCTAACCTTATAGGGCACGTGCTTAAGATTCTTCAGCAATCCGGGTACATAGGCGAGTTCGAATTCATAGACGATGGTAAAGCAGGCTTCTTCAGGGTTCAGCTTGTGGGGAGGATTAACAAGTGTAGGGCGATTAAGCCCAGGTTTCCAGCATCCTACCGTGATATTGAGAAGTTTGAAAAAATGTTTCTCCCAGCCTACAATGTTGGGCTTCTAATCGTTTCAACACCCCAGGGCTTAATGACTCATACTGAGGCTAAGAGCAGGAAGATTGGAGGAAGGTTGATCGCATATGTCTACTAGCAATATAGAGTCTGCTGTTCATGTTGCTACTGTGAAAGTGCCTGAAAACGTGAAGATAAGCCTCCAGTATTCAACTGTGACTGTTGAGGGGCCTCTTGGAAGGCTTTCCAGAGACTTTTCCCACACCGGTTTAAAGCTTACTCTAGAGGGAGACGTTCTTAAGGTTTTCAGCGTCAACAAGGGGAGAAGGTTTAAAGCGAGGGTTGGAACTGTTGCAAAATTGATTAAGAACATGTTTGAAGGCGTTCTCCACGGCTATATCGTTAGATTGAAGATTGTCTATTCTCACTTTCCCGTCACAGTTAAGTATGACAAGCCTACTGGAACGGTTTCTATACATAATTTCATGGGTGAGAAGTCTCCCCGACTCTTCAAAATACCTTTTCCAAACGTTGACATTCACGTTTCGGGTCAAGACATTACTGTCACAGGACTAGACAAGAACGAGGTTACTCAGGTTGCTGCAATGTTCGAATTAGCAACCAAGATTAAGGATAAGGATCCAAGAGTTTACATCGACGGCATATACGTTGTGGAGAAAGGATTATGGAGGAAGTGAATATGTCTGCCGAAATAAAGAAGCTTCTCTCCGCTAGGAGGAGACGGAAAGAAACAAAACCATCGTTCGTCAGGCAGGAGAGCTGGAGATACACTAGGCTTAGTGAAAACTGGCGTAGACCAAGAGGAAAGGACAGTAAAATGAGGCTTAGTGTAAAAGGCTGGCCTAAGACAGTCAACATCGGTTACGGCACACCAAGGCGGTCGAGAGGCCTCCACCCTTCAGGCTTAAGACCCATCCTTATCTCATCTAGACGCGACTTGGAGAAAGCAGGTTCTCCCAATGGTAAAATACTTGTATTCTCCTCTAGGCTTGGCAGAAGGCTGAGGGAGGCTCTTGCCAAGGAGGCCTCCTCCAAGGGCTTCATTATCGCGAACTATGAGAGGAAGGTTATTGAGAAGGCTGAGGAGGGTTAATAGTTGAGTGTTAAGACTGTCAGAAGACTGGCTGCTGACATCTTGAAAGTCGGGGAGTCGAGAATCTGGATAGACCCTGCAAGGATTGAAGAAGTTGAGGACGCTGTTACAAGGGCTGACGTGAGGAGGCTTATTAAAAGCGGCGTGGTAAGGGAGAGGCCGCCGTCAACCCCGAGCAGGGGGAGGGTTAGGGCGAGAAGCGGGAGAAGAGGCCCGGGAAGCAGGAAGGGGGCAAAGGGTGCTAGAATGACTGTGACATGGGTTGAGAAGGTCAGGGCTCAGAGAGGGCTTCTCAAACAGCTCCGGGACAAAGGCGTTATTTCAAGAAGGCTCTACAGGAGGCTCTACCTAATGGTTAAGGGCGGTGCTTTCTCTAGCAGAAGGGTTTTGATGAATTATGTTGCTTCGCTGAAAGAAAGGGGTGAGGCTGTTTAATGGCTAGGTCAGCATCCTACAGGGTGAAGTTTAAGCGTCGCAGGAAGGGTCTTACGGACTACTATTTAAGAACAAAGCTTCTCAGGTCAGGCTTACCTAGAGTGGTCGTAAGGGTTTCAAACAAGCATGTGCGCGTGGCGGTTGTTTCAAGCAGGCTCGGCGGGGACGTTGTTATTGCCCATGCTTTCTCACAGGAGCTTAAGAAATTCGGCTGGCCTTTCAGCTTCAACAATACTCCGGCAGCCTACTTGACGGCTTACTTAGCTGGATTAAGATGTTTAAAGAAAAATGTTTCAGAAGGTATTCTAGACGCTGGACTACACAAGCCGACTAAGGGTGGAAGAGTATATGCTGCTTGCAGTGGGCTTCTGGATGCGGGCTTCAAGTTGAGGGTTGACCCATCGATGCTCCCGGATAAGAGTAGGATAACGGGGGAACACATATCTCGCTTCTTCAAAGAATCAGGGGGAAAAGGTTTTTCAAGGTATGTGGAAGCCGGTTTGAAGGTTGAGGAGATGCCAAAAATATTTGAAGAGGTTAAAGGCAGGTTGAGGGAGGCTGCTGTAAATGGCTGAGGACGAGATAGGGGAGCCTGAGGAAGAAGTCAGAGAGATAACCATCGAAACTCCTTTAATAAGGATGATTAAAGAAGGCAGAGTTTCATCCGTTGAAGACGTTTTCAACATGGGTCTGAAGATAAGGGAGCCTGAGGCTATAGACCTTTTGTTACGCAAGATAAGGGAGGAAGTCATATCGATGAGCCCTGTTCAAAAGCAGAGCGATGCTGGTGAGAAGACTCGTTTCAGAGCACTCGTTGTCGTTGGGGATGAGGATGGTCATGTCGGCATAGGTTCAGCTAAGGCTAAGCAGGTTAGAGACGCGATTGAAAAGGCCGCTAGGAAGGCTAGGCTAAACATAATACCTGTACCAAGAGGATGCGGCTCGTGGGAGTGTAAATGCGGGGAGCCTCATTCAATACCTTCTAAAACATTCGGTAAGACTGGAAGTGTTTCTATCGTTCTATTCCCCGGTCCTAAGGGTCTCGGCTTGGTTGTAGGAGACGCTGCGAAACCTGTTTTCAGGCTCGCCGGGATAAAGGATGTTTGGTCTAAGACTAAGGGCTCCACTTCAACAAGCCACTCCTTCGTGACTGCTGCCTACCTTGCTTTGAAAAGGCTTTTCACAACCAGTTTCCTAGCTTCGGAGGCTGCTCGCGTTGAAGTCTGAGGGAAGCCTTCCTCCACTGGCAATAGTCGTTAGGGTAAGGGGATGTGTAAACGTTACTAAAGATGTTTCCACTACGCTCAGGAAGCTTAGACTCCTCAGGGTGAACTCTTCGACGCTCGTCAGGCTGACTCCCTCAGTGGAAGGCATGCTGAGAAAAGCGAAGGATTATGTTTTCTGGGGGAGAATAGATAAGAACACGCTTCGCCTACTACTCTTGAAAAGAGGCAGGCTTCCTGGAAACAGGCGTTTAAGCGATGAGAATATTTCAAAATACACTAGGTACGGGACGCTGGATGAGCTTGTTGAAGCAGTCTGGCTGAGCAGCTCTCCGGCTGAGGCTATTAAACCTGTTAAGCCTGTTTTCAGGCTTAACCCGCCTAAAGGCGGGTTTAAGAGAAGCGTTAAAAAACCCGTTAAGAAAGGCGGTATACTGGGAGACTGGGGAGATAGGGTAAGCCGGATTCTGCGGAGAATGGTCTAGCAGGCTGGGTCTGGCTTGAAAACTTGGCAAGGCTAAGCGTGAAAAGGTTTAAGACTCGCAGTAGTCTTAATGGTAAGGGTTAAAAAGTCCAGAATACTCTTCTCGCCGAGAAATTGCCGACCAGGTTGAGAAAAGTAAGGAAGATGCGGGGCAGCAGAACCCACGGCTGGGGACAGGTAGGGCAGCATCGCAAATCAGGATCGCGAGGCGGTGTTGGCAGGGCTGGCAGCATGGGGCACAAGTTTCTAATGTTCTATAAGGAGGAGAAGGAGAAAGGCTTCGTAAGAAAGGTTCCGAGGGTTGAAGGAGGGAAGATAAACGTTGGGGAGCTGGATGAGCTTTACAGAAGGATGCACGGCAGGGCTCCGGAGGGTGGGGGAATTCTTGACCTGGCTGCGCTCGGCTATTCTAAGCTTCTCGGTTCTGGAAGTGTCTCCACAGCTTACGTGGTTAAGATTGCCTCTTTTAGCGAGAAGGCTAGGATGAAGATAGAGGCTAAAGGAGGCAGGATTGTTAAGCCTGGTGAAGCCTAATGGGATTCTTGGAAGCCATGGAGAGTATTGAGCCTTACGTTCCACAGATAGAGGCGCCGACTAGGAAGGTAGGCTTCACTACCAGGCTGATGTGGACAGGGCTCGTCCTGGCGCTATACTTGGTTATGGGCTATATTCCTCTCTACGGGATTGCAACCCAGGGGGCTGATCCTTGGGCGTCATACAGGATCATAATAGGGGGGCAGCAGGGTTCTCTACTCCACCTCGGCATCGGCCCTCTGGTTACAGGCAGTCTTATAGTGCAGCTTCTAGCCGGATCCGGATTAATCCGGTTCGACCCGGGTTCAGAGTATGACAGAAGGATGCTGCAGGTCGCTACTAAGCTGGTTACGCTCCTGCTAATCTTTTTCTCAGCAGGCTCAACTGTTTTCAGCGGATCCCTTGGAACACTAGGTCTTAAGGCTGAGATGATAGCTATGACGCAGCTTTCAATAGCCTCGGTTCTCCTTCTCTTCCTCGACGAGACTCTCCAGAAAGGCTGGGGCCTGGGCAGCGGGATAAGCCTATTCATCTTAGCCGGTGTTGCTAAGGAAATATGGCTGGGCTGCTTAAACCCTTTTCCAGCGCCTGACGGCTACATGTGGGGAGTACTGCTCTTCTTCCTCCAAAAGTCTTTCTCCCTTCAAAACCCTCTCTCCGACTTTTTCTACAGGCGTGCTCCAACTGTTCCCACGCTTTTCCAGCTTATTGTGACAATACTGTTCATACTCTTGCTAATCTATCTTGAAAACGTTAGGATTAACATTCCGATCTCCCACGGCCGTTTCAGAGGCTTCTCCAGAGGCTTCCCCATCAGATTGCTTTACGTTTCAAACATTCCAGTTATTCTCGCAGCCGCGATCTTCTCGAACATACAGCTGATGGCTAATGTTGCAAGCGGGACTTGGCTGGCTGAAACACCGGTTGCCGACTTCATAGGAAGGGTTAAAGTGGTTAACAACACGTATGTTCCTGTTTCAGGGCTCGCTTGGCTAGTGAATCCTCCGAGAGGCGTCACGCACGCTGCTGCGGAGCCTCTTCACGCGTTAGGCTACGTGGTGCTGCTAGCCTTCTTAAGCCTAGGCCTGTCGATGGTTTGGCTCTCCGTGTCAGGTATGGATGCCAAATCAGTTTCCTCTCAGCTGGTTGACTCAGATATTTTCCTAAGAGGCTTCAGATCCACTCCCGGGGTAATCGAGAGTAAAATAGCTCCCTACATAAACACGGTTGCACTCCTAGGCGGTTTAACAATCGGGCTTATCGCTGGCGTGGGGGATGTGCTTGCCGTCATAGGCGGGGGAATGGGTGTTCTGCTGGCGGTGGACATTATTCAACAATACTATCAGTTGATAATGGAGGAGACTATTGAAACCCATCCCGGCCTGCTTAGAATGCTTGGTAAGTAGCCAGAAACATTTATTTAACATCGTTTTTCCCGATGAATTAAGCATGGCACGTAAAGCTAGGCGTCTGTCTACGAGTGTTTTAAAACCGTTTACTGTGGAGGATGATGGAATTGTCCGCTAGTGGCGTAGTAATGGTGACGCTGGTTTCAGCAGTCGCCTCGCTCCTAGGCCACCTTGTTTTAAAGTTCTTCCTCCACCCTGAGAAAATAAGGTTGAAGACCGAGGAGTTAAAAGCATACAGGTTGGAGCGCGCCGCTGCAGTCAAGCTTAAGGATCAGAAGCTTCTTAAAAAGCTCGATAAGCAGAAGGTCTACATGTCTCAAGTCGAGCAGGAAGTCTCATCCTTCCAGCTTAAAACAATGCTCCTGAACATGGGCATCATGTTTTCAGCATTCTACTTTCTATGGTTCACACTGCCTATGGGAGACATAGCCGGCCGTTTCTCAGCATCCCTATATGGTGGAAACGAGGAGTTACAGTTGAACTATGGCCTCTGGTACGTCATATCCCTCTCCTTCTTTCTACAGGTCTTCAGGAAAGCGTTTGAAGCAGGTGGCTGAAATGGCGGGGTTAAAGAGGCCTAGAGGACCAATAATAATAGTAACAGGCTTACACGGGGTTGGCAAATCGACTTTCGCAGCACCACTCGCAAGGGAGTTCAATCTTAAGTATGTTTCAACAGGCTCTGTTTTCCGTTCAATAGCTGAGAAAAAAGGGTTGACGCTCGCCCAGCTTTCAGAGCTCTGCAAGAAATCCCCAGATTTCGACAAGGAGATTGACAGTGTTACTCTCTCCCTGCTTGACTCTGGCGGAGTTGTTCTAGACAGCCTTCTAGCAGGATGGTTCGCTAGGAACGTTGAATCCTTCAAAATATATTTGAAGGCTCCTTTCGAGGAAAGGTGTAGGAGGATTGCTGCGAGGGAGAAAAGGCCTCTGGAAGAAATAGTCTCCGAGACGATCATCAGGGAGGAGTCTGAGAGGAAAAGGTTCGTTGAATACTATGGTTTTAACATCGATGATTTAAGCATCTACGACATTATTATTGACACGGGGAGTCTCTCACAGGAATCTGTTGATAGAATACTTAAGTTAGCCGTATCCTCCTATTTAAAGGAGAAATGGTGATGGGGAAATGCCTAGAGAAGTGTTACGACCAGGTAGAATATGCGTGATAACCCGTGGCAGGGATAGGGGGAAGAAATGCGTCGTAGTGGGAAGCATCGATGATTCCAGAGTTCTCGTAACAGGCCCCAAGGAGTTGAACGGTGTTAAGAGGGGTAGAAAGAATATTCTACACCTTCTGCCTCTTGCTGAAAACGTCAGAATAAGGGCGAACTCTAAAGATGAGACTGTTCTGGCAGCCCTGGAGAAAAGCGGCTTGAAAGAGTTCATGAGGGAGATTATGAGGATTGAGGACGCTTGTTGATTTCGTAAGGCTTCGGACGCTGGTTAAGGAGGAGTGTGAAACCGACGAGAAATACGGAGAGTACCCGGATAGGAGGAGCATTTCCAGGCTTCTGCAGCTGGGGATTGTGAACCTGGATAAGCCTCCGGGGCCCTCGAGCCACGACGTGTCTTCAACAGTTAAAAAGATTCTTAACGTTGAGAAGGCTGGGCACGCCGGGACCCTTGAAGCAATGGGGAGATCCCGGTGTATCCGGCGTCCTACCGGTATGTCTTAACGACGCCACTAAAACAATAGAATATCTTCACATGATGAGTAAAGAGTATGTGGGAGTATGCGAGGTCCACGGGGATTTCGAAGAGAAGGCTTTGCAAAGATGGGTTGAGAAGATGACTGGCCCCATATATCAACGTCCTCCAGTGAAATCATCCGTTAAAAGGTCGTTGCGTCGGAGAATTATTGTAAGGTTTACGGTTGAGGATGTTTCCGACAGGAGGTTCGTTTTCAGAGTTGTAACTGAACCAGGCACGTATGTTAGGAAGCTTCTCCACGACCTTGGTCTGCTTCTAGGAACTGGTGCGCATATGGTTGAGCTTAGAAGAGTTAGAGACGGTTTTCTAGACGAGGATTCTTCAACGACCCTTCTAGAGCTGTACGCTGCTTGGCATCTCTACTCTGAGAAGGGTGATGAAACTCTTGTCAGAAGGTTTGTCAAGCCTGTTGAAGAGGCTTTCAAAGGTTTCCCTTCAGTATACATTAAGGATAGCGCGGTTGCAGCAGTTGCCCACGGAGCTCCACTCGCGTCCCGGGGTGTTTCAAAAATAGACCACCCGCTTTCCAAGGGAGACGTGGTATGCATAAAAACCCTGAAGGGGGAATGCGTGGGCTTCGGTACTCTAACCATGAGTTCAGACGAGGTTCTGCAGGCTAAGAGCGGGATAGTTGTTTCAGTAGAGAGGGTTGTGATGGATAGGAACCTCTATCCAAAGATGTGGGGAGGATAATAGTCTGTTAACCTACCGACTTCTATCCTCATGTTCAGTACCTTGGCTGACAAAGCTTAAAAACATGTTTCCGTGAAAAATCCTGAATGCCGAGGTGCCCGAACCTGGCTAAGGGGCAAGCCTGGAGCATGAAACAGTTAAAGCAGTTTCAGAAAGCTTGTGGCCCTCATGGGCCTTAGGGGTTCAAATCCCCTCCTCGGCGTTTAAATATTTATATCATTTTTAAAATGTGTTAAATCAAGAGTGCTTTAAATAGAGAAGCATAAGATATTTAGGCGATGTATGAAAAGCCTGAATAATACTTCGGAGGCGGACTAACACTGTGTCATCGCTGCCATCATCTCCAGGCCACCGGTCGGATGCTGGTTGGCAGCCGTATCCAGCAAGATTGTAAGCTACAAGTAATCTGTATGGGGAGTTTAAGATTTATTGCTGATAACAAGGATTGCAGGTCAGCTTATCACACTTACCAGGGTGGGAAACGGAGGAGGTGGAGAGCGCTTTTAAACAGGTTTCCCCACGCCTCATTAGGAGTAGAATGCTGTTTCAGCATCCGAGCGAGAAATCTTCAAGTTTAACCATGTTTCTCAAGGCTGTTCAGGCAATAATGTTTATAACCGGCTCCCGGGAAGCCTCATTAAGCCTGCTTATGAGCAACAGGGAGTTTAAGGAGATAGTGCGGATCGCCGGCGTGGATTGCGATGGGAAGAGAATGGTATTGGACGGTCTATCACTGGTTAAAGGCATAGGCTGGTCTACTGCCAGGGCGCTATGCATAGCTCTAAACATACCGATGAACACTAGGCTTGGCTACTTGTCTGAAGAAGAGGTTTCAAGAATAGAGGCTGCGCTGAACAATCCCAGGTCTCTGAACATACCTGTTTGGATGCTTAACAGGAGAAGGGATCCTGTAACTGGTGAGGATAAGCACCTTATAACTTCTGACTTGGAGCTTATTCAGAAGATGGATATTGAGAGAATGATGAAGATTAAGTCTTGGAAGGGCGTTAGACATTCCCTCGGTTTAAAGGTTAGGGGTCAGAGGACTAGGACAACCGGTAGGACCGGTGGGCCAGTTGGTTTTTCAAAAGCCGCTGCTGCAAAACCCTCTGGAAGCGAGAAAAAGTGATGAGAAATGGGTGATCCCCGTAAGATTAGAAGCAAAATCCTGCATCCGAAGCATCCCTGGGTCAAGGAGCGTCTGACAGAAGAGCTTGTACTCGTAGGGGAGTACGGGTTAAGAAACAAGAGAGAGCTTTGGAGAGCCGCATCCTTCCTGAGAGGCATAAGGGCTTCAGCCCGTTCCTACTTGAGCCTGACGGGTGAGGAAAGGGTTAAGAGGGAGTCGGAACTCATTTCGAGACTACACAGGCTCGGCCTAGTAAGCAGGGACGCGAAGCTTGACGATGTTCTCTCCCTGACTGTTTCAAACGTTCTTGAAAGAAGGCTTCAGACGATAGTTTACAGGAAGGGTTTTGCGAAGACTATTCACAGCGCTAGGCAAGCGATAGTTCACGGCAAGATTATGATAGGTGATCAGGTTGTAAGGTCTCCCAGCTACTTTGTCACGAGAGACGAGGAGCCTCTTGTAAGGGTTAAGACAGTTGAGGAGAATAAGGCTGTGTAAGCCTTTTCTACCACAGGATTAACCGCTAAAAGCGGTGAATAAAAGGTCTCCAGAATGTTAACCCGGCTGAGGAGGATGGTTTAAAGCGTATAAGGGGGCGTCACGGCCCTGAGGCGTCGAAAGCAAATCTGACTCAACCATGTCGTTCATAAAGCATTGTTTAAAGTTTTTAAACTGGGGGGCAGGCTTTAAACTGACGAGCTCCTGTTTTCGAAAGTCTAGAACCTTCTGCCTCTTCTTCCTCCGGGTTTCCTCGTCCCGTCTGTTGGAATAGGCGTAACGTCTTCTATCGCGATTATCCTTAACCCGGCTCTTGTTAATGCTCTTATAGCTGCCTGAGCCCCCTGCCCAGGGGTTCTCGACTTTATGCCTCCTGGAGCCCTAACCCTCACCTTAATGCTTGTTATTCCAATCTTCTTCAAGGCTCCAGCCACAGTGTTCGCTGCCATCATGGCCCCGTATGGGCTTCCTCCTAAACGATCCGCCTTAACATGCTGGCCGGCTGTGGATACTGCAAGGGTTGACGAGCCGCTTGGATCCGTGGCATGCACTATAGTATTGTTGCTGGAGGAGTATATTCGTACGACTGCATACTTACCTTGCTCAGTGCTCACGCAGCAATCCTGCTTAAGGAGGTTAATAAGCGTTCTCCAAGCGGCTTCTTCAACAGTCCCAGCCTGTGGAAAGCTAACCCTTAAATACCTTCCCCGGAAAAATAGCACGTTAACATGGACGTAAAGATACTTAGGCTGAGCGACGAGTATCTAGAGGCTAGGCTGGAAGGATGCTCAGAGGCGCTTGTAAACGCGATTAGAAGAGCTATTCTTGAAGAGGTTCCTACGCTGGCGATTCACGAAGTATTCATATTTGAAAACTCCAGCCCCATGTTCGACGAGGTTCTTTCCAACAGGCTTGGCCTAATACCCTTAAGAACCCCGCCTGGGAAATACCTGCCGATGGATTCTCAGGAATGCCTGCAGGGCTCTAGTGAGAAGTGTTTCACATCGCTTAGCATAGATGTTTCCGCCGGCGACTCTCCTTTGACGGTCTACTCTAAGCATCTCGTCTGCAGAGATGAAGAGGTCTACCCTGTCTACAGCAACATTCCTATAACCAGGCTTCCCCCAGGCGGGAAGCTTAGGCTGGAGGCAATAGCTAGGCTTGGAAGGGGTAAGATGCATGCTAAATGGCAGCCAGCCTCCCTGGCTACGTACAGCTTCACAGACTCCCCGGATACGTTCATTTTCAAGCTTGAATCAACGGGTTCTCTGCCATCAATAGAGGTCTTCAGACAGGCTCTGGATATTCTGAGAGATAAGTTTAAAACGCTTCTGGATTCTCTCACGCTTCCTGAGGTTGAAGAGAAGCGTGGCGGCGAGGAGAGTGTTGCTTTCGGTGAGGAAGGCGGCAGGTGACTCCAGGTTCTGGAAGAGGGTTGAAAGCCTTTTATCCAGACCTAGGAGCAGGCTGGCTGAGGTTAATGTGGGTAAGATTGCACGTTTAACCCAGAAGGGCGACCGTGTAGTTGTCCCTGGGAAAGTCTTAGGTAAGGGAGAGATTAACCATAGTGTCACGATTGCTGCTCTCTCATTCTCCTCGACCGCGCTAAGTAAGTTGAGGTCAGCCGGATGCAAGGTTATGCGGCTGGACGAGTTCACCATGGTTGAGCAGAAGGGTTCCGGGGTGAAAATAATTGTCTGAGAAGACTCTTGTGGTTGACGCGACTGACCAGGTTCTCGGAAGAATGTGTTCAATCATAGCTAAGAGGCTTCTTGAAGGATACAGGGTGTACGTGGTTAACGCCGAGAAAACGAGAATATCTGGAAGCAAGGACCGCTTCATCAGAGAGTATACGGGCTTCCTCGAGGTGAAGAGTGTTAGAAACCCTAAGCATACGCCTAGACATCCGAGAAACCCGGTGACCTATGTTAGGAGCGTTATAAAAGGTATGCTTCCGATGGATAAGCCAAAAGGAGTGGAAGCGTTTAGAAGGCTCCGAGTCTACTGTGGCTGGCCGAGTAGTGTTAAGGGTGAAGTCGTAAAGTTTAAGCATGCTGATGCCTCTAGGCTTGGCAGAAGCTCCTTTACTCTTTCAGATTTAAAAGGGTTTTTCAGTGTTCCGGAGGCTGATTAGGTTTGCCGACTCCTAGAAAACTACCTCTGATTGTAACGGGTTCTGTCAAGAGCTCAGTAGCTAGAGCTGTTATCAAACAGGGTTCTGGACGCATCATTATAAACGGCTACCCTGCTGAAAACTGGCTTTACAACCCTTACAGGATGCTTGCCTTAACGCCTTTGAAACTTCTTCCTGAACAGTTTAAAGATGTTGATGTTGAGGTTAAGGTTGAAGGCGGAGGCCATGCTTCGCAGGCCAGGGCGGTTATGCAGGCTTTAGCCAGAGGTATTACGCAGTGGACGAGGAGCTCCAGCGTAAGAAATATTTTCAGAATGTTCGACAGGCATCTTCTCTCAGGAGACCCTCGTAGAAAGGAGCCTAAGAAGTTTGGAGGACCCGGTGCGAGAAGGAGGTTTCAAAAGTCTTACAGGTAGGTGATCACGTTTTGATGTTTCCAGTCAGATGTTTCACGTGCGGCAAGGTAATAGGCCATTTATGGGAGGAGTATCAGAGGAGGGTTGCCTCAGGTGAAGACCCGAAGCACGTGCTCGACTCGCTCAACGTCACAAGGATCTGTTGCAGACGAATGTTTATTTCCCACGTGGATTATATTGACGAGCTGCTTTCATACTCGCGAGGATTATCTCTGGAGGGGGACCATAGGCAATGAGCAGCAGTGAGAAAAGCGGGGAAGGATTATTGATTCTGAGAACAGAGTACATTGCCGCAGGCGTCCACATAGGAACCAAGGTTTGCACCGTCTGCATGAGGCGTTTCGTAAGATTCACCAGGCCTGACGGGCTGAACCTGATCGAGATCTCCCAGACAGATGAGAAGATCAGGATTGCCGGCAAAGGGTTATCCAGATATGATCCGGGTGACGTTATAATCGTGTCCGGCAAAGAGTATGGGAGAACACCTGTTCTTAAAATGTGCGAGTACACTGGTTTTAAACCTATTGTTGAAAGGTTTCCGCCAGGGATTTTCTCCAACCCGAAGTATGAAGGCTATATTTCTCCGAAGATAATTCTTGTTTCAGATCCTAAGGTTGACGAGAAGGCTATTCGAGAAGCAACGCTTATCGGAATACCTGTGATAGGTATATGTGACACTGACGATTCCTGTTCTTACATAGACCTCATCATTCCAGCTAACAACAAGGGTCGCAGCTCCCTAGCCCTAGTCTTCTGGCTTCTCACTAGAGAAGTTCTTAGAAACAGGGGAGTGCTCTCTCCAACTGAAAGCATGAGCGAAAACTTTCATGCTTTCGAAACTCAGATAGAAGAGGCTGCGGAGACAGTCTAACATGGTTAGGGTTAGAAAGCCAGCATACGCTGGAAGCTGGTATGAGGGCACTAAGGAAAGTCTCTTAGCGCAGCTTCATGGTCTTTTCAAGAGTAGGCTAGGGTACGGAGGCCTCCCGGTTCTGGGGGAGTATGATCCACGGCTGCTTGGCCTGATGGTTCCGCATGCTGGCTACGTTTACTCAGGCATGGCCGCCACATGGGCCTATGGCGAGGCTGCTAAGCATGGTCCGAGAGACATTGTGGTGGTAATGGGGCCTGACCACCATATGGCTTCCTCAGGCTTCGCTACAATGAGCGAGGGCGTGTGGCGTACTCCGCTTGGTGACGTTGAGGTTGACAGGCAGACGGTGAGCCTACTGCTCAGCTCCGCGCCATTCGTTGAGGATAGTTTTCACGCTCATGCTTTCGAACACTCTGTTGAAATACAGCTTCCGTTTCTCCAGCTTATTTACGGCAGCTCGTTCAAGCTTATCCCGATAATAATACATGATTTCAACCTTGACAGGAACATTATGCTTGGAAAAGCGTTATACAAGGCTCTTGAAGGGAAAAAGGCTATCGTGCTTGCAAGCTCAGATATGAGCCATTATGTTCCAGCCAGAGAGGCTGAGGAGAATGATATGAAGACTATTAGAGCGATAGAGTCGCTGGATGAAAAGCTGGTTCATTCCGTCGCCGTCAACTATGAGTCGCTCTGCGGCCTAGGTCCAGTCATAGCTCTAGTCTCATGCGTGAAAGAGATGGGGTGCTCCAGAGCCACCTTGTTAAAATATTACTCTTCAGGAGAAATTACTGCTGACTACGGTGGTGTAGTGGGATACGCCTCAGTAGCCTTCTTTAAGTGAACAGGGTTGAAAATAGTTTGTAATGCTCCTGCTAAGGTAATAATTTCCGGAGAGCACGCTGTAGTATATGGCCACCCTGCCCTAGTGGCCGCGGTCAACGTTTACTCTAAGGTTTCTGTCGAGGCGTTTGACGAGATCGGTGCCCACGAAATATTCTCCGAAAAGTATGGGTTTGCGAAGATGATAGGGAAGGCTTTCTCAGGGCCCAGCCAGCTGAAGCCCTTCGCTAGAATCATAGATGTTTTCAGGGATTCTGAAGGGTTTAAAGGCAGGCTCAGGGTTCGCATAAGCTCTGAGATTCCCCCCGCTTCAGGAATGGGTTCTTCAGCATCATTGTCCGTCGCGCTGGCTAATGCACTGCTTAAACTGGTTTACGATAAGCCTAGTGACGAGAAGGTGTTCAGCCTCGCCATGGAAGGGGAGAGGGTTGCTCATGTTAACCCGAGTGGCGTGGATGTGGCTGCAGCACTCTGGGGAGGTCTAATCCTGTTCGTTAAGGATAAGGGTGTTGAACGGCTTGAGGCTGGGCAGGGAGTATTCCTGCTAGCAGACTCAGGCTTGGAGCGGAATACTAAGGATATGATTATGAAGGTGGCTTCGCTCAAAGATAGGGAGCCGGATCTCTTCAACATAATAATGGCTTCCGTAAGCAATATCACGCTCAGGATAAGCCGCCTCCTTCAGACGGATATTGCTGAGGCAGGCAGGCTCATGACTCTGAACCATCTCCTCCTATCCCTAATGGGTGTTTCAAACAGTAGGCTGGACTCGCTGGTGTGGGCGAGCATATCTGCCGGCGCGTACGGCGCTAAGCTAACCGGCGGGGGCGGCGGTGGATGTGTCCTAGCCCTAGTCGACGAGAAATCGTTGGGCACCGTTGAAGAGGCCCTACAAAATCTGGATGCCCCCACAATGGTTTTAAGAATGGTTGAGAAAGGAGTTTACTCGGAGGAATTAGAATAGAAGACTTTTCTGAATCGCAAACCGCGTCTTAGGATTCCGCTTCCATTCAAAATGCATGGGGTTTCGAATACCCGGCGATATGCAGTAACCAGTATAAATCAGGCTAGGCCTCAGCACCGCGTCCCGCACGATGCATCACGAGTCTGGTTTATGAAGGTGGGGGAGGCGGCGGTGGAAGTGGTTTAGGCTTTCTTCCAAGCTTAAGTGCAACGAGAACAACTATGGCTGAAACCACTATGATTATAATGCTCAAGATCAGGAACACCTGAGTGTAATTCTCATCATAGAGTGCTGTGAGCGTTAAAACAGTCTGTTCACCCGTCATCTGAACAACCACCTCACTATCCTTGGTTTCAACCGCTCCAGTCCAACGGTTAAACCGATACTTGCCCCCAAGCATTCCGAGAAAGCCTTTCATCGGCTCCTCCAGCGGTGCCCTAACCCTTACCATGTCGCCCTCCTCGTATGTTCCCGACCCGTTGATCTTCAAACCTACGTTAGAATCAACCGTCATAGTATACGTCTTAATCTGCTCCGGTTTAACGATCTGAACATGCACAATCTTAACAGCCGTGTTCACGCCATCCGTCGCCTTTATCTGTATTTCATAATCTCCCTCCGGAAACTCGCTTCCCCCAAGCCTTGCGCTAGAAGGATCCATGTATACGCGCTCTACGAATTCGTCCTCGCTTATCGTTGGGGCGCCCAAGGTTATCCTGTCCTTAGTTATCCTGTTGGCCAGCATCCTCCAGGTCTCCTCCCCCCTCCTTCTTATGAGGACAGTATACCACAGTTGATCACCGTCTGCATCCGTGCCCCTCCAGATTATAGTGTAGTTACGACCAGTACCCAACTTCTTTCCCTCGGGAGGATAAACGATCTCGAGGACTGGTGCATGGGTTGAAACACTCCTAGTGAACCATACTTTTCCATCAGGGCCAGTAAGCTCTATCCTCCCAAGATTGTCTAACCATGGTACTATTCTCACGAACGGGATCGCATCCGTAGGCTTATATCCTCCAGGGTCAGTAAAGTAGTAGAAAGACATGTTATAAGGATACCTTTTGAAAACAGTACCGTTCTTAAGGTATAGCGCCAGCGAGAAGTTCCCAGTCCCCTCGGGCTCTAGATACGTCCAGCTGTAGTTGTAAAGCCTCTGAAACGGCCTTCCCAACACCGTTCCGTTCCTGCATATTATCATTGAGATGAGAAGGGCCTCTGGGTCATCCCCGCTGACGCCGGCGACAATCCTCCAAGAGGACCAAGCCCAGTAACCATCTTTGGCTCCTCCAGCATGATCCATTATGTCGCGCGCTGCTACATAACTTGGGTTAGGCATTCTGATAAAGAATGGTCCAAGCGCGCTATAGATATCGGTGTTCGCACTGAACTCATAATACTTGAATATCTTTACTATTCCTCCTTTGAACTCGTCGAAATAAACGCATTCCTCAGGCACAACAATAGCATACCCATCGTAGATATCGTAAAGCATACCGAAGGTGTGAGAAAGCTCGTGCGCAACCGTTGGGAAGTAGAGATTTTTCGTATGCGTACTATTAACCGCCTCATCGTACTCTACGAACGCCACATGGAAGCCCTGGTCCCAAAAAGGGCGTGATTCTGCGCCTGGAGAAGCCCACTGCGGCCAAGCATACACTATTCCGACATTGTTGCCGCCTATATCACCATTGGGAACTATGGCTACAACCCTTCCAAACCCTTCCTCCGCAGCCTCCTCAGCCGCAGTGTCAGCGTTCCACCACCCGATGTCGCCACTATAGTACAATTCGGTCACGGGGTATGTGCCGTAATAATCTTTAAAGATCCCGCTTAGATATATCTGATAGCGATATACAGGGCGTTGTCCCCACGGCGTAGATATCCAGTATGCCGGCGTGGCGATTTCCCTAAGGTATTCTGAACGTTGGTCGTGTGTGAACCTACGATCCTCCTCCCAAAGCACCACTTTTATACGACGAGCGTAATCATACTCTATCGGATAGATTCCAACCCGAAAGGTCTCGGATACGGTGGTGATGCTTCCCTCATCCCATGTTACTTTCCTATGCGGATCGAAGTCAACCCGTACTTGAACGTCTCCGACGGAACTCGGCCTGGGAAGGAAACCGCTCCCCTGGCCCACCTCCTCCATCAGGTAGAGGATGCCAGTCTCACCGGCTGCGGTAGGGTTGAGCGTTGCCCTACCGTAATAGACCCAATGCGGAGGGTCACCCTCCTTCCTAAGGCCAGCGTAATGCCAATACTCTACTCCGACGATTGCTGACTCCGCCGAGGGGTCCTTCCAACTGTTTACATTTCCGAGGTCAAGCCTGTATTCCACGTCCATAGGGGAATTGTATTCAAGCCTGTATTCTAGCTTGAATATCGTCTGCTTACCGGCTATGAGTTTTGACCCGTGCTGCGTCAAAGGTTTCAGGCTGAGTATCTGAAGCTTCGGTATGTTGTAATAGAAACCTAAGTGGAGCGTGGTGGATTTCTCAACGCCGGACTGCGAGACGCCTCTCACCGTTATAATGTAAGACTTCACCACGCCTCCGGGCATCGTAAGGCTTCTCCAATTGACGGTTGCATCCACGGTGAAGCCTAGGCTGAGAGTGAGCTCCGTTTCCAGCCACAGGTTCTCCCGGATCAGGCTTGTAGGGGCTCTGATACCTGTGCCCTCGACCCACATGGTGACGCCTTCGGGAAGACCACTCTGTTCAAGCCTTATCATCTCGCTGTCGCCGCTTATCTTCCTGAGCCTTATTTCATAGCCTGTTTTCGAGACAGTGCTCTCCCCTAGGGCTAGCGGAGTGAGATCGATTTGCAGAGGGAAGCGCCCGATAACTTCAAGAGTATAATCTATTTTTTGAGGGGGTGGCGGCGGGGTTGTTGAACCTTTAATCGTTAGCATGTAGTTCTTAGACACTGTCCCTAATCCGTCAAGATAGCTGTCACGAGCCTCGACTGTGAAATAGTAGGTTATCGTGGTTCCTGGTTGAGCATTACGCGGGGTGCCAGACAGCGTGAGCGTAGGTCCTCTCATGCTTGAGGGTGATATACCCATCCCTGGAGGAGTATCCCCATATATTCTCCACTGCGTGTATGGCTTATGGTTATCAGGAAAATCTGTGCTGAACACCACGGAGTAAGGTTTCCCCTCTTCCCCGTCTGGAAGCACGTAGTAAGTCTTACCGCCAATAAATCTCGTCCCAACTGGCAAAGGGTTTGAGTATACGGCGTATGGGCTGCACAGGACTGTTGTGAAAGATGTTGAGACGATAAGTAGCAACAATAAGACGCCCTTATTCAAGTTAAGATTCAATCTCATTTAGTGCATGTATCCACTAGGTGGTCCTATTTATTTTTTTGGTGATAACGAGTTATTTTAAGGTGTAGGCTTTCTTCCAGCTTTCTATCTAGTCGCTTCTTCCTGCTTAAGATGGGTATGGAGGGAAAAGCATCCAACCTTCTGAATCGTCTTCCAAAGCTTGGCAACACAGTTAAAAACTCTTGAAGAGTCTTCAAACCGTGGCAACGGAGAGCAGGAAGGCTGAGCACATCCGGATAGCCCTTGAGAGAGACGTGTCCTCAAGGGTCTCCGCCGGGTTCGAGGATGTTGAGCTCATCCACAACGCTGTGTGCGAGATTGATCTTAGCGAAATAGATACTGGCGTGACGGTGATGGGTAAGAGGCTTAGGCTGCCGCTTATAATAGAGGCTTTAACCGGAGGAACCAGGGAGGCTAAAAGGGTAAACATGGGTTTGGCTGAGGTTGCTGAAACCGAGGGGATAGGGATCGGCGTCGGAAGCGTTAGGGCTGCTATGGAGGATCCCAGTCTTGCAGACACTTATTCGATAGTCAGGGACAGGGCTCCGAGAACACTGGTGGTTTCAAACATAGGTGCTGTCCAGGTTGCTAAACATGGTTCAGAGTATGCTTTGAAAACGATGGAGATCGTTGGGGCTGACGCGCTGGCTATACATTTCAACAAGCTACAGGAGCTGATAATGCCTGAGGGGGAAACATGTTTCAAAGGGGTGGGCAATCATGTGGCGGAACTATCCAGGAGGCTTGGGGAGAAGCTTTGCCTCAAGGAGACTGGCGCAGGCTTCAGCGGGGAGGCTGCTAGGCTTGCAGAGTCCTGGGGTGTCAAATGGGTTGACGTTGCTGGTGTCGGCGGGACAAGCTGGTATGCTGTAGAATATTATCGTTCAGGAAAACACGACAGTAAGGCTTCTATGCTCGGCAAAAGCCTTTGGGACTGGGGAGTTCCCACAGCCGTTAGCATTGTTGAATCAAAAATGTTCACGCGTAGCCTGAGAGTGATAGCGAGCGGCGGCGTCAGGACCGGTGTTGACGCTGCTAAAGCCATTGCGCTCGGAGCCAGCTGCGTGGGTATCGCTAGACCATTCCTAGTTTCTTTCTCAAAAGGCGGTGTAAATGAGGCTAGGAGGCTGGTTAAATCCTTCGAGCTTGCCTTAAGATCCACAATGTTCCTAGTTGGTGCTAGGAGTGTTGAGGAGCTATGTTCAGTACCGTTGGTGGTGAGAGGCAGGACGGCTGAATGGCTTGAGCAGCGGGGACTGTTGAAAAGACTTCTAAACGGGAGGAGGAGTCCATGAGCGAGGAGCTCCGCAACCTGATAGAGAGGCTTGCACTGGAGAACGCTTTAGCCTTTAACGGTGTAGCGAAGGCTGAGGCGGTACTGGGAAAACTTCTCGGGATGAATCCTGACCTGAGGAGCAAGGTTAGAGAACTCATCCCTATTATTCAAGAGGTCACCGAGAAGGTTAACAGACTTACCGTGGCTGAGCAGGCTGAGATTCTCAAGAGGTTCGGAGGCATCCTGCGCGTCGAGAAGCCTTCAAAGCAGGAGCTCCCGCTTCTTCCCGAGGCAAGGGATTTCCCCCAAGTAGTATTAAGGTTCGCGCCAAATCCTGATGGTCCCTTAACGCTGGGAAACGCGAGACCCGCAGTTCTCTGCGACTATTACGCTAGAAGGATGAATGGAAGGCTTATTCTGAGGTTTGAAGACACGTCTCCGTCGGTCAAGCCTCCTTTGAAAGAGGCTTACGACTGGATTATTGAAGACTTGGAGTGGCTGGGCATTCATCCGGATGAGGTATACTATCAGTCTGATAGGCTTCAAACATACTACAAGTATGCTGAAAAGTTTATTGAGAAGGGCTTCGCATACGTTTGCCTTTGTAAGCCTGAGGAATTCAGAAGTTTCGAAAAAAGGGGCGAGCCGTGTCCGCATAGGGATCAGGATCCAAGTTTAAGCCTAAGCCTCTGGGAGAAGATGCTGAACGGGGGTCTTAATCCTGGTGAGGCTGTTGTAAGGGTCAAGACTGATATGAAGCATCCTAATCCTGCGATTAGAGACTGGCCTGCATTAAGAATAGATGTTGCGAAGCATCCTAGGGTCGTGGGTTTCAGAGTCTGGCCGCTCTACAACTGGTCGTGCGCCATCGACGATTATGAGATGAGGGTTTCCCACGTGATAAGGGGTAAGGAGCATTTGACAAACGAGGTACGCCAATCCTACGTTTTCAAATATTTGAACTCTCCGCAACCGGTTTCAATACATATAGGTAGGGTTAGGCTTGAGGGTAGTGTGTTAAGCAAGTCTAGGATAATGAGGGGGCTGGCGGAGGGTGCTTACACTGGTCTGGATGATCCTAGGCTCGGCACGCTTAAGGCTTTGAGGAGGAGAGGATTCAAGCCTGAGGTGATAAGGAGGGTTGTGCTTGAAATGGGTTTAAACATAACTGAGTCAACCGTTAAATGGGAGAACCTTTACGCTTACAACAGGGAGGCTGTAGACTGGGAGGCGGAGAGATACTATTTCGTGAAAAACCCGTTCACGATGATTGTCAGAAGCATTCCTCAGCAGGTTGAGGCGAGGCTTGTAAGACACCCGAGTAGGCCTGAGCTTGGATACAGGAACATTGTTTTAAAGCCTTTAAACGGAGAGGCTCAGCTCCTTGTTTCCTCGAAAGACGTTGAAAACCTGGCGCCTGGTTCAAGGCTTAGGCTGATGTCGCTTTTCAACATTGAGGTTGAGCATGTCGATCCGCATAGTAAGACGGTTAAAGCGTTTTTCAAGAGTCTAGAGGTTCCTGAAAAGTCATCCGGGATAAAGCTTATCCACTGGGTTCTTCCCAGTGACGCTGTGAAAACAGTAGTCTTAATGCCTGACGCGAGTCTTGTCGAGGGCTTGGGCGAATCCCATTTAACACGGCTTGAGCCGGGCAGAATTATTCAGCTGGTTCGATTCGGCTTCTGCAAGGTGGAGAAGGTTTCGAAGAACGTTGTCAACCTGGTTTTTTCACACCCTTAGAAGGTTCAAGTTTAAGTTTTTATACCCCTCTGTCCCCGTCTGTGGAAGGGTAGAGGTGCTTAACGGAAATGGTTAGGGTTACAACGGCTGACTACGAGCCGAGTAAAGAACTTGTTGAAGAGGCTTTAGAGCTGCTTAGAATCGCCTCCAAGACTGGTAAGGTTAAAAGAGGCACCAATGAAACCACGAAAGCCCTTGAAAGAGGAGTTGCTAAACTAGCGTACGTGGCTGATAACACTGACCCTGTTGAGGTGGTGCTCCACATACCTTTACTAAGCAGGGATAGGAAAATCCCTTACATAGTTGTTCCGGATAAGAAACAGCTGGGTGAGGCTGCTGGGCTCTCTAACGTTTCAGCCGCGGCCGTGGCGATAATAGACCCGGGTGAAGCTGCTCCAATGCTTGAAAGCGTGGTTAAGAAGATAGAGTCTGCAAGGGCTAAGGCTGGGGGAAGCGGTTGAGCGAAGAAGCTACTCCGGCAGAGGTTGTCGAACTGGTGGCGAGATCAGGCGCCTCGGGCGAGGTTACTCAAGTTAGGGTCAGGATTCTCTCGGGCAGGGATAGGGGCAGAGTTATTCTTAGAAACGTGCGGGGCCCGGTTAGGGTTGGAGACATACTTATGCTTAGGGAGACTGAGAGGGAGGCTAGAAGGTTCTCGGGGTGATGAGCCACGCCCACAGCCTTCAAGTGTAGCTTCTGCAACAGGACGTTCCTGATCGGGGAGGGCATACTTTATGTTAAGAAGGATGGAAGCATCTTAAGGTTTTGCAGCTCCAAGTGTTTCAGGAACTCTGTGAAACTAGGTAGGAATCCTAGAAAGGTTAAGTGGGTAACCAGTAAAACGCAGACTGGAGGCACGTCTTAATGAGGCTTGTGATCTTCGGCCCGCCTGGCTCAGGCAAGGGAACGTATGCTTCAAGGCTTGCTCCGAGGCTCGGGGTACCGCATATTTCAACCGGGGACATTTTGAGGGATGAAGTGAAGAGCGGCTCAGAGCTGGGTAAAAACATATCGAGCTATGTTTCAAGCGGGAAACTTGTTCCAGACGAGGTTGTGAACAGGGTTATGGAGAAAAGGCTTTCACAGGAAGACTGTAAGAGAGGCTTCATACTTGACGGTTACCCGAGGACACTGAAACAGGCTTTTTTCTTGGAAAAGATTTCGAAAATAGATTTCGTGATAAACCTGAATGTTCCGGATGAGGTTATAGTCAGACGCTTGTCTTCAAGGCTTGTCTGCAGGAGATGTGGTGCAATATACAATAGGATAACGCTTCCGCCTAAGGTTGACGGTGTCTGCGACAAGTGTGGAGGAGAGCTTTATCAGAGGGATGACGATAAGCCTGAAGTAGTAAGAGAAAGGATAAGAGTGTATAAGAATGAGGCTGCTCCGCTGCTTGAACACTATCGTAAGTCCGGGGTGGCGGTAATTGATTTCTACTATGAACCTGATGAGACTGGTGGCGATGTTTCGCCAGACACCGTTGTAGACAGGATTATTAAGGCTCTTAAAGGCTCTTAAAGCTGTTTTTCACTATATCCTTTGAATGCTTCAAAAGCTTTAATCGCGGGGAGGACGCGTTTTAGGACTAGTATTCGTTTCGCAAAACCTCCTGCTTCCTTGCCTTATGCTAAAAAGAAGTAGATAGAGATTAATACTTCTGCTCCACCAATGTCTCCAGGGTGTGGTAAGCAGATGGGCGTTAGGGAGCCTATTGTAGTTGTGCTGGGGCATGTTGACAGCGGCAAGACTTCTCTACTGGATAAGATACGGGGCACTTTCGTTGCGATGAGGGAGGCCGGTGGAATTACTCAACACGTCGGAGCAAGCCTGATTCCGGCTGAAGTCATAGTTAGAGTCGCGAAAACACTTAACATAAGGCTTGAAGAGAAGCTTAGGGTCCCCGGCATACTTTTCATCGACACTCCTGGGCACGAGGCTTTCGTAAACCTTAGGAGAAGAGGCGGGTCCATCGCGGACTTCGCCATTCTCGTGATAGACCTGGTTAAAGGGGTTGAGCCTCAAACCGTTGAGTCCCTGGACATCCTTAGGACTAGAAGAACCCCTTTTCTGATTGCAGCCAATAAGATTGACCTTCTTCCAGGATGGAGGCCACAAGGGGTTTTAAGCGTGCTTCAATCCCTCTCGAAACAGGATGAGCGGGTTAGACGTAGCTTAGACGAGCATCTCTACAGGATAATCGGAGACCTTTCAACAATGGGCTTCAGGTCTGACAGGTTCGACAGGCTGACGGATTTCAGAAGGAATGTTGCAATAGTGCCTGTCAGCGCGTTAACAGGGGAAGGAGTCTCGGAGCTTATAGCTGTCTTAATAGGGCTTGTCCAACAGTTTCTCATAAGTGGCCTCGAATACACGGAGGGTCCTGCCAGAGGTGTTGTACTGGAGGTTGTTGAAGAAATGGGGATGGGTATTACTGTCAACGCAATTATTTTCGACGGTGTGCTGAGAAGCGGTGACACAATTGTGCTGATGGGTTTGAACAAGCCGATCGTCACAAAGGTAAGGGCCCTGCTTATGCCTAAGCCTCTTGACGAGATGAGGGATCCGAGAGACAGGTTCAACCAGGTTGAGGAGGTAAGGTCATCAGCTGGAGTTAAGATTGTTGCACCAAATCTTGAGGATGCTCTACCGGGCTCTCCGCTTACCGTAGCCTCCGGGAACATTGAGGAGGCTGTTGAAAAAATCAGGGCTGAGGTGGAGTCGATTAGGATTAGAAGTGGAGAGGAAGGTGTTGTGGTTAAGGCGGATACGCTAGGTTCTCTCGAAGCCATAGTCGGGGAGCTTGAGAAAAAGAGTGTTCCTGTCAGGCTTGGAGACCTGGGTCCAGTTTCCGAGAGGGATGTGATTGAAGCCTCTATTTCCTCGAAGGATCCGACGCTCAGGGTCCTGTTAGCGTTCAACGTTAGACTGATGCCTGAAGCAGTTGAGGAGGCTAGGAGGAGGAACGTCCCGGTTTTCCAGGGAAAGATTATCTACAGGTTGATCGAAGAGTTTTTAGAATGGCGTAGGCTGGAGAAGCAGAGGGAGGCAAGCATGCAGCTTGAGCAAATCATACTTCCCGGCAGGATTAGAATCCTGCCTGCATACGTCTTCAGAAGGAGTAAGCCTGCGATAGTCGGCGTTAAGGTTGAAGCAGGCTGTATAAAGCCGGGCTACCCGTTGATCAATAGTAAGGGTGAGAAAATAGGTGTTATCGAGCAGATTCAGAAGGAGGGTAAGAGCATTCCTAAGGCTGAGGCTGGGGAGGATGTTGCGATCTCTATACCTGAAGGAATAGTCGGTAGAAACCTGAGGGAGGATGATGTTCTACTCGTCGACGTGCCGAGTAAGGATGCTTCGCTGGTAAACAGAGTTTTCAAGGAGCAATTGGAGCCTCATTATTTTCAGGCGCTGGATGAAGTCACTAGGCTGAAAAAGAAGGAAAACCCGTTTTACGGGCTATAGTGTTAAACGGGTGTAAATGGGTTTTTAGCACGAGCCATCTTAAGGTTTTAAACGCTGGTGAAGCCGTGCTTAGGTAATGTTTTAATACTGGTTTAACAGCCATAGTGTTGCATGCCCCCCGAATTCAAACTATGCATATCTGACCCTAAGCGTGGTAAAACCGAGTCGGTTAAGCTCGAGGGAAGCAACGCTGTCCCTCTGCTTGGCTTAAAGATAGGGAGTATTGTAGACGGTTCTATCGTCGGTAAACCTGGGGTTAAGCTGATGATAACCGGTGGGTCAGACAGGTCTGGTATACCAATGGTTTCCTCCGTGCAGGGCGGTGTTAAAAAGGAGATCTGGGTTAGGAAGAAGAGTGTCGTAGGTGAAACAAGGAGGAAAATGCTGGTGAGAGGCAATCAGGTTTCTGAAGAGATCTACCAGATTAACATGAAGATCGTCTCGTGAACGCTTGAAAACCAAGTTTGTATGAGCATCAAGTCCGTATAATCATCACATTTAAAGATTATAAATAGGTTCTGAGCTATGGTGTCGGAGTATGTCACAGTCAGATGAGTCCATGAAGACGATTGTTTCTTCTTCAGATAAAGAAATAGATAATTATAGATTTATTCAACCATGTTTAAATTTAGGAACTTTGGGTCATGTCGACCATGGGAAGACCACTCTCGTCCAAGCCATTACAGGAGTTTGGACGAGCAAGCATAGTGATGAGTTGAAGAGAGGTATTACGATTAAGCTCGGCTATGCGAACTTCGCTGTTTTCCAATGTCCGAAATGTCCTCCCCCGTACAACTTCACAACTTCTCCACGGTGCTCATGCGGGTCTGAGGCTGTCTTCCAGAGAAAGATAAGCATCGTGGATTCGCCTGGCCACGAGATACTTATGACGACCATGCTGAGCGGCGCTGCTGTTATGGATGCTGCAATACTTGTGATCGGTGCAGACGAGGTTTGCCCGCAGCCCCAGACATATGAGCACCTTTTAGCTGCTGAGATAATGGGGATTAAGAGGCTAATCGTTGTCCAGAACAAGATTGACATAGTTTCTAGGGAGCGGGCCTTGAAAAACCTGGAGGAGATTAAGAGCTTTCTTTCTGAGACAAGGTTCGCCGACGCCACTATAGTACCAATGTCTGCGCAACATAAGGTTAACGTAGACGTGTTGCTTTACGTTATTCAGAAAGAAGTTCCTACACCGGTTTTCGACCTAAATTCTCCGGCAAGAATGATTGTCATAAGGTCTTTCGACGTTAACAGGCCTGGTATTCCGGTCAGGGATATGCGTGGCGGTATACTGGGTGGTTCAATCATCAGGGGGGAGATAAGGGTTGGCGACGAGATTGAAATACTGCCTGGTCTAAGGGTTAAGAAGGATGATACTGTTGAAACAGTGCCGCTTGTTGCGGAAGTGGTTTCAGTGGGTTTCGACAATGTTTTTGTTGAAAGCGTTAGAAGCGGGGGTCTCGTTGGAATTGGAACAACTCTAGATCCTTCTCTAACTAAGAATGACCTGCTGGTTGGAAACATGGCTGGGAAACCCGGTACGCTACCGCCTGTTACACGAAGCATCACTTTAGAGTACAGCATGTTTGAGAGGGTTGTCGGCGTCAGGGGTCTTGTGAAGACGGAACCCATCCGAACCGGGGAGGTTTTGAACGTTAACGTCGGTTCAGCTTTGACACAGGCTGTTGTGAAAGATGTTAAGGATAACAGGATTAACCTAAGCCTTAAGATGCCTGTTTGCGCGGAGAAGGGTCAAAGAGTTGCGGTAAGCAGGCTTGTCGAGAGGCGCTGGAGGCTTATTGGACACGGTGTGCTTATCGGTTGATGGTTCTCCTCGACTCTAGCGCTCTGCTGGCTCCATTCGAAACCGGGGTTGATTTCATAAACGGAATAACTGGGTTGACTCAAGGCAGAACATTGTTCCTAATACCTTTCGAAACGCTTATAGAGCTTAAGAGACTGAGCATTAATGGGCCTAGGCTTTCCGGTATGGCTAGGCTAGCCCTATCTGTTGCAAGCGGTTTCAGAACACTGCTTCCAACCGGTATGAGCTGTGACGATGCGCTCGTTTACCTTGCAAAAACTTATAAGGCTGGTGTGGCAACAGCCGACAGGACGTTAAGCAGGAGGCTTAGAGCCTTGGGTATACCTGTTTTCTATCCTTCGGGGGGAAGAAGGATAGTTGGGAAAGGATGGTTCGAAAAGGGGTGATGAGGGTTATTCAAGATAATCGAGCTTGAAGACGTGGTGAAGGTTCCGCCTTCCAGGCTCGGCGACCCTGTTGATGAAATTTTCAAAAACGTTCTTAAAGACAGGTATGAGGGTATGGTTATAGAGGGAATCGGATACATAATTCTGCTGGTGGATTACGACTTTAACCCAGTGGGTCAGATATCCCCTGGGGACGGTCACAGCTATCACAAGGTTAGGGTGAAGGTGCTCTCCTATTATCCGGAGGTTAACGAGGTTGTTGAGGGGAGAGTTGTCGAAGTGGAGGAGTTCGGGGTTTTCGTGAGGCTCGTGACCACTGACGCTTTAATGCACGTGAGTCAGATTACTGACGATTACATGGATTACAATAGTTCCCAGGGCATTCTCGTCGGGAGACAGACTAAGAGGATAATTCAGAAGAACGATTGGGTTAGGGCTAGGGTGGCTGCAGTATCTATAGGCAGGGGAGCCATGACTGACAAGATTGGGTTAACCGCTAGACAGCCCTTCCTGGGGAAGATCGAGTGGATTGAAGAGGACATTAGGAGGCTGGCTGGTGAGAAGCCTAAGCAGGAGGCTAAGGCTTAATGCCTCTCAAAGCATGTTTAAACTGTAAAATGATAAGCGACTCACCTAAGTGTCCAAACTGCGGTGGAGAAGAGTTTACGCAAGAGTGGAGTGGCGAGGTTCTTGTTTTCAACCCTGAAGCTTCTTCAATAGCTAAACTCATTGGGGCAAGGGTTCCGGGAAGATACGCAGTGAGGCTGAAATAAGTGTGTTAAAAGCTTCTGAGGAAACCAGGAGGATAGTTAGAAAACCACTGGGAGTTCTGCTTGATACGGAGGAGTTGAGAAGGAGGCTTAAAGGGTTCAACGGGATCGTTATCTCTGTTGGCGACGTTGTTTCCCAAAGCCTTTTAGAAATGGGCTTTAAACCAGGTGTCTGCGTGGTTGACGGGAAAACTCTGCGGACATGTGCTCATAGTGTTGAACGCTTCCAGCAGGGAAGAATTGTCTTGAAGCTTGTTAACCCTCCTGGAACAATATCCGAGGAGTCTTGGAGCATCTTTAAACAGGCTCTCGACTCACAGCCATCGACGATACTGGTTGAAGGCGAGGAGGATCTTCTTACGCTTGTAGCTGTTGAAACAGCACCCTATGGTTCCCTAGTGGTATACGGGCAGCCGGGAGAGGGTGTGGTGCTGATAGAGGTTAACGAGTCTTCTAAAAAAATGGTCCTGGAAATCGTTGGAACTATGGAGGCATGCGGCTAGCTGCTGCCGTCAGGCTTCCCACCAATCCGTATCAAGCATTCCCCATGCTTCTTGTAGATTTCCCCTTACGGCGGCTCCCTGCATCATCTACAGTAATGTTTAAAGCCTGACTAGTGGGGGGAAGCATAGCCACATGATGGAGATCAGAATAATTAAGGAAACCGAGAACCCTCTTTTAAAAAGGAGGGAAATAGTGTTTGAGATCCAGCATCCCAAGGGTAGGACGCCCACTATTGCTGAAGCAAGGGAGGCGGTTTCAGCTTTAAAAAAGACTCCTGTCGAAGCAGTATACGTGAGAAATCTTAAAAGCGTTTCAGGCAGACAATCGTCAATCGGAGAGGCGCATGTCTATTTTTCAACGGAGGACGCTAGGATCGAGCCCATGCACGTTAGGGTTGCTAACCTGCCTCCTGACGAGAAGAAGCGTAGGAAAGAGGAGCTTAAGAAGATGAGGATGGAGATGAAGGCTAAGGCAGCTGGTGGTAAGAAATGAAGGACACCTTAAAATACTACGAGGTTGACGTAAGTAAATCCTCTGTAAGGCTTAGGAACAGGAAATGCCCACGGTGCGGCAGGGTTATGGCATTCCATAGAGAGGGCAAGCCGAGATGGCACTGCGGCGCATGCAACTATACTGAGTTCCAGAGGTAAGGAGGAGCGTCTAGCCTGTGGGGGAGCGTCTCACATGCATCGGGGTTGAATCTACTGCCCACACTTTCGGAATAGGTGTTGTGAGACATTCTCCCTTCGAGATTCTCTGCGATATCCGCCGTGTTTACAGGCCTTCTTCAGGCGGAATCCATCCGAGTGAGGCTGCGAAGCATCATCTTCAGAACGCGTCTAACGCTCTTAAGGAAACACTGTCTAAAATCAGAGTTGAAGACATAGATCTGGTTGCGTTTTCACGCGGCCCGGGTCTGGGGCCATGTCTAAGGGTTGGAGCAGCCTTGGCGAGAATGATCGCTATAAAACTTGGAAAACCACTGGTAGGGGTTAACCATGCTGCTGCACACGTGGAGATCGCGAGGGTTCTAACCAGGGCTGCCAACCCGGTTGTGCTCTATGTTTCCGGTGGTAACACACAGGTGATTCATCCTTCTGAGGGGAGATACGTGGTTCTGGGAGAGACGGAGGATATTGCCGTCGGAAACCTTATCGATGCTTTCGCTAGGAAAGCTGGTCTCGAATTCCCAGGGGGTCCGAGAGTCATGGAGCTGGCTTCAAAGTCAAGCAGGCTGATAAGGCTGCCCTATAGTGTTAAGGGCATGAACGTGTCTTTCTCAGGGATGCTCACCATGCTTGAAAGCCTCGTTGGGAAGGAACCGATTGAAGACCTTTGTTTTTCATTGCAGGAAACTGCTTTCTCAATGCTGATCGAGGTTTCGGAGAGAGCTATGGCGATGCTTGGGGTTGACGAGTTCATAATAGCTGGCGGCGTAGGCGCCAACCGGAGGCTCAGGGAGATGGCTGGGGAAATGTGTAGGGATAGGAAAGCCTTCTTCCTCGATTATCCGGTTGAGTATTATGCTGACAACGGTGTCATGATCGCTTGGGAGGGAATCGTGCAATACAGGTTGGGAGAGTCGCTTAGAGTTGAAGAGTCTATTGTTAAGCCAAGGTGGAGGCTGAGTGATGTCAAGTCTCCTCCCTCAGGGTTGTACTCGAATTAAAACCCTCTACCAGGGTGCGGAGGCAATCGTAGACCTGTGCGAATGGCTGGGCAGAGAGGTTGTTGTGAAAACCAGGATCGCTAAGAGCTACAGGGTTAGGGAGCTCGATGACTTGATAAGGCGTTCCAGAACAATTAGGGAAGCATCTCTCTTGAGCTCAGCTAAGAAGGCTGGTGTCGAAACCCCTTTCATCTACCATGTAAACCCGGTTGAAGGATGGATATTGATGAGCTATGTTAAAGGAGAGAGCCTTAGAAGCATGCAGGGCTCAAGCATGTTCCCAAGCCTTGTTAACAGGCTTGGAAGCATAGTCGGCAAGCTTCACGCAGCAGGCATAGTGCATGGCGACCTTACTCCGGCGAACGTGATCATATCTGGCGGAAGACTTGTGCTCATAGACTTCGGCCTAGGCGAATACTCTAACGAGGTGGAGAAGAAGGCTGAGGACATATACATGCTGGTTTCAAGCCTGGCGCCGCTTCCAGACCACGAGGTTCTCGCAAAAATGTTTCTAGAAGGATACAGGTCTTCAGCCGGGGAGTCGGCTGGCAGGGTTGAAGAAAGGCTTAGAGAGATCAGTGTGAGAGGCAGATACGTGGAGAAGGAGCTGAGGCGGCGAACAGGTTAGCTATTCTCTTAACGCCTTCTTATTCGCCGGTTTTAAGACTCAGATAAAAATAATTTGGGGAAGCTTAATTAGCGTGCTGTTAAACACTTAGAATAACCTTTTCATGAACCGCCTTAACAGCTTTCTCCGCATCCTCCATCAGCACTACGAAGGATATGCTTGTCTCAGACGATCCTTGAGCTATGGCTAGAACGTTAACACCTGCTTCAGCAACAGCGGAGAATATTCTTGCTGCAACACCCTTAGTCCCCCTCATGCCCTCCCCAACGGCGGATATTACTGCAACACCCCTCTGTATCCTGATTCTTTTAATAAGCCTCTGTCTGCTAAATCCTTCTCTCAACCCTTTCAAAGCCATGTCTAAATCCCTATCTTTAACAAGCAGGGTTATTCCGATTTCTGAAGCATCCTGACTTATCATGGAGATGCTCACCCCTCTCTTCGCAACCTCGCCGAGTATGGCGGAAGCCACGCCCGGCGTACCTGCCATAGCAGCCCCCTCAACGGTTAAAATACTCATGTCAGGTATCATCGCTACAGCTTTAACTATTTGCTTCTCAACAGCTTTTTCAAAGCCTATTGTGGTGCATTCTTTAAAGGGTTCCTGGATGCTTGAAACTATGATTCTTACCCCCAGCTCTTCAGCAAGCTCCACTGCCTGAGGGCTCATAACCCATTCTCCAAGCCTTGAAAGCTCCAGCGCCTCCGAGTATGATAAACTAGGTATGGTTCTCGCCTTATCGGTAATCCAGGGGTCGGCTGTGTAAATGCCGCCGTTAGCCTTTGGAACATAGACCTCGTCTACTCTCAACTCGCTTGCAGCAAGTATTGCCACTACGCTGCCCATCCCCTTTTTAAGAAAGGCTTCACCACCCTCATGGTCAACGCAGGACCTGCCGGATACTACAAGAACTTCTTTTGAAACATTTTTCAACCTATCCGGGTTAACAAGGCTCACGTGATGACTCCACGGCGGCTCATAATCTTCTATGAGCATGAATCCTGCTTGTCCGGCTGTAACCCATTTAGTGTCAACACCGATCGCGTTCAAATGGCTGGAAAAAACTCTAGCAACAGTGTTTCCAAGCAGGTTAAGCATTACAGGCAGCCCTCTGGGTGTTGCACCGCCAGCCTTCTTCTCAGCGTGCAAATACTCAATGATCTTGTTTAAGCTTTCAACAATCTCGGCTTCAACACTCTTCCTCAGATCCTCCGGGATCCCCTTCGCAAGACTGTTAAGCTCACCGGCCAGCTTTGCTAAAGCTTCCTCCTCGCTTACACGTGAGGCAGCAGCCTCGGTCAGAGCCTTCAAGATCTCTTCACGCGGCTCAACTATTATCACTAACCCGCCGGAGGCTTTTTCAGCAAGCTTCTCGCAAAGCCCTCTCAATTCAAGCCCTGTGTTCTCAAGGTTAATGTTTACAATCCTCAACGCTTCTCTTCCTCCAATATTTCAAAAATATCTCTAATTATTGCGGCTGCTGTTTCGAACGGTCCAGCTCCCCTCCCAAGCAGGTAAACCGGTCCAGCTCTCTTCATTCTGAACTCCACCGCGTTCAGTGTCCCATTCACGTCAAGCATACTCCCCTTCTTAAGCTTTGAAGGACCGACCCTGAGCCTACCTTGCTCAGTGAATTCTCCAACAAGCCTGATCGAGTACCCGTTTAAAGCAGCTTCAAGCAGGTCATTAGGCTTAACTTCTTCTATTCCTTTCAACTCGACTTCATCAGCCCTATGACCGCCTTCAATAGTGTTAGCTATTATGGTTATCTTATAAGCAGTATCCATCCCCGATACGTCCATAGTCGGGTCGGCTTCAGCAATACCTATTTCACGTGCAAGCCTCAAAGCTTCATCATAGCTTCTTCCCTCCTCCATTAATGTGAGGATATAGTTTGAAGTAGCGTTTAAAACTCCACGGATGCTTTCAACAACATCTCCAATCATGAGGGTTCTGAGTGTTTTCAAAACAGGCAGCCCACCTCCAACTGTTGCACTGTACTTCACTATCCTACCATGGGACAAAGCTGTCCTCATAATCAGGTCATAATCATATGCGAAAGGAGCCTTGTTGGCTGAGACAACGTGGGAACCATGCTCTAGAGCCTTAAGAATATGTCTTAAAGCAGGTCCTGACCCGCCTCTGCTCGTCGGAGTAACTTCAACAGTCACATTAGGCTGTGCAATCCCTATGGCTTCAGCCGCGTCCATGCTCGGGAAACCACCCTGCTCAGAATAGGCTACGGAGCCCTTCTCAAGCTTGGTTGTTAAAAGACTACTAACCTTAACACCGTTCTCAGAGAGCGTCGCGCCCCCTCTATCCACTATTCCAACGATCCTCGGCTCTGCTCCAAGCCTCCTGAACCTCCGCCTCTCTTCCTCCATGAGCTGTAGGAAGGCTCTTCCAACGTTTCCAAAGCCGATTAGAAGAATCCTCATGAAAGCTTCCTCAAAGCCTCCGCAGGGTTTTCACCCGGATGAATTACGAGCTCAGCATAAGGCTCTATGTTTATACTCGGATCTTTCAAACCATGTCCCGTAACTACGGCGACGACTGTTTCATCACCCTTGAAGAATCCTTCTTTAGAAAGTTTTTCTAAACCTGCCACTGAGGCTGCTCCAGCAGGCTCTGCGAACAAGCCCTCCATCCTAGCAAGGTCTACCTGCGCCTTCAATATTTCCCTGTCGCTGACAGCAACCGCTGTTCCCCGAGAATCCCTTATCGCCCTCAACGCTTTCTTCCAAGATAATGGTTTCCCGATCCTTATCGCTGTAGCAACAGTCTCCGGCTTTTCAACAGGCTCTATGGTTTCCCTATTTTGAAGACAGGCTTTCACTATTGGAGCAGCTCCCTCAGCCTGAACCCCGATCATCCGCGGTTTAGACTCAGCCAGACCAGCTTCAACCAGCTCTTTAAAACCTTTCCAGCCTGAAGAAATGTTTGCAGCGTTTCCCACGGGGTATACAGTGAAATCTGGCACACTTTTAAGGCTCTCCCATATTTCGAAAGCGATTGTCTTCTGCCCTTCAATCCTATACGGGTTTACAGAATTCAAAACATAAACCCCAAGCTCCTCCCTGTGCAAGAGAAGTGTTTTCAAAGCGTCGTCGAAATTTCCCCTGACCCTGACTATCGTGGCGCCATGGGCAACAGCCTGCAGAAGCTTCCCTGGCGCAACATAGCCGTCTGGAAGAAAGACGAGGCTTCTTAAGCCAGCCCTAGCCGCGTAGGCTGACATCGATGCTGAAGTATTTCCAGTTGAAGCACACGCTACGCTTTTAGCATTAAACTTGAGGGCGATGCTTACAGCCACAGTCATACCCCTGTCTTTAAAAGAACCGGTTGGATTAGCTCCTTCAAACTTCACGTAGAGGTTTTTCAAGCCTAAGTATTTCCCAAGCCTTTCAGCCTTAACCAGCGGAGTGTCCCCTTCACTCAGAGTGACAATTCTCTCAACCTTTGGAAGGAGGCTCCTATACCTCCAAACACCCCTACCGTTAAACGAGACGCTTCTGAAAACGCTCCTGGGGTAAGCAACCTCCAAGAGCCCTCCGCATTTCACGCAGACAAGCATGTTTCCCCCGGGCTCATGGGTTGCACCGCAATCTATGCATTCCAGAGCCTCGCCGTCCCGATACTCCATTACCCGCATACTCGCCTCCTGAGAAGTTTTAAGCTTTAATATCTCTCAACCGTGAGAAATGGCTGATGAAGCTACTGTTCATAACTGGGAACCCTGGGAAATTCATAGAGGCGCAGAAGCTGCTCGGAGAATTCGGGATAACGCTTGAACAAGCTGATATTGAAATAATCGAACCCCAGTCGGAAACCCTGGAAGAAGTCGCTGAGAGATGCGCTCAGGAAGCTTTGAAAAAAATAGGGGAACGCTTCATAATCGAGGACTCAGGGCTGTTCGTAAACTCTCTAAACGGCTTCCCAGGAGTATACTCCTCCTACGTCTACAGGAAGATAGGGTGCGAAGGAATACTTAGGCTTCTAGAAGGCTCCTCAGACAGATCAGCATACTTCATGACCGCACTAGCATACGGTGAGCCACAGGGAGAAATCAGAATATTCACAGGCAGAGTGGACGGCACAATATCCAAAGAGCCGCGTGGAAAAAGCGGGTTTGGTTATGACCCCGTCTTCATACCTTTCGGCTCCAACCTGACTTTCGCGGAGATGAGCGTTGAGGAGAAGAATAAGTTTTCTCACAGGGCTAGGGCGTTGAGGAGCTTTGCATCATGGTTCGTGAAGAGACATGGGGAAAAGTAAACGTGGTGTCTAGGCGCGAGGATCATCTGGATAGGACTTATGGGGCACATTATTTGGAGATATATGCTCAAGATCGGATAAGGTTCATCGAAGAAATAGGGAGCTACAACCCTGCACATGTAGAGAAATTCGAAGAATTCTTAAAGGCATATGAGGGGCGCGCGCGCTAAGCTGGCTAAAAGCATTCTAGGCTATAAACTCTTGTTGGACGTAGATAGGCTTGAGATTTCTGATGTTGATGTTACCGAGGATGAGGTTCTGGTAGACCTTGCAGTATTTGAGCCTAAAAATCTGGAATCTAATACTTATTGGTTTCATCATTATTGCAACGAGTTATGTCCCCCGGTTGTGCCATCGGGTTTTCCGCTGGCTGCCGTTTTAACCAGGTAATCCTCCTTCTGCTTCTTCCCTTAGTGTTTAAAATAAGTGCTGCCTATGCCATAGGCTTGGTAACGCTGTCAGAGAAGCTTATATAGGGGTTTGCTGGAAGGAATTTGGCTTAAAAATTGGCTAGGATGCATAGTCATAAGAGGGGTAAGTCGGGTTCGCGTAGAGTAGTGTATAGCGGGGCTCCGCCATGGTTATCGTTAAAGCCTGAGGAGGTTGAGGGGCTCGTGGTTAAGCTGGCTTCAGAAGGGTATGGTCCTTCTCAAATCGGGCTGATACTGAGAGACTCGTATGGGGTTCCCTTCGTCAGGAACATAACGGGTAAGAAGATTTCGAGAATACTTCTTGAAAAAGGTGTGAAGTTCTCTAGGACGGAGGATCTCGATAGGCTTGTGGCTAAGGCTGAGAGGATGGTTACTCATTTAACCAGGAATAAGTCCGACCGTTTTAACGTTCATAATCTTCAACTGGTGGAGTCTAAGATTAGGAGGCTTGCCCGTTACTATTCTAGGAGGAAAGTGCCTCTTCCCGACCTGAAGGTTCTTGAAGCCAAGATATGAGCAATGCGTCGGAGACTCAGAGGAGATTCATTTTTGAAGCAAGGGATTTCGCGAGCAAACTTGGTTCTTTCGACTGGAATGATACTCTAATAGTTTTTCACGCTGATGCAGATGGGACTGCTGCTGCAGCAATAGCCTGCCTCGCTTTGAGAAGCATGGGTGTCTCCTTCTCCGCCGTGTCCGTGACGCAGATAGACAGGGTTTTTCTGGAGAGCATTGCATTCCCGTCGAGGCCGGTGCTTTTCCTAGATATTGGGGCAGGATACTTAAACGAGATAACGAGTGTTCTTGAACCTTCGAGAGTCGTTATACTTGACCATCATGAGGTTGAAGGGAATTCTGGTAATATTCTTATGTTAAACCCTAACGAGCATGGTTTAAACGGTGGTTCAGATGTCTCCGGCTCAGGTGTCTCATACCTGGTTTTCAAGAACCTTGTTGAAGATTTTTCCAGGATGAATGAGCTGGCGATAGTGGGCGCCTTGGCAGACATGCAGGACGTGGGTGCTAACAGGTCGCTCACAGGATTAAACTCGACGATAGTTCTTGAAGGGGAAGAGATGAACATAGTAAGGGTCGAGGAGGACTTCGTGTTCTTCGGCAGGGAAACCCTGCCGATACATGTTTCAATCTCTTCCTCATCGAACTTCATAATACCGGGACTAAGCGGCGATGAGAACGTTGCTCTAAACCTTTTAAGAAGTCTAGGAATAGAGGTTAAGACGGATGATAAGTGGAGGACTTTCAACGATCTCTCGCAAGCCGAGAGGTCGAGGCTTCTCACAGGGTTGATGCAGTATATTGCTGACTTAGGCTTCTCGCCTGAGAGTGCTCAAAACCTGTTCGGCACCATATATGTTTTCGAAAAGGAGCCTAGAGGCACTGTTTTAAGAGATGGAAGGGAGTTCTCAGCCCTGTTGAACTCCTGCGCAAGAATGGGGCGTTCCGCGATAGGCTTGGCGGTTGCAATGGGTGAAAGAGGTAGAATGTTCGAAGAAGCTCAGCAAGTTAGCCGAGAATACAGGTCAGCCATCTCCAAGTCTCTATCAAACCTTATAAGCGTACCCGGGGCCAAGGTTGAATCTGAGAAAATACTGCTTTACAATGGTGAAGGAATCATTGATCAGAGAGTATTAAGCCCAGTTGCCTCAATAATATTCTCCAGTCTCCCTAAGGATTTTCAAAAGATCCTAATCGTAACGGCTGCTGATGATGATTCGTTAAAGGTTTCAATAAGGGTTCCGAGGATCCTTGTTGAGAAGGGCATCAGGGGGAGCCTGCTGGCTTCAAATGCTGCCAGGGAAGCCGGGGGATTCGGGGGAGGACATGATGTTGCAGCAGGGGCAACTGTACCTAGGAGAAGATTTCACTCTTTCATGGAGGCTTTTGAAAGAAATGCTACAGAACAATTCGGCAGAATGCTTCGCAATTCTTGAGGCGGTTTTCAAAAGCGAGTTTGAAGCGAGGCTTGCATACTTAGCGTTAAAGCCGGATGAGGCTTTAAAGGTTAAGGGGTTAAGAGTATCATCCAGTTTAAGAGGCCGGAGGATACTTCTCAAAGTCGCGTGTAGAAGAGGATTAATGTCTCTCGCGTACACTTTGCTCGACTACCTGAATCATCTTAAGATGATTCAGGAGGCTTCTTTAAGGCTCGAGGAGGCCAAGTGTCCATGGTCACAGGCTTAAAGTTTGGCCATAGCCTCTTCACCTCTACAGGCCAGTCTTCAGCGTTGAAACCGTGTCTAGCTAGGAAGGCGTAAACCCATCTTTCAAGACCATTGCCTGAGCAACCTGTCCAGACTTCTCTTCCTTTCCTCTCTTTAATGTTAAACCAATCAACATACTTATCGTAGTGGACTGATGCGTTAGCTATTTCAAGCCACTCGCTTCCCCTGTCTCCCCTGAACGGGAGATAGGCTTCAATATCGAAGGTTGCAACTATTTTTCTAGAAACATCCTCGACAACACCTGCGTGAGCCATCCAGACGGGAGTTACTTCCGCGGACCTGACCTCTATGTCAAGCGTCTTGTCAAGCAGGCTCAGATAGTTATCCACCAACCTATCCCTAATCTCAGCAACTTCTTCAGGTTTCCCCAGATAGACTATCTCTATCCGTGTGAAAGCCGTAAGCCTCTCCAGGCTTCTCAACCCCCCAGCTTCATGCCTGAAGCTGAACCCTGACCTGTCGTAGAGTCTGATAGGCGGATTGTCAAGGTTCACGGTTTCTCCGGCGAAAAGCTCGTAGAAAGGTTCGCACTGTGCGTAGGGAAGGGTGAACGCGGGCTCCTTCAAAAACTTTTGCAAGACTTCAGGCCTAGGCTCGTTGAAAACCTTCACTAAATCAGTGTATTCTTCAAAGTAGGACAGCTCTCTGGATCCGGGTTCACAGACGTAAAGCATCTCGCTAGGGATCCCGGAGAGATGACCCTTCTTCCTCGCGACTTCAAGCGGTATGAGCTTAGGTAGGACAACCTCTTGGAAGCCCAGTGGCTTAGCCACCTTCTCAATTATCATTTCCTCAAGTATTCTGAGAAGACTGGTGTAGGGTTGGAGATAGTACCATATGCCTGGGTGGAATCTTTTAACCCAGCCCTCCTCCTCCAGCAGCGGCCCCGGGTCCAAAGCGTACTTAACAGGCTTCGCAGGACTGCACCAGACAACTCTGTGAACCTCTCTACCTGTTACACGTTCCTCCTGCTTCTCATTGAAAAGACTTATAATCCTATCCGGAACCTGGGCATAGAGATCAGACTCGTTGAGTTCAAGCCAGTATTTCAAGCCTTCTTCCGTCTTCTCAACCTTTCTGGCGAACGGTAGCCTCACCTCCCTCAGGTTTTCACCTATGAAAGTTACTTCGAAAAACTTGACGCTGATTCCTCTGACCCCCAGCCCCATTTTAGGCCCCAGTTCTTCACCCAGCGCTTTCCTAGCCCTTTTAACGGCTTCATGCGCTCTGACTCTTCTCCCAGACTCCACTGTGATGCTCAGCTTCTCCCTAGTGACGGTTAGCTCAACTATCTTAGGCTCCTCACCCTTAACCGCTCCCCGCGCGAATACTGTTGGAAAGCTTGAAACAGCATACTCTGCAACCTTTTCAACCTCGTCTCCACGCAGCTCCCGACTCAAGTAAAGGTCTGCCGCCACCCTCAGCCTTAAATCTTTGACCGCTGTCTGCTTCTCCTCCAATTTCACGACGACAATTCTGCTTAAAAATAGGTTTTTATAGGTTATGATGCTGGCAAAAACCACGTAGATACGGTGCTTCTTAAAGAGCATAGTTTAAATACGCTGTCCACAAGCCTCTTCCAGATTGGTGAAGCAGAAAAAGGCTAAAAAATGGTTTCCAGTGGTTGCCCCGGATTACCTCGGGGGCAAGCCGTTATGCAGCGTCTTGGCTTCGGAGCCAAGCGGCCTAATAGGCAGGACTATAAGCGTTCTTCTAAGCGAGCTTACTGACGATCCTTCTCATACGACGGTTAAAATAAAGTTCAAAATCACTGGTGTAAAAGGGGAGACTGCTTTCACAGAACTATGGGGCTACGAGCTTGACAGGGATTTCGTGAGAAGTCTTCTTAGGAAAGGCTCTTCAAGGGTTGACATTATTTTCAACGCTAGCACGAAAGATGGTTACCGGATGCGTGTCTCAGCGATCGCCGTTACCCGTTACCGTGCTTCGCAATCTCAGAAGAAGAAGATGAGGAAAGCGATGATGAACATAGTGCTGGATAAGTGCAGTAGGCTGAACTATTCTCAACTGGTTCAGGAACTCGTCTTCGGAAAGATTGAGTCTGACCTTTATAATGAGGCTAAGAAGTTTCACAGGATAAAGCTCGCAGGCGTTAAGAAGATGAAGGTTCTCGAGTCGCCGCTTAAACTCGAAGAGGTTAAGGCAAGCCTGGCTGAGGCTGTTTAAAATGTCTGCAAGCCTAAGTGAGGAAGAGTTGATGAAGATAGCGGTGGAGGGATATTCTGAGAGCCTTGAGCCTAAGACTCTTAAAGGGTATGTTCCGAACGTTTTCGACTATATTAGGAGGTGCGACAGTGCGGAGGAGGCTTTCCAAATAATTGACTTTCTAGTCTCTAGGAAAGAGCTTTCTGAGAATGTTGCTCGCGTCATAAAAAGAAGGATAATGGAGAAAGGTGTCAGGTTCTACGGTCCTAAGAAGCAGATTGGCTACTACGTTGAAAAATATAGATGAAGATTTTAAATAGTTAGCTTTTCTGTCTGCCAATTGCCACGATGCTCACGACATCATCATCCTTCAAAACATAATCCTCACTCAGCCTGATCTTACGCTTAGCGTCAATGGCGTAGAGAAAATTATTCATAAGGTCGCTGTGTATGAGACCAGCAAACTCTCTAACACTCATCCCTGTTGGAACAAGGTAAACATCGGGAAGAACATTACCCTTCTTATCGGTGAGCTTGCTCGGATCCTCAACAGGGTAGACAGTTATCATTTTAAGAGCCTTGAAATACACGCTGTTCAAAAGCTCCTGGACACCCGTTGAGCCCCAGGGCTTCAAAACCTTCTCCCTAACCATTTCAAGAGCCTCTTTCTGCTTTTCTCTAAGAGCCTCAGGCCTAATAATCTTGAAGTCACTATCTCCAGGGAAATATTCTACAAGCCCTGCTTCAGCAGCTCTCCTGAGGACAAGCTCAGCCTCAGCGCTGATCGGAATAGGATCATAACCAGCCTTCCTAATCTGTCTAACCCCCTCCTCCGCACCCTTCCTGTCAACCTTGTTCGCAGCTATAACCATCGGCTTAGCAATAATCCTGACGGTCCTAGCCAGCTCAACTATTGTCTCCCTGCTCCACTTTAAGAAATCGTCAGGCGGATTAACTTTCTCAACGGCCTTCTCAACATCCCCCCTGCCTATAGCCAGGCCGCTTAAAACTTGGCTTAGAGCCTCTTCAACACTTCTCCTGTTTAGCCTCGCCTTAGAAAACTTCTGGAGGCCTCTTTCAATAATCCCGGCAAGCCAATGATCATACTCGTCCTCCAGAAACCTTATGTCCCTTATAGTGTTCTCAGGGTTCGGATCAGTCGGCCTACCCTCAGCATCCAGGCTTCCCGAGGCGTCGACAACATGTATCAAAGCATCCGCCATACTTATCTCAGAGAGAAACTGGTTGCCAAGACCCCTGCCTTCATGCGCACCTGGAACAATACCCGGAAGGTCAACGAGCTCAACCGGGATGAACCTGAAGCCGTTGACACATCTGGAATTCACAGGATTATCAGTGACGCCAAGACTCTTGCAGACGCACTTCTTCCTCACGTAGCCAACACCCCTGTTGGGAGTCAAGGTGGTGAAAGGATAATCGGCAATCTTAACAATATTCATGGTTAGAGCTGAGTATAAAGTTGATTTCCCAACGTTAGGCTTACCGGTTAGGCCAACCAGCCTCGTAACCATTGTGAGTAACCACTACGCCACTGGGATTTAAACAGTATTCTCCACCCTCTCTTTTGAATACTAGAAACATGGCTAGCGTGCTGAGCGAACGATCCTGAGGATTATTCTTCTCCTCGCCGGCGGGAGCCATAATAATCCGTTCCTCCACGCTTTTAAATAGGGTTGTTTCCAGAAACATACGGGTGGCGTAGCCGACTGAATAGCTTATATACAGGTGGGTTGGGTGAGATAGCTGCGCTATGCCGAGTCTAAGGTGCGGAACGCTGGTGGTCGACGATAGTCTAGCCCAGGGGTTTGAGTTATACTCGTCTCCCTGCGGCACATGCTTTTCTAAGGGTGGTGACGCGGCTTGAAGAGGATTAGGCTTTCAAAGGAGTCTGAAAGCCTTCTACTGGCTTCTGTTGAAGAGGTCCGTAGGAAGAGGCTGATAGAGTGGAGACGTCAGCCGGCTGTAATCAGGGTTGAGAACCCTACTGACGTGAATGCTGCGAGAAGGCTTGGCTACAGGGCTAAGCCTGGCTTCATAATAGTCAGGTCGAGGGTTAGGAAGGGTGGTAGGAGGAAGCCTAGGCCAAGGTCAGGGAGGAGGCCTAAGCACCTGGGGGTCGTCCTGTTTAAACCCGGTAAGAGTAGGCAGAAGATGGCTGAGGAGAGGGCTGCCCGTAAATATCCTAACATGAGGGTTCTGGGCTCCTACTGGGTTGGGGAGGACGGGGTCTACAAGTGGTTTGAAGTCGTGATGGTGGATCCCAATCATCCGGCTGTCGCCGGCGACCCGAGGTTGAAATGGCTTAGGAAAGATTAACCTTGGAGGACAGTAAGATCCTTATTTTCGACACGACTCTCAGGGATGGTAACCAGGCTGTTGGCATAAACTTTTCGCTTGAGGACAAGATTAAGATTGCTCTAAAGCTTGACGACCTTGGGGTGAACTATATTGAGGGTGGATGGCCTAACGAGACTAACCCGGTTGACGTTTCTTTCTTCAAGCAGATACTGAAATACAGGCTGAGGGCTAGGGTTTCAACATTCGGAAGGACTCGTAAGCCATGGGTCAGGGTTGAGGAGGATCCTGATTTAAAATACCTCATTCAGCCCAATATTCCTACTGCAACGATTTTCGGAAAATCTTGGATCCTACACGTTAAGGATGTTTTGAACACGACGCTCGAAGAAAACTTAAGCATGATTTACGATAGTGTTAAGTATTTGAAGGAATCTGGTAGAGAAGTAGTTTTCGATGCTGAGCATTTCTTCGACGGCTACAGGGATAATCCGGACTATGCCCTAGAGGTTTTAAAGACTGCTGAGAAAGCAGGCGCGTCCTTCCTAGTTTTAGCTGACACACGAGGAGCCTCAGACCCTTTAGAGGTTTATGAAGTTGTCAGGAAGATTAAAGAGGTTTTTGAAACCCCATTGGGTATTCACGCTCACAACGATACCGGTATGGCTGTTGCTAACACTATCGCTGCTGTTAAGGCTGGAGCCACGATGGTGCAGGGAACGATAAACGGAATAGGGGAGAGATGTGGTAACGCTGATCTTGTTCAAGTCATAGGAGTACTGGCTGTGAAGTTCAACTATAAGATGGACGTTAACCTGAGAATGCTCTCCATGGTTTCACGGTATCTGCGCGACATTGCTTCGCTAGAGGAGAACCCTAGACAACCTTTTGTAGGAAAGTATGCTTTCTCCCATAAGGGGGGTGTGCACGGCGACGCTGTGTTGAAGAATAGGGAGGCGTACGAGTTTACTGATCCAGCTATCTTCGGCAGCACAAGCGCCATAGTCGTCTCCTCACAGTCGGGTACTGCAAACCTTGCGGCAAAAGCTTGTGAAATGGGTTTTGAAGTAGACAGGAGGGATCCAAGGATCATGGAGGCCCTGAAAAAGATTAAGGATCTGGAGTCGAAAGGATATGTTTTCGAGGATGCTGACGGAAGCCTTTTCCTGCTTCTCCATGAGGCTCTTCACGGTCCTACGCAGCTTTTCGAGCTTGAACACTGGACCTCTATTGTAACATGGCTTGGAGACAGGCAGATTGTTGAATGCGTTGTTAAAGTGAGGGTCGGCGGGGTCAGCATGTCTGCTTCAGCAGAGGGAAACGGGCCTGTGAATGCTTTCGACAGTGCTTTGAAAAAGGCTCTAAGCCCCATATATCCTGGAATCGCCTACGTCTCCCTGACGGGTTTCAGGGTTAGGGAGATAGACGCCCCATCCGGAACCGCGGCCTCAGTGAGAATACTTGCTGAGTTTGAATCCAACGGCAGCAGGTGGACGACGATAGGTGTTTCAACAAACATTTTGAAGGCTGCTGAGGAGGCTCTTGTAACAGGCTACAAGTATTTCCTTCTGAAGCATAATAAAAAGTGATGCTTTGCTTAACCAATATTTACCATCTTTAGAATCAGCATGGAATTATAAACGGCAGTAATAGGCAGCAAGCCTCGTAAGTAAAATTTTTAAACAGCCTGACCCGTGCGGCTCTATGCTTAAATTCCAGAAACCAGTTGAAAAACCTCCTGAAGTCCTTGAGATTTCAGGAGGAAGCTTTTCCAGCATGTTTCAATATTATTAAAAACCCTAGGAGGTTTTGGAGAAAATGGGTTGCAACGGAATTTTCGTTGTCAAGTTTGGGGGTGCTGCTCTCTCGACGAAGGAGAGGGTTGAGCATGCTGCTGAGCTGGTCGCCCAAGAGGTTAAGGGGGGGAATAAGGTTGTGGTTGTCGTTTCAGCAATGGGTTCAACCACAGACACTCTCCTCCAGCTTTTCAAGGATGCTGGAGACCCCCGGTTCATGGATGAGGTTTTATCAATGGGTGAAAGGACGAGCGCCAGAGTTTTCTCAACCATCCTTCGCCAGAAGGGTGTTAAAACCACTTTTCTAGACCCGTCTCAAGACGATTGGCCCATTCTGACGGACAGCAACTATGGTAATGCAAGAATAATCGTCCAAGAGTCTTGCAGGAGAATCAAACAGGTTGTAGGGGGTCTGCTGGAGGAGTTCGACGTTGTTGTTGTGCCTGGCTTCGTAGGCAAGGATCCTGCCGGAAATGTTACGACGCTCGGCAGGGGTGGGAGTGACTCTACTGCCTTCATACTTGCCTCAGCCCTAAACCCTAAGGACACTATTCTGGTTACAAGCGTCTCCGGAATAATGTCTGCTGATCCTCGTTTAGTGAAGTCTGCCAAGAGGCTTGAGGAGCTTACGACAGAGGAGCTCGCAGCCTTGGCTGACGTCGGGGTCAAGTTCATACACAAGTCATCCTTAAAGTATATTCCGCCATCGCTTAAAGTCAGGGTTATAAGCTATGATTCTAAAAGTTTAAGCGGCGGCGGCACGCTTATACTTGCCTCAACCCCCCCGTTAAGCATGGAGATTATTAACAGTAGTGTGTCTGCAGTCATGTTCGTCGGAAGAAGCGTCAAGGCTGTTAGCAGAGCAATGGATGTTCTGAAGAATGTTAACACGGGTGAGCCTAGGCTCCTCGGCATTGTTTCCAACAACAAGGAGGTACTCGCATATTTCTCAGGCGGTCTTCAGGACGAGGCTGTTCAAAGAATGCATGACGAGTTCCTGTTGGAGAAGGATGCTGTCGGCCTCGCGGTGAGGCAGGGCCTGCGTGGAATAATCATCAGGGGGACGGATCTGCATGAGACTCCCGGCGTCCTATACAGGATTTCTGCCCCCATGGCTAAGGAGGGCATAAACATACATGGCATTCTTACACTCGGCTCCTACTTTATAGTGCTTATTCCTGAGGAGCATGTGGAGAAGGCTTTTAAGCTTCTTGAGGAGGCTTTCAGGATTGAGGAGGACTAGTGTAGCTGTCCTCGGAGCCACGGGCCTAGTTGGCCAAAGGTTCGTAAAGCTTCTCTCCAACCACCCGTTTTTCGAACTAAAGGTTTTAACGGCTTCAGAAAGGTCTGCCGGAAAGAAGTATAGGGAGGCTGTGCACTGGCTCCTAGGAGGCGACCCGCCTGAACCCGCTTCGGAAATGATTGTTCAAGAAACCAGGGTCGAAGTGTTGAACGATGTTGAGCTTGTGTTTTCAAGCCTGCCGAGTGAAGCCGCTTTTAAATTGGAGCCTATGCTTGCAGAGCAGGGTTTTAAAATCATCTCCACCGCGAGTGCATTCAGAATGGATCCGCTAGTGCCAATGATAATCCCAGAGGTTAATCCTAGCCACGTAAGCATGATAGAGAGGCAGCGTGAGGAGAAGCGGTGGAAAGGGTTCCTCGTCACTAAGTCAAACTGCACAACGATGCCTCTAGTAATATCGTTGAAACCAATTCTAGACGCGTTCGGCTTGAAAAGAGTTGTAACCGTTTCGCTGCAAGCCTTGAGCGGAGCAGGCTACCCGGGTGTTCAATCGCTAGACATCGTTGACAACGTAATACCCTTCATAAAGGGTGAGGAGGAAAAACTTCAGTCTGAAACAGTTAAGATACTGGGTGAACCAGGCAGGCCGCTTAACATACCGGTTTTAGCAAGCGTGAACAGGGTTCCGACTCTAGATGGCCATCTGCTACACGTATTCGCTGAACTCGAGCATGATTTTGAAACCGAGGATGTTAAGAGGGTTTTAAGAGAGTTTAAACCTTTGCCGCAGAGAATGGGGCTATACTCGGCGCCAGACCCAGTTATACAGGTTAGGGAGGAGGAGGACAGGCCCCAGCCTAGGCTTGACAGGGATTACAAGGGTGGGATGGGGGTTGTCGTTGGGAGAGTTGGGAAATGCGACTCTTCAACAGTTAAGTATACTGTTCTCTCGCATAATACTGTGAGGGGTGCTGCAGGAGGATCAATACTTGTGGCAGAGCTCCTTAGGGAGATGAGGCTTATTTGAGCATGCTGGATGTTCAGGAGCCAGGTAAAAGGAGGAGGCTTAGGCGGATTTTCAAGGATGATGGGAGAAGCGTCATAGTGCCGATGGATCACGGCGTCTCAATAGGGCCTGTGAAAGGCTTGGAGAACATGGCGCAGCTGGTTTATGAGCTTGCTAAGGGTGGTGTTGACGCGATAGTTATCCACAAGGGTTGGGCTAGGATGATTGACACAGCTGGGCTTGGCCTCATTGTACACGGCTCAGCCGGGACAGACTTGAGTTCAGACAGGCTTAGAAAGACCCGTTGCGCAACGCCTCTCGAAGCACTTTCACTCGGTGCAGACGGCTTCTCGCTGCATGTTAACGTTGGCTCTGAAACAGACTTTGAACAACTGGCTTTCCTGGCTGAGTCCGCAAGAGTCTGCAGGATTCTAGGCATGCCTCTTCTGGCGATGATGTACCCGAGGGGTCCGAAGATTACTGACGAGCATTCTCTAAAGGAGGTTGCTCACGCTGCGAGGATAGGAGTGGAGCTTGGTGCTGACGTTGTTAAGACTAACTACACAGGCTCACCTGAGTCGTTCAGAATCGTTGTAGAGTCTACGCGCATACCGGTGGTTATAGCTGGCGGCCCAAAAACCTATTCGACAAGAGATTTCCTCAAGATGGTTAGCGATGCTATTTCAGCTGGCGCCGCAGGCGTCTCGATAGGCAGGAATGTTTTTCAACACGAGAATCCGAGAAAGATGGCTGAGGCTCTGAAGGCGATTGTTCATGAAAATGCTTCAGTCGAGTACGCGCTGGAGGTTGCTGAGTCTTGAAGGAAATATGGATTGTCGCTGAGGATGTTAGCCAGGCTCCAGGAGTGGACAGGGTTGTTTCCAGAAGCCGGGGGACAGTGGAGGGTAAGGGTGAAAGCCTTAAGCTGGTGAAATGGTCTTCAGAACCCTATGAGTATGCTGACCCCGGTTCAGTAGTGCTTGAGCTTGAAGTCAGGAGCTCTAGAGATGAGGAGAATGCTTTGAAGGCTGTGGAGAAAGGCTTTAGAAAAATACTTGTGAAAACATCCGACTGGAAGGTTATTCCTTGGGAAAACCTAGTCGCTAAGCTGAGGGGCAGGGCTATGATTATTGCTGAGGCTTCCAGCGTGGAGGAGGCTAAGCTCGCCCTCAGGGCTCTTGAGCTTGGGGTTGACGGTGTGGCTCTGAACATGCCTGTCCGAGACGCTTCAAGAGCTGTGGAGGAGCTTAAGAGTATTGAAGCCATACTGAGTCTCCGGGAGGCTACTGTAGAGAAGGTTTCTGAGGCTGGTGTCGGGCTCAGAGCATGCATAGATGCCTGCGACACCATGAATCCTGGGGAAGGCATGCTGATAGGAGCGTTTTCTTCAATACTTGTGCTTGTGGAGGCGGAGGTTGCTGAATCCGGGTTTACGAAGCCGAGGCCCTTCAGGGTTAACGCAGGAGCAGTATCCCAATATGTTCTGTCAACTAAGGGTCTTTCACCCTACATCAGCGATCTTAAGTCTGGGGATATTGTACTGGCTGTTTCACGAACAGGTGAGGCTAGGCCTCTCACAATATGCAGGATGAAGGTTGAGAGGAGGCCTCTCAGGATGATTGAGGTCTGTTTAAACGGTTCAACCGGGAAAGTGTTTCTGCAAGATGCTGAAACTATAAGGGTGGTGGCTCCAGAGGGCTCAACGAGCGTTAGAGACCTTAAACCCGGCGACAGGATTCTTGCCTATGCTCAGGCAAGGGTTGGAAGACACTTCGGAACCCCTGTGGAAGGAGAGCTGATGCTCGAGTTTTGAGGCCTAGAATATGTGTTTCAGTGAAGGCAGATAATGCTTCAAGGGTTTCGAGAGCCATCATGGTTGCCGAGAGGCTTGGCGCCAGCCTTGTTGAGCTCAGGCTTGACCATGCCGGTGAGAAGCAGTATGAGGCTGTTTTGAAAACAGTAGAGTCGTCGCATGTCGGCTGCATAGCTACGATAAGACCCAGCTGGGATGGCGGTGCTTATCATGGTGATGAAAGCAGGAGGTTAAGGCTTTTCGAAAAAGCTTTGGAAGCCCCCTTTAAATATGTGGATGTTGAGCAGAAATCCAAGATTGCCAGTATTGTTTCGAGACTCGCCTCGGAAAGGAGTATTGGTCTGATTCTTTCACGCCACGAGTGGGCCGGGACTCCGGGTGTGAAGACCCTTAGCAAAATTCTTTCAGAGATGAGGAAGAAGGATGCAGATATGTATAAGATTGTCACGAGGGTTAGGAGCCCATTGGACGAGGCGAACATACTGTTCTTCATCAGCAGTATCCGGGGAAGCAGGGTTGTTTGCTTCGGAATGGGGGAGGAAGGCTTAGTCACGAGAATACTTGCACCCTTGCTCGGAGGCTTTATGACTTATGCTTCCTACGGGGAGCCTCTTGCACCCGGTCAGCTGAACCTGAGGAGAATGGTCTCAATATACAGGAGAATGGGCGTATGGTAGGGTGGCTTCCAACCTCGGAGTCAAGACTCCTCTTCGTGATAGGAGACCCGGTTTCACATTCAGTGAGCCCGGCGATGCATAACAGGGCTATAAGAAGACTTGGCATAGACGCTGTCTACCTTGCTCTAAGAGTAACCGGCGAAATGCTCGGGTTCTTCGTCTCCCTTTGCAGGCTTAACAGGGTGCTGGGTTTCAACGTAACCATACCGCATAAGATTGCTGTAGCAAGCCTCGTCGACAGGCTGGACGACTCTGCAGAGCTAACCGGCTGCGTCAACACGGTTAGGGTAAGAGAAGGGTTTCTCGAGGGTTTTAACACGGATGTGGCTGGGGTTGAGAAATCCTTGAGAAACGCTGGCTTCAAGGGTGGTGGTGTTGCGGCAGTCGTAGGCGCCGGCGGGGGTGCTAGGGCCGCTGTCTTAGCGTTGCTTTCAATGGGGTGCAGGGTGGTTGTGTTGAACAGGAGTCGTGCGAGGGCGCTTGAGCTGGAGAAACACTTCTCCGGAAAAGGCTTTAAGGTTGAGACGCTTGGTTTAGAGAATGCTCAACGAGTGTTTAAGGAGGCTGACCTTATCGTTAACGCGACGCCAGTAGGCATGGGGAACAGTGTTGAAACGCCTTTCCCCGTAGAGCTCCTCAGAAGGGGTCAGACTCTTCTAGACATGGTTTATACCCCGCATCCTACAAGGCTCGTCAAGGAGGCTTCTGAAAAAGGGTTGAACGCTGTGCCCGGTGTCGAAATGCTTATTCACCAGGCTGCTGAAAGCTTCGAAATATGGTTTGGAATGAAGCCGCCCATGGAGGAGATGAGGGATGAAGCCTTAAGGAGGCTCAGGATTGAGCAGGGCTAGGGTTCACGGTGCAGTAAGCATTGTCAACGCGATGGCGAATGGTCTTGGCGCAGCCCTAGGGGTTGGGCTTAGGGTTGAAGCAAGCTGCCGGCTGGTTGAGAAACCCGTGTTCAGAATACGCTCGGGAGGGAGGCTTCTCAAATCGGGCAGCCTGCCTGAGAAGGTTTGCAGACTAGTACTCAGGGACTACGGTTTGCAGAAGGGCTGTGAGGTAAACGTTTACTCTGAAATACCTGCAAGGAAAGGGTTGAAGTCGAGCAGCGCCGTTTCCTCAGCAGTTGCCCTCGCATGCCTTAAAGAGGTTACTGGAGAAGCTGAACTCATGGAAGCAGTCAAGTACTCTGTTGAGGCAAGTATTCAGACAGGAGTGTCGGCGACGGGGGCTTTCGACGATGCTTCAGCATGCCTCCTAGGCGGGATGGTGGTGACGAATAATTTCGAGAGGAAGCTTATTGCGAGGAGAATTGTCGACAATAGTCTTAGGGTCATCATACTGATACCTCCAGGCGGAATGCTCAGCGGGAGGGTTGACACTAGTCTGTTCAAGCCTGTTGAACCCTTAATGAGGCTTGCCCACAGGCTGGCTTTAAACGGTGAGGAGTGGCTGGCGATGACTTTAAACGGGCTTGCTGTTTCAACAGCCCTCAGCCTAGATGCGAAGCCAGCCTTAGAAGCGTTGAAGAACGGTGCTATTGCCGCGGGTGTTTCCGGAAAAGGGCCTGCTGTGGCTGCCGTAGTAAGGCCTCAGGATGTTGAAGAAGTTGGTAAAGCCCTCTCAAGGTTCGGCAGGATTGTTGAAACAGGTGTGTGCAACGAGAATGCAAGCGTCGAGTAACGTGTTAAAAGTTAAGGGTGGGCTGACTGGAAGCATCAGCTATATGGCTCCACCGTCGAAATCCTATTCTCACAGGAGCCTCCTGATATCAGCCGTCTCCAAAGGAGTTTCAAGAATAACCGGGGTCTCAAAATGTGACGATGTGGAAGCAACTCTGAGAGCACTAAGCCTAATGGGCATACCTGTCTCAACACGCGGCGGGGAAATGCTTGTTGAAGGCGGGGAGCTCCGGAGTCCGGCGGGGGAAGTCTACTGCGGCGGCTCAGCCTCAACACTCAGAATGCTCGCGCCGGTTTTAGCAGCTAAATCCTCTTACGCTGTTTACACTGGTGACGAGAGCCTTAGGAGAAGGCCTGTCAGAATGCTTGAGGAAGCATTCACCATGCTAGGTGTTGAAGCGAGCTCGGTGAACGGGAAGCCTCCTTTAAAAGTTAGGAGCAGCGGCTTCAAGAGTAACACTGTTCTCTTAGATGCTTCAGAATCCAGCCAGCATGTTTCAGGCTTCCTGATCGCCGGAGCCAGGCTTGAAAACGGGTTCCGCATTGTTTTGAAAAACAAGGTGCTCGTCTCAAAGCCTTACGTGGACCTTACTCTGAGAATGCTTCGTATGCACGGGGTTGAAACACGCGTATGCGAAGATTTTATAACGGTTGAACCCGGATCGCTTAAGCCTTTTAACCATACTGTTCCAGGCGACTATTCTCTTTCAGCAATACCATTAGTCATGGCGGCGGTTTCAGGCATTACTGTTAAGATTCATGGGCTGGTGGATGAGCCTCAGCCAGATAGAGAGGTTGTTGAAATACTCAGGCGCATGGGGCTTAAAATATGCTGGTCGGGCAATACGCTTATAGCTGAGAACACTGGCCTCCTAAAAGCATGCGTAATAGACTGCTCGGGAAACCCGGATCTTGTTCCGGCTCTAGCGCTTGCCGCGACAGCGGCGGAGGGTGAGACGGTTCTGAGTAACGTTGGCAGGCTTGAGGCGAAGGAGTCGGCGAGGGCGACACTGATCACTAGGGCTCTTTCAAAAATGGGTGTGAAAATTTTTTTCAACGGCAACAATATTCTGGTTAAGGGACCCTGCAGGTTGAGGGGTGCAACTGTTGACGCTGGCAGCGACCACAGGATAGAAATGATGCTCATAATGGCTGGGGCTGCGGCTGAGGGTGAGACAACCATACTCAACGCGGGCTCAGTCTCAAAGTCTAACCCTGGTTTTTACAGCTGGGTCTTAGAGACGGGAGTTGACCTTAAATGGGTTTAAACACTCTAGGCCGGCTGGTCGTGTTCAGCTTCTTCGGGGAAAGCCATGGGCGGCTCGTAGGCTCGCTTATACAGGGTTTTCCAGCCGGCTTAAGGGTTGACGAGGACAGGATTAGACTCAACCTTTCCCGCAGAAGAGCCGGATACGGCTCAACAACGAGGATTGAGGAGGATTCTTTTGAAATCCTCAGCGGAGTTTTCAAAGGCTTCACTACCGGGGCTCCACTGCTCATAGTTGTTTGGAACACTGAGGCTGACCAGGGTTTCTACGAGAGGGTCAAGATCACTCCCAGGCCGAGTCACGTCGACTATCCTTACAGGGTGAGGTATGGAGGCTTCAACGACTATAGGGGAGGAGGCTTCTCCTCCGGAAGGTTTACTGCAGGCTGGGTTGCAGCAGGCTCGCTCGCAGCCCAGCTTCTAGAGAGAAAAGGAGTTAAAATATATGCGCACGTAACCAGGATAGGTGGGGCCAGCTATAGGGGTGAGCCGAGCGAGGAGGATTTGAAAAAGGTTTACGAGTCCCCAGTAAGGTGCGTAGACCCTGATGCTTCAAGAATCATGATGAGGGAGATAGACGAGGCTTTACGTGAAAGAGATAGTGTAGGAGGGGTTGTGGAATGCAGGATATACGGTGTGCCACCGGGAATTGGAGACCCGCTTTTTGAAGGGCTCGACGTGGAGCTTGCGAGAGCAGTGATGTCCATCCCTGGTGTTAAGGGAGTGGAGTTCGGCAGGGGTTTTGAAGCCTCCTGCATGAGGGGAAGCGTGTTCAACGATGAGCTTACCGTCAGGGATGGGAGGATTGAGGTTGCGGGTGTCAGCGACGGCGGTGTTGTCGGCGGTGTTTCAACGGGAAGCATGATAGTTTTCAGAGCAGCTTTTAAGCCTACCTCATCCATAACGAGGGTTCAGCGCACGGTTAACCTTGAGGAGATGAGGAGTGTCAACCTGGATCTCTCGGGAGGAAGGTTCGACGTCTGCATCGCTCCCAGGGCTGTTCCAGTGGTTGAAGCAGTCTCCGCAATGGTTCTCATAGACCATTACGCTAGAGCCGGCCTAATCGGAAGGGTGGTTAAGGATTGAGCATTGAGGAGCTGAGAAGAATGATGGATAAGGTTGACGAGAAAATTGTCGACGCTATTGCTGAAAGAATAAGGGTTGCGAGAATGATAGGTGTAGAGAAGAAGAGACGGGGGCTTCGCGTGGTTGACGAGAAGAGGGAGAAAGAGGTTTACAAGCATGTTCTCGAAAAAGCCTCTGCGAAACGTTTAGACCCAAACCTGGTTGAAAAGGTTTTCAGCATTCTCATAGACTACAGCAGGAGGATCCAGGGATTTTTTAAAGTCGCCTACCTGGGGCCGGGAGGCTCGTTCACGATGGAGGCTGCTGAGAAATATTTCTCAGGGAAGCCTTACGCTCTCCAGCCCTACCCTACGATTAGAAGCGTGTTTAAAAGCGTTGAGGAGGATGAGGCAGACTACGGGGTTGTGCCTGTTGAAAACAGCCTGGAGGGCCCTGTTTCCGAGACTCTTGACTGCCTAGCCTCCTCCAGCCTCAGCATCGTTGGCGAGGAGGTTTTGAAAATAGCGTTCCACCTTTCATCAAAGGAGAGGAGGCTTGAAGACGTTAAGATTGTTTTCTCCAATCCTCACGCGCTCGCACAGGTCAGGATGTTTCTAGACAGGGTTATGCCCGACGCAAGGATAAGGGAGGTTTCAAGCACTTCTAAAGCTGCCTTGATGGCTGCTAAAACCAGGGGTGGGGCTGCAGTGTGTTCCGAGGCTGCTGCAAGAGAATACGGCTTAAGAATCTTAGCTAGAAATATTCAAGACGAGCGGGAGAACTATACTCGCTTCCTAGTCCTCTCCAGAGAAGCCTCTGAAAGGTTTAAGGGTGCTGCGAGAACAATGCTGATAATGATTCTTGAGCATAAGCCCGGTTCACTCTACAGGGCTCTCGGAGTGTTCGCGAAGCATGGTTTAAACCTGACTAGAATAGAGTCTAGGCCTGTCAGGGGAAAACCATGGGAATACATGTTTCTAGTAGAGTTTGAAGGCGCTTCTTGGGACCCTGGTGTGCGCAGGGCGCTGGAGAAGCTTAAGCGTAAGGCTGTGGAGACCAGGCTACTCGGCTCCTACAGGCCTGCTGGACACTAGGCTTCACATGGTTTAGAAGACTGTCAACACGTCTTTTCCAAACCGTCTGAAGACTTTAGGCACGATGTTTTTATATTCCTATGGCTGGTTTAAAGCTCGTGGCGGAGGACGGCCTTGAGAAGGTTATACTGGCCCTCTCATACGGTAAGAGGAGAGCCCTGCTGATGAAGCTAGGGGAATCCGGTCCGATGAGCATTAAGGATCTTAAAAGGGAGCTGGGCCTGAGCACGGGCAGCCTCTACCATAATCTTCTCGCCCTCGGAGAGCTCGTTGAGCAGACCAGCGATAAGAAGTATGTTTTAAGCGAGCAGGGCATGAGAGTCTACTCGGCTTTGAAATCAGGATTATTACCGCCTCCAACATCCGGGGAGCTTCCAAGGGTTTTTGAAACGCTCGTGCCAGTATGGTTCTTCACAGGAATGCCGAGCAGAATGATGACGCCGATGGCTACGTTAATAGTGCTCAGCCTCTCAGCGTCAAGCCTCTACACTAAGATGGGCATCGCCCTCCTGATCCCGGTTGCCAACGTAAGCTTCTCGTCAACACTGGGCAGCGTCGCCCTAAGCCTATTATTAGCCTACCTTATCCCGAGAACGGTTTTCCAGAAGAGGACTGTTGAAACAGGCTTCCTGACAGCCCTACCGTTCTGCTTTCTTCCTCAACTTTTTTTCAGCCTGATCCTGGTGGTTTCAAACCCGCCCAGCATAGTAACAGGGCTTATTCAAATAGTCTCCGGAGGCTTAAGCGCCCTCCTGCTTTCAGCAGCAATAGTATGCTGGTTTAAGGCAAGCCCCCAGGCAGCGATGCTCTCCTCATTCCTAATGCTGTATTTAGGAGCAGCTATTCAACAATTCATGGCTTAGCCTACATTTGTAAAGGAATATCTAAAAACCTTTGGAGCATGTTAATCCGCGCCAGTTAAGCGTGTCGCCATACTTCTTAACGCTGCTCGACAAAAGCATGTGAAGCAGCTTACACGCCTACTCCTTAAGCTTCTTAACATACTCGTGAAGAGGCTCCAGAATAACTATTCCCTCCAGAGGCTTAATCTCATACACGTAAGGCGTTAAATCAACCCTAGTCCACCTTAGCTTCCTAACCATGAGAGTCCTCAAATTCCTGTTTTCAACACTGGTTATCGACAGCTTAATGATTCCTGAGGAGAGGAACTCTTCCACTCCAAACCTGCTTAGAAGCCCACTGCCAGTAGGAACCTCGCTGGTTATGATAGTGGTGCATCCGAGAAACTTTTCCACGGCAGTGACGAAACCCCTTATGAAGTCCCTCGTCCAGGAAACGTCGACAACCTCTCCGACGAGCGGTGCAACAGGATCTATGACGAGCCTCTTAGCCCCTATTTCTGAAACATGCCTCTTAAGCTCCTTAACGATCTCCCTCACAACCTCAGCCATAAACTTCTCCCTCGTAACCTCGGCGAAGAAGGGCCTAGCATCCAGTATTCTAAGCATGTTTCTCCTCATCGGCGTCTCAAGATCCCAGCCGAGCGTCAAAGCTCCCTCAACAGTGCCCTCAACAGTCTCGTCGAAAGGAACGTAGACACACGGCTCACCTATTTCAATACCCTTCAGAATGAACCTGAGGCTGAAAATAGTTTTACCCGTGCCGGTTTCACCGGCAACCAGGTACGTCTTACCCCTCAACAGGCCCCCGTCAATAATCTTGTCTAAACCAGTTATGCCGGTCGGGGTTCTCAAAGAGTATTCTTGAGCATGCTCCTCTTCAGCCTCCTCGACCGGCGGCGGAGGCAGATTCTCATCCTCCTTCCTTCTTATGAGCATGCTTCAGCCTAATAGGAGAACGTTTAAATGTCTTTTTCAACCCCCGTTACCCAGTGTAAACATGCTATTTCTCCAAAGACTCGATGAAGCGAAACTTTCTCTGGAATTTAAAGGCCTTTCTTGAGTTGCTGAAAGCGATACTCAAAAATATTTCTGGAAACATTCGCGGGCTGCTGAGAAACGTTTTCCTAGAACGCGTGGAGCTCCGTTTAGAAACCTGTTAAGCAGGAAGCTGAAAGCATAGCTAGAGAAACATGGCTTATCTAACGGATACTGGGTTAACAAAAATCTACGGCTCGCTTGAGTGTGCGTTAAGCAGGTTGATAGGGATCACGCGCCCTTAGCGACCCTCAGCACCATCCTTATCTTTTCAATCATAAAACATCTACGCTTAAATAGCTAAGCGAGCATTATCGGGCAGATGAATACTCTGAGGGAGGAGTTCATAGAGCTTCTGGAGAAAGATAAGGAGTTCCGTTACGCAGTTGCAGGCTACTTAGGATTATCTGAGATTTTGAAGAGGCTGGACAGGCTGGAGGAGGGTCAGAAAGGGCTTTGGGAGAGCCAGAACAGGCTTTGGGAGAATCAGAACAGGCTTTGGGAAGAGGTTAAGGCCCTTAGAGAGGGCCAGGAGAAGCTGTGGGAAAGCCAGAATAAGCTTTGGGAGGAGGTTAAAGCCCTTAGGGATGGCCAGAACAAGCTGTGGGAGGAAGTTAAGAGTTTGAGAGAAGGCCAGAACAAGCTGTGGGAGGAAGTTAAGAGTTTGAGAGAAGGCCAGAACAAGCTGTGGGAGAATCAGAACAGGCTTTGGGAAGAGGTTAAGGCTTTAAGGATTAACTATAGGCGGTTGGATAGGACGGTGGAGTCCTTAAGGGACTCGATGGTACACGGGTTCGGCGAGTTAAGCAGGTTCGCCGGCTTGACTTTCGAGGAGTTCGCCAGAAGATTCCTATCTCAATACTTGAGGAGTATGAACGTTATTCCAAAGGATGCGGAGTTGAAGAAGGCGGTTATCGACGGTGAGGAGATAAACATGTTTTTCGAAAACCCTCTCATCGTCGGGGAGGTAACATCCCACGCTGAAAGCCTTGAAGAAGTCGATAAGCTTATGAGGAAAGCCGAGGCTGCTAGAAGCAAGTATAAGAGGGAGCCGTTGAAATACCTAGTAGTCTTAACGGCTGGAAGAGAAATCGCGAAGGAAATAAGGAAAAAGGCAGAGGAGAGCATGATTGAACTGATAATTGGGAAAGAGATAGAAGATTAAACATTCACTCCGTATTTATTTTCATCATGGAATGAGAAACACGTCGGCTTTTTTCTAAGGTTCTTCCAAAGTATGTTTGCGCGAGGCCTCTTCGCGAAGCATGGAGGATGTCTAATTTTGATGCACGGGTTTGTTTCCCATCGAGGAAAACTTGTTTGAAGCATTTAAGCCCTGGCGCAATATCTTTTTGAAGGCGTGCTGATTGAAATCGCTTCCAATGTGAAAGACTTACGTTTCCACGTTTAAAAGAAAGACCCGGTTTTTGCGCATGCACAGGTGGTGCAGGCCAAACCCGGAAACTAAGCAGTTCTACTCTTGCAGGCGCTCCATGGTGAAGCGTGCTAATAAGGACTTGTTGAGAAAAGGTTAAATAGTAATATGGTCTTTTTCCCCACATGCCTGGTCTCAGGATTCAAATAAGGAGAGATTTAGAGGCTAGGTTCAGAGAAGCTGCGATGCGCAGGTTCGGCTATTCAAAGGGGGCTCTCAGCCGTGCTGCTGAAGAAGCTATTGAAAAATGGCTCTCCAGCATTGAGGAGGTTGTTTTTGAAGAGGATCCTGTCGAGGCTATAAAAGGACTGCTTTCAGACGTCAAGGTTAGCTCCGTCGAACTTCAGCACTCGGCTGAAAAGTCATGGTTCGAAGCTGCTTCTGAAAATGTACCTCGTTGACACGAATATTTTTCTAGAAGTCATGCTTTCTCAAGCCAGAAGCAGAGAGTGCGAAGTCTTTCTGAAAAGCGTTAAGGAGGGTGTTTCAAAGGCGTTCGTAACAGATTTCTCAATATACTCCGTCATGATTATAATGTCAAGCCTTTCCAAGATGGATGAATTGAGAGTTTTCCTTTCAAGCCTTTCAGCGTATAAGGGACTTGCGATACACCGTAACGGGCTTAAAGACTTGTTGAGAGCAATAGGTATAATGAGGGAGAAGCGCTTAGATTTGGATGACGCCATACAGTACTCGGCAGCCGTGTCGCTCGGGGTGAAAGCCATAGTTTCTTTCGACAAGCATTTCGACGGCCTGGAGGTTCCGAGGGCGGAACCCGCTCAGCTGGTTTAAAGAGAAACCAGTTTTGCCTTCACCTCTTGAAGAAATCAGTATCACGCATCACTATACTGCTTCTTCCTAATTCGTCATGCGTGTAGCTTTTTCAAGCAGGCTGCTTGTTTACTAACCAGCATGGCGCCAGCTTACAGTTTAGGGAGCGCGCGCTCAATGATCTTTTCAGTCGGGTGAAATCGGCATCACGCGTCATGATAATCTTCCCCTGTCGGATTGATAACTCTGCAAGTTCATTATTTTTTATCCCAAAGTAGGCGGTTTCTCCCACTGTAGCAACTTCGTAACCCAACTCACGTAGGGCTTTTATAAGGCTAAACGGAATGTTTTCGTCGGCGATAAATTCGGGCTTCATTGTCTGTGTTTAAAGGCTAGTGGACAAGCTTTATCACGCGATTTGCCTCAAGCACCTTAATAACCTTCTCTATCAACTCCTTTGGGACACTCTGGTATTCCTCATGAATCTGTTCAACAGAATACCTCATATCCCAAAGCTCAAGGATATATTGGACTGGGACACGGGTCCCTCTAACCACGGGTTTTCCCCCCACACACGTCTGGGTCAGAAACGATCAAGTAGTCTTCAGACAATCTACCCCTATTTTAAAGACAGATTCTTTATAAATCTTGCTTATCTTGGGAAGGATAATGGCTAGGAGGCGGGGGAGAAGAGGGTCTACGCGCGCGATACTGCGCCTAAGCTCCTGGAAGAGGCTGCTGAGAGTAGGCGAAAAACAGGGCTCACAGGCGTAAGGGAAGCCGTCTTAGGTTTACCGGTGCTCTTTAGCGCGCAGCTTCATGCTAAGGCTATAGTCCGGGCGGACCCAGGGGCTAAAATGGCAGATCGGACAGTAGAGTGAACTATCCTCTATGGGTTTGGGCGTGTCGACTGCGAACCGCGTGTTGCAATTCGAGCACTCGAAGGCTCTGAAGCTTGGCATTAGACGGTCGATGATTAATTTTTTCGCCGTCTCAACACCGATTGGCGTCGCGTCTTTCTGAACCCATTTGCATAGTCGATGCAAATAATCCTCAAATTGCTTAATGTCCTCCGGCGTTTTAGCGAGCATGAGCGTGGCTACTGCCCTGCTTAGCTCTATTTCCTCACGATGTTTCTCAACATGCCCCCTCAACGCTTTTTCCTCCGCGGTTAAGCTCTCTATGCTATTCTCCAGCTCCTCCTTATCCTTCTTCAGTTTCTCGACTTCTCCTGTCAATGAGGAAAGCTGAGCTTCAGCATCCTCTGCCTGCTGTTTTAGCGTGCGTACGCGTGCTTCAAGCTTGGAAGCCTCTAGTTTCGCATCCTTCTGAGCCTCCGTTAATGCTCTTAGGCTTAAGTTTAGAGTTTGAAGGGATTCTCGGGCGCGCGCACTTAAGCTTTTTGAAGCATAGTTTTGAATTATAACATTTAGCCTGTAAGGGCGTTTCATAGAGAGAAAGATCTCCTTAATCCGCTTGTTAATATGAGGAGCCGAAGTGATCCTTAAAGTTTCTATATCGGTTTAAAGAGGAGATTTACTATATCAGAGGTTGAGAAAACTTTGATTCTACTTTGGCTCTTGAACTCTTTTTCGTTCGACCATATTGGAGAATTTAGGGCAAGTGCTAGTGCGAAGCATGGAATGTCCTCCTCGTGGGGAGCAATTTCCCTAGCCGCTACACTATACTCTTTAACTTCTCCATCCTCTACAACTTCAACGAATAGCCTGATTTCATGTATTGTCTTAAGAAAGTCTTCATTGGTGATATTTGCTTTAACGCAGATTTCCTCTTTATGCTTAAGCAGTTCATCAAATCTCGACTTTAGCGTATAGAATTCAAAGACTTCAACTGAAGTGATTATCCTCCTCGTTGTAGAATCCCTTTTAAAGAAGGAAAACAGTATGTTAGTGTCGACAACTATCTTCATAAGAACCATTACCCTTTATTCTGTTAACCCCTTCTCTTTCCAGGCTTTTAACGAGGCCCTGTTAACTTCTCTTCCGAGTTCCAAGCATTCCTCCTCCGTCAACTCGCTTTTCGCAAACCTCTTATCCCACTCCTTTAACAGTAGTTCTCTTGCAACCCTTAACCTCACGACCACGTCTATATCCTTCTTTAGCTTTTCAAGCAGCTCCTCGTCAACCTCGACTGGAACCTTTACAATAATTTCTCTCACAAGACTATTATAAGGTAATTCCTATTTAAACATTTGCCGGAGGCCGTTAAAGTGATATAGCGCGCGCAGCCTACATTCTGACACTTTTTACGCGTGCGATAAATTTTAGGCTAGCACACTAACCCTTTACTCATAAACAGCTTTTCTAAGGCCCACGTCGAGTAAGACCACTATTTGAGATGTCTGGTCGATCATATACACGATTCTGTATTTGCCCACTCTCCACCGCCAAAGTCCTTCAAGCTCGCCCTGCAATTTTACCCCTGAAAACGGATTGGTAAGAATCTAGCGCGCGCCTGAGAAAGCTCTTGGTTAGCGCAACCCTATAAGGCAAGGCGGCTATTCACTCGACTAGCTTCCCTATTTCTTGGCCGCTCTCCACAATCACGTAATCTCCTCTCCGGTATTCTTCTTCAGCCTTCCGTATTCTCTTCAAACCCTCCTTATCCATCAGCTCCTCAAGCGTCGCAAGCACTTCTTCAACCTTAGCCAGCCCCATATACAGGTTTTTCAACAACTCCTTAGGAACAGCAACAGATTCCGCCAAGCCTCACCACCAAAAATACCTACCCAACTACTTAATTAACTTTTAGCGTGCGCTTCTAGCAGTAGAGCGCCTTCCGCACGATCAGCGTGCTGCTAACGCCGGAATCCTTAAGATCCTCGAGAACATACTGGGCGCGCGCTCTTACTTGTAAAAGCCACCTGCGTACAATCCCTTAAGACTAGCATGAAAGGTTTCTCCATCTTATTCCTTAAGTATCTTCACACATAGTTTTTCATAAACCCAGAAACCCTGGTTAATCAGCTTTTTACATAAATCTTCAGGGCTTTCTTTAACTAACCCCATATGGATAAGCGCCTTTAATACGGCCAGTGTCCCCATAACTTTAAGGTCTAATTTTCTCGCAGTCCTCCGGGCCTTTAAGTCGTAGCGCGCCTGCACAAGCACCTCGCTATCTCTTACCTTTTCGAAAACAGATTCGCCTACAATGATCTTATAAAATCGCAGATTAAGTCCTTACATGCATAGAATCCTTTTAAACCGGCCTCCGCATTAACTTCTATCTTCAACAATTTCAAGTGCTCCATCTCTTATGATTAAGAGTTTACCCTTATAGTCCTTAACTTTAACTAGCAGGGATTCGATTTCCTTAATCAGTTTTTCGGCTTTTGGAGGATGAATGTGGAGAACGATTATGCCGTGAAATTGTTTCGGAGGGAATAGGATTGCGTTAGCAAAGTCATAATCTCTGGTTAACAAGATGTATCCTTTGCTGATAGCCAATGATGCTAACTCTCTATTTTTCACACCCTTTGGCGGGTATTCAGCCACATAACCCTTGGATTCTAGAAAGTTTTTGACCAGTTTTGGAATATTTTCGTCAAGCAGAAACTTCAGCGTGCCTGACATAATGCTCTCCCCTTATGATTTTGGCAGCCCAGTCCAACGCCTCTTTAACCATGTCCTCGGTTAAGCTGGGGTAATAGTCTCTGATAATTTCATCGATAGAAACGCTGGCTGCGAGAAGCTCGATTACGTCACTGACTAAGATCCTCGTATTCTTAAAGGTTGGTTTTCCATGGCAGATCTCGTCGTCGATAACTATGTATTCACCAACCTCAATCCTCACACTAAACCACAACAGTTCAACATGCAACCATGTTTAAAAACTTTCTGGTAGCCTACATTCCGACACTTTTTAGTGACCCTAAGAAAAGAGCCTGGTTGAGGCAAGTTATAAGCCAAGGTGGTCGTCCGATCGCGATCTCTTAATTTCACAGCTACTAAACAAATCTAGAAGAACTTAGCGCGCTATTACTATTACAACGGCAGGATTCTTAACGCATTACAATAGATGAATGAATCAGAAAAATTGAGAATAATCGGGACTATATGATAGAGTATGAGGTTCAAATGAATGTTCGCATAAAAAGAAATTTTATTGTTAAATTAGAACCTTCTGGAATAGCGCGCTACATAACTAATAAACAATAACCTAATCAAGCTTGAATTTTCGGCTCGCTTCAAGTTAGTCCTAACTTTTCATAAATTTCTTCCTCAAAGCAGATCTCGTATCCCCTTTGTAAAGCTCTGTTTCTAAAGAGTTTATCGTCTATTGCTATCAAGTCTGGCTCAACCTTATCAGCAACTACTAAGGTTAAAGCATCAAATGCGGATATGCAGACATCCTTTACTTTCTCTAAAGTCTTGTCCATCTCTTCTTTGCCTGTTATTACAACATCCACGCTTAGAGCCCCGGCTGTTATCTCTAAATTTTCTAATACTCTCTGTCTTGTTCTCTGGTCAAGTACGATTCTTTCTCTATCAATCCTTCCAAATAGCTTGTTCTCCTCAGATTTTAATAAAACAGAGAGCTTCAGCGAGTATGGCGTCGTGAATTACAACCTTAACCTTGCCCTGAGCTATTAAGTCAATGAGCCTACGATAGTACTTTGACTTAGAAACTAATCTTACAAAGAGGTTTGTATCCAAGATTAGAAGCTTCATTCATGCTTGCTCTCTTCTATTACCTTCTCTATGTATGGGCTTAGCTCCTCTAGCTCCCTCATAGCCTCCTCTACCCTTTCCTTCGAATATTCGGGGAACTTCCTAACCCTTACCAAGTTTTTGTTTATCAGCTTCTCCTCTGTTTCGTACTCCAATCCAACCACTAAGAATTTATTTAGACTAGGGGTATTAAATCTAATATTCTAGCGCCGATGAAACGAATTTTAAGAGTGTGATGCGCACCAGATATAAACATATTGCATTTAATAACCGCAAACAAGCGACGCCAACCCGTCAATCACTAAGCGCACGCTAACCATCATGGTCTATTGCTACTGCTAGCGGGATATTTGAGCCTTAACTAGTTCTTCAAGTGATATTCTAACCTTATGCCTCCACGTCGAGAATAAAAATGAGTCGGTGCAGTTTGGGTTTTGACACTCCACCTCAGTATATCCCCGTCTAAGAAGCCCTTCTAAGTCTTTCGCCGTCAGCTTTATTTCAAACCTTTGACCACACTTGTCGCAAGTTATTATGAATGGGCTCTTAAGCAGGTTGAGGGCGTTTTCGCGAAATGAGGCTTCTAGCTGTACTATTTTTGGCTCCACGTTCACGGCGTACCAGTTTGGCCACTCAACGTTTTTCAACTGGTTGAGCTTCTCTAGGGCCTTCCTATTCGACTCTTCTTCAACCCTCCTATAGAATTCTTCATCAAGCCTCCTTTCGACTTCAGACGATATTATCTCCCTAACTTTATCGGGTAAGCCTATCTTAACGAGATCTATGGGGAATAACTGTAGCTCCGGTTTCTTCAGCTCGTTAATGATTAATGTTAACGCTCTGGAGGCTTCTACTCTAACTTCTCTAGGCTTTTCCTCTGTTTCCCACCTAGACTTATATTCCTTGAAGAGTCTCTTGGCATTAGCCTCAATCTCCTCAGACTTAGCCTTTGCCACGAGCTCCCTTAACTGCGGGAGCGTTAGCTTCTCACCCTCAACGATTTTAGCTGTTTCCCTTAGCTCCGAGTTTTCAACTTCAAGCTTCTGAACCCTCGATTCTAGTTCTTCAATCTCCTTTGCCTTAGATTTCAGCTCCCCAAGCTTCCTCGAATACTCTTCGTAAGACGTGGAAATTTTGTCTATAGCCTCTATGAACTTCTGCTCCATGGTTTTCACACCCCTTCCTATTTCTTCGACCAGCGGCTTCAACAGGCTCTTAGCTGAACTCTTAAGCTCTTCAGCCACGCCCCTAAGCTCTTGGATCTGCTTCTCAAGCTCTCTTATCCTGGCTTCCAGCTCCACTTTTCTTTTCGAAAGTTCCGCCGCTTCACCTTCAATCTTCTTCAATTCACCATATTTCACGATGGTTTTTAAGACATCTGCAGGGTTTCCGTATGTTTTGGCGAGCTCTATGAGCTCGCTTACGTCCGGCATGCTGAACTTGTACTTAAAAATCAGGGAATCACACATCTTTATAACAGTCTGTAGGTGAGCATATTCCACGTTCTTCTTTTCAATAGCGGTCTCAATATTCTTCTCTTCAGCCTCTAACTCGTTAATGCTCTTTTCAATTTCCTTCAAACTATCATAGGCTCTTAAAGCCTCTAAGACCTGCTTTACCCCACCGTATCTATTGGATGCTTCCTTAAGCTCGTCTAAGACTTCTTCAGAGAAGCCCTTGTCAACCAGCTCCCTACGAATACTTGGGAGCCATACCAGTCTCTCTAAGCATCGCATAACGCCCCCTATGGAAATAATCTGTTTTATTCTAAGTTTTTTGGACTACAAGTAATTTTGTACTTATACCAAAGGGTTTAAGGTGAATTAATAGTGAATCAATAAAATACAAAAAATTGGCTAATAGTTTGCATCTAGAAGCAAATACAAATAGAGTATGTATTATCCACAATAATCTATCAATTTTTTGTCTTCCTGTAAAAGGACCACCCAATATAGAATACATTGGAATTAAAGAGATAATTTGTATTCCATATTTTCTAAAAATCCTTTCATATGCTATTAATGGTCTAAATTTGACGTGCACGATATCGCTTCTATAGTCTTCTCTAAAAGTATCACTTATAAAAATAAAACCAAATTCCTTAACGTGCTTACATAAATTTTCAACAAATTTGTTCCATAAAGTATCATCGCAAACATGGTACGACACATCGAAAGCATTTACGATATCGAACTTTTTATTTAAACTTAAATTGCTGAAATCACCCTCAGATAGTTTAACCCTATTTTGATCAGCATATTTTTTAGAAAGATACCTAATGGCTTCGCTTGAAATATCAACCCCCATATAAGTGGCGCATTCTTTGATAAATAGTAGTCTATCCAAAAACCTATTCCAGATCCTACATCCAGTATTTCCTTATTCTCAAATGAAATATTAAATTTTCTTATAACTCTTTCAAGTGTTCTAACCTTGGCTTTATAAAGATATTTATTAAAATATTCGTCGCCACTTATATAGCCTACACCCCTTAAGTTACAGTATTTTTTAAGACGAGCATCCCAATACTTTTTTGGATCCATTATTAACTAACGCTTAGGTTGACTTATAGTATTTCAAATCCGTTTTTTAAACACATAGTAATTATCTTTATCATATATTTTTTCTATATCAGGATTGTTAAAGAGTTTCTCAAAACCAGGAAATGCCCTAAATGGTTTCAGATATGGATACTCCACGTCAGAATTTATCCAGTTGCTAGTCCTGTAATTTATGATTATTATTACTTGTCTCCCAGAGGAGTTGGGAAAATATTCGAGAAAGTCCTGTAAAGATCTGCACGAGAAGTTCGTTAAAACTTGTTTAAGCATATCTTCTCCAGCAACATATAGTGGTGCAGTCGTTGTTGGCGAAGTATATATCCTCCTATTATAAGTTTCCGTTAAACCGGATAATGCTGAGATTACAATCAATGTGTGAGGGTCAGTGATTAAAATCGAATCTTTCGGAAAAGATTCCGAAAGCATTCCGGCAACTTCTAAATCCCACTTGAAAAAAGAAGAGAGTCCGGTTTCTGGAGTATATAGAATTTTACTCCAATATTTAATATATCTGTCATAAGACGATGTTATTGAAGATAAAGGTAAATAAAGAATTAGTAAAACTAATAGCATGCTAACAGGAAAAACGAAAGTACGCGATCGAGATCGTATCCTAAAAGAAAACTTAAAAAATCTTTTTATTATTTGTAAAGGAATCAAAACGGAGAAATAACCGACAGATTGCGCAAAAAATATTGCAAACCTATAGGAGAAACTTAATGGTGCAAAATATGCTATAATTGATATACACGTAACAATATGTTGTAAAAACATTAAATCGTAAGTAAAGAATATTGAAGATGAAAAAGGAAATAGAACTATATTAATTAAAAACAGCCACATGAATGTACTTCCAAACATATTTTCAAGAAAACTTTTTTTCCAGTCGAACGGGAAGTTGTAGGCACCGGGATCATAATATAGAGCGTTAAATGGTATGAACATTCGGTTTATTTGTTCGAGAATCAGATTAGCAGGCAATAACCCTGATGCCATGTTTAATAGCAGGTACAGACCAGCAACTAGACTTAAAATCTTAGAAAGCAGGGTAATTCTATTCTTCATAATTTGAAAAACTAATACAATCAAGAATAGAAGAACTGCAGCAGCGAAACCCATCATAAAGTGAAGTGAATAGTAAGACATAGTTATTATAAAAAGAATGATAATGGCGGTATGTGACTCCCTCGTACTAAGCCATTTCCTTAAAACAACGAAGATTAATATGGAAAAAACGTGAGAATAAATATCCTGTAGCTTACTAAAATCTCCACCGATATACGCATCAGAAGGGTTGATGGAAAATACTGGCCAAATAATAAATTTTATTGCTTGAGGAATATACTGGCCATATCGGCAAAAGAAACTGTAATTAGAGAATACAAAAGGTATTATTATAGGAAAAATATAAAACATAGTTAAAAACTTTTTATACTGAATTGATTTATCGCTATTACTGGAGATTTTGTTACTGTGAAAAGAATCATAAAGAATAGCGATTGCAAACGGAAGGAGAGCCATAAATATATTACGCCTTAATAAAAGGATCATATCCATTAACATAGCGCCTCCGAATCCCCAGCCCGAGATTATGGTAGAGAGAAATGAGAGTAAGCATGATCTATTAAGCTTGTAGGTCAAAAGAAATATTCCAGAAGAGAATAATATGTATTGAAGCAGTGGTGCTGCCCAAAATATTGAAAGAGGGTTTAGGCCTCCTATTATGGCGATTGTGAGTATGAGGTCTTCGAAACAATCGTCAAGAATCCTTGGTAAATAAATCCCCCATTCGATATCCCGAATCTTTATAATGTGAGTTGCAAAATCTCTTCCTAATTGGTATGGAAAAACTGATTGAGAGCGGATATAGATAAATGGGAAAAGTCCTCCTATGATTATGGTAATAAGAAACCAAATTAATGTTGAGTTTTTAACGACAATTATGTCCCTATTCCACCACCGTGGACTAAATATTATGAAAATGAGCATTAACAAAACCGATGAAGCGGAAATTATTACTGCAGCAGGTAAGTGAATAAATGATAGTAAAAAATAAAATACGCCTAAGCATAAAATACCAATGCTCCATTTAACCATAATGACAGTAAGTCCTAAGTTTAGAGTATAATCAGATTTATGCTTAATTATCACTAAAATATGATGCCCAATAATGAAAGGTATTAAGAAGAAAAGCGGTATTGAGAAGAAAGCTCGGTAAACTTCCGGAAAAGAGAAAACCTTACTAATAGCAATAAAAACCAGAACTATGAGTGATAAAACACTGATCACCTTAGTGCATGAGAATTTATTTTCCTTAGAAAAGTAAACGGTATGCATGTTCATATTGATTGAAGAGCTTTCTGATAAACAAGTAGTATTTGCTTGACAAGTTCACTCCAAGAATATTTTTTAGCATACTTTAATATAGTATCTGTATCCCAATCCTTTTCTAAAGCTTCTAAAATACCTGATGCTAATGCTTCTCCATTTTTCGGTTCAACGAGAATACCCGAGTCACTGCTAACTATTGCTTCAGGTACGCCGCCAACCCTTGTAGCTACAATAGGCTTACCGCACGCCATAGCTTCAGGAATCACCGTCGGAAAACCCTCTTGTAAGCTCGGTAGAACAAAAATGTCGGATGCATTCATCCACAGAGGAATTTCCTCATGCCTTCTGCCCCCAACAAGCATAACATAATCTTCTATGCCATACTTTTTAACCATGCTTTGCAATAGCTCTTTTAAAGGACCAGAGCCGACAATTATGAGCAGTACATCTTTCCTTTTCCTCAAAACTAGGGGCATGGCGTTAATCAAATAGATATGCCCCTTCGCATCAGTCAGGTTCCCAACGGAAAGCAGTATTTTCTTATTTTGAGGCAGGCCCAGCCTTTCTCTAGCTTTCACTGTCGAAACTGGCTTAAATAGACCCTCATCATAGCCATTGGGTATGATATACAGCTTGTTAGACGATATGCCCAGCGATAGCAATTTTTCAGCGTTAAATTTACAAACTGTTATCACTTGGTCTGCTTCAGCTAAGACGAATCTGGCCAAAGAATTATGCCAACGATCTCTAAACGGTAAATCGTAAACGTCACCACCATGAGCCGTCACTACCAATGGCTTCTCGTACAGATTCTTTAAATATGCTCCTATGAAGCCATTTTCTAAGAAATGGGCATGCATCAGATTGAAGTCTATATTATTCTTCGATATCACATTAATACAACTTTTCGTTGCAAGATAACAGTTTCTTTTACGTAACACATCAATAGGCAGTGTAAAATACTTAGGGCAAAGATACCTATAATTCCGTAGATCGTTAAAAGATTCTACTTTTAATCGCAAGAACCTAAAATACCTTTCCAGATATGGTAACTTTAACGCGATGCAGGAGAATAGGGGCATTGGCATTAGAATAGTCACTTCTTTAACGTAAGGCTTTATATTGATTACTTGATCTTTAATGAAGACTTTAAAATGTGGCACTATAAGCAAAAGACTGAGGGATTTTAGAATCTCCATCATATTGCTCTCAATTAGGTATACACAATATTCTAGATAGACGGTAGATCTTGATTTAAGTATTCCAGCAAGAATCCAATTATCTTTCCCGCAGCTCTCCCGTCACCATATGGATTAGGCAATCTCTTGATCTCGTCCTTAACATGACCATTATTAATAAGTATTTTCGCCGTTGAAACTATCCGATTTGTATCATAGCCCACTAGGAAGTTTGCACCTAATTCAACAGTCTCCATCCATTCAGTATTCTCCCTCAGGGTTATACATGGAACGTTAAGCCAGAAGGCTTCCTTCTGAACGCCACCGGAATCCGTCATTATTAGCTTGGCTTCTGACATGAGCTTAAGCATGTCGTGATAACCTAAGGGTTTCAGAAGTTTAACGTGTTTAGCCTCTTCAAGTTTTTTAAGGAGGCCCTGAGAGGACAGCCTGCTCATGGTTCTAGGGTGTACTGGAAAAACAATATGTATATCACTTAACTGGATGATGGCTTTAACTATGTTTTCCAGTTTAAGCGGGTTGTCAACGTTTCCAGCCCGATGCAATGTTAATACCGCATACGTTTGCGGATCAAGACCGCTTTCTTTAAGGATACTGCTTTTCGAAGCAAGCGGCATGTGCTTTAGGAAAACGTCGAACATGGTGTCCCCTGTTAGATGTATTCTACCTAACACCGTCTCCTTCTCAAGATTTTTAACGCATCTTTCAGATACTGCGAACAGGAGCGAGGATACGTGATCTATAACACGCCTATTTATCTCTTCAGGCATTGACATATCGTAGCTTCTGGCTCCCGCTTCTACATGAGCTACTTTAATGCCAAGCTTCACTGGTGTTAACGCTCCAGCTAATGCGGAATTTGTATCGCCTGGAACCATTACTAGATTAGGTTTGAGCTCTACAAGGGCTTTTTCAAGTCTTAGCATTATTTCTGCGGTCTGATACGCATGGGATCCAGAGCCAACCCCTAAGTTAACGTAGGGATCTGGGAGATTTAGCTCATTGAAAAAAGTTTTAGATAGATTGTAGTCGTAATGTTGACCTGTGTGTATAACTTTAATGTCTAAACTTTTCCTTCCAGCCTCGTAAATTATTGGAGCCGATTTTATTATCTGAGGTCTAGTACCGAGAACTAGCGCAATCATCATCTAATCCAGGACTTTATTGGTAGCGATGTCCGTAATCCGTTTAATTACGTATGGTAATACACGTACTCCTTGCATCTTGAACAAAGCGTTGAGGTACAACATGTTCCCGCGGATTCTCGACATTAAATAGTTCTTTTGGCTTCCCATATAGGTATTGAATCTTACGGCATATTCTCTGAAAATGTTTTCTCCAGTTACCTTATATAGGAAGTATAATTGCTGGACGTGTAGCATGTGATAGCTCAGTGGTGCAAGAAGTGCTGGATTAAGCTGATAGAGAGACCAATATCCAGAATCATATTTTTCGATATTTTTTCTTAATGTAAAGATTACTTCCATAAGAATCTTTTCTACGAGCGTATCTTTAGATACACAGAAGAGGTCGAATAATCCCATTAAGGCATATATGAAGCCATTTAAAATATGAGATGGAGGATTGGAAGGAGCTTCTTCAAGCCAGATTCCATCCTCGTCGACATAGGCAACACCTCCATGTTTAACCTCTGTCACCAATGGTCTTGAAGCTTCATCAGCAATTTTAAGGAACAACTCATTTCCAGTAAGAATAAACGCGCGAACAAAACAAGAAACAGCAACTCCTTGTGTCATCGCACTTAACCATTCCTTTTTTAGATGATAAAAAGGGTGATCGAAGTTTAAGGGGAGGAGAAAACCAGTTCCAGTATGAATACCGTTATTGATTAGCCAACTTACAGCTTTTTCCCAAGCAGCACGCTGCCCCGCACCGGAAAGGTAAAGTTGCAGATTGCTTAGAGCAAAGAGAGCTACTGTAGTCGGATTATATACCATCTCTCCTGTTGCATAAAAATGAATTAGTGGAATTCCCTCTTTATCAAACAGCCTGAGCTTTGCTGAAAAATGTCTTAGATCTTCATAGTACATTATATTGAAGAAATTGGTATTTAACTTCATGCTTCTCCCTAGGACACAAGAGAATTGTATGTCATTATGAGCCGCTTTTCCATAATTTGCCAGTTAAATAACCCGTTTGCAGCTTTAATACCATTTCCTCTAAGCTTCCTGCATAAGTTGGGAGAAGAGGCAAGTTTAGAAATTACTTCTCTAACATTTGCTGTATCATTCATATCTACAACTATGCCACATTCATATTTCCTTACAATCTTCGCTTGATAACTTCCTTCAGGTACAAGAGCTGGTACTCCATGCGCCATTGCTGTAAACAATTTCCCAGGAGAAGCTAAAATGTGATTAATGTTATTAGGCATATAGAGAGATGGAATGAGGTCCGCTTTTTTAACTAAATGATCTATATCAGAAGTTGAGATCCAACCCAAGTATTTGATATTATTGTACTTCTTTTCTAAATTTTTTACTATTGGAACTAAGTCGCCCTTTCCAGCAAGTAGTAATTCGACGCATTTAAGATCTTTCACAGCTTCAATCAGTTTATGCA